>JAAUXU010161092.1_pt1 | contig 10595 bp, 6 predicted proteins | sample 7278151 | NCBI WGS metagenome assembly JAAUXU01 (sample SAMN14350113, study PRJNA611818) | marine sediment metagenome | isolation source: surface marine sediment (1.8m) | place: French Polynesia: Moorea | collected 2018-08 | reverse complement strand
TGTAATCCTTGCATCCACTGATCCTAAAACCTCATGATTTCATATCCAGCAACCTTTGTATCCACTGACCCTGGCACCCTGTAATCCTTACATCCAATGATCCTAAAACCTCATGATCCTTGTACCAAGTGTTCCTCACATCCACTGATCCTAAAACCTCATGACCCTTGTACCAAGTGTTCCTCACATCCACTGATTCCAACGCCTTGTAATCTTTGTGTCCACGGTTCCTGTACCTTGTGTCCCTCGCGTCTACTGATCCTTGTATCCAGTAGTCTTCACGTCTAGGGATCCTTGGGTCCAGTGATCCTAGCACCACGTAATCCTTGTGTCCAGGGCTCCTTGTGCATAGTGCTGTTCGTATCCAGTAATCCTGACATCCTGTGACCATCGGATCCAGTGATCCTCATATTCAGTGGTCCTCTGTATATAGTAACCCTTGCTTCCAGAGCTTCACATATCCAGTGATCCTTACGTCACCACAATAGTGCACTGTACCGACTGCGTGGAACATTCTTGCCGGGAGCCAAGGAAATGCCTCCGCTCATCTTTTCGTTGCCAATTGGTCTCCCAGTTCTGCCTCGTCATCGCCTAAAGCTCAGTGAAGAGGAGAATCGGAGGTGGAGTCAAAAAAAGTAAAGCTACGATTCAATAATCCGTTGACAAAAAAGCGCGCAGACGAAGAATGACGAACCAACATTTTTGGCTACGTGCACATGTTCTACTGTTCGCCCATTGTTACTACCTGTAACTTGTGCTTCATAATGCAGACGCGATTGGACTGATGGTTATCTTGTCTGAGAAAAATAGCCAGCAGACGATTTTTTCAAGTCCCTTTTTTTTAAGCATGGAGGAATATTTGAGGGCTGTTTTGACAAGTCTGAGTAACAATTATCTTCTTGTCCGGTGGAGTTTTGTCCGTGAAAACTCTGACAAAGGAAGAGGTGTGAAAATATGAGACAGTTATGGGCAGCAGCAACAATGGGCAGCACCCAAAAATCCGCCATCCATGGTCAGTTCAGTGGGCAGGAAGAAAGAAAAAATTGTAGGTGAGACAAATTGTGCAGCGGCTGCTTCTTCTCATCCTCTTGTTGACGCCTTTGTGTGAAATCCAATGAAAGTGGCTACTTCAATAGAAGAAGCTTGAGCCCAGACTCGGCCAAACACGCGAGATCCGTCAAGAACCTCTGCCTTCAGCGGCCTGATAGAGCTAAGAACTTTTGCTCAATATGACTTTTGGGGAGGAGGTGTCTATGCATGAGCGTGATAGCTTCTTTACGCACGCACGCGCTTATGTAGGCACTTATTATCTCGAAGGTGAGAGTAGAGAAAAAAAGGCGCTTTAGTACGTTCGCATAATGCCTCTCGCGCGATCCTTTAGCACTTTTTTTTGCCTCGTAGGAATTCAGCTTCTTAGAGAAGTCTTCGTACGCACTTGCGTTTTCATAAGGGGGGCCTCAGACGTACGCGCGCGCACGCACAAAAAAGGCCTCTCCTCAGGCCTAAAAAAAAGCAAGCAAGTGAGTCAGAGTTTGCCGAGGTTACTTAGTAATTGCAAGACGAGTTTGGCGGCTGCACCTAAGGGTCCCTTGTGGCAAGGTCTAATTCATTCTCGTCTCGTGATGTGGAGGAATTCTTCAATATGAGGTAACACGCAAAGGTATTTCCGCTGTCCGCTCCTTACAGGGTGGAACAAAATTGATTCTCCCCTCCCGAGCAGTTTTGCCACGTTCCCTCATGTCTGGCACTCCAAATGCTCCAGCATGTTGGCAACCCTGACTGCCAGAGAGACGGCAGCGGGGCACAGAAACCTGTTTGGCAACCCTGGTTGTGGAAATGAGAGGCACTAGAGTGTCGCACTCAAGCCCAACCCCATGATAAGAGAAGGTGCATATTAACACTTCTGTCACCTATCTCGATAATCATGGCCAGAGCAATGGGAGCCTGAGCAGAGTTTTCTACTCCCGACATTGTTGTGATGAGATTTTAGACATGAAAAAATGACTAAAAATAAGCATGACTTTATCATGGGAGGTGACTCAGGCACTGAGCAACGATGTCTAAAGCACTAACAACCACAAGTCGTCGTCTACACAGCTGAGAAGAGGAAGCTTGATTTCATGCCAGAATAAAAGTGAGTGGATGAGCAATTCTGTGCTGGCAACATTCTATTATTTCCTGTGTTTTGCCATCACTCATACAGGTCTTACATATCGCTGATCTTATCTATTGCGTCGTCTTAATAACTTATTCGCTGGTCTTATCTGGGGCTGGGCTCCCCACATATGAGCAGGTGGGACATTGAGGGGAAAACTGCTACACCCTGTACGTAAAGAGCTCAGTGATACAATCCTGTGCATGAGCTCTGGAGGAGGAAACCAAACGAGCAATTATCATTCGGACATCACACTTTTTTGCCTGACCGACCACTACCTCGATCGGGTGTGCACGTGCTGATTAAACTCTACGTATGGGCATAATGAGTCGAGCGATCGCCGCTAGACTAATGCGGTCACTTTGATTAAATCATTTACTGCATGCATAGTTGAAGGACTTAATTGCCGAGCTCTACCAAGAGGCCGAGCCCCGCCAGCTGCAATCATGCACAATGTACAGTGGGCTCCGCCTAAAGCGACACCGTGTCTATAGTCAGCGTTGTATATCTCAGCAGAAGCTACACAATAATGGTGTATACAGGGTGCCGTAAAGTGTGGATAAGATTACCCCCCAAAATAAGGTACCCGGGGCACTTTATTTGGCACCCAGTGCTGAATAGGATACCCGAGTACCGTAAGAGGGTTAGGTCTCTCGTCAGTTTCTGCAATGGGATAAGCAGAATGACGTGAATATAGAGATGCAGTTGCATTGAATATAAACCGGCAATAAAACCTATGTCACTGCTTTCCGAGTTAAAATAGCGCCTAAAAGTGGACTCAAATACCTCGATTTGAAATTTTGATAAGATTGGCAAAGCCCCGAGTCCTGAATACAGTACCTGGATACTTCCATCCGCACCTCTCGGCATCAGTTGCATAATACTTTGCTGTTCAACTTTGCAGCCATCGAAACTGCTGGGGACGAGACTGCCAAAAGGAACGAGGTCTCAAATTCAAGCGCATAATACAGAAACAGTGGTGATGGAAGCAGCCCAACACCAGAGTCGGGGTCAAGTGATCCAAATCTCTCGCTTGTGAAGCAAGAATGCGGTTTTACCGAACTTGATCGGGTTACTTTTACCATATCAACGTAGAGTACGAAAAAACCATGGACCCATGTGCAATCTGGAGAAGATTTCGGATACGTTGGAGGGAGCCCGGACAAGATGCATGATGAGACTATCAAGAGACTTGCAAATATTTTAAATTTTTATATCGAGAGACACTTTTTACCGAACTAAATAAGTAGAAAACTAAACTCTCAAGACAATCTGTGCTGCACGGTTCGTCCATTTACCCACCCCTTGCTCTTACTCGGATCTGCCGCAGTCGTGTAAAAAGCAGCCGAGTACACTTGTACCTGTACAGTTCAGCTCCAGAATCTGCTCAAGGAGCTGCCACAATTTGCTGAGACGATTCATTTAGTAAAATAATAAATAAACTCAAGAACCAAGTCAAACACCCCCCCAAAAATGGAGTACCAGTAGTGTTCTTAAGATAAAAGCCAAAGTTCCACGTGCAGCGGAATCTCCTGTCGTATTTTCCTCCATTTTTTGGATGTGGGTGTACGTGGACGTTTCCTCCTCTCTGTCACTTGGGTACAGAAAATGGGCTGTTAGCGATGGCGGCTCCTTTTGCAGTTTGGGTGCGTGCCCAGATTATGAAAAGAAGTCGAACGAAAATGCATTGACAACTTCATTTCTGGATATTTGGCGCCCACACATTAGGGCAGATTGCGGCGGGTGCAGCTATTTCTTATCAGTGACCTCTGAAAATCATTGATGCATCTCAAGATATTAGGTAAACACCTTAAAAATCAGTGGCGGGGGGGGGGGGGGAATTGGTTTCAAAGACGTAATAAGAAGTGAAAAGTCAAGAAAACAGGGGAAACTTGTGAGTGGCTCTTTTTTTTAAATTCCAAAACTGTAAGAATAAACGACATATTTGGTAACGTCACCTAAAATTCCGAGGTCTAATTTTGTGTGCGTGTTTGTGTCCATAGTACAATGATTTGTAGAAGCTACAGTGACATGACAATGTAGATACCTTGAGCGCTTTTACAGTATTATCGACAGCTACGCCTGCTTTTATTGCTGCCTCGTGATAGCCTTAGGTACAACATTCTCAGTCAGAATTGACCATCCTGGACACTTTTCCTTCACAATCAGTCTTCTCCAATCCATTGAGATGTCTTGTGATGTGTCAGTGCACACGAAGAGGGCGTTGGACGGGATCAACAAAGCCTGGAGTTTCCAAACTTCTCACGGCCAATGAAATGTGTGACAACTTGATCGTTCCTCGTACACGCTATGGCTACAGTAAAGAGTGTCCATCCTCCACACATCTGTTGCCGCAGAATCAATCCATTCTACTTGTTGCTCTGGCTTGGCACTCTTGATCATGATTTGGTGTGTGGCTTCGGGTTCAAGCAGTGCCTCCGGAGCTTCATCGAAGGAGAGCAGGTCGAACCATTAGCTCTAAGATTGGGATTATGGTGTGCTCTAGGGGAAGTAATAATGCCAGATATCCTACCTTTGGAGCTACGTTACCTAGGTTTAGGCTAGGCGAGTTAGGGCTGGACAAGGCTAGGCTGCCAGTGTGATTAGGTGTGTCATAGAAACTTAATAGTTGAAACATAGGTATGTCAGCCAGTTAACTGACTAATGTTCATGACTGTGGCATGCATCTTTGAGATTGTTTGCATTTACCTTGGAGCAGGTGAGAACGAAGGAAAAAGAGCAGGTTAGGAGAGTCAACACTTAGCAGAGATCTGAGCTTGGTCATGAAAAGTCCAGCCAAGCAGAAGCTTCTTTCAGCTCCTACTGAGCTGGGATGAAGCATGTGTAAGGCATGGAAGAGTTGCCCCAGGCAGCCAAAGCACCGAACGCGATTTCTTGTACAGCAACCTGGTTTCTAGTGACTCCAATTCTAAAAGTGGAAAGCAAATGCAAATGCAACCTACAGAGATGAATGGAAAAGACAAACTAAGCGAATCAGGGTCGGGTAAAGTTACCTGATCTGAAACCTTAGTAGTCAGTTTACTGATCAGTCGGTTAACTACTTTACGCACTAGTGTGTTAAGTGTGGTCTAGACAAGGCAAGACTCGACTTGTTTGGTTAGGTGTGTAAAGTTTGGTCTAGACAAGGCCAAATGTCAATTCAGACGAAACTTTGGCACCTAATAGTACATCCAAGCATACTAACTGGCACCGGTGTTCTACTCAATATGGGCTGGGTACATTAGCAGGGGGGTAGTGGAAAACGTTATTGCTTATATTGCTGTACGATTACGTGCTGGTATGCATGAATACTGAGCACAGGAAATGGAAATGGAAAGCTTCGGAAATTTGTGACATGAGAATGCCAGGCTCTTGGTCTAAAGAAGACACTCCGAAGATCCAACATTTATAATTATGAGGCCAAGAGCTTGGAAGTAGAAATGACTGCAATGATTTGGGTGATTAGTCGGAGTTGGCAAATAGTCTGGGTTGGCCATTTGCCTGGTTCAGGCCAAATGTCATGAAATGAAAATCCAGGTATTTGAACTTGGAAAATAGTCTGGCTAATATTGCTCTGAAGAGGAACGAGGACTCTTGACTTCCTGGCTTCTGGTGGTCGCAGTCCTGGTGTTGCAGTTAGGGGTGGTTCTTGAAGTGCTGGGAGTTCGTGTTAATTGAAATAAAAGTGCAACTTGGAAATTGCTCTCGACTTTTTTCTTCTTGATAGCCACAGTTCAGTGAAGGAAAGACTATTTGCCGAACCAGGTAATTAATTTGGGCTGGCAATTAGTCTGAGTCAGACTAATAAGCCATTTTCGCAAGAAAAATAGGTTGGCAATTTGTCTGGTCCAGACTAATTATCCAAATCAGGGTAGCGGAGTCATTGCTCCTTCCTCAGTATAAGCGTGCCAAATGACCATGCTCCCAAAGCTCTCCCCTATGAAGAAGCGCTCTGCCTCCATGGCATGCTTTTTCTCTCCTCACTGGTCATGTGTACTCTTGCCAAAACTTAACATATGTTACATAGTTTAAGGTTTTAACTCACAGGATTTCTCCTTGAAATGGCATACCGTTCTGTACATGGCATTTATAGCTTACAAATACTTTCAGTGGACAGCTACTTCTTCTTTATTGGTGGGGCCCAGCTATCATTATTCCTCCCTGTGAAAAAGATAGAGGCGATGAAAAGGGCAAGAGAGCTAAAGATAGGCCCATGTTTGGGCCTGTGTACTACATTTAGCTACATCCAGTGGTACTTAAGGTAATGACGATAGCTCGCATATCTCAGATTGGCCTTGATGTCGTGTCCTTCTGCGCTCCTCCTCACAAGAACAGTCTTCAGAATGTGGAATTGGCGCGGTTGTGCGGGCTTCTAGCAGCTCCTGCCGTGCCGATGGCCCCTATCTTATTGACACAGTGAGTGTCAAGGAGTTTTAGTCTGCACATCTTGATGTCGTACAACTTCTCACTGTGTGTGTATACTTGTAGATATAACACCTTGTGTATGAGTGGTCAGCACTTTGGGATCCGGCAAAACTTGTCTACTGGCACTGGTAATTTTGGCATTTCAGTCCTGTGTTCCACGATTATATCCTGTGCCATTTGTGAATGCTTCAAAATTCCCCTGCCAAATATGGAGAGACTTTTATTGACACTCGGTCGAAAACGGGTCCTTGCACCATACCGCAAGTAACGGCACATTTTTTTACGTATAAATATTTATAGGAGAATGCGCGCAGATCTTAAATACTCGAATGTGCGCACGCACATTAACATGTAAGCAAAACTTATTCAGTTGTTACGTACGTGCCTGTCTACCTGTAATGTAAGGGCTGCTATGCAAAACAATCCCATCGGCGCGCGGCGCATGCGCAGTATAAGATGCAATACGTAAGGGTTTTTTTTGCTGCTTCTGTGCTTCCATACGTGTAAACAATGTTTAAAGAGTGTAAAGTAGCGAGACGGGGCGGTATCAATTTGAGCTTTGCTCGCCAGCGCTTTAAAGAAATCAGTTGGAGTGCACACACGCACTTGCCAGGCATGCACTGCTTGTATGCACTGCTTGCATGCAAGTTGCAGAAAATAGCGGTCTTAGGGGAAGATGTCACAATAGAATGATTGAAACGATGGACTGGCAAAAGTTAAGGAGACGCCGTTTACCCTTATGCAAATAAGCTACGATATTAGTACGTACGTGCAAATATTTTACAGCGTGCATTGACGCACTGTGTGTACGTACTATACAATAGCAATCAGTTGCTCGAGCTTGTGCGTCCTGCATTGAGTGCTCACGATGACGAAGATGTCGCACGACGAAGAAGACTCCATCTCCTATTCGTCCACGCTCGACGACTCTGTCGGTTGCAGGATGAGCAGGCGCTGTAAACTCATCACGTGCACCGTCTCCATCGGCATTCCCCTGGCCGTCGTCGCTGGTCTCTTGATCGGGGCGCTGATCAACACCGCCTTCGTCAAGGATCCCTTCCAAAGAGTGGGAAGTCCTCCATCGCCTGCTGAAGAGGACGCATTTGTGTCTCCCAATGCTGGAGAGGCAGCGGCCATGGCCGAGCGCCTGGCCGACGCCATCGCCTTCCGCACCATCTCGTACGAGGCCAAAAATCTTAGCCTGGACGAGCTCTCCAGGCTCAACGACTACTTGGATGCCACGTACGCCGAGCTGCACCAGGCGGACTACGTCGAGTACAAGACGGTGAACGGGCACAGCAGACTTTATCGGGTGCAGGGATCGGACGTGTCCAGGAAGGACCCCTACTTGCTGTGCGCCCATCTGGACGTGGTCCCCGAGGGCCAGTCCGCCGATTGGCTGGATCACCCTTTTGACGCCGGCGTCATTGCCAACGGGACTGTAGTCTACGGCAGGGGAGCCATAGACGACAAGCACTCGGTGTTGGGCATCCTGGAGGCCTTGAACCACCGCGTCAAGTTGGGGATGCAGCCGACGAGGACTTTCTACTTGGCCTTCGGCCACGACGAAGAAGTCGATGGGAATGAGGGCGCGGCTCATTTAGCGGTGGAGTTGAAGAAGCTGTTGGAGTCGCGGGGAGAAAATCTGGCCTTCATCCTGGACGAGGGTATGTTCGTGATGGAGGAGGTGGTGCCAGGGGTGTCGGACGCCCTCATCTACGTGGGCGTGGGCGAGAAAGGTCAGGCAAACGTACGGCTTGAGGCTCGCGGACCTCAAGGTCACTCTAGTGCGCCTCCCAAGGAGTCCGCCGTCGGTGCTCTCAGCGAGGCTGCAGCAGGGCTTTCACGGCGCAGACACCCGTCAAAGTTCGGTCAGGGTGTCGAGGTCGACACCGTGCGCTACGCTGCTCCACATGCCAGCTTCTTTTATCGGTTAGCCTGCACACACATGTTATTTGTTCTCTTCATATATTTCATAATTTATGATGACTCTAAGGCTAAGTTTTCCCCCTCATTTTGAGCAGTAGTGTTTTGTCCATGCGGTGAGACAAAATTAAGTAGTGAATGTCTGAATGAATATACCAGACAGCTGGGATGACTGAGCCCTTTTTAGGGAAGGGGGAAGAGTTTGAATGCTTTTGTGCTCCCGTTACATTTACCAAGTCTTCTTCCCCACATTTTAAACCAGACTGAATCTCCGACTCGAGATCTTCATTGTTGGCCCTTTTATGTGTCTCACCCTGTTACATTTACAATGTTGCGCTCTGAATAACAGTCGTATAACTGAAATGGTGCATCTTCATGCATGTATATTACATACATGTACATTCATACGTGCTACACGTCATGCATATACAAAATCATTCATGGTTGATCCTCATGCGCCTGAGTCATTTCGTCAGGTTTGCTATGGGGAATTTATGGTTGCTGTCGCCGGCTGTCTCATGGGGGTTCGCCGCGGACGCCGATGCTGATGCAGTTCAGCGAACTACCGGTGCAGTCACCATAGTGCAGGCTGGAGTCAAGAAAAACGTCGTCCCAGGTAGAGTGAACTTTCTCCAGAAGAGTATACTGTAAATAGCATGTTTCTACAGGGTGTGACAAAATTGACTTCCCTGAACCCAAAAGCACGAACGTTTTTCCCCAGCTAAGCGGTCAATGCTACAGGTTGAAGAAGAATCTTTATTTCTGTCTTTTTTGCAGACAATTACCGAGCCTAACTACAGTATTTCTCCCCAATGCTTTGATACAAAATGTTCTTTCAAAGCAAAGAGGATTCAGAAATTTGCAAATTGTCGGTACAAGCAGCGTCCACTGTGAGGAAATTGTAAGAAAAGGGCTTCTGTGATCAATTCTGTGAGACCTGCAGAAATGCTATCGCTGGCCCTTGACACGTACAGCAAACGTAAGTACATACGTACGCTGTACACTTGAGGAGGACAGTTTGCATCCACATTTTGTGCTACTCTGGGCATATTAGTACTTACTGATAATAGCATAAGGACCAGTGAAGAGTCATGGGTCATCGAGCATTGAATCAAGTCTGTTTTGTCCCCGTACGCAAACTTCCAACGTCAGCTGAACGAATTTCAGTACATGCGTGTGTGTAGGCGAGGCAGAGGCACTCATCAACCACCGCATCCATCCTGCCGACGACGTCGCCGACGTCCTCGAGAGGGATAAGAAATTCGCCGGGATGAAGAAGAGCAATGGAAAGGGCGACGTTTCGCTGTCGCTGACGTTGGAAGACTACTTACCTGCATCTCCTACCTCTCCTTATGACAACGACGCAGCAGGATTTCAGGTAGCCACTGTTCAACTTTGCGTCTTGTGCTACTGTACAGTGCAGTCTCGACTTAACCATGTTGTCAGTTGCGTGTCGTTAAATCGAGGCCTCACTGTCTTTGCTCAGGCGATCGCAGGCGCTGCTTTGGACGTCTATCCCGCAGCACATCCCGTGCCAGGGCTCATGGTGGCCAACACCGACACCAGGCACTACTGGGACCTCTGCGACGCCATCTACAGGTGCGATGTGTACATGCTCATGCATTATTATAGCAGCTTTGGTGAGAGACAGTTGAAAATTCGTTGCTTTTTTGACCCTTTTGCCTTAGGTTTACTCCAGCATACTTGGTTGGGGACGAAACCGCTTGGTTCCACGGAGTCGACGAGCAGATAAGCGTAGAGAAGTATGTCAAAGTGATCGAGTTTTACTACAGGCTCATGGACATCGCAGACAAGCAAGGAACGCAATAGGGAGGAAAGAGCGAGGTCTCCACTGGGCCTGTACATAAGGAGCACGAGCTATGGACATGGATGTTACAAATACTTATGTATCTAACACTCTGGACAGCGAACTCTATTAGCACTTGTGTATTTGCCCACTCTCAATGTTTCGGATGCCTGAGGTGCGCATGCGTAGCATATGGAGAGCCACTACTTTGCTCCATTGTGCTGTATTAGACGTTTTATTCACAAAAAGAAGATTGGTGAGAGCACGCGTGTAGTTCTTGAG
>JAAUXU010054406.1_pt1 | contig 10595 bp, 8 predicted proteins | sample 7278151 | NCBI WGS metagenome assembly JAAUXU01 (sample SAMN14350113, study PRJNA611818) | marine sediment metagenome | isolation source: surface marine sediment (1.8m) | place: French Polynesia: Moorea | collected 2018-08 | reverse complement strand
TGTAGGTGTGGTTTCTCCCTCCTGTAGTTCAGCCCGCGGGTCAGCCCGAGCTCGCACTACACTAACCCGACCCGACCCGAACCCGCAAAATTTTATAATGACCCAGCCCTAACATGGACCCTATACCGCTTCATGATACACCCGGTACTTAACACATGATTTCTAGAATATTTCCCTGCTTGTTTTCTATCTAGCGGGAAATATTCTTGCACGATATTCCCTCCCCCCGGGACATATTGTGAATCACCACTCTTAGACTCGCCCATTGAGAGGGGTTGCTCCATCCTGAATTCGATTCTGCTGACTTGCAGTCAGCTGACTCACGTTCAGCGGAGCGGGGGAACAATAGGGATCTGGATTAGCGTGAAATGCGGTTTTGGCAAGTCACGAAACCTCTCGCGCATGTGCCGTTTTTGACCTAGAGCTGCCCAGTAAACAAATACAGAAACGAGGCACAGCCCAATGACCACCAAGTCTCTGCCGCTCAGAAGAACTACAGCTTCTCCACCACGTGCCACGTGTAGAAGAACTACAGCTTCGCTGTCAGGTGCCAAGTCTCTGCTCAGAGCAACTACAAGTGCCCTCCTGCAGCATCAACCATGGCGACCCAAGACCACAGCTACTGCAAGCCCTGTTGGGACAGTGACACATCCTCATCCGGGGCTAGTGATCTCCCTCAGCCATTACGACCACGTTATGGAGGACGCTACTGCTGTGTTGTGAAATGCGTGTGAATGAGTACGAACACATTCCACAGGTATTGCCCTAGAATCGTCACTCAGTTGGCCTTGAATGAATGTTTTTTCTACATTTTGACAGGGGGTCAAGTTCCATCGATTTCCAAAGGACCCTGAATGAAAGGAAAGATGGGAAAGGGCTATAAATCGATGTGTTCCTGGCAAGATTCTTCAGCTTTGGCGTGCAAAGAAGCATGATGTCATCTGCTCAGCTCACTTTGCTGGTGGCCAGCGAAGTGATGTACGTGACAGTCCCTCTTTCATCCTCACCATCTTTCCCACTCACTCAAGTCATGGTAGCTCAATAGCAGACAGAGATCGAACTGAGAGACGTCTCAGGCTTCAGCAGAAGAGCAGCAGAAGAATTCAGCAGAAGAATTGAAAGCTGCGGCCCAGGAAATTAACCTGTCACGAAGTTTCCAGGTGATAAAATCCTTTACCAATTGTGTTGGATGAAATTCAATGCAAAATATGTTGTCTCGCAGGAGGACACAGGTGACAATCATGCTGCCACACTGCAAGAATCATTCGCCATGAATGATTCTTGATGATGCCCAAGATGACACAACTGACAGCCTGGGGGCTAGCGATGAAGACGTCACTGCTGCTGCACTGCAAGGATCATTTGCCGTGAATAACACCCACGATGACACAACTGACAGCCAGGGGGCTAGCAATGAAGACACCACTGTTGAAGAGTCTCTTGATAGGAATCCCACTGTTATGTCTTATGGAATCCAAGCAAGCCTCCCCTACATCCCACTGAAAAGAACTTGTGTCACCCTTGATGCCTTCAGTTGTGATTTTGTGACGTCAACTGAGAAAGCAACCTTAGTTGCCTCACATCCCTCAACAGCTCCAACCAAAGTGGGCAAGTTTATGCGGAGGAAGGCCGTTCAGACCAGCCAAGGCAGATGCTTGCCATTTGCTACCTTCAGTGATAATCAATTCAAGTCATTTTCAGGTGTTAACCATCAGTTCTTGCAGTTCCTTCTGAATAGAGTGGGTAGTCGGATCCAAGAAGGAAGAAAGATATGCCATAAGAACAAACTACTGCTTATGCTAGTGAAATTGAAGCTTGATGTGTCATTTCCTGTCCTTGGAGGATTTTTCGGCATATCAGAATCAGCAGCAGCAAAGACTTTCTATGATGTGTTAAACATCACGTATGATGTTGTTAAATGTGACATCTTCTGGCTAGACCGTGCGACTGTGCAAGCAAGGATGCCTCAGTCTTTCAAGGCCCTTTTTCCAAACACACGTGCTATAATTGACTGCACTGAAATTCCGTCTGATCCGTCTGCACGGGTGCTCACCTACTCCAGTTATAAGTCAAGGCACACTCTTAAAGTTTTAGTCTCAATAGTCCCCTCAGGAGAGATCACTTTTATCTCTAAAGCTTATGGTGGAAGAGCTACTGACACGGAAATTGTTGTCAGTTCAGGTTTTTTACAGCACATTGAAGAAGGTGACGAAATTATGAGTGACAAAGGTTTTCCCTCCATTGAGACGGATATCAACCAATTGGGAGGTATTTTAGTCATGCCACCTTTCAAAACAGGCTCTTGTCAATTTACAGCCAAGGAAAATGAAGACTGTTACAAGATTGCCTCAGGCAGAATACATGTGGAAAGGTGCATTGAGAGGTTAAAGCGATTTGCTGTTCTAACATTTGTGACAGAAAACATGCGCAAGAATATTGACAAGATCCTGGTCATTATTGCGTTCATTCACAACTGTTACAATGATTTGATTAAGGATGATGACAATGATGATGATGAATAAAGAGCTATGATCTTGTATGTTCAAGTGACTTGATATATTTGACATTTAGGAAAATTATTCCTCAATTTGAGCTCATTCCTGTGAACGTTGGTAGGATGACCTGAAAGTAAATTCTCTCAAGTTCAGGAACAATTTTCTACAAAAACTCATCATTTCTATCAATTTCAACCAACTGTGCATCCTTCTCAGAGAACACAAAAAAGTGCGACTTGTGCAGGTTACAGCAATATAACTGAAGCTGAACTTGACAGTAATACTCATGTGACACTTTCAGTCCTTGATCTGTGAGGTAGGGCACAGATATATCTTTCCCTTTGCAAGATATGGGGCATTTCAATTCTAATGTGAGAAGGTTGCCATTTTCATCACGAACTATAGCATCAGGTGTTGCACAAAGCCAAGGTTGGCATGGCTTTACACACAGTCCAGCAGGTAAGACTTCGTTTCCAGTTGCTTCACGGTACCTCTCTTTAGCCAAGCTCTCCATAGCCCTGCCATAGCGAAGATTCTTGTGGTCCTCCACAGACATATAGAAATACTTCTTGCATGTTTCCTCTTTCCGTGCATGAGCAATGGAATGAGCTCTTGAGGCAGAAATCCGCTCTCCAACTCAGGTTCATATAGTAAGTACTACAATATGCGTCGTTAATACATAGTTATATGTGTAGGCATAAACTGGAGGTATAAAATAAGGCCTGCCAGGACGATGCATGCCTAGGTCGTTGAGGCTTATATTTCTTTTCTGTACGTTCGTAAAGGGACATTCACCTAATGGGGGTAACCAATAAAAAAGTGATTTTTGTCTCTCTCAATAGTGAATGAAAAATGATGAATTTTTCGCAGAAACTGTGAAAGAGTCTATAGATTTTAATGTTTCTAAAAAATGACTCTTGATAGGTTTGGAAGTACTACTGAAAGTTGGCAGCAAAGGCCTTAATGGCACCACCACTGTCAGAGTCAATGCGTGAGCGTATTGTCAGCGCTTTGCAGTTGGGTATGATCACAGGCACAATGGCGCGCATCAGAAACACCATGCAGGTCAGCAATGATGTCACGAGAAAGAATAGTCCTGGCCGGCCAGCCCATGTTGTTACCAAACTGGAGGCTCTCAAACTGCGAAATTCAGAAGAAAAAACTCATAAGAAGTGCCTCTGACAGGAGGCTGAGGCCCGAGCCATCTCCAGGTAGAGCAATGTTCGGCTCCGGCATCTTGCTGGCCGTGAGTCAAAAGGTCCTGTGATCCGGCAGGCCCTCTTCCCTGAGGAGGAGGTCCGCAGGCTTGAACGAGCTGAAAAGCTCATTGACTAGGGGAAGAAGGCTGAGAATTTCTCCACATTGATCAGCACTTTAATCGCCAGAACACATGTTTTCTCGCGCCCAAGGGGGATCCCAAGCCGCATCAGTACACCATCTGCAGGTGCAAGAACCCTGAGAGGCAGATGGTCTTTGGTGCAGTGGCATCAGATGGCTTCACCCCATCCAGCACAAACTTGCTGCAAGATCTTATGAAAGGATTGTCCTGCAGCCCCTCATTGCCTGGATGGAGTCTCCTTGGGCACTGGGGCAGGCTGTCCTGCAGCAGAACGGTGCTCCAGCGCACGCACTGAACTCCACTCTCAAAACTTGAAGAGACTGGATTTCGGCCAAGGAATACTGGCCACCGAGTTCACCTGATTGTTCTTTTGACTTTGCCACCGGGTCAAGCATTGTGGCTAAAACCAAATGAGAATGCTCACAGTAGTCTGGACAGCCTTAAAGCCAGCACCAATAAGGTCTGGCACACTGTGCTCACCCCTGAATTTGTCAGGAAGTGCATGGAGTCGGCTCTTCTTTGTTGAGGAGGCTGTAGTTGGCTTCATCAGAAATGACCGAAACATATCTGGCACCTTCCTCATGTCTTCTGTTGCAACAAAAGCTGCAGCATTAATGCAGGGTTCTTGCTGCACTTACTCCTTTCGCAGGCACAGTGTCCATCTTTAGGCCTATTAGATGATGAAAAATTTGCACTCACGGGCCCACTCATTCTGTGACACCAGATAGGTATAGCAGCTTGTGTCCAACTTGTCTCCCATTGCCATCACTGGAGTTGCGAGCATGGTCCATGCTTGCAACTCCAACTTCTTAGCTGTCCATAGACGACTAATAGAGGTGTAAACCACTTCTATTGCTCAATCCAGGCAAAAGTTATGGCTGAAAAAAGAAGTGTGCACTAAACTTACTACCTATAGTTTGTTATAAATCAGTGACTTCTGGTAAATGGCCCTCAAAAATAAAATGGTTTTAGTAGAATTTCGAACTGGCCTAGTATGCATGATCCCCTTTTGTCCGCACAAGTCCTGTCTAAGTACTGCAACATGAAGAGTGTCTTTCGTGACCACATGCGTAATCGCTTCACTGGCTCATGGCGCACAGGTGAGGGTACTCACGTTCGAGACGCACGTTCTACGCAGCTGGCGTGGACTAACTTGTACTGTGATGATGGAAGCCTCGCATTTGTGCCCACGTGCACTCACCCCACGTGTCCCGGAGCTGACCTTCAATCTCCTGATGCGAAATGCGATACAGTTCGAAGTCAGTCATGTCCGGACGCTCAGGCTTGTTCAAGCTACCGACCACTCTGGCAATGCGTGTTTCTGGTCTGGCCAACAGAATAGTCTTGGTCCTGAGGAGGCATCAGCATGCTGACCTGAGCTGGACCCAAAAGTCTTTCTTGGAGCTTAACCCGAGCCCGACATTCTGTACTGTTGCAATGCCACAGGTGCAAGTACTTGTTCAAAACAGGCATTCGTCGTAGTCCAGGATGCTGCCCCTGCATGATCAGGCCGTACTAGAAATAAACGTTAGCGGAGGTCATGTCCAACTTGCCGTTGATGTCCTCGATAGTCAAGACGATGGAAGAGAGTTCCAGTGGACAGGCTGTGGGAGAAGGAAGGCCCAGGAAGACCGGGCATGAACACATATTTATGTTTTAGAATACGTTGGACTATTATAGACTACTTACAATGCAAGTGCGACACAGCTTCAGGCTCGACTCACCTCTAACAAGGACAACATTTTTGAAATTGGCGCTTCTTTAGTCAGCTGCGTGTTCGTGTTCATCTGCGTCCTCCCCTTTCTTCTCTTTCCCGCGGTGCCAATGAAACCACGCGTGGGATCCGGACAACACAACAGCGGCCCCGCTGCAGTGGGAGCGCGGCAAAGGTAGCGCGTGCAAGTGTTAGGTACAAAAAGCAACGTTTTCGTCCTTCCCTGGGTGCCACCCTTCATCCTCGGCACACTCCAGTTCAACTTCGGCCCGACTGCGACGAAGTTCAGCATGGCGCGCGTCCCTAACGCCGCCGCGGCCGCCACCGGCAAAGCAGCAAGAGTCAAGAAGGTCAAGCCGGTGGAGTCCAAAGCGGCAGAGCCTGTCGCAGAGAAGAAGGGAGGCCGCAAGAGGAAGCTGGTCAACGGAGAGCCGTCCAAGCCAACGGTGGAAGAGCCCGCCGCGAAGAAGGCTGCGTCGAAGAGGCGAAACAACGATGCAGAGACAGAAACCATCGCCGACACAAAGACCGCGTTGTCGAGGCGCAAACCAGCCGCCGGGACCAAGCGGGCAGCAGCCGCCACCGCCACCGCCGCCACCGCAGACGTCGAAAAGCCCCCCGCGGCGAAGCACAAACCCGCCGCCGCCAAGAAGTCTGAGGAAGAAGTCAAGCCTAAGTTGAGCTTTCGCGGTCGGGGAAGTGTCAAAGGAGTCGTGTTGACTCTAGGCCAGGGAGACACTGGGCAGTTGGGTCTGGGCGAGGACATCATGGAAAGGAGCAAGCCTGCACTGGTCAAGGATCTGGAGGGGGTCGTCGACGTGTGCGCTGGAGGGATGCACTCCCTGTGCCTTAATACTAAAGGAGAGGTAAGTGAGCTTTTCCGTACTAATTAAAGTACTTGAAGTACTCGATTTCGCACTGATAAGCGGTCATATCTTCGAAAGGTTTATTCTTTTGGATGCAACGATGAGGGTGCTCTCGGCCGCGACGCTGAAGACGACGACTGTTACGCCCCGGGCAAGGTGGAGATACCTGGCAAGGTCGTGCAGATCTCGGCCGGTGACTCACATTCGGTTGCACTCACTGAAGATGGGCGCGTCTACTATTGGGGCACCTTCAGAGACGGCTCTGGCTCCATCGGTCTTACCACCAACGGCATTGAGAAGTTACCTATTCCTTTAGCTCACCATCTTCACGTGACAAAGGTTGCTTCTGGATCGGATCACGTGGCACTGCTCACTAGCTCTGGTGAGCTCTACACGCTGGGGACAGCAGAACAAGGACAGCTGGGACGCATTGGCGAGCGCTTCGTGGCTCGGGGTGGTCGCCGCGGACTTGGACTTCTTCTCACTCCGGAGCGTGTACACACCAGAAACAGGAAGATCGCCTTTTCCGACGTATGGGCCGGTTCCTACAGCACCTACGCTCTCACCACCATCGGTGATGTGCTCGTGTGCGGCCTCAACAACTACAATCAGCTGGGTATAGAGAAGGGCCAGTTGTTCTTTACACTGCAGCACTCCGAGTCGTTCACCCGGGTTGCTCAGGAGACCGGCGGTTGGCGCGACATCACACCTGGTCAGCACCACACCATCTGCCTGGCGGCCGATGGCAAAGCTTACGCTGTCGGTAGGGTCGAATACGGCCGACTCGGGTTAGGCAAATCTGATGGCGATCAAGGTGATGCAAAGGTGCCTACAGCCATCGGCAGCGATCTCGAAGGAGGCGACGTCGTGCATGTGGCGTGCGGTTCATGCGTCTCATTCGCTGTCAAAGCCGACGGCTCTGCCTACAGCTGGGGTATGGGCACCAACGGCCAGCTGGGACACAAGAACGATGATGATGCTTGGGAACCCGAGAGCTTGGTCGGCAAGCAGTTGGAGGAGAGGAAGGTTTTGGCGGTGGTCGGAGGAGGGCAGCACACGATGGTGCTGGCGGAGCCTAAGGACGAGAAGTAGGTTTCAAGACGATGTTCCTGTTCCTCGCAGTGACGAAATCATGTTACTAGTTGTCCAGCTTAGGCACCCTGAAGACTGTATACACATACGTTGAAGAAAGAGTGTACAGGACTGCCTTAGAAAGTGTATAGGTAATAAAGTGTAGAGAAACCGTCATCATGTCTATGACTTCTATGTTGGTTGGGCATCAGCATGTTCGCGATCATTTGGCCGGTAGATGGATACTTCGGCCTTGACAGGCATGGTTACATTATTACAATCCTAAGAGAACGGTCGCTGGAGTGACCGGAATGTCGTAATTGGGCGAACACGCCGATCGCACCGACATCTCCCACGCAGACATCAGCTGAGACAGCGTGAAGGTGTGAGGCATCTTGTCCAGCCTTGAGGAGAGCGCCTGGCGCACACGGCACAGAAAAGGAGTAGCGGAATAGGGATCGTCGATCTCGATGTCGTCACACACGGGTGGCACCATCGGATAGCTGGCAGGAACTATTAAGCTCAGCGGGGGCACCGAAGGCAAGTTGGCGTCGTCCAGCTCACAGATTAAATGGATCGGTTGCTGCTCTCTCTGTCGTCTCGCCTGAAGGTGTGGCTGGACGGGATCGACGGTAACCTTAAAGATCGGCCGCAGCCTCGCCACTTCGCCCTGAAGCACATCCGGGATAGGAGATGGTGACGCTGACAACGAGGACTCGTCCGACGTCGATGACCACCTTCGACGGCGCTTTGGCAGGGATGGGAGAGAAATGTCAGAGCCGTAGATGGCTTCCAGAGGAGAACCGAACATCTGCTGCATGGTGTGATTCAGCTGCGTCGTTGGCTGACTTTTCTTCAGGTTGGCGACGGCGTCGAGCAACGGATTGGCCGAGGTCTCCGAGGACGTTGTCGTAGCTGGTGCTGTTGACGTGGAAGACGACCCGTCGATATCAAAATTCATGCGAGCTAGCACTACTTCACATTTGATGAGGGTGTCCATATGCATTCTCTTGTTTGGGTTGGACAAGATGTCCATGAGCTTCTTCATCTTATCCAGCCTGTTCTGGTCTTCGTCGCCTATGCGAGCGATCATCTGACGGAGAGGCTCGATGTACTTGCTGAGTTGACGCACTTTCTCAAGGTATTGCGCGTCCTCCTGCGACGAGGGGCCTCCTTCGTTCATCAAAGGTGTGTTTGCAGTGGACATCGGCGACGGAGCCATACTGCGCTGGCCACCGCCCACGGGAGAAGGCATGCCCGCCTAGAATTGAAGGCACAAGATCCACATCAGCTCGTGCAAGACGTAAGGAGAAAACATTCTTTACCAACCTGTGAGGCTGGCGAGTGGATGAATTGGTTCGCTGGCGAGTGCGCCATCATCCCAACGTTGGGCGATCCAACAGGGACCACGTGTGGGCTGGTCGTCATACTATTATACATGGGAGGTGGACCCCGGGTACCCATCATGGGCCCTCCTTGAGAGCCCATCATGCCTGGAGGTACACCCATAGTGTTCGGTGGCATACCGCCGGAAGACATCATGGGTCCCATTCGCTGGGGCATCATCACCTGAAAGAGCATGACGGGTGACCATGGTCACATCGACGGTCTCGACGTCTCTGTTGGGCTTTTGCTGACACTTACCATACCCATCCTCCCACCGGTCATGTTTCCCGACACCATAGGGCCCGCCTGCTGCATCCGGTTGCCTGCCTGCATCAGCCTGGCCTGCAATTGGCTGCCTCCGACAGGCCCTCCCTGGCCCTGACCCATCTGGGGCTGAAAGTTGAAACGGTAATTGAGTAAGCGACGTCCCACTCCCTCGTACAGATCAAGATCACTCTTACCCTCATCATTGCCGGCATGCTCTGCATCTGTCCTTGAGGCTGTTGCTGCTGCTGCTGCATGATCATGTGCTGCTGCATCCTCATCCCTCCAGGCTGAGACGGCTGTCCCTGTGGCCCTCCGGGCTGCAACTGGCCCTGAGGAACTGGGTGCTGAGGCATCATCTCGCTGGGCGCCGTCGAGGATGTCGCCGGGGAGGATGTGGAGTCCCTGACCGACGACGACGCTGTAGCGGCGGGCGGCTGGAAGTATTAGAGCGACATAGACCGTAGAGCCTTGGTTGATGGGGGTTAGTTAGGCCTCGCTATCGATGCAAAATGGTAGAAGTGGGTCCGTGATAATGACAACCGAACTTCGTTTCAAACCTTTTGAAGAAGTTTCATTTTAAGGCCATGAAATACTTCGGGTTTCAATCATACAAATATGAGGATGTAAGGAGGATAACACAAGGAGAGAAAGTGAGGTTGTCATCTCTGCGTTTCTATCCGTGCACCGTGGACTCATCCAAGCCAAGCCAGTTATAAAAACCTGCCATTGCCATTAACCGGGCCAAAAATTTAGCTTTTTCAAATCAAAACAGATCAAATGTTTTTAAATATCAAAAATTCTAAAGCACAATAATTGATAAAAATGTCTTCAAACTAGTACTCATGAACCCACCTCTAGAGAACGACCCAAAGAAACAACTGCTTCTCTCGTGCTTGGCACAGCTCTCCTGCCCCACCACACTAGTCTCGAGCCTTCACCTCGAGCCCAGAGTGCTGAAGCTGCCCTAGTCTTTGCCTTGCCTCTGCCTCCGCTTCTCCACCTCCTTCTCCCTCTCCTCCTCCTCCGGTTTCTCCTCCCCCTCTTCCTCCTCCTCTATTCACAGCGTTCGGTGGCAAGTAACGATCTCGCCGAGCAGAGAAGCTCGATTCGTCGATGTCGTTGCCAGAGTCCTTTTCCCCGTGGTCGAGACTGCCCCGAGAACGAGGCCGGCCGCTGTCCTCGAGAGGACGTCCGAACAGCTTCTCACAAGTGAAACTTCCTTAGGTACACAGACCAGGAAGGAGACTAATCCTCAGTGGACTCCTGAGGACTCTGCATGACACCACTGCTACCGACCATCGACTCCTACACCAAGCACTCAACCTCTTTACTCTGCGACTCCTGGTCAAAGAAAATAAAGGAGGGAGAAGGTGAACGTTGCCCTGGCTCGCTCTGAGGATTTTGAGGCAAAAAGTCAGCTGTCGTGGTGGCCCTCTCTTTCACAGATAACTTAAGGC
>JAAUXU010019785.1_pt1 | contig 10597 bp, 10 predicted proteins | sample 7278151 | NCBI WGS metagenome assembly JAAUXU01 (sample SAMN14350113, study PRJNA611818) | marine sediment metagenome | isolation source: surface marine sediment (1.8m) | place: French Polynesia: Moorea | collected 2018-08 | reverse complement strand
CTGTGAGGGCTCTCCCAATGGCACGAAATGATTGTCCAGAGCGTGTCAGCTCAGTTATCCTTCTCCTCTCAGATTGCGTGAGAGCTCTTGCTCTCACCCCATAGCTGAACACAGAGTGAGTGGATCACACTGAGGAGCAAGGATTTTTCTGTTCTCTCACTCTTGCTCATGAGTACATGAATGCAGTCTGTACAGAAAGGTTTTTTCTGGTCTTGCTCTTGCTCTCACTCTCGCTCACCTTTACACCTTTTCTAGGCTATTTTCTGCCGTTTCTGGGCCAATTTTTCATTTTTGAGGTGCGGCTATCATCAAGAACATGGTAAAAACGGTAATGGTGGATCTAGACAGGTCACATCCGAAACTGTCACGCATCAAACTTTTAATGTAGAAATACATTCCTGATCCAAATTTCAGCACATCATTGGATCATGAGATATTTTCGTTGGGAAAGAAGTCACCAACTAGCGTTTGGCTGGCCAGCCGACTGTTGATCAGACATGAGTTTGCATGGAATATATGTATAGAGTCTGCGTAAAATATAGAAAGTGTGCGTGGAATACAGAGAGTTTGCACGAAACATTGGGTTTTCACATTTCCTGGAATCAGTACATAATCGAGAGCCTGTATTCCATTTGTCTTGTGGCAATGAAAATATCGTGTGTGCCTATCAAACGAGAATGTTGAAGTTCTATGTATGCTCGCCTCAAGACCACGGTATATGCTGAAGTAACTAGTTATATGTCAGTAGTACATAACCCGCCTTAGGTAGCAAAATACATCATATTATGTATATGGTACTAAACATGAAGGTCATGCTAGGCCGTAGTCTGTCTGGTAGGAAGGAGGGCAGGCCGGTGTTCCGGGGAGAGAGAGCACAACGCTCTCTCACATCTCTCCACTTGCATTGTCCAGTTCAGTTAGAACACGACCTTCCTCTAGTCAACACCTTTCACAACACTATGAGTAGTTCAAGGTTATATCCTGCATTATGCCGGGATATTGTGAATCTCATCCACTGGTCGGCACCTCATGGACCAATGACCAGCCACAGGGTCGTCTTGCACCCAGTCAGCCGCACACTTCAGGTGACGCACACCCAAAAAAGAAATGGGCCGGTACGTGGGGTCTTCGGGACCCAACAGTGCTCCACAGAGTGTGTCTTAATCAGTCCCAGAGACACATGAGCCAGGCATATAAATGTGACATGCATGACTAGTCTCAAGTGTGTCCAGACATTCAAAGACTGTTCGTCGTCATTCGGATGGCATTGAGGACATTTGATACTCTAGGACACATATAAGCTTCTACGTATGTTCAATAAAATTGCTTGAGACTTCCTACGTCAGCACTATTATTCGGTGTGTTCACTAGATATGAGGACGAGCTGAGGTTTTTGCTGTTCCGCGAGTTCTTTGAATCTTACGGTCTTGCCTTGTGCACACTTTTAATGCTCACATTGGGCATCCGTAAGCAACACAGATGATATCAGTGTTATGTTTGCCAAAACACTCAAAAGATAAGACTCATTATTGTAGACATACTTATGTCAATCGACGAATCCTCGAGAATTCAATCTCGCCTCCGGCTGAGAAGTGTTGTTGTGCATCAATTGTCATCCCATCTCGATGGAGAAGATTCTGCTTGTATTGAGCTTGTGCTCAGGCATCGCATTGTCAGCTCCAGGCACGGAGTTGACGAGGAGGCTGTTGGCCCCAGCACAAATGAGCACATGCGCAGGCACTGCCTGTGACAACGGGTGTTGTCCATTCCAGGAGTGGTCCTGTTGCAGCGATAGCTTAAACTGTGCCATATCTATGGATAAGTGTCCAGTTACAGCCAGGATCCAGGAGATTGATAAGTCCACGCGACAATGTGATGGAACGGTATGCGCAGGGGGGTGCTGCCCTGAACCTGGTTGGGTCTGCTGTGATGATAACCTGTACTGTGCAGAAACTGCAGTTGATTGCCCTTACGACGACATCGCCAGAAGACTGTTGACAGAACTTGGAGATGCAGCCAGCATTCGGGAGGTTGACAAGACCAAGGCAATGTGAGGCACTGTGGCAAAATGACTTCAAAATGACTTGTTAAGCATGATAACTGCATAGTCTTGCACAACATTGCTTGAATACAGGTGAAGGTGTGCTCAGTTATGAAGTTTGTCGTGGCACTGGAGAATAAAAAGCATCTTGGCAATGCATGAAGCAGTTACTTTTGGTGACTGTCCCAGGCCCAGGGCAGGCTGGGATGCATTGGAGTCAGTCCATCCCGGTCGTCTGGCTTTCATTCCCCAATGAGCATCGTCATGTCCTCATGGAAGCACTCAATTCTGCTCATCAGAGTAAAACAATGTGTTACGTGCAGTTTTTCCTCCTGGATACAGTTTACATCACTGAGAGATTGTAGGGCAGCATCAGCATTTCATCCAGGTGTTCAATAACTTCAATTCTGTGGCGTAATTCCGAAATTTCACTTCATTGGCGGTTTCCACTTCCATAGTGGCACGCATGACTAAAGTTTGATCAGTCTAAGATTACTCGACGTTGGCCAAATTGACTGCAGCAGCCTTTTTTCCTCATTGAGTACAGAGGTAGAAGGCAATCTTGCACTCGTTGGAGGAAGTCACGGAGCACGAATGCCTGAATAGCAAAGTCTACAGGGTGTTTGTTTTTGCTAGGCAGGGGAGGATTTTCAGGCATATCGCGATGTAATGGGTGTCATGTGCCAAGGTTTGAATCAATGATGTTTTTTGACATCAACAGCTGATCTTCCTCTACCTGTCTAGAACTTTGATTACTGTTTTTTTACATACACTGTACTGTGCTGTGCTGACTTGAGTAAAACAGGCGAAGCAAAGCCTTCTGAACAACACTTAGGTTATTCATTTTCTAATGAAATGAATTATTCTGAAGGCACACCAACAATTCGCCACCTTCCATGATTCTCGTTGTGTAAAGCACAATACAAAGCAAATCTAAAAAGAACCGGGTAAAAAAATAATCTTGGCCTCAACGACAGTTAGGTTCAAACCTCTCAAGGCAGCATCAGCGTTTGGTGCCTATTTTCACTTTCAAGCCTCCTTGCTCCTTGCTTGGTTGGGCACCTCCTGCACCTTCACGGGTGCCCAAAATGGCCTTACATTGGTTGAACTTTATACCATGAAGTTTATGCTACACCTACGAAAAATGAGCAGGATGGCTAAGAAAATACCTAGGGAGGAGTGTACACACTTCGACCTAGATGATGTACACAAACACCGTTAGGTTATCTCATACGGTGCCTGCGTCACTCCTCTGTTCCGCAGAACTTTTTTGTCATTTACGCCATGACAAGAATGCCCTTTGTGAAGAATTGTGTAAGTTCATAATCTTAGAACAATTAAGTAGGATAGGTTAGGTTAGGCTACCCGTACGGTACAGTTTCGTTCATCTCGTCATGAATAACGTCCAATAGATAAGGTTGAATGATGAAATTAAATTCTGAATGCCTAGACGTAGTTTTTAAGTGAGAAATTAAACAGTTTTGGAGGGGGGAGTTATAATTATTTGCTTGACAGAAAATAAGCAAAAGTTATTCTCACGCGCAAGTCTCACTGACTCTCGAGTGTAGCCTAGAACATTTTTTTCACGAGGAACTCAACTTCCAGGTCTCCATCTCTCGCCTGATCAAAGTGGCGCCTTGGGCAACATTAGTCTGCAAAGGAGGCATTTTATCGTCCACACCCGTTATTCATCAGTGCGTATCTTGTCACTACTGACTTTTCAAAAGTTGTCAAGAAATTCCAGGAACAATGGGGCTCATTTTGACGCACGCCGCAGGTAGAAACGTAGCAAAACGTACTTTCGGCATCTTTCTGTTGCAAACTACACTTTGATTACGCGCAAATCAGGAATGACGTCATAACCTATGCTGTATGCGGAGAAGACATTAAGCTTGCAATATGTCTATCAGAAACCCATGGTTACACAAAAAGGGAAAGGATTACTTCTGTTCCTTAGGCTGGTACAAGGTGACTCATTCAGAGTGATATCGCCAGCTGAAGTCACTCGATCGACGATGCGTCGGCACATCAAAGTTGGATTTATCAAGAAGTCGTTGTCACTATGACGGGGATAAGTCCTTGTCAGTTCAATCCTGGTTAGGTCCAACAACATACTGCAAGGTGACGATGACGAGACTTCTGGAGTTGTCATTGCTCCTGGTCGTTGCTTGGAAGATATCAAGCAGAGTTGCTGCGGTCAGGGGAGTTGTTACTTTTGAGTAAGTCGGTCACGACGGTGAATGATGGACAAAAAGCACACGGTGAAGAAGTTTGCAAGACCAAGGACGACGACGAAGGCGACAAGTGGTGTGCGGGGACAATCTGTCCAATTGATCAGAACACGAACGGGTGGTGTCCCATCGAAGATGCTGTCTGCCGTGAAGGGACCAGATACTGTGTGGAACAGGGGAGTTCCCAACTTTGTCCCCCACCTGGTGCCAAAACGTCTAGGGATGGCACAAAAGGGAGAAGGTGTGGAACCAGACTTATTTGCTAAGGAAGTCCTGTAGGAAGGACAGACCTTCCTAGAAAAGAACCCTCTATTCTCACTGTAAAGGTCATGTTTGACGAGCACTCGGTTCAAATTCGTGTTGATGCAAGCTTTTTTCCTGGCACAGGTACAGGTCTAGGCTTACGCGACTTGCCGTGGACAAGTTCGACTGCAGCGACGACAGCCTGAAGTGCGCCAACGGCTGCTGTCCGGAATCCGAATGGATGTGCTGCCGAGACTCGAACTTCTGCGCTTCAGAGACCAAGTACTGCCCTCGACATCTAAATGCCAACTTTGCTGCCAAAGAAGAAGAGAAAAGTGCCAAACTTTTGCCGGCAAATCCCAAGTTCCACTGCCCACAGGCGACTTGCTAGGGGGGAGGGGCTGCCCCCGAGCCAACTGGGTGTGCAATGAACTCCCGGACTTTTGCGCTGGTGACGCCGAAAGCTGCCCATAGAGATATAGCGATGAACGCTGCAACACATAGTGCATCATCATCATCATCATGGATTTTTTTTATTGGAACTGATGTCATGGTACATTACTACCATACATATTACCATCGTTATTTAGCAAAATCAACCCTGTGCCGATATTCAATGACACCACCGACTTGAGCCAGTGATTGACAATGCAATCACTGACGAGTACGAGAGAGGGTATTACACCCGAGTAATATCATGTCAGTGAGATACGATTTTAGGCATTATAGCTGGACTTCTGACGATCCTGACTCAAGCTAAGAAATATTGTTGTTCTGCTTTTGTTGTCCCAACTCAAGATTTTGCTTGTATTGAGCTTATACTGAAGCATCACGTTGTTAGCTCCAGCTAGCGGCATGGAGCTGACCAAGAGGCCGTCAGGCTCAGCGCAAATCAGTATGTGTGCAGGCACTGCTTGTGACAGTGGGTTGTCTGCTCAAAGAGTGGTCCTGCTGCAGTGAAGGCTGGTACTGGGCCACGTCTAGGGATTTGTGCCGCACCAGGGTTCGCTCTCTTTATCCAGCAGCTCCAGTGGTCGATGAACCGTTTTGGCCTTGTCCTCACTCCATATGGCGACCTTGGAAACAACTTACTTTCTGCCAGATGAAGTCTGCTCTAGTAGAGATCGTCTTAATGTGGAAAGAACAGTCCTGTAGCTCGCTAACTTGCACATGCTCCTTCTATCCTTTACTCTTTAGGCTTGCTTTGTCACAAGGAGGAAAGCAAACGTGTGCGATGGCAATTCTGACTCAGCCGCACAGAGAGATGCTGCAATGGGAGGACTGACGAATAAGAGCACTTCACTGGTTCTGATGGTCCACTTGTACCTAGTGTTTAAGCTCGCACACACTCATTGATCAACAACACAAACTCATTCATCTTTATTTTCGTAAGCTAGCAGCAATGTACCGCATATGGATTTCATGGTCAGACCTCTTCATCCTGTGTGTGATTGTCATAGTCTTCATACTCGTAATCTCCAAAGCCAGAGCCAGAGCCAGAGCCGTCGTCATTCAGATCCTCGGCCATGTCCTGCTCGTTGTTGACATTGGAATCGTTGTCTGTGGTCCTGCCGTCATCACCAGTGTTTCCACCGCCTCGGGGCTGAATAAAAAAGTAACATAACCACTTTGTCCTCCTTTATGTGAGATGAAAGTCGAATCAGCAGTCGAGTCTCATCGATACTTTTTTTGCATTTCACAGAAATATCTCTTATCCACAGGATCGTCAAAACTAAGGCTCCATCAGATGCAGAAATCTAGGGCCTTGAGCCGACTCAAGCCGGTTACCATCGAGCTCTGAGCCCCGAGCGAGCTCGACCTCGACCTCGACCTGAGCATGTTAAAAGACTTAAGTCAAAAAGCCGTCTGCGACCTGTTTCATCTGGTATGCTTTGACTGGAGCTGCCCCGACTTCATTTCTGTCGGTAGCTTGAAAGTTTGAGTGAAAAATATTCAAGTCAAGATGATGTCAAGCTTCAGACAAGACGCCAAGCAGAGCTTAGGCTTGATACAACCCTCGTCAAAACACAGCTGATATGAATTAAAGTCTTTCACACAGACATGTTGACGTGACAAAACAAGACATGCCTTTATCCCGATGTCCTCAAGCATTTTGTCATGTGGGTTGGGAATTCCCAGCTTCTTGTAGTAGTAGCAAAGACCCACGCAGGCCTTCTTCCTCGGGAGCTCCCAGGGATAGGGCTTCGGGTAGGGGCGATGATAGGGAGTCAGGGTGGTCGTGGCTGCCTCCTCCTCCTCCTCCAGTTCACCCAAAGACCACTGAGAGTAGAGAACGAATGGTGTGCAATGAGGCTGGAGAAGACCTCTGTAGACCTCACCTGTCTCTGTCCTCGGTATGGATCGTCGTCTTGAATCTTTTTGGCCTCTTCTTTCTGCTTCTCCCCAAGCTCAAGAAGTTTCATGTAATAACAAAGGCCGACGCACGGGGCCTTGCTGCGGCCTTTTTGGCGTGCAGAACTTTCAGTGAGGAGGCTCCCAAAAATACTACGTGAACAGGCTGCTCACCTCCGATCCCGAACAGTCCGCCGCCGGCACCGTCGTCATCGTAATTGAGGTTGAACCTCTCCCGATCGGTGTTCCAAGGCTTGTTGCCTCCCCGGCTCCCGCCACGCCCTCCGCCACGCCCGCCAACTGGAACCATGATGTGACGATGACATCTGCAGGCTTGGCAATGTGGAGATACTTACGCGCGGTGCCCACTCTCATTCTGAGACCCTTGGCCTCCGCTGCCTCCCACATGACCGACCACGAGATGAGGAATGTGGATGCCACGAACAGGATGTTTTTCTTCTTTAGTTGCGCCATTGAAGTGATTATTTGAGGTTACATCTGCACTGGAAAAGCCCATTTTTTCCTTCATAAACCGAGAAGATCGCATGATCTGAGGTACCTTCCTGAAGTTGTGAAAATGGTGCTTCTCTGTACGGAGAAAAATCACTTCTGTCAAGTTATTCCACCCCTCGAGCTCTCAAAATGTGCAACTACTTAGACTTATGTTCAGCGAGAAGCTTAATGGGGAGAGAGAATCAATCATTGCAACTTCCGGCCGGATTCCAAGGGTTCGTCTGTGTTATGTATGATGTGCCCAGCATTGTCGTGTGTACATCGTGTCAGGGACGAGTGCGTGAGAGAAACCTTTTCAGTTCAGGTGATATTCGGTGCAATTGGCAAAAACAAAATCAGGGTCTTTCTGTTCCATCCAATAGCTGAGATTTCCGACTACACATTAAAGCCGTGACGTCTTTTGAGCATTTCTTAGGATTTACTCTTTTCCCCCTTCTTTTGACACCAGGGGGTATATTTTGGGCTCGTCATAACCCCGGCGGGACCCAAAACTCCAGATATGTCTTGTGCAAGATGTGCTCCACGCAGGTTGTGTCAGCAATGCTTGTCTTTGTATTGCCAAGAAAGGAATTTCGTGTGTTTCTTCATTGCCACTAGTCTGTTCTCTTCTTTCCAATAAAAGTCTGCTGGTATTGTTTAGACGTGTTTATTTTGGTTGAATCTGAACTTTGGGAAGAAGTTATATTTTGGAAATATTCTTCGTGAAATCATTTTTCATTGTAGCAAGACCACTCAATTTTGGAAAGTCCTCATCAGAGAAATTCAATTCTGTCAACTTTTTCTTACCCATACCATCCCAAACTGCACTTTTGGCCATTTGTGTCCTCCCTTTGATGCAGATTCTTAAGTTTTGAGTTTTGTCGGGTAAAAATCCTTAAAAAGAATGGCCAATCAAGAAAGGGGGACCTATAATTTCAGCTCAGCATTCACTTTGGGTAGAAATCTGCTGGGTGTCTATTTAAGCCATATCAGACAGCAAATTAGCTCCTTTTGCATCTATTACCTTAATGGGCATCTGTTAGCTCCTTTTTGGCAACAGTTGTCCTCTCTTGGCGTGAGGAAAACTTCCCTCAGCATCAAAGCAGCTCCCTTGGTATAAAAAGACCACAATTGGTGTCAGAACAACAGGGAAGCACCCGTGAGGTCTTAGCTCAGAGGCCGCGAGGCTTCTTAGCTCAGAGGGCGCGAGGCTTCTTAGCTCAGAGGCCGCGAGGCTTCAAAGCTTACTCAGTTTAACACAACTCTCTCAGGAAGGCCTAAGTCCCATGTGGCAGTTGGCATCAACCTTACTGCATCTGCCCAATGCAAGCAGTCTGATGAATGCACGTTCGCCTGTGCACTCCAGGCTGTTCTATGCCACTGGAAGCCAAACAAGTTGCCCATAAGCAAAGGAAACATCGTGCCAGACCTCTTACTCATCCTGCACTTATCCATCAGTAGCATACAATTTTGCATCGGTTTCAGAAGTTTCGGCCGATACCCAAGGTAAGCGAGATATTTGCCCAGTGGGCCCATTTCATACTGATTAGTCATGCCAGGAGGTGCTAAATGAGCCGCGTTTCCTGCCCAATGTAGCGTGGAAACGAACCCGACGGATATTTTGCCCTCGCAGAAAAAACATAAGTGTAGCAGACAAGTGCAGTGTTTACCGTAATAACTTAAGGCGGTAATATTTATTGATAATTTCTATGTGCCTCTTTTGGGTGGCCACGGTGAGTTATGAAATAAAAAGAGAACAATGGAGTAAAAGCGAAAATGTGGAACAAAAATATCTTAAAACCAACCAAGACGATGTAGATTGCCCAGTATACTGTAGTCGATGTGAAGCACCAGGGAAACAACAGAATCTGGAATGATATTGATCTGATGCACGATTTGACGTTGACCAGGGCAGTATGATAAAAAGACGGTCACTGACAAACAAGACAGAGGATTTTGTTCCCCTTCAATGATGTGTCAACGGGATAACTTTCAGACATAAAAGTTGACCTTTAAATATAATCTGATCTGCTCAAGAGGTATAAAAATTCTCTCCACAGTCGATAACACAACCTCCGTTTGCATCTTCCTATCTTCTTATTCTTCCAGAAAGGTCGCTAATGAGGCTGTTGAGCTTCTGCTTGGTCCGGTTGTTGCTGTAAGCCACGCAGTTGACCAGGGCTTCTAGCTGTTTGGGCGTGTATTCCTGGAATCGACGAATGCGCTATAGCTGCAAGCTTGCAAGAAACATAGACATCGGCTGCTTCAAACCTTATTGTGCGCATTGACCCACGCCTCCAAGTCTGCCTCTGGAATGTAAAAGGCTTTGACGTAGGCGCCCACCAGGTCCTGGTAGGGCGCCGGCTTCACCTCACTCATTTTCTCTAGTTTCAACACGAACTGGCGGTAGTCGAGCTGCATCAGGGCCCTGCCTTCATTGCTGCAGCGCTTGGCGTTGGAAAACCTGAACGAAAATGTCAACTAAACAGACATCCCTCGAATGAAGAACAATTTCTTTTCGCACCCTTCGACGAAAATGAGAGAAGCACACAGCGTGCAGAGATCCCAGAGGACTTTCCTGACCTCCGAAGGAATGTGAAGGGTCCCACGGACGTCTTGCAACCTCATGCTAAAGAGTTGGAAGTCCTGGAAATGAAGCCATGAGCTAAAGATCCTGCTCTGGACGGCAAAAAAACCTTACCCTCAACATAACCTCCACGTACTGGCTATGCTGTGAGGAGACTTCCTTGATATCCCAAGCAACCTTAGGGGAAAGACAACTCTTGTTGTAAGCTGTAAACGCCTTAAGAGCTAAAAGTGCCGGGGTACCTTCGACATCAGTTGCAATATGACCTCGGGCCTGATGGACGCTTGTGCCACTGTCATGTACACAGGACGCCTGAGACTGGGAATATGAGCAAGCGTCTGAAAAGGATCAAGTCTCTCTATGACGTACAGGCCATTGCCTACACGGAGTATTCTACTCACATTCTGCTCATATTCATCCAGCAAAGTCCTCTCCTCCTCTGGCAAGAATTCCGCCATGATATTCTTTAGGTTAGCAAACTGCGCCGCGAAGAAGACGGTTGACTCGACGGCCACAAACTTCTCTCCCAGCCCGAAAAGAGTCTCTGGCAGCATACGACTGGACTCACCAGACTCGCACTTGGGCATGGAGACCAAGAGGCCGTTGCTGCGAGTCGGAGACGTCGGGGCTTCGAAATGACTGAAAGGGGGG
>JAAUXU010096656.1_pt1 | contig 10601 bp, 8 predicted proteins | sample 7278151 | NCBI WGS metagenome assembly JAAUXU01 (sample SAMN14350113, study PRJNA611818) | marine sediment metagenome | isolation source: surface marine sediment (1.8m) | place: French Polynesia: Moorea | collected 2018-08 | reverse complement strand
CCTTTTTTGGGGTGGGTTGTTAATTCACTCTTTTTCTCCCCCCCCCCCCCCCCCCACCATGTTTCTTTTTCGCTCTCGCTCTCGAGTGGATTCGTTCTCACGGGGGTTTTGGGCTTCTCTAAGTGCCTCCATGGATCATGTGTCTTCTTTCAGAAGAAATGTGCCCAGGTACTTAGGCCCAATCAACGGGAGGCTGGAGACACCATGTGTGATCTATTGGTGAGAACTATTGGAAACGATCGGCGAAGAAGGAGCCCTTAGAAGGCCCATCCTACAAATCCGAAGTTGCCATAAAGGCCTATTATCGAGGCCTTCATCTAATTGAGGCACGGAGGAAATGCTTTTATGTTTCAAGTGTTTGGGGCGACGACGATGAAGATGAAGGAAAAGAAGACAACAACGTCTGCTAATTCAGTCATTTCTTGAAATGATGTGAATTTGTAATTCTGTCGAATTAGGCCCACCAGGGCCTTTGCGCACACATTAGCATGATGAACGAACGAGTTTCAGTTGCACAGAGAGTGTGTACATACTTGTTCGCGCTGCCGTACAGGGGGGTCCAAAAGTAGTGGCTACTTAGACAAGCCAAGTCGTTGGACTCGGTTAAGGAGTTGATAGGGACTTGGCAAGTTCTGTTCACCTACTCGGTGTCACCGTCATTGGCATGACTAAAGCCGACGGTCTCGTCCTCCAACTTGACCGAGACGTTCTTAAGTGAGTATTCCTTTTGGGGGGAACTTCTGACTCATTTGAAAGAATGCGCTGACTTGTGGGTCAAAGGAGCAAAAATTACTGCAAAAATCCACTCGTGTGTATGATGCACGGTACAACTCTTCTGGGAAAGCTGCAGCTGGAATGACGTTAAGGAATATCATCTCCAGTCTTGCATGTCAAGTCGTGGCCTCTCCGAGAACTTTGTCATCCTTCAAGGCCGGAAAGGTCAGTTTAGTCAAAACCTTAGCAATAATTCCAGAGGTTCATAACACTCCAGCGTGGTTTTTTTTGGGTGGGGACTCCATGTGTGTCTGTATGAAAGTCAGGCTAAAATTTACTCTGCTTTCACGTGGAAAAGAAACTAGAGGAGAGGGGGAGGGAGGGACGGAGGAAGAGGCTCTCCATATGAAGCAGGGAGGAGGAGACTCTGCCAGACACATTGGAAAACCGAGACAAGCGAACAAACAGGCAGGAAATGGTTGCCATTTGGAGCAATCATTGCTTCTTTCGTCTGGCAGAGTGAGGACAACAAGCGACGGATGGATGAGGGAAGCAATCGACGAAGCCCCTTCTCTCCCTCTCTCTCCGATGCAGCATTAATGCCTGCTAGAATTAATCTGAGGATATCAAACACTGGTGTTTTTGTGCCAGTGAGCTGAGACGAGGAAAGGAAGAGATTGCGTGCATTTTGGGGGCACACCCACTCACCCACACGCCCACCCACACCCACCCACACGCCCACCCACACCCACCCACACGCCCACCCACACCCACCCACACGCCCACACACACACACACACACACACACTCGACACGTCGAATGCCGAGGACTTTCAAGAAATCCTCTCATACACACACGTAAAAAAATGCACACGTTTGCTACATTCCCCACTCCAAAAAAAAAAAAAAAGTCAATTTCACGTCCGTGTGCGCGATGACTGACTAAGTGGAGTGAGCTGTCGACGTCTAGCAGGACAGAGTGACCCGCCTATGGGTAAACAACAACGACTGCAACATCTTCATCGTGGACTTCTCCCCCTCCCCTCGAATTGACCTGGCAGGCTTCGTGTCTCAAGAATATCCCAACTGTTCAACGACTATTGTTAGACTCACCAAAAGTTTCTAAGACTTGACTCTTAAGCCAGCATAAAAAACATTTCCCACATACCCGGTATCCCGGATAAGAAGTTTGGCCAACCCCACATCTTTATTTAGTAATTTTCTCTCTCCCCTCCTCGACTTCCCACCTCCTTCTTTTTAATAGAGGGACGCGCAGATTGTGGGAAAACTCGTCCGTTTAACCCCTGAACAACAACAGCAACAACAACATCACACCGACCACAACAATTCAAAGAGTGAACGAGAGGCCTTCGTGCAAGTCTTCATTGCCCCAATTGAATCGTTCGCTCTTAAGCGGATCGTGCTGTACACGCAGAAAATGACTCAACTTCCTCCTGCGCTCTCAGAGAACATCCAAACAGCGTGAAAAATCGGAGTGGGAGAGCAGGGAAGTGCAATTTCCCTGTGAGAAAAAGCACTTTTTTTCCCTTACGAGCAAATGAGGTAGGAGAAGGCGGAACACTGAACAGACACGTGAAACTTGTTCCTTCTCTCTCATTCAAGGCACTTTTAGCTTGCAAAAAGCCTCCTAAAGTAGTTGAACCACAAAAAAGCACCCATGAAGTTTGAAGCCCAGGCAGGGCTAATCAGACTGATAACTTGGGGACTGCGCGTTTCATTTCTGGCTCCCAACTATGAGTATGCAAGCAAGACGACGAGGATCGCGGCCAGGTCCTGGCGAAGGCGCTGATGCTTTTGGACGGTGCTGTGCATGAGTGGTGAATGCGGTTCCGCTCGGGGGAATGAAAATGGCGTTCTCCAGGTTGCCGTACAACATCACATTACTCCGAGGTGCACACAAGTCATGCTCACTTGTCCGGGCAGGCAAGCAGACACGATCAAGTCGATGACTGCACCACTCCCAATTTCAAGGGCGAGCGTGCAGACACACGAGAAAAGACAGCGTTGGCATGGAGCAATTTCCTATACACATCTTCGAGCATTGGCGTCACTCGATTCACCAGAGTGTGGATATTCAATTCACCCACCCAGTGCGAGGACACTCAGTGTCACCTGTGTGCCTTGCACAGCCAGACAAGGTACCACTGTGGCACCGTGGTACAGGATACTCGGTACACATGTGTATACAGTTATGCTTGTATAATGTTAAGTCTCAAGTGAGAGGTGCCACTCAAAGGGTAACCGCCCTCGAAGACGCCTACAGACAATTACAAACAGTTGGCGCCTTGCATACAGAGCTGGCTGGAAGTTATTTCTGCGGAGATGACTTCACTGAAGTAGAATGTCTTGAGGCAGGATGTGTCATTCACGTCCTTAGACACAAAGTCGAGTACAGAGGTTCGTCAGTGTGACTGCCCACTTTGATACAGCTGTTCTCCAACGACAGCTTCACTGCCCCGACATTGGCACGGAGACCCAGTGGTTGAAGGTCCTGCTGAAGACGGAGGGTCTTGACTTCAAGATCATGGCAGCAGCTCCGCCATGCTGTCTGCGGCAACCATGACGTCCGTCGCCTGCACATCCTGGAGGAATGGATTGAGGCAGAGGGGATCGATCAGCTCTGCTACAGCGAGTCGAGCGAGTTTGGCGCACTTGCGCGCCGGGGTCCGGAAATGGGGGTGGCGGCAACAGCCCCCCGGAAAAGTTTCGGCCGATTTCACTTATTTTTACCCCCTCAACAAGCTGGAACTCCAGCGCCTCTGCTGACCCCTCCAACTTTTGAGCACTGTAATGTCAAAATGGGCAACATTGAACCTCTGCACTCAATATTGTGCCTGAGTATCAGACCTACACATTCCGTTTCAAAATTCCACCTCAACATGTTCCAGTACAGCCAATGCAGCGAAGTCACACCCGGGGAAATTACATACGTCGATGACTTTAAACCTGGTATGCACCGGGTGCGTACTGTAAAGTTGTGCATCCATGGAGGCATCGTTTACCAGGCTACAAGTTTAGCTGAAAATGGCATAGAGTACACGTCAGCTTTCATTTGGGGGCGTAGAATGGCTTTTTCGCGTAAGTACAAACAAAGTTAGAGCAAGACGTCTGATCTCCGTTAAAAAAGCTGTCACGTCATGAGCACAACGGATGAGTCCAAGCTGGTCCAAGATGATAGCAATTGCCCTATGAGATAATTATACGTGCCGGCATACATCAAGTTTCCGGAAATTTACGGCGTCCTAGCCAAAGTTATGGGCAAATGACTTTTTCGTGCACTGTGTGTAAGCACGGAGCATGGGGATATTACCTCGGAGAGGGGGAATATTAGCCCGGAGATATTGGCACTGGTCCCACTGGCTCACATTATATATTTCGGTTTAGTATATTTTGGTTTGGTTCTGGACAACGCCGGGGACCTCTGCCAGGATCGCACACAATAACTTCGTAGGGTCGTGGCTGCTCTTCAAATGTGACCCATAAATGACAGCCGTTCTCAAAACTGAGAATTTTTTTAATGTCTGAGACTGCAACGGTATTTATACTGGCTCCCCAGCAGGGATAACCTGCCCAATAGGTGAATCTCTCTCAGCTCTTTGTTGCTCTCAACTACAAGAATGCACGAATGAGGATGACAAAGCAAACTGCCATCAATGATGTCCTTCAAGTCCGTGACCATGCTTAGGGGTGTCTCCTAGCCCTGTTGAAGTCACAAGTTGAACTCGGCTGAGAAAAAGAAGTGTTCTCCATGTCCACAACGCCAGACATGTGTCAAGAATGCTTGATCTGGTTGCCAAGCAGGGACAATTGAGTTGATGACTTCACCACTACAAATTTTACTGTAACTGTGCAAACACATCACAAAGAAAGGTGTCAGCAGGCGACAGTTTTAAAACAGTTCTCAAGGTGAATGACATCTTCCAGCAGCATTAAATTAAAAAAAAAATTATCTACGTCATTCGATTCACAGGGGTGAAATGGCTTTCTTGACATTTCGGCTTATTCGACTCACGTAGGGCGTTATGACAGTCCATAACGGGTACGCAAGCAACGCATGCAGTTCCTGGCAGGTATCGAAGTTCTTAGCATGCCATCAGGGGGAAAATGTTCCCAATTTGACTGACATTATCTACACACGTACAGTATGCGAATGCAGGCAATAGAAATCCCAATACTCGGCATTATCGCGTAAGAGCTACGTTGTCTAAACAGATCCTGCCTTGATTGATATTTGAAATGCTTTCATTCAGAAAGTCAATTTGCGCTACCAGGTGAGGATGCGAGTCTCAATTTCTTTGGGGACTCGTGAGCCAGGCTCGCATCTGTTTGTCCAAGCATAAATAGGGATCCCTCCAAGCCCGAGACTTGAGCCTTTTTTTCGGCCAAAGTAACGAATAAAGTACCGTTATCTCATGAAAAATGACCATGTTGGACCAGGAGAAAAATGCGACTTTAGAGTGTGTCTGCGCAATCCTACCATGTATTCATGCTGGAAACATCTTGTCTTGACCAGATTTTCCTTCAAAAATCCCGTAGGTCTTCGATCGGAGGTGACTTAAGGTTTGCATAGGCCTCCAACCTTGAAAAAAAAAAAGGAGCCTTCAGAAAAGGGCTCCTGCTCCAACTTCCGGGAGTTCTATAACAAATTGTACATTGTACTTTTGGTCCACATTGCCAAATTGGGAGGAGGATTGGATGACTTTAAGTGTTGGGATTGATAGTGAAAACTGTTGTCTTTCAATCGACACCAATGTCTGTTTCTTTTGGCGTCAACTTACTGAGCGCAGAACCATCGAGGGGCAGAAAATGCTATACTTTCTCAGATGTCCCAAATTTACGAGTGAAAGCACCAGAAATCGATGGAAATTTCAGTCTTCTCAGAACTAATTTCCAAATTGTAGGCACTTACAAGCAAAAATACTAAAATAATAACATGTTCAGCACCATAGAGTTGGTGCTGGCAATTGTTAAGGGTGGCCATCAGTGCACAGACGGAACAACACTGTATTTTGTTTCCGGTCAAATACAAGATGCTTTAAATCCACTACAATCAAAGTTGCATCAAAAAAGCCAACAGAAGAAAACTTTGCATAAATGCCTGGAGGAGGTGGAGAAAGACAAAGACCGGCGACGAATGCAGTGAGAGTGACTCTTTCAGCGACTCTTCTGATGCTGATGTATGTACATGCATGAAGTATGGTATAAAGTTTTGTTGATTACAGTTTCTACAGATACGACTTCGTGCATTCACCACGAATGTCACCTTCAGACATATCTCGGTAGTTAAGGTCAAGAAACAAAGTAAAAGTGAGGTTTTGCCCCTCGATGGTGACGTGCACTGTTAGTCTGACTTGTACACCGACTAATGATCTGAGTGTACTGTACAGCTCGATGTGGAACCATCAGTTGCAAATGAACTCGGTTCTCGTGGGCCTGGGCTCGATCCAAGTTCATGTCATCACCAATGTGTCATAAATTCACATACATCTACATATATAACATCCACTACATGTCGACTTTTCCAGCTTCAACCATGATCCGTACACTGAGACCCCATATTGGTCCCGAGTCCGCGTCAACTGCGACCATGCCACATTTTTGGGCAGGGCTGCTCAAGTGATGGATGCAATCTGCCCACCCCCACCCCAATCGGTGCTAAATAAGTCCATCGCTAAGTCCTCACAAGTCTCGTGGAGTACTGCTTAGGGGTGTACTCGAGTTCCAGCAGAGTCGAATTTTCACGTTCCGATCAATCCCAAGTCGACTCCATCTTTTTATCGTTAACCCTGGTCAAGTCAGCCGCGCAGCTGGGAAATCCCGAACTCGAAAAAGCTCGGGATGCTTGACTCGCGAGCCTCACGAGCCGAGTATTTCTGCTGCGAGTTCGTGAAGAGTCAAGCTCAGCCTCCATAAAGGTCTAGTTTCTTGGTCACTGCAGATGTTTGCAGCAGCCATAAAACTGTTGAAAGAGACTAACTCAAAATGCCGAGAAACTTCAAGTCCGCGAGGGAGAAAAACCGCAGTCAACTTCTGAACCCATCCCTTCCGTAGGGAGGCAGGTACTTCTTCCGAAAAAGAGCTTTTCAGAGTTTCTCCATGAATCATGTGGACCCCTGATATAACGGCGTAGGTCGACAATTAGGATTGCCCATGGACATCTAAATTTTGTGGTCCATGCCATGAAGCCTCTGCAGTCAGCCGAAAAAAAGACGCTTTAGCTGTGGTCAACAGCCTCTAATTATGTGACGTAAGCTCACCAGCCATCGCAGTCACAAACAGTCCGACTTTTTTCAACAAGGAACTGATGCTTTGTCAGGATGCCCGACATTGTAGGTTAGCTACACAGTTGACGCCCGAAAACTTTGCTGTCAAATGAAAACAAGAAAGCATTTTCACGTATGCCCCACAGTCGGCCTTTAAAGCTTTTAAAAAATTCATCTGACTTGATACTGTGTGGTGCTGGTAATGGCATGGAGTTAGAGGAGTGACATAAAAGAAAGTGGCATTTGTGTTTGCAGTCACTTCTGTGAGTTATGTCCGCTAGCGCAATTGCAGCCAATTTTGTTCTGGTCTTATGCAGTAAAGCTTAAACACGTGTAAGGCAAAGTTAAAAACAAAATTTTTGAAGCTTATTTGACCACATCCTCCTCGTCTACCAAAGGTGGCAAAGTCCAAGTATACTACAGTTGGATCGAAGTGAAAGAACCTTACGATGATTCGAATTCGAGTCTAAGCTCAGCTCGAACCGAATGTCAACTGAAGCAAGTCAAACTAGAATGGCCCGAATCTGGAAATGTGAGTGTGAATTAAACAAACACTAAAGAAGAAGGAAGCTGCTCTTCTGATTTTTCCCTCTGTCACCGAAAACACTTGGAAGAAAATGAGCAGTGACTGCTGTGTTGGCTGTGGCAGCACTTTTTGAGTGGGCAGCCTGGCGAAGGCCGAACTGGCAAAAGCATTGAGCAGATGAGAGACAAATTCTGCCCCGGATCTGGATGATCGAATTCGGGCCGAATCGAATCCCGTCAGTGTAATCCAAGCCCAGACCGCATCTCTGATTCAGGCCAGTCAACCTTGATGCGGTCCAACCGACAGTAAAGAGCACTCAGTGAAATTCCAAAATTGACCCCTCTTTGAACAAGGGTTTTGCGTAAATATCCCCAGCACCGTTATCATTATCTGGATCACAGGGTCGAAAATGAAAATTGAACTAACTGTTAGCCCAACATGTACTTTGCTTGACACAGTGAAACTCAGACATACAGGAATCTTTGACAAATGGGATTTTTCTGTGGGAACAAATTCTACCGAGTAAACTATGTCAGTTAACTGGGACACGTTTTTATGGGAACTTGAATAAATGGGAGGTTTTTCATGCGAAGGAGGACTATCTTTAGTCGAAATAGTTGCCATTAGGCTGTTTTTATGAAAATCAGGCTCACAAAATGGCTTTGTAATGACGGGAAAATCTGTGCCAAATGGTTAACAATAAAGAAGAGGGACTTTAAAGCCGGTCCCCCTGCGCTTATCAATATGGTAGGGAACAAGTGTTCAGTCACCCGTCTGCATCCCAAAAAGCAAACAAACAAAAGTTTGCTCTTTTATCCTCACTTACGTGGGTACAATGCTCTCCTCTCATTAGGTTAGTGTGGCGACCAGATAGTTTTGACCTTTTGAGCAGAGAGACCTCATATCAGGGCAAGGTTGGAGGTTGGTCCTACAAGCAGAGTCTCTCTGACCTTATAAGCTGAGAAAATTACTCAGAAAACGCGCATTCTGCATTAGGACCTTGAATTTTTGACATAATGCACAGGGACACCTATTATCTGATGAGCTTATGAGCAGAGTGCATTGCAGTAAAAATGCATTGCAAATCCTTAATGCAGAAATGTTGTCCAATCCGTTATTCTTTGTTCCTGAACATAAACGGGGCATTTTATGGCCTCCCCCGGGACGTCTCGTCAATCCCTGTTCCACTGCGTATCTAATAATACCTCATTTAGAGGTCTGCAAAGTTTTTTCTCTCATCTTCAAAATTCCTGCCAGAAATCCCGAATAACGGCAGTTTTTTGGTTCTATCACCCGCAGGTGGCCACTGTCGCCCTTGCCTGAACACATGTGCACTCGCCTCCAGAAGGCCCTGGTATCCCTGTCGTACAGGTCGCTCCAAAAAAGATTCGTCCCGTCCCTGAACCGATCATTGCTTTGCCACCCTTGAGGCGATTTCTGTCATCCTTTTTGCAGGTTATACAACAGGGGAGATTTCTTGGCATTTCATTTCAGACATTTTTCTCTGAATGCATCATTCCTCATTGGGATTGAAGGCTTCAATAAGAGTGATGCGGGTAGTTGCTGCCATTCACATCCAGACTCATTTTTGCAGGTACAGTATCGGGTCTATATAGAGATGCTGTGCGATGCCAACTTGAGTCGGAAGCCACGCAGCGGTTAGAATTGGCTGCAACATCGACAATGGCCGCAACTGTGATGGCGCTGACAAATTCTTCCATTGTGTATGAGCACTGACTGGCATTCCGCAAAATTTCACTTGGAAAAAATGAGGTTTAAATTTGCACAGGAAAATCATTTGAAAGCGAGGTAAAACCGAATGTGATTCACGTACGTAGCCAAAAAGTCCCATACGTTTTTCCCCCAGCTGCAGAAGGAATCAGTCAAGTCAGCGAAGAAACGGTTGAAGGCGGCTACCTTAGCATAGGACGAGTCTTCGGAACGCCGCTGTGGTGAACTCGAGTTATGCGCAGTTCAGTCGTCACTTTTTGAGTTCTTGGCACTCCTTGTCGTCATTTCGAGGCAAAGTGCCCAATATTGAGATGAAGCAGTGCATTCTTCCCGCCCCCACCGACTTTCCGATCACCCCTTGCCCTGCCCGACCAAATGACCCGAAAGTGACAAATTAAGTGATTACCCGATGTTTGATTCGCACGATAGGTGGCTGAAATTAGCACAGATCAGTAGACTCTCGACTGAATGAGACCCAGAATTATGCCAGAAGCTTTGGTCGTGCTCTTAGCGCGTCGGTCCTTGAGCAGCCTCTTTCTTCATCAATCACAGCAGCGTTCACTTTGACGGAAAGTGAGTGGTGAACAAAAACAACCAACCGTTGTCATTGACACCTCTCGGAGACTTCCTCCTTCCTCCTCCCCCAACTCTTTCCTCTGTAGAAAAAGTACAGGAAACAAAGGGTCCTCGAGCTCAGTTTAATGAAGCTCCCAAGTGGATTAAACAGGGAACACCACGTGCTCCAGCAGACAAAAATATTCCATATGGTACTTCTGCATGCCTGTAGTCAAGTGTACTACAGCTGTTAAGCTTGTTTACTCATGCAAGAGTTCTGAGATAAATTATAAATTACATCCACAGCTGAAAGCACTCAGCAAAAAGCTAAGAAGAGAATTTCCTTAAAACTTGCATGCAGGCAGTCACTTTTTTGATCGTTGCCTGGTGGAGCTCTCAAGGACAAAGGACGTCATGCTTCGATGCCACAGAATATTGCCAATGCCGTTGTTTCAGTCCAGCCTGCGTACTTCGACTCAGTACTGTCCCACAAGTATCACGCATTCTACATGCAGCAGAGATGGACTGAGTCACTGATGGATTAGGCGCTGTGCGCGCAACTTTTCACAAGCAATGTGGTTTACCTAATTCCTCCCTGACGTTGGTGTAAGCCCACGTGCCTAATGGACCTTACAGGGCCTAGTCTGTATCCTCCTCCCTCTCTTTTTAAGGCGCGCCTCCAAAGCAACTTTTCCTATGATCCATTAACCACGGCGACGTCTTGTGCACCTCATGAAGGAACCTCCTTTTTCTGCACCTTTCTTGCTCGCTCACAGGGTTATGAGTTGTTG
>JAAUXU010063045.1_pt1 | contig 10603 bp, 10 predicted proteins | sample 7278151 | NCBI WGS metagenome assembly JAAUXU01 (sample SAMN14350113, study PRJNA611818) | marine sediment metagenome | isolation source: surface marine sediment (1.8m) | place: French Polynesia: Moorea | collected 2018-08 | reverse complement strand
GTTCACGTATGCAGTTGATTTAAAAGTGGCAAATGTCCTTGCTGGGTTGCAGGGTCACTCAAGCATTCATCCCTGCACTTGGTGTGAGGCATCCCCTCCTTTTGATACACCAGGCAGGACAAGGACCCTTGGTCAGATCAGAAGATTAGTTCGTGCATATGAAAGATCTGGTAGGAAAGCAGTCGATGCCCAGGCCTACATGAATTGTGTGCATTAGCCTCTTCTTCATGGGCACAATGCCAGAGCTGTGATTGATCAAATTTCTCCTGGTGAACTTCATCTTCACATTGGTGTGGTGAACCACATCTTTGATAAGCTCCAAATGAAATGGCCTGTCTACAAGTGGGCAGAAGAGAATGGCATTGCTCATGCTGGTTACCAGGGGGGGGAGTTTGCTGGCAATGAGTGCAAGCTTTTGCTACTGAAGGCTCCTCAGCTCATGCAAGCCCTGCCAGATGACCTGAAAAAATTTGCCACATGTCTCAATCACTTTGACCATGTTCGCAAAGCATGCTTTGGAGAGACCCTCCTGTCAAACTACAAATCCAACATTGATGCATTCAAGAAATGCTATCTTTCACTTGGTATTAGTGTTACACCAAAAGTTCATTGTGTTTTTACACATGTTGATGAGTTCTGCTCTAAAACAGGTCAGGCACTTGGTATCTTCAGCGAGCAGAGCAGTGAGAGCTCCCACAAAGACTTTGCCAGCTGCTGGGAGAGGTACAAGGTGAGAGCGTCACACCAGAGCTACAGCAATGCTTTCCTTAGATCGGTCTTGGCGTACAATGCCTTCCATGTATAGGAAGCATTGCCTGCTGAATAGCAATTTAGGTTCCAGTGCTGACAACTTGTCAGAGTCAAAACCAAGATGTGTTTGTCCAGAATCCAAAGTTGTTTTTAGCTAAAAGTGACAAAATTTAAAAAGGGATATTTCGCTTGCAGATGATGTGTTAGAATTTTGTTTTTTCTTGTTCTAGGATCCCCATGCCATGCAGATTTCAGAAATAAAAGGTTAATTGCTGGCATATTTCATGACCCCTATCAAGCATTCCCAAGCACTGTGAGCGGACTGCTCTCGCAAAGGGCTGACTTGGCAGAGAAGTGACTTCCTATTGGCAGTTGCCAGCCAAGAAGAAGGTTCTTTGCTTATAAAAGTTGTAGTTGGTTCTTTTCACAACAAAATGTTTGGCACCTGGATCGTATTTGGAACTAGTGATATTCAAGTGATATTTTTCAAGTTGAAGATTGTAGGTAGTTTCGAACAATTTTCTTAATTATTCTCAAAAATTTGGTGAAACTGCGGTTATCAGCTTCGGTTTCGGTTATGTTAGGTTGGCAGAAAAAGCCTTCAGTACGGTTCAGTTTCGGTTTTTCACCGAATCAGTTGCACCCCTAGAGGCTATAATACAAGAGGTGGAGGGGCCATCTGAGCGTGTTGTAGAGCTGTCATCGAGGTCCACACATTTACTCGTGGTGGCGACGAAGGCGCTCTTTTCCCTGCCCTCGAGGGTACCACACAATAACAAAAGATAAGAATCCACGAATATCCGAAACTTCTTGTTTGAACTCTGCTAAACAACAATTCGTGGACGAACATTTTAATAGGAATATAACTTTTTATTAAGGAAATGTGTGTCCCCTTAGCCTGCTTCCTGATTGCACACACAGATTTTAAATATTCATGTTCTATCTCGAGGACTGAATGGACGTCGTTGGTGGAGTGGCTCTGGCAACAGAGTCTAACTTAATCATGCAGCTCAACGACGTCTTCTTTTTCATTTCTTACTCTGTTACTCTTTGGTGGAGGTCGGGATTGTAAGTGAACATTATTTTGTTACAGCGGCCAGTTTGTCAACGTCATTTGGCTTGTGTGCTGTACTGATGCGAACCATTTGTAACTGTTGCAACATTTTGGCTACACCAACTCTATTTACATCGTGGAAGAGCACGAAGTAGAGGGCGAACAAGGAGAAAAAGGAGAAGAGGGAGATCAAAGAGCACAACTGATTGTTATTTTGAGGGCACAGCGATGTTTTGTCGCCCTGTGGAATGCGATTGAAGGTCGGTCCATGGGCGGGGAGCCGCGGCCGCATATGATGGCTTTTCAAGTACCGGGATCCAAGTAGCAGCTTCTGCCTCATGGCCGGTGTGATGGCGAAAAGTTCTGGTAGAAGACTTGGCCCAATAATTCGACCATCCTCCATTACCGCAATCACAGTCGTCTTAGTTTGTCAATAGTCTGAGTGAAACTATTTCATGAAATTAGAACTTTTCCCTTAGGATCTGGTAGCATGGTTTGGACCATTTGAGCTTACTAATTACGAAAGACTGCGCGATATGTCATATTTGTATTGAATATCATAATATTCGCAAAAACTCAAGTATTGCGACACCCAAAGATATATCAAAGGCCTCATATTGTTCGAGGGCGATTGCCCAAGGACAATATGAGGCCGAAGACATGTCAAATCAGCGAGGAAAATGAGGAAATTATATTGCACATTACAGAGGTGCAATTCGTAATTTGAAGCGAGCTCTTTTCTTTTGGAGCGCATTTTCTGCATTTTTAGATTGTTGAAGAGAACTTAAATGTATCAGGTGCGCAGAGACATAGCATACATTTTCATTGACTTAACATAATTGATTTCCATGACAAAATGTCGAGTTCCAAAGATACTTTATTGATTGACCTGTAGGGCATACATAAATCATCTTTCAAACACACTCCCCTCCACAGCAATGCGCAAACTTTGGAAGCTCTATTTTTCTTCAATGAGGATGTCAATGGCACCCACATCACGTTGCAACCTGTCCCATGCAGCCTTATGTGTCTAGATAAAGAACTCAGGATTAAGAATCTTGTCTCTTCTTCAGGTGGGACCTGAAAGCCTTGACAGCATCAACAAGGCCCTCTCATACTCAACAGAAGCCTTGAGAGCATTCAAATTTGGGTGAGAGCTCGTACAGGCCTTACTCTCAACACATGTCCAAACAGGATAATCCAAAGGATACAGGTTCGGTGATGATGGTGGCCACATTGGCTTCATCCAGAATGCCTTTGATCCCAGTCGGTGCCTCAGAAACTTCTGCATGGCCTTTCTGGTGTAACAGGGTGCGCCATTCCGCTGAAATGCGTAATTCCCAGTCCAATAGTGCTTGTCCAAGGCTGGAATGATCTTTACGTAGCACTTGCTGTTCAGGGTGCCACCATCAATCCAGATTGGTTTGAACCTGAAGCCATTAGTTCAGACAAGGCCAAAGCTTATTGCCTTGACTGGAAATTTGCTCTTGGCCATGAAGCGCACAGATGGGTCGACATTGGCCTCGTTGACAGCAAGGTAGCTGTCATTCCTTTGGTTCATGGGCATGTTGACATTCCATTTCTTTTCATTAGAAAAGACAATCAGTTGGCGAGGATTCGATTTGAGCCAGTTAAGGATCGACTGGGCACACTTGACTCTCTTCTGTCTCTGCTTTGCTGTGAGCCTCTGGCATCGCTCTTTGGCCCTTGCCTCCATGCCCAGATCGGCCTTGATGAGTGTGCACAATTTGAAGAAAAAGAGCATTTAACAAGTGTATGCGATGTTTCTGCGCACCCAGTAGTGGTGCATGAAGTGAAAGCAGTGGTGCACAAAGTGAAAGCAGTGATGCATAAAGTGAAAGCAGTGGTGCATAAAGTGAAGGTAGCGGCGTATAAAGTGGATATGTAATGTCTGCCCCTGGGCCAGAGAGGACAATAAAAAAGTTTGCTTCAATTAATCTGCGCCGTTCTTTGCCAGAGAGCAAAGAACGGCGCAGTAAATATTAGTAACCAACAACTCTGACCTCATCCAGAGCAACACTGGAGCCCTCATACTTACATATGCTTCTTACGGAAAAAAATGTTTTCTCCGATATTTCGGGTGTACAACACAAGCTTATCAGGAGGAGGCATCGATCATGTCAAAAAGCAATGGAACATAGCGCTCGTCTTAGGGTTCCACATGTAATTGTGCACTCGCACCAGCAACGGGAACGGAAACCCGACCAAGTTGGTGCCAAAACTAGGAACCGAGAAGGCGATCGACAAGTGAAGGATTTAAGTAGCAGTCTCAACTCTTACAATCCTCCAAAGCCTGGGCCCTGATTACAACACCCCTGACTTTTTGGGTTAGGGTAACTTGACCAGCGCTGTTGGATGCAGACTTCGTTCAAAAATCGTGATGATCTAGAATTGGAGGACAACTGGGACAAGATTCTTAATCCTGAGGTCTTTATCTAGACACAAAAGGCTGCATGGAACAGGTTGCAACGTGATGTGGGTGCCATTGACATCCTCATTGAAGAAAAATAGAGCTTCCAAAGTTTGTGCTTGCTTTTGCGATTGTTGGATGTGTGGGTGTGGGTGTGTGTGAAACTTTCTCTCTCTTCATTGGCTCAGCTCACTACAGGGCATGTAATGTCAAATGCTTCCTCCAGGGTCCCAAACATGCTCCTCAAAGGTTGCATGACGAAAGGTGGGGCAGTTGCAGGGGCGGGTGAAAATCACTTTGGCCTTATCCATTTGTTCCTTGAGCTTCTGCCCAGGAAATGGTATATACCAAGGTCTCGGACAGGTCAAATCACCAACGTCACAACGTGAAAAATACAGTGTCACAATATGGTCAGGCAACACAAAGCTCATCCATTGCACATGACACATTTCCCATAGGGGTGTACGGGTTGCGTTATGTGTCCAAACGGATTTGCTACTGCGTGAGCAACCTGGACAAAATAACTCAGTTTAGAGTAAAGTACACTTGCGCATGTCCTTAAGGTTACGTGCCACTGGACTCGAGTGGATGACTAAGAGTAATCACTGACAAATTTCTTAGCTTAGAGTAAACGATCTAGGGAGAAAGAGAGTACGCCAGATCTTAGGGTATTAATAAGAGTATAATTTACAGAAATCTGGAAATGGAGAGTGTGTGAGTAAATCTTACACTTAAAGATACACGGATAGCAACTGGTCAAACGACTGGCGAACCACGGAATTTGAGCTCGGAATTGCCTTTACTCATGCCAAAGTTACAATGCCTGCCCCGTCACCTTACTCTCCGTTGAGTTCGTCGGATTCGTGTCGTAGAATGGCTTCATCGTCCCAGACTTCGTCTAGACGTCCTATGCAGTCCCCTGGAGGTCGTCGATGCGTGTCCTCCAGCTGTCGGAAGGTTTCCGTCCCTCCCAGCAGGTCCCCAGGAATCATACAAGTCGGTCAAGGTACCGGTGAGTTGTCGGTGAAGTTGCTATCGCTTCAAGAGTCGGATCACGAGCGATCGGGGCAGAACACGGAACATGGAACAAAGATACTCGTTCCAAAGTACGAGCGGAAAGTACATGAGCTCACTATCCAGTTCACCAGCTCTGACCAGCTCTTATCACTACAGCTATCACGCTGAGCCAAGGCCAAGTACAATACGACGTTCTCTGTACGATACAGTACAGAGAACTTTCACGAAGTACAGCAACAAAATTTGAACTTAGAATTAAACACACGGTGTAACGCAATACAATACAGTATGTCAACGCAAATATGAAGTCTCTTTCCTTGGTTCTGCGCATGCGCGCACACATTATGCTTTTGTTTGACTCTGTCTTAATTAAGTCATATCTGCCCAGTCTCCACAATTCATTCTTGTTAAAGGAGTCTCCTTTCTGATTGAGAAGAGGAAGGAATGGTTAGGTGACAATAGACGAATGAAACATACAGCCATTAAGATATGTGGCCTGGTTTTCAAGCTTGGCTTGTAATTGGAACACCGATATGAACTTCATACAATAGATGAACGCCATACAAAATGCACGATTGATGCACTATGAATAAACATCAACAACTCATGTACAATAACACTAAATTAAAAGCTTTTACGTGTCTTGACAAATAGAGCCATCTTGTGATTCAATTTCTCTGCGTCCCTTTTACACTCAATTTACAGTAGGATACATTTGAGGCAAACACCTTGCACTCCAGTTTCGTTCCTTAATGTAAGTTTTGTTTCAATGCTTTAGGACAGGTAAGGCATGGGTTCCCTGTTCATGCCTCACAAATGAACTAACTGCAGCCACTGCGTTTCCACCAGACAAGTCAAAATTATTGGAATGAAATACAACTTAAGTAAATGCGAAATCAGTAACAGAAAATTCAGGATATGAATTTTCATAGCATAAGCAAGTTTCTTATCACGGCATGATTTGGTTACTCCAAGTACTTGGCAAAACTGCAGCCAAGGCTTCCGCACCTTCTGAACCGATATCATTGCCGCTAAATTCCAGCTCCTGAATCTTAGCACTTGGTAAAGCTGCAGCTAGGGCCAGTGTGCCTTCTGAACCAATATCATTGTCGGAAACATTCAGCCCTTCAATCTTAGTACTTGGCAAAGCTGCAGCTAATACCTGCATGCCTTTTGAACCAATATCATTGCGAGACAAATCCAGTGTTTGCATGTCCGTACATTCCAAAGCTGTGGCTAAGGCCTGTGTGCCTTCTGAGCCTATTCCGTTGTAAGATGTTCCCTGTCTCTGGATCTCAGCGGTTGGTGAAGCCCCTGCTCCTGAACCAAGAGTGCAGTCTGACAAATCCAACTCCTGAACCTGAGTATGTTGAAAAGCTTCTACAAAAGCCTTTATTGGTATGAAACACGAATGTCGGCAAACCATTTTTTTAATTTTAAATCTACACAACGTAGATTTATTTTGGAAGGACTCTTTTCATTGGTTTTCCCCAAAGGAGTTTCACTGCCCACAAAAATGTTCAGATTACTTTCACTCCTTTCGAAAGGTGTAACCGAGTGTTCTACATTTAACTGATCAATTTGTATGGTCAATTTTTCCACAATTCTATGGTGTCGTCGATTGGTTGCTCGAAATCTCAATCTGCAAGTGGGATCTAAAAATGTATGAATATGGCTAATTATTTCACCTGGAAGGTTTTGAAGAAAGTCAGGATTGTTACTGAAGGACGTCATCCTCTACCTGGACGTTTTCGCAAAGTCTGACTGATATTCTTCTCCTTTTTCTTGCTCAGTATCTTGTCATTGATGTGAGAGAAGGTCCTCTACTTGTTAGCTGCTGTCATCAAGGTTTTCAACGCGGCTTTGAACGACCCAGTGAAAGCAAACTCACTGCCTACAGTTGCAAATGTCAAAGCCAAGTTGTCTTGTCTCCCCTATTTGTTTTTGCAGAGATGACGGGCTGACTTGTTAGATAGTAGCCGTTTTACGTTTGGTTGTGTCACTTTCATGGACCGGAACATACATTGGTCTGCGAAAATTAGGTCTTTAATGCCTAGTTCCAGGGTGGATGTGGGCATGGCCATGGCATGCTCACTGAAGGACACTGTGGGGAGGGGCTTGATGTAGAACTTTTTTGCTTCTGCCCCTGTTGCACTTTTGAACCTGCAGAACACATTTTATTGGTACTACGGGGAGGGCGCAATTGGGCTGGAAATCGACTCAAAGCTCTATTGCTCGAGGACAAAACAAAGCAAGATTGACACCAATGGAAAGAAATTGCACCAGACCTGGAAATTTTATTTTTTCAAATACTAATACTTTTTCTCATATTTTGGCCATTTTTGGTGAAAAAAGGTACTTGGGGGATTTCCCTGAAAAATTAAATTGCCGGAAACATAAGTTTTGTCGGACTCTTTTGTTGGTGCATTCTCTAAAATTTATCTGGCAACCAAATCATCTGGAAAACAAAACAGAACATTCAAACAAAGAGTTCAGACCAAGTGCTTGTGGCCAACTCCTTCAATATATCAAACTAAAACCAGTGAGACAAATGGAGCAAGAAGTTCAACAGCCCTGATGATAAGGTTTTCTCCTTCTCCTTGGTAACCAAGGCCTACTGCAGGAAGTGCAACCGGAGCTTCTCCTGCTCCAAGCCAGATCATCTAACATCTTGGCACCTACAACCACAAGTACGACATCCAGAGGAAGAGGGCTGCAACCCAACTGCAGGTATAGGACTTTGCTGCCAGGAGTGAGAAGAGGTCCAAGTCCCAAGAGGTACATTTTGCAAACATTCGTGGAGTCAGGTTTTCAGGTTGCCAAGAAGCTGACCAAGACATTCATCAGTTGCTCCATCCCCTGGTCAAAACTGAGCCACCCCACAATGTGTGAGACTCTCATGGAGGCTTTTGGTGCGGCCCTCCTAACGGACATGACCTTTAGGACTGTCTGCCTCAGGGAGGTCTCAGATGAGGTAAATGGGCAACCTTAGGGAGGAGCTGGGTGGCCACGCCATCTACCGCATTGTTGATGAGGTTATGGATGCCGTGGGCCACCTGGTGGTGGTTGTTATGGCAGCCAAGCTGGACCACGGGGAGTATAGCTGCCGATACATCGTCTACACAAAATTCCTGATGATGCTGCTGCAATTGCCTGACCTGTGAATGACAGCATCTGTGGGTTCTTTCCCCAACTTCAATGCCTCCCTCGTCCAAGTTTTCATTTCAGATTCTGTGGCCTACATGAAGAAGGCTCGAAAGGACCTCCAGGTCTTCTACCCCCTCCCTCAAGTACCTGACCTGCCTAGCCCATGGCCCCCACAGAGTCTGCGAGGCAATCAGGGAGATCCACAAGGACATCATCAACCTCATTGCCAATGTCAAGTCTGCTTCACGTAGTCTCCAAACTTGATCGCCCTTTACAGGCAGACCATTCTTGGGGACCCTCTGCCTCCCAACCCAATCCTGACAAGGTGCGGGACCTGGCTGAAGGCTGTGGAGTTCATCTCCAAGCAGCTGGACACAGTTGAGGAGGTCCTGCACCTGCTAGACAATGATGACGCAGCTGCCATCAAAAAGGCCAAGAGCCTTGTCAGGAACATCCTGATCAGGAGGAATCTAGCCTTCATCTAGACTCACTTCTGCTTCTTAAGCATTCAGGAGCTGGAGAAGCAAGGCATCACTCTGTCCAGAGGCCATGGCCATCATCAAGGTCAGGATGAAGTTGGACAGTGCCAGACAGGATAAGTAAGAGGGAGAGGCACAAGCTCTAGGACACTCTTGACCAGAACCCCGTCATTGCCTCATTTCGCCTCTATTCACTTTGGAGAGGAAGTCAAGAGTCCAACAGGAATGACTTCAGCCATGGTGGCTGACTTGAAGTACTGCCTCATTGTCTCAGCTAATGTGGAAAGGAGCAACTCCATCTACAACCACATGCTGGGAAACTGCTGCCACAGCCTGACTGAGAGCAACATCACCAGCATCCTAGTGGCCAACAGCTCCCTCAACAGTCTCCAAGATGAGAAGGCTCTGAATGACAACAACAATGTGGAGAACGAGGGAGATGAGTCTGAGTGAGAGGCCCAAGTGTCAATTGAAGAGATCATGGTAGCATTTTCTTGGCAAAACTTTTGATATTGGTTGGTAAAAACTGTGCCTTTCGTCAACACGTGCTTTGAGCTGGACAAAAATCAGCCGTTTCACACAAAAGTGCGAGAATCGGCCGCGCGCGAAACGAAACCAGCCGCGGACACACAGACACACACATAAGGGGCTGTTCTTTTATATATATAGTAGGCCAGGTCAAAAACTGGAATTCCCCATGGGTGTCCAAAATTTGAATCCACATACCATTTGAAGACTTTGTAGTCAAATGAAGTGAAAAAAAGGAGGTTTAGCTATGCCAAAATGCATTTAAATTTGCATAATACTGTAAAATGAGTTGTAATTTTTTTCTTCAGGACTTGCCGTAAAATATTTTTCTGACCAATTGGAGCACATCAGCATTTTGGTCCGTGATCTTCACCCAGTTCGGCAGCTTCTGACAGCCACCACAGCTGAAATCTACCACAATAGCTTACTACATAAATTTCAAATCAAGTTGGGCATGGGCAAACACAATTTTTTTTCACAAGTATTTGACTACATCTCTATCTTTTGACCCCACGTAACAAACCCCAGATGCCATCAGTGAATTTCCAAAGTTGACCCCTTTTCGACCTAGCCTAATATATAGGGATTTCCCTGACCTCACGCTCATAGCATGTGGGGAACATCTTCGTGCCCTCCTTTTTGTATCTCGTTCTGGAACGTTGTGTCACAAGAAATAGACCGGTTGCACAAACACCTTAAGATCAGCATTTAAGTCTTCACTTCAGCCTTTTTTCTGCTGTTTCAGTTAGTAGGCCTGAAGGGAATTTTCTGCGATCCTGTCTGCTTCCATAAGAGATCTCCCTCCTTCTTTAAAGCATTAAACATATGCATAACATATCACTTTTTTATGTCCTGTGTCATGTTATATCCTGCGCAGAGATGTATTCAAGGACAATCTAGTCAAATGGAATGAAAAAATAGCATATCTTTGGGTCCTCTCTCTACCTTCAAGGCTATAAAAGCCACATAAACAAACTTAATTAGCATTCAGCAAAATTGCAAGTTTTTTACCTTTTAGTCTAGCCTAATATATATCCGACACGGCATGAGCCATACTCTACAATTCATGGGAGAAGCAAGTCACATTGGCCGAAACTGCCTGCCCATCCAGTTCAGCTCAGCGCTAGGTCGTGCCTGGTGGGGGGGGGGGGGGGGGGGGGGGGGGGGGGGGGGGGGGGGGGGGGGGGGGGGGGGGGG
>JAAUXU010136568.1_pt1 | contig 10606 bp, 10 predicted proteins | sample 7278151 | NCBI WGS metagenome assembly JAAUXU01 (sample SAMN14350113, study PRJNA611818) | marine sediment metagenome | isolation source: surface marine sediment (1.8m) | place: French Polynesia: Moorea | collected 2018-08 | reverse complement strand
CGAGTGGAGCAAGTTGCAGGCGCACCATGATGGGGTCGTCGGTCTGGCCACGGACAACTGTGTGTAGAAAACCAACTAAAGCATTCTCCAATCCTATTTTCATGGCCAGGTCCAAGATTGTTCGAGTTTGGCACCGTCAATTGGCACTGGCACCTTTCACATGCACTCCTATACCCCATCGAGTACCCGGATACTTCCTCCCACTCAACTTGACTGCCCGAGCTTTTAGAGCTGACAATACTCGACTATGCTTTAGCTCCGATAACCGATTTAGCCACTTATCGATCCCGTTATTAGCGGCTTCCTCTAGCATCCGGTGTTTGGCCTAATGAGCTGCTTTCAACTCATTTGTTTTGGCTCCACTAATTTCTCTTGTGTTTTTGTCAGCTGCTTCCGCTGTCAAGCTCTGTTGTCTCTCCACAGGTCGCACCGCCTTCGAGAAGCTGACCGACATGGAGTACAGGGGCGAGACGTACTACACAATACGCAACCTGTCCCTGTACGAGTGTCAGGGGTGGTGCAGGGAGGAGCCCGAGTGCGCGGCCGCCAGCTTCAGGTAGGCAACCCACAAAGATTTATATCGTCCATCGGGCTCATGTCTGGTCCACAGCTTCGCGGTGAACGCCCTGAGGAATCCGGGTCGGCAGGAGACACTTTGCCTGCTGCAGAACAGCACCCTGGCCAGGAACCCGGCAGTGCAGCCCAACCCCGCGCTCTACCAGTACTACATGGTCAAGATGAGCATCAGATCGGGTATGCGTCCCACAGTCCGTTGTTATATGTTGGCGTGCCAGAGCAAGAGCAGTTGATTGACAAGATGGCGGCTCAAAGGTCAACAACGCAGACGAAACGCATGCGAATTCCGCCAGGAAGGAAGCAAATTTCCTCTGCGCGCAAAGAGGTGCGAGCGTCTGTGCTGTGCGTTGTTGTGTGCATAAGTGCTGCTGTGCGTTGCTATTGCATGAGTTGGTATGGCTGTTTGTGTTGCTGTATGTGTTGCTGCATGTATTCTTGTTGCTGTGCGTCGGTGTGTGTGTTACTATGCATTGCTGTGTTGGGGTGCGCAGTGTTGCTGCATGTGTGTGGAGGGGGTGTATATGTTGTTGTGCATTGCTGCTGGCATGAGTTGATATTGCAGTGTGTTTATTGCTGATTGTGTTGCTGCATGTATTTATATTGCTGTGCGTTGGTGCGTGTGTATGTGTTGCTTTGCATTGGTCTGTGTTGATGTGCGCTGTGTTGCTGCATGTGTGCACGTTGTTGTGTGAACGTATTGCCGCATGTCTGTTGGTTGTTGTGGGTTGCTGTGCGTTATCTTGTGTTGCTGCATGATGCTGTGGAGGTAGATGTCACTGCATGTGTCTGTTAGAGTGTGTTACTACATTTTGCTGTGCGTGTATGCGTTGTTGCGTTGCTGCGTTGCTGTGTGTGTGTATATGTGTTGCTGTGCATTGCTGAGTGTAGCTGTGTGTGTATTGCTATGTGTGTGCTGCTGTTTGTGTGTGTGTTGCTATGTCCGAGGTGGTTGCTGTGTTTGCACACGTTAAGTGTGCGTTTGCTGCGCTTGCAAAATTGCAAAACCACCTGATTCTTTTCCCATTCTTGGATGCTTTTGCACCCCTCCATAATTTCTTAGGTAGGAACATCAACCACAACGCAGTTTGACAGAAAACCGACTGCAGGAAGGAGACAAATCCCGCGTGTTTGTGCGTTTGCGTGCGTGTGATTCCGTGAGCAGCGAGAAGAAAACGTGGGAAAGGCGGACTTTTCTTGTCTTTCTGTGTCATCTCCTCTATTATTTTTAATGTTGTCAATGTTGCTCTCACTCTCACACGCGCGCGCGCGCACACACACACGCGCGTCTCATCTAATCAAAACATGGGTGGATTTTTTTTTTTGCTCTCAACCCTTGATTTGGGCCATCAGATAAGTAGGAGAAAACTGGAAAGATGAGGAAAGTTTTGTGTACCTTTTCAGAAGCATCTTGACGAGCCCACATTTTGAAGGGGGGAAAAGAGCTCGGAAATGATCAATTTCGTTGTCTCCGCGTCCAAAATGGCCTCGTTTGGGAGAAGAAGTCAGCATCCATTGACACAATTTTGCTCTTCTCCAGTTAAAAAAAGTCGCAGAGGATTTTTTTTTTTCGGGAAATCACAACCGTCTCTCTTTGTGTCCTCACTTCAGAGAGCACCTTTCTCAGCACGCGCACGCACAAATCATGGTACCTGGTGAAAATAGGCCCAAACTCACTTTTTGACTCTTGACCTCTTACGTAAGCCACTAAATATGTCACTGATCCTCAGTAAATAACCCGTCAATATTTCAGCGTGCGTTGCAGGAAACACTGTCTCATGCGTCCTATTCTCATTGACACCTCCAACATCATGAGTTTGTTCAGCGATCTGCTCCAAAAACGTAGAATTGGCTAGAATTTCTAGACCATAGATACATTTTGCGAAAGTCAAGTTACCCGGGCAATGTTTATTGTCTGTTAGCTTGGTTGAAACAGTCAGCTGTTTGTCACAAATTTCAGGGCTGGCGTTTTAGTCACTTTGTTATCGTCCAATAACACTAAAATTAGTGAAAGTGCGACAAATTAGTGACTGAGCAGCTTTTCTTGACTGTTATCGAGTGACTGATTCAGCAGTCACCACTGACACACTCTGAGGGCGGAAGAAACGACTGTTGAAGACATAAAAGCGTCCTCTTTTCCACAAAAAATCGTCACATTTTATGCATGACTTCTGTCAGTTTGTCTCGCCCTCTTCCTGCTGTTCATGGGCCCTGAGCACACCTCGGCCAGCCCCGTCTTGTCTCCAAAGTACGGTACATCTGCAGATAAAAAGACGGGAAGTGAGCGCTTTTTTGACTCCACACACACAAAACGTCTCATGCCAATGATCTCTCCATTGATCCAGTTCTTCCGAGTGGCAACTCGGGTTCGTGAGGGGAGTTTCGCTCCGGCCGCCGCCCGGGGTGGAAACCGGGGCAAACGGGGCTTCAGTCAAATGGGGGGGGGGGCAACGACTTCATCAGAAGTAGTGATGTAGACAAATCGGGCTCATTCGATTAGAGAATCCTCGAATCTTGTCATTCTATCACTACTTTCTCCAGTGAGGGCGATCCTCTTCAAGCAACATCATTTAGATTCGAGTTGCAACTACAATGAGTGAGTGAGTTTGTTGTTGAGTCAAATTTGTTCAAGTTCAGTAACTTCATGATGGTCTTGAAAGAGAACCTCGTAAAAGTCTTTTATACGCTTGACTAGGACGGTCACGTGGACGCGGTGCACGAAGGGACGTTGGTGGTGATCTGCTTGAACCAGGACAGGTGCAGATGCTGCTCACGAAAAGAATCCAGCCCAGAATCAGACGTGTTGAGCTCGGCTTTTGATTCAAGCCTCAGATTCGGTATTCGGATTCGATTGCCCAAACCAAAGTGGGGCTCGCCCACATCACTAATCACAGGTTGAGCCCTGGAGGGGCCGAAAATTCGCAACAAGAGCAAAAAAGTTGAACAAAATTTCGTTCTCAGAGATGTTTAATTGCAAATTCAGTGCCACGACCCCAATGTTTCCTCCTTCCTGTTGCCATCTGTCAAGCTGAGTCTGCTCGACCAGACAAAAACAGCAAAGCTCTGACGACGACAAAACATGTCAATATTTTGAATGCCAACAACGTGTCTTGGAGAGTGACGACTTCTTCTTTTTCTTCTTCTTCATCCCAGACAAGGTGTGCAAGCGGCCGTGGAACTTTGAGCGCGTGCCCAACGCCGAGATCGCGGACAACGACAAGGCCCTCATCTTCACGTCCACCAAGGAGGCCTGCCTGGCGGCGTGTCTCAACGAGGTACTGAGACAAACACAGAGTTAGGGACAGCGTGAAAGTAATTTCTTAATTACCATTGGCGTCTCAACTGCCAATTTTCTTCGTCTCACTTGGCAAATTCGATGTTTTTGCTCCCAACTGTGTAAGTTTTTGTGTTTCTGTCTAGGGATTTACCTTAAAATATAGGTATACTAGGCTAGAACACCTTTTAATCTGTTTCAGCATTGGTTGCTCGTGAATCTATTCTGCTCGAACGGAATGGAGAAAAAAATAAGGTTGACTACAAAAGCTCTTCTTTGACAATACAGTTATGTCATACTGGAGAACATCGAACGGTTGGAAAAGAGTGTTTATTTGCCTCGAAACCGTCGACTTCTCTAAGGTAACAAACCTAAGATGCACTGAGAAATATTCCGAAATTTTGGCTTCTGGTGGTCTCCAACAGGTATGATCGTGTATTTGCAATCTATGTAGTGCAATTCTCCTCATGACCTAAGCAGCAACAACGAACTATGTAGCAAGAATGTGCGATTTATGGCATCGACGTCGAATATCCAGACATTTCCAAACGTGAAAAACGCTGAGTTCCTGGGACGTGAGTGTGTTACATACTTACTTAATCACTGTTGGACACTGGAGAAACTCACTCGAGTTCAGTCAAATGACGAAGATGCTCAAACTTTGCAGGGTTTCAACCTCAAAACTGTATAAGTTATTATTCACTCAAAAAATAAACGTTGGCTTCTCTAGCATATGTCACTCTTGACTTGATCAGCTTAAATTAAACGTTCAGCGCTAAATAACATCAGGGTTAAATAACATTAAATCAAGCTTTTTTTAACTAAAGCTCTGCTCTCTCAGCATGACGTTGAGGGAGATCAGGGACCACTGACCAGATTGGCTGGTCTGGACAGGTGCAACACTTGAACTGCTACTTACAGTTAAGGAAGCTCCAGGGTGCCAATTGTGTCATCATTCAAAGCTCCAAGAGAAATTTCCATTTTCAGGGTTGACAACGTGGTTTTTGGACAAAAAACAGAGGACAGTTCTAAGTAGTGACGGCTATGATAATAACCTATGATACCGAGGGAGTGTGTGAACCTGTGTGACACTCACAAGTTATAGGTGCAACATTGTTTTAGTCCGCCAATTATAAATGATCAAGCAGTGCAGAGCGTCACAATGAAGACAATTGTGATCTAACTGGAGCTCCTTTTAGCTTTTTCTCCCTGCTAAAGTTGCTCCTGAATAAAGATTTCAATGACTTCCTGTTGCTGGCTCCAACCGTTGCAAACAAACGTTTTGTGTCTCGTTCTAGGTGAACTTTGTGTGCCGCAGCGCTGAGTACAACTACGTGACGCTGCAGTGCCGCTTGGCCGACATCGACCGGAGGACGCTGAGGAGGGGGATCGAGCTCTTCAGGTTGAAGCCGACTCAGGGCGTCGACTACTTCGAAAACCTTTGTCTCTCAGGTGAAAATGCGTATTTTTTTTTCAACACGCGCCAATTTCCCACATGTTTGCGTCTCGGAATTTTCGCTTTTTTTCGCCTGCCCCCCCCCTCCGTAAAAAAGAAGGACTCGAAGAAGTTCTTGCTGAAGCTCGGCCAAGCGTGGCAAAAGTGTTGTCTGACGACCTACTTCTTGCTTCACAGGGCACACGCGCGCACACGGACACACACAAGCGCGCGCACACACAAGCGCGCCCCCCCACCCACACACACTCACACACACACACACACACACTCACACGTGGAAACGTAAGACAGGCAGAAATAGCGCTTTATAGATTTTCCCCAGCAAACGACCTGCGCTAGGGTACTTACAAAACGGTCAACAGTCCTTAGTATGGCAGCGCTGTCACATAATGTCTCAGGGTTGCCATGTGACGGAGCTAAAGAATTAAGCTCGATAATCTCCCCTTCTAAATTTATCCACCATCTTCTTTGTGAATGCTCGATCCTTGAAAAGGTTCTTCACCATGCACACCTGCAGGGGGGTCGAAAGAAGTGAGGGAAAGGTGTGACCCATGCCAAACTGCTCAGACCTGCACGATGCTGATGGACATGAGGATCGCCAGGTGTGCCAGAGACCACATAGTCACCTTCTCCTTGTTTTTCTCCGACATCTTCATGTCCTGCGTGTAGGAGAAGAGCTGCTTGTCCTGCGCGTGGCTGACGGTGTGTATGTTGGCGCGAATGGAGTGCAGACGTTGTCGCACCTCCTCCAACATAGAAGCCCAGTCGCTGTTGCTGTCCATGGCGCGCAAGCGGGCCATCTCGGCTTGGTCGAAGTCGTCGTCGTAGTCCCCGTAATCCTTTGACGCTCTCTCCATGCGGATGCTCAGAGCGACATCTTTGGCGGAAAAGGTGGAATACCTGCATGAACGTCAGCATTAGCTCACATCTGCAGGTGACAGCGCATAGTACGTCCATATGTAGGAGGTGAAGAAAGTGATACGTTTTGGGCCTGGCTTTTGGGCTTCTGACCAAAATATTATGATTTAAAAACTCAAATCTTTTTTTCTTAAGGCCTTTGTACCACGAACACTTTTAACCAAAGCTTTTCCAACATGCAGTACTGCTATTACAGAAGTGATTCACCCCTCAATGGAAAGCTAAGAAGCTCCTTTAACAATGAACTGATATACACTTTTGCCCGAGGACCACTTATTTCTTCACGAAAACTCTGCCAAACTTTGATCCCGTATTGTGGAAGAATGAGTCATTCTAGAGCAAGAGTTTGTATCGGATTAGATTTAGAGGAGCTTCTTAGCTTTCCATAGAGCGGTCAAACACTTCTGTAGCTCAATCCACTCAAAAGTTATGGCTGAAAAAGGAGTGTGTGCGACACTTACTGCACACAGTATCTACTTGGGTCTACAGTTGATTGGTAGTAACAGCATGATTTGCTTGAAAAATTGAGGCCGACATTGGCTAAAACAGTGTCCAATGCCAATTTTCCGCCCCAAAATTGACGTTTTTGTACCGCATGTAGGTATTCTACGTACTCCACGCGCTGTTCTCCGCCTGGCAGCACTCACTTGTTGTCCACACAGACTTGATAGTCGCCCTCCAAGTCCACTGCCCCCCTGAACCAACCGTGTTCCTCCTTGACCTTCTGGAAGACGACGTTCCCGGCCGGGTCCAAGATGTCCAAGCTTATGTCGAGGTTGCCCACGGCCCCGCTGCTGTCCACCACCTGTGTTGGTGTATGAGAGAGAGAGAGAGAGAGGGAGATAGCGTTATTGTCATGCGTCTGACGTCAGCAGCTGTCGACCAAAAGACCCTTTGACTCCCCTCGAAATCGACGACGAGAATCCGATCGAATCGAATGCCTGAGAAGTAGAAGCAGTCACGGTGTCCGGGTTCCACCCGGACGGTCAGCGACTGCTTCCACATGCCCCCCAGCGCCAGCCTGATGGTGGACAAGGCCAGCGAGATCACGAATCCCACCTTCTCCGGTCGCTTCATGGTGAAACACTACAGCAGCACAGACTTCACACTTTTGACTCCATCGGGAAGGTCGCATGTGTGGAAGGGGCAACGAAACACTTGACTCCGTCAGTCAGACACAGAAGCCATGCAGATATGACGAAACAAGAGTGCAGGGTGTAAAAATGACATTTTCTTTAAGATCCGGAAGAAGCTTTCTGTCTGTGCTGTGCAGACGAACAGGCAAAAAAGTGCAAGATTAGGCCTTCAAGGCCTCATGCATGAAGCTCTCCTTTACGCTGCTGGATGGTTTTATATCTGGGCCTTTAGGCCAAGTACAGTGGGTGTTGCTTATGAGTGCAGCCTCAGGCTTAGACAAAGCTGACCCAGCTCTGAACGTACAGGTTAACGGGGCTTGCGGTCAGCAGAGTCAGTTATTGCTTACTTTACAAGGAAAAAAAATTAAAACTAAAATTAGTCAAATCTCCCTATTGATACACAAGTTTTCTCTTATATTTCAGTGCGGAAATAAGTTCACGCTTGTCTGGCCATGGGTCACAATGTATCCTGATGAAGAAAATAGCCTTTCGGAGGCTGCACTTGAACATCAGACAATGTCTGGCCTCGTCAGTCTGCTCATGATAAGCTTTGCATTTGTCTTCGAAATTTTCATATTTCAAGTTTTGAATCTTCTTCAGACTTTTTCAGATACGTAAGTGATGTGAGAAGGCAGGACAATCAAAGCACCGGTTTAGAGAAAACCGATGTTTTTTTTTCATTTTTTCGCTGTTATAGCCCTACTCAGTCTTGAATGGATTTCCATATCAATATAGATCAACATAGCAAAACCGAAATGTCCTTCAGCTTGAGCCCCGTGTATATCCTTGGACGCGAATCGATACCAAAAGTTGTTGGCTTAGAAATGTACAACTCATCCGGCTCCGGAAATAAGTAGAAAACACGGCCTTAAGGCCGAGGGCCTTATTTCCGGCCCGGCCGGTGCATCCGGTCGGTGCCAGGCAACAGAGACCCAAAGAGGGACTTTTGGGAGTTCTGACAGTACGTACAGAGTTTCCCACGACTCCTGTCAAAAGTTTTCAGGTCTACAGATATTTCAACTGCCTTAAATTTGGGCTCTGAAGGCAGAGGAACGCCGGCAATTTGGGCCCAGACCCACCGAAGAGTCCAGGCGGGCTATGACGGCGGCCCCGTCTTGGTCGCCCTGTACCAGCCCTGGCTGCCCTCGTCCAACAACACTGCAATTGCTGGTCATCCTTTGGACGAGATCGGTGCAATCGCTTCCAGCATCCCTTTGCCACCATCCAAGCAAAATTTCCCCAGGAAGAAGCTCAACACGCACACACTTAATGGCAACACTGTGTGCGGTGTTATCATTGCAGTTATCCCATCAGGGCTTTTCTCATCATTCACACTTATTGGTGTTTTGATTTTCCTGCCTTCTCACATCACTCACGTAGCTGAAAAAGATTCAAAAAATCCCCATCCAGATATATCCCATGGGCTGAAGCTGAATCTTTGCAATCTTGGACCTTCATTTGATGTTACTTTAAATGTTTAAAATTACAGTTCAAATCGGCGGTGTTTTTTCTATCATCTCTGCCGACAAAAAAAAAGATCATCTAAAAGTCTGTACAGGACCAGGCTGAGAACGACCAATAGTTCCGCTGTCATAATGAATCACCCTGTAATACCCGGCAGGCACGATTAGAGCCTGCCTGCGCGGGCTGATGCTGATCGTTTAATTGCTTTGATGGAGGCCTGGAAATTTGTGCACGCTGCTTTGAAGGCCTCAACTGTGTTTTGCACCCAAACTAAGCTGAGGTTCCATGAAATCTCACTTGTGGCTTTGACCACGTCCGCAAAAAACAGCTATGGCTTGTCTGTTTGTTTGTCGTCAGAAGTGCACAAACTTTTGCGTGCACACCGGACCAGAATCTGGCTGATTGTGCACAAAGACTCGTGATGATCGCACAAAAGCTGCTGCCGTTATTCAGTGATAAAGGGAGAGAGCGTTTTATCATCCGCACTCAGGAAACGGTGAGAATCAGCTTGAAGCAGTGGATAAACAATTTTATTGTGCTGCTAAAAGCCAGGGTTGCGATAGAGTTTTCGCTGTCATTGGTGGATCACTTTTAACGTTATTACAATTGTCACCATATCGAGAAAGCGGAGATGAAGAACGAGATGCTTTTTGGTCTTCCAGGTGAGACAGCTTGCCAGTCCGACCGCTCGTTCCAGCTGCCCAGGGTGGGGATCACCAACCAGAAGCTGGCCCTGCACGTCGGGGTCCAGTACTACGTCGACAAGGAGCTCATGGTCGGTTTCTTTCACCTTCGATCTCCTGCGTAGCCAAAAAATTGCAACATTTCTTTCCGCACCCCTCCTCGAACAGGCCAACAGCCAACAGGCCTGCGCCCGAGCCTGCCAGATCGAGTCCGAGTTCCTGTGCAGGTCATTCCTGTACTTGGGCCCGCCCACCGGCACCGACTACAACTGCAAGTTGTTCCACCTCGATCACTTCACCCTGCCCAATGGAGCCGCCAGCTACGTCAACGCCAATAGCGTGTCGGTACGAAAAAGCCACTGTTTCTACGTGAATGCTATTAACCCACAATAGACATGAGGGTTGAATAAGGGTTTACCCGAACCCACCGGGATCCCGGTACGTTCTTGAAGTTGCACAGAACCCGTGAGACCCAAGTTGACACAAACTGTGCGCGTGAGTTGTCCAGTGGGATGTGTAGTGATAACAATGATGTGTCCTCCTTTGCAGCACGATGACAAAAGTCTCTTTATATAGAGTGGATATTAAGATGCACACTAATACAAACGTGTATACATTTCATCAGGTCGTGAACGACGGCTCCAGGATTGGCACCTACTACGAGAATCGTTGTGAACGTGAGTATTTGGTGGAGGAACTCGCGGTAGTTATGAAAATATGAGTCGAAAAAAGTCAGCACTGTCCTTTGATCCACGCTGTAGATTTACACACACAAACACACCCACACTTGAAAAATAAGACACACACACACAGAGACACACAGAGAAACACGCAAAGTTAATAGCACAACCAGGGGTTTCTTCCCCATTCAGTTTATTCCACAGGAGTCTTTAGACCGAAAAAAGGCTTGTTCAAAGTCCACCAGCTCTGTAAATTGGCTTCCCCGAATATCCCAACTCCGTTTTCTCCTGTTGATGCTATTTTGGCCTTTTTTGGCAGAATTTTAAGCAACTTCACTTGACAAACAGACGTCTAAAACCCTTTCACGACGGCCAAACCCGTGTTTGACCGAAAGGGGGGGGGGACACCGAAGGGGGTGTGG
>JAAUXU010149406.1_pt1 | contig 10607 bp, 9 predicted proteins | sample 7278151 | NCBI WGS metagenome assembly JAAUXU01 (sample SAMN14350113, study PRJNA611818) | marine sediment metagenome | isolation source: surface marine sediment (1.8m) | place: French Polynesia: Moorea | collected 2018-08 | reverse complement strand
CCCCCCTCCCCCCCTGCTGGTACGCACGCCACCGGGCTGAGTAACTGCGTACTCGCCAGTGTACACGGGACAGGTGTTTAATAATGATGTCCGCTCTCGCGTGTCACGTCGTGTGACAAATAGAAAGAGACTTGCAACAAATTGGCTGACAATAATAGGGTGTGGCGATTTCTTCCCTCCCCCTCTCCCTCCCTCCCCCCGTCCCTCCCCCCTTTCCTCCCCCTTCGCTCCCTCCTCCGCAAAATGAAGGGGAAGGGGGAAAAAACAACCCACAATCAGAGCATATGCTACGAGACGAGCATTCCCCAGATTGCTGAGGAACCGGTGGCCGGCGGTTCTGTCACGTGTCCCGTTGGTTTTGTCGGCCAATGCCTCTTGACAAATTATTGGTGTTAGTCACTCAGGATGCACAAGGGTGTCAGAGAAAGATTTGTTCTGAAATATTGACCTTTGGCCTGAATGACGCGCTCCAGATGCCCATGGAAGGCCTGGTGGAAGACCACGCACACCTTGGTGTCCTCCGTCACCAAGGAGGACCTCGCGGGCTCAGAGCTGTGGTGCGGCCTATCATCTGTGATGAATTAGAGCCCGGACTGCGATATTGTCACACACGCACTAAATAAAATCCGCCAATTTCAGAAGAGGCACTGCAAAATTAATAGCCTGTGACAAAATCACATTCCTACCCGGACCGTAGTGACGACGACGGTTGTCGAATGAGACACATCGATCGACCTTCAGCATATTTTCTCATTGAAACCGATCCAATGTATAGGGGAAGTTATCGGCCATCCTCAACAGCAGCCATGCAAAGGCTGTCGTACTGCAAAGGCTTTTTTCTTACCCTGGTACGTACGGTGTCTGCCTACATATATGTGTGAGCCCATCCTTCTCTTTATCCATGAGTTGTCAGGAAAATCTGTTGCCAACCTCACATCCTTTGTCCAAGCAGTGAGAAGAGAAGCGCGTGTGTTTTGTGTGAGTGCAGCGGTGACGAACTCATCTTCAAGGATTTGCATAAAAAAGCCATTTGTCAATTGAGTGGGTGAGGAAGAATTCAGAGACTTTCAACCAAAATCTATGGGGGTTCCCCTTTCCCTCCCCTCCCCCTGCCTTCAAAAATGACATTGTCATGCGCGACATCCAGAAGAAGATAAAAAGGAGTTAGTTTTTTTTTTCTTTTTGGCTATCAAGCTGCTCTTTTGCGAAATAACAAACATAACATGAATTTGCACTTTCCACTCAACACGTTACAATGTAGTGCCAGATTTTTCTATCTTGACAACCTGATTCTGTCTCTTAGGGTCGAGAAGAAGCCCGACGTCTTGTGCAAGGTGTGCGGCGACAAAGCCAGTGGCAAGCACTACGGCGTGCCATCGTGCGACGGCTGCAGGGGGTTCTTCAAGAGGAGCATCAGGAGACTTGCAGCAATGTGAGGAGAAGCAAAAACAAGTAGAAAATAGGTTGCGGGCGCGCAAGCACACTATGATGTACGTTCGTACAGTATGAGTCATAAGCAAGTCCGACGAGAGGAACCACTGGTGGGGGTGGTATGCTTTCTTTTAAAAAAAAATCATTGGCCTCTTCGACAGTGTAGGGCCCGCTTCATCAAGGTCAACCTGTAGAACTTCGGGTTCATCTTAGAGAAAAATGAAACATTCTTGATTTTGAGAAGCTTGATCCTCAAAATGATCGCTATCGGCAGCCAACATGATGTTCACTGGCGTTGCACTTGACTGCCTCTCCACGTGGTCCCAGAGCAACCTGCTGGACTTCGTGTATGCATATTAGAGAGAAATGTAGCACCCTGAAGCTCCATTTTGAGAAGTTTAAGACTCAAAATCGTCACTGTTGGCAGCCAATCTGTCCTCGACAACGTCGTGGCTCTTGACCTACTGTCCTGGGGGAGGGGATATAGCACCTGCTCCACAATATCCCCTTAGAAGGATCTGGCGTGACGAAGACACCAGTTGAGGTCTAGTACAAAAGTTGTGGTTGCCAGCAGCACTAAAAGTTCCAAGATGGGGAAGCTCAAATATGCAACGAGAATTGCTTAAAATGCAATTTTTCCGAGAGTGTCATCGATCCGGGTCCCCACAGAGTGTGCAACACATCTGCACCCGCACTGATTCTCCCACTTTGATGATGGAGTGCGGCCAAAATGGAAAGGAGACGTCTGCACACATTGTTGCGCACGGGGATACTTGATTTTCCACTCGATTGGTTCGGTGCCAGTTAAAAAAAAATCTGATTTTGCCCGTCCACCCCAGACACAGGGAGACCCGATTTCCAAGAGCTGCTGTTACAGGAACTTGGACTACGTGTGCAAGGAGAGCGGCAACTGCGTGGTGGACGTGACGAGGAGGAATCAGTGCCAGTCGTGCAGGTTCCAGAAGTGTCTGGCAGTCAACATGAAGAAGGAAGGTAAGACTGGATTTCTACTCTTTTTTGGGACGTCAGGAAAAACTTTTGCGTGTTGGTAACCTTGCCGTTGGCATAGAAGAGAGAAGGAGGGGAAAGATTGAAAATTTCAATTTTCTCCCGTCGTTGGAAGTTGAAATCCGATCGTTTTTCATTCTCTTTTATGGAAAGAAATTGCTTCCGCGTTGGCGCCATCCAATGCTACTTGAACGTGGAGAAAAAAAAAACACCAGCGCCTGTGCCGTGACGTACAGGATGCTTCAGAATTAGTACCACCTCCTGCGATCAACGGCGGTCGTCCATAAGACTTCAACTGTATACATGACGCATTTCCTCCAATGCTAGCAAGCTTTGGCACCCTCACATAGTCTGCAAGTCTTATGTGCGATCCCTATTTTGGCATCGATTTTTAACCCACTCCTGTGGTTGCCCGAGGAGAGAGAAACTATTATTGCGTACCAAGGTGTGGCCATCAAGCCGGCTCGAGTCAACGCTTGGCTCGAGTGGGGTCAGTTGTTACTTGACCACGACTCAGTCGAAATATATGGCAATAAAATAAGTAATGTAAAGCATGAGTTGTTGCTCGTGCCCCCTCAACAAGCAATGCCTCGCTGAAGACCGTGCGGTGCTTCGACATGGACGCTGACATCGAGTGTATTCTCTATGAGACCATCGCAAAATTGTCAGCGTTTAAGGTGGAGTTCTGGCCTCAGAAAGGTCATTTCCTCCTCTGCTTTCAACAACGAATATTGACATCACCTCCGAGTGTTTTAGATGTCAATTGTTGAACGTGTCACAGTCTCAACTGTGATAAGGAAAGGAGCAGACATCTCATCGGAAATTGGTGAGAATGGGGTTGGTCATATTTGAGGAAATACGGTATACGTATAGAAATGTGAGATGCATTAGGACTGAGACAATGTATCAATACAGCATTAAGATGTGTTTTTACATTCTGCAAAGAAATTCCTACCCTGACGATGCCGGCCTCTCCTTGAGGATGCAACATTGCCCAGATTTATACGCAACAGCCATGTTTCAGGTGTCTTCAGACGAGTCACTTTGCGTCTACACAACTAACATAACCTCGTATGTGACGCTTGTTCAAAACAAAAAAGAAAGGGGCCTTCTTAGTGACACCAATTGTTGTTGCACAAATGCGAGCCCACGTGTAGTACGACTTCGCGCACGTGTGCGATACCTTGAACGGGTAGTCTGAACGTCAAGAGTTGCTTCACCAGCGGGCTACGAGCCCTTTACATCGTCAGTGGTTTCCATTGTAGCTGTCCAACATGAGCGAGCGTCGAGGACTTTCCCCAAGAAGGCTCCTTTTCTAGTGGACTCGTTCTCGGCCGCGGCGGCGGCGGCCGCGGCGGCTTCTCCCTCAGCGGCCACGGCCACAGCGAGTCCGGTCGGTCACGTCTACCACGGCTCTTCTCAGCTTATGAGGTAAGGACCCCTGTGTGTCCACCACCTGCGACGTGTTTATGTGGCTTTAACTTTTGCAGCCCTCTCCTACCCCACACGTATTACTCGGCCATTGCGGCGTTCCCCTCCTCGGCCGCGGCCATGCACATCAAGTCGGCCTTTCCGAACCTTTTTCCTCCTCCTCCACCACCACCGCCGCCGCCGCCGCCGCCGCCGCCGCCGCCGGGGCCGCCGCCATCGGCCCCGCTCCCGTCTCCAGTGGCCGCCGGGACCACGCACGCCGCCATGCTTCAGCAGCCGCAGCCACCGCCGCCACCGCTACCGCCGTTTCCTTCGTCCACTTCCGCAAGCTTCAGCAGAGACCAGCGAGAAAGCACGGACGAGTTTCCGCCACCGCCGCGGCAGTCGCCTCCTGGGGCTTTCGCGGCGGGAAACGCCAATGAGAGGGACGAGGAGGAGAACGAGGAAGTCGCGGGGGTGACGACAACGGCGGAGAAGGAAGAAAGCAAGCGAAAGAGCGATGCAGACGACGACGATTTTGTGCTGGAAAAAGAAGTTGACGAAGTCAAGAAAGATGAAAAAGACGTAGAAATGGGAGAAGCTGGAAAAAGAGGCGGAGAAGATGACGACAGAGGTGAGCAGAAGATTTTCTTCATAGAAATGCCTTCGACAGACGATCTGCAAGTCTGCGCGCTCTGGTACATTTTGTGCGTCGTTCAGTGCATTGTGACACAATCTTTTCTAAAATGTTCTACAATGACGAAAGTTTCCCTGAATATTCTAGATCGCTAGAAGTCAACTGACCGGATGAGTTACATTTTGTGCAACAACCAGTCTATTTTAGCACGCAAACTTCCACCTACGCGCAGTCAGACTGGAAAGTGCATATTCGCAACAACTCGAACCTCGCACTTTCTCAACAATGACTCCTGTGCTACAAACATGGAGTGAACATGCACACTGTATATGCTGTAGGCTGACAAACCTTAGGAATGACTAAATGTAACTTTCTTTATATGCAGCCCCTTTTTTGCACCGTTGGAAAGCTCGAGGCCTCAGTAATTGAAGTTATTTACTCAGAAATTTCTGACTTGGCCACGAAGATTTAAACAAAAATTTCTGCATACCCTCGAGGTGTCAGTACTTCGGAGTTTGTCTTTCGAAAGAGCCTGCTTTTGAAGGCGCATTTCATGTAACAAATTTGTGTGGGTTTGATATGTCCAGTCCTAAAACCACCTTAAAGCGACTGAGCTTTCGTCTTCCTTCAGAAGAAGATCCTGCGCAGCCGCAAATGCAGATCAAGCCAGCAGCGGGTGACAGATACACTTCGGCTTTTCACCCGACGCCAGCGGCCAAGAACGCAGCAGCCGCCGCCGCAGCCGCCGCAGCCGCCGCAGCTGCAGCCTCAACTCCTGGCACCGCCGAGGTGGTGACGAACTCGTCAGCAACCACGGCGACGTTCTCCACTCCGCCACCCCCGCTGCTTCACGCCGCCACGCCAGCGGCGTACTTCGCGGCCATGGCGCAGCACCAGCGACGCATAATGGCCGCCGCCGCCGCGGCAGCGGCTGCGGCCGTCTCCTCCTCCACCGCCTCCTCCACCGTCAGCCCGAACAATGAGAGTGGAACACAACAACAACAGGGGTGAGTGCGTGCAGTGCCGTGATTCCACAGGCTGGACCCAGAGCCACAGAAGTGTCACTAGTTTCAACTGACGTCATTGTATTCATTTCTTTTCTGGAAATTCTACCGAAACCTGGTGACGTTCAAATGTGCCAGTGGCGGGAACGTCAGATGTGAGTGGAACAACGAGCAATCGTTCTTGTCCCAAGTTCCTGTTCAGGAGCCATCGACGCAGCTTAAAAGATGCAATTCCTTCGAAATGTGAAGGCTACAGTGTATTTTGCAAATCGTGCCAGAACTAACAAAGTTATTTAATCGAAAATCTGCAGGAAATTGTTGCTTGGATGGGCCAAAAGTCACCGGTTGTAAATATAGTCCAGTTGTTCAGCTTTTGAAAGAGCTGCAAATGTGTGGCTTGACTTATATCAAAGAGGAGATGCAAAAACTTGATTTGCAATAAGATTGTTAAAAATGGGACCGAAATCAGTCGACTTCCAGTTAAAAAAAAAAAAGTTCCTGCGTGGTATTTTTATATCGTCAGGGCCTTCGTAACTGTTCAGCCTCTGACGTTGATGTTGGGTTAAGGTTTCTTCAATACCAGTATTTCTACAAGTTCTTTTGTAAAGAAGAATTTTGAGCCTCCCCTCTCAGAAGCGCCAGGTTCTGCTTTGGCACGTTCTACACAAGCTCGCCAAGGAGGCTACAATTCAGGGCTTCCGTTAATGACTGTCCTAAGGGAAAGCCCTGTATGTTACTTGTTACGAGACAAAGTCTGGACATTCCGCGGTTCACTCTACAGGAATTGGGGGAGCAATTTTGTGGCCATCTAGTCTGGCATCGTTAACAACTATTAACTACTGTGATTAAAAATTGGTCGGGGATGGTCTTTTTTATGCGAGCAGCAATTTATTGTAAGGTCTTTTCTTCTGAAAAGCCTCAGGTGGCCTCGGGCAGGTGTGGGTTAATGAAGACAGCAAAGCATTGCGACTTTTGAGGCCTGAGCCAGAGGAGTAACTCAACAAATACATTTGTGTATTTTGCTATTCTACTTTATACCCGCAGAATTGCGGGTATAAAGTAGAATAGCAAATAGTATCGTGTGTATCTCGAAATTGTTTCACTGATTTCCTATCGATTGAGCCAAACGATGTTGGAAAAAAGTACAGGGCTTTTCTAAAACTCTCTCTCCTCATTTTTTAAAACTCCTCTATGTAGCTTTGGTTCTTTAAAAGCATTCGACCGTCTCTTAGCCGCTTTTCCTGCTTCTGTTGTTCTACGTACATTTCTGCTTCAGATGCGAGTCCTCGTCGCTTATGTGCTCCACCGACAACGTGTACGAGTCCGCCGCCAAGTTGCTGTTCATGTGCGTGAAGTGGGCAAAGTCGATTCCCTCGTTCGTGGCGTTGGCGAAGAGGGAGCAGACGGCGCTGCTGGAGGACGCCTGGGCGCCACTCTTCATCATCAGCCTGGCGCAGTGGAACATTGACTTTGACGAAGGTCTGTCCCTTGCTTCACTGTCCATCGTCTTACGTCACATTCATATCTAGTGTTACGATGCAGTTTCCCTGGTTCGTGAGTGTCCGCGTTCCCTGGAGGATCAGACCAGTCTGCTGTGCCAGGCCAGGCAGCTCAAGGACACGGTGGCCAGGATAAACGCCCTGCAGCTCGACCACACCGAGTTCACTTGTCTCAAGGCACTCGTGCTTTTCAGACCAGGCAAGATGCAGTTCTTGATAATGATTGGGTAAAATCCTACGTTTACAGCCACCTGAGCCCAAGCTTACTCATTCCACCAGAGATTTCGACATTCTACGTGTTTTCTCTTCAAAGTTGCCAATTTTTGGACTGAAACGACACCAAGAGGTATCAGGGGTACCGGTGAGAAGTTCGCGTCACAATACAATACTGCTTATGTTAAATGAGAAGTGCTCAAACGAGGAAGACCAAACATTTTCATACCCCAATGCATATTAATAGCGAAGTCGTTATTCAATCACCCTGTTTTCACCTCCATTCTTGACTGTAGGGGAGGAATCGTGAAAGTGCGAGAAGCTCACGGAGTTTCATATCCACAGTACTGACCAATACCTTGACGAAAGCATCTTGGCCCGACTGCGTCTGTTAGTGTAGCGTGAGTACAGTTGCTTCAGTCTCCCAAGTACCTGTGATTTACTGTTATATAAATAATTCAAAAGTAAGATTGCCCCCGCATTGTGGACCTTTCATCCTGCTACTGCTTATTCTGCCTCCTTTTCCTGCGTGACAAGCACCGGCAACTTCTCCGAGACAAAGAAAAACCAACAGCTCAGCAACAGTGAAATGCCCAAGCTCAAGACTGTCCTCACCTGCCCCCCCACTCCTATACCGCAACTGGTGCACCTCCTAACTGATGAAGCAACACAGACTTAAACATGTTCTGGGGCAGCAAATTGTCTGGAACGAATAACTCGACAAAAATCAAGTGTCCACATAAAAGAATTTTCTGGTCAGCAGCAGAATTTCCATGTCACTGATAATTCCCCTTAGGTCGAAATCTGCTTGACCAAGATTCAACTTATACAGTACATTGTACCCTCCTCCTTTGCCTTCGTGTGGAACATGGTTCTTTGGCCTGTACATCCAATTTCATGAGTACTGTTGAGGGCAATCTAACTTTTGAACAGATGACTGATTTATCAGACCCTTCCACCATCTAAAAAATCCTTAAAAAACTGCTGTAATCCAGTAGAAAGGGTTTCGCAATTGGTATGTTGAGGGATATGAATAACTTTCATCATAACTGTTACACTTTTCCAATGTAACATGCTAATATGGTGCTCTGTTTCATGACGCGATGTTGTCATCTCTGTTTACCACTTCTCGGTGTCATTTTAGTCAAAGAAGTGGGCAACTGTCAAGAGACAATAAGTCGAAATTAAGGAATAATTTCGCTTAACTAACCTAAATAATAACTGTATTGTATGTGCAGTAAGATCGTGAGATATTTGATAAGGTATCGTATCTCCGATACTCGATATTTTCTCTGAGAATCAAATCGGTACCATCCGATACTGGATGGAACCGCCATCTAAAAGTATCGTATCGCCAAAAGCATCGGGATACCTGTGCTGTGTGTCTCAGAATTAATGTGAAAAGTGGCTCTTATAAGCAATCTGCTCGTGACTTTTGCAATGGCAGAGAGTGATGGTTTGGCTGGTGCAGGGGAAACTTGCAAAAAAAAACAACCCAGGACGGGAGGCGGGGGGTGGGGGTGATTCCCGATTAGATTCAGGGTAAGATTTTCAGAAAGCAGAAGCAGATATCGTTCAGGCAGTACCACCGATATTTATTAGGCGATACAATACTACTGTAGAAGAAAATGTAGCTACTCGATCCGATACTCGAGTATCGCACAGTCTTTTAATACACCGAGGAATGTCTTTTGAACGAGATCCCTAGTTATGATGCGAAATGTAGTTTAGTTATATCATCAATATTTAATACATATACATGTATGTGAATAGATTGCCGTGGCCTTCGCCTCCTGCACCATGGCGTTTCAGCAGCCAGCCAGGTGGAGATGCTGCAAGATCAGACATACCTCATGCTCCAGGAGTACACACTGTCCAAGTGTCACCAGCAAGGTAAACAAACAGTATAGATCAATAACCACGGACACGAACGTAGTATCCGGGCATTTCTGCTACCAGGTCACATTGCTGGCGTGGCCAGCGTGAAGGTACGCCTTGGCCGCCTCCTCCTGAGTCTGCCGTGCATCGTGGGGTCCGTGGCCCCGCGGAGTGTGGAAACTTTGTTCTTCAGAAAGACTGTGGGCAACATCGCGGTCGAGAGGGTCATCGGGGACCTCTTTCAGGGAAGCTGAGCATAACACTCAACAGGGTTTTTTTCGACATCTGATCTTTTCTGATATACCCCAAGCGTATGATTGTATAGCATAGATCATGCACTCATAGTGCAGTGTAACAAGTTCCATAAATCAACAGTGGTTCTTCAGATTGGAACACAACGACCATCGAAGCAAATGGCTTAGGTTAATTTCAAAATCATCATAACAGCAAATCGAGAGTAACAGCAGATCGCTTTCATCATGTTCACCCTGGATTAGTTGTTCAAGCCAGTCCAGATCCTCTTCTCCCTCAACGAACCCGTCAAAGAGTATGTTAAAACACTCGCTGGAGGTGTTATTAAATTCTCTCGGGGCGAGCGATTTCCGCACCGGTAGCGACAGTTTGTGTTACATCTAAAAAACCAAAAATATATGAAAACTGCATTACTGAGATCGGATCGGACCTGAGCCCGATACTTCTCAGTCCAAGACAGCCTTGGTTTCAACCGCAAGATTGAATACTGTTGATACAAGTCCTTGAGTAGATAATCACCAACCTCTCACACGCCATCTTGTTGAATCCTCCCGGCTTTTGGATGGGCGCACAACCCCTCGGACACGGCTGGGAGTTCTCCTTCTTCCAGGCCTCTGACATCATCCCATCAACTGTTTTTGTCCATTTGAGCTGAAGGTCCAAAACTCGGCGTCAACCTGACCCGACTCGAACTCTACACACCCCCTTGAAGCAACATGAAGTCAATATCAGGAAAATATAGGAAGATTGTGAAAAACAGCCTTTTATCCAATGTTTGACTTTTGTTTAGTTTGAGTTGTTTCAAAAATTCCCTTCAACTGAAGCCCGCTTTAGGCATTTCAGGCTCAGAAAAAGCCGTTACAGTCCGCGGGCTTTCGTGCTCAGCTTGATTGCATCCCTACGGACTGGCCAAATCCACTTTAGCAGACACAACAAAGTAGAGGTGGGCGCGAGCCGGAAACTTCTCTAACGAGCCGAGCCGAGCTTTTTAGACATTCCTAAGGGCCGAGTCGAGGTGGCACCAAAAATTGTAAGATCACCAATCGTTCGATCCTTGTTAGAGAATTCCAAGTTTATCTTCACTTTTCAGAGACATGGACACTTTACAGGTCCAATTTCTCCAGTGGTCTTGGTCTGAATGCTGAAATGACAAAAGCGAATTGCGCCTGCTTCATCTTTGATCCTCTTCTCGTCCCCTCAGCAGCTTGAAGGCTCGGGAGCTGGAAATTTTGTTACGAGCCGAATTGAGCCTTGACTCAGCTCGGCTCGGCTCGT
>JAAUXU010065611.1_pt1 | contig 10608 bp, 11 predicted proteins | sample 7278151 | NCBI WGS metagenome assembly JAAUXU01 (sample SAMN14350113, study PRJNA611818) | marine sediment metagenome | isolation source: surface marine sediment (1.8m) | place: French Polynesia: Moorea | collected 2018-08 | reverse complement strand
CTTGGTTTGAGTTTCACTCAAGTTTCTTGGTTTGAGTTTCACTCAAGTTTCTTGGTTTGAGTTTCACTCAAGTTTCTTGGTTTGAGTTTCACTCAAGTTTCTTGGTTTGAGGCTCACTAAAGTTTCTTGGTTTGAGGCTCACTAAAGTTTCGGCGGAGCATGGCCTTCGCACATGTAACATCACACGTCCGTGATTTGAGCCGTGTCACATCCTTTTGGAGCCTACGAACTTTAGCTTGTTCCTGGAGCAGCAAGACTTTTGTTTGGGTGAGCTCTTTTTCCAGCTTTGCATCACGCAGTAAGGAACACTGAGTTGTCGCATCAGCCTTGGTCTCTTTCACTTCATACTGTGTCAAAAGTTCTTGTGCCAGCTTTCAAAGCTGAAGTTGGAAGCAAAGCATGGAAGTTCTTGTTTGGGTTCCTTTTCTTGCTCAAGTCTTCTCCACCTTCATCACATGAAACTGCACTCGGTGATGGCTGCATGGGAAGCAGGTTGATTGTAGGAATGGCATCTTTCTTCAGTCGTTTGCACAATGGGAGACTGGTTGATCTATCTCACTTTGATTGTCACTTTGACAGCGCTTTGGTTACATAACTGCATGTCCCATATGTTGATGGCTGCATCTTTCGTGCCTCCGGAGCCCTCACCTTCGCTGTCACCTACTCATAGTACATGAGGTGGGCGGAAAAGTAGTTCTTTTCTAGACCTCCTAAATACAAACAAAATGAATGCAACGAACAATATGATGCAATTTTTTTCAACCCCGTTGTACAAAATGAGCAGAAATCATATACGACAAAATCGTATGAGCTTGTTCTGACTCCTTCTGTTTTGTCCTGTCGTTCAGCGCAGTCAGCCATTTCAGCCCTCTCAGAAAAGTGCAGCCATGCCGTGCTCCCGGCGATGACGTCATGCCCAGCCCGGTTGGCAGCCGAACCGCCCTAACCTTGTCTCTAGTGACATTGGGTCCTTTTGCTTCGTTATTATCGTGCCTAAGTGCAACTTAGTGGAATCATGTCCGAGTCTGGTCCTAGCAGCATTGACTAATTATCCATAGGTTGGAATGATGAAAGATTGTTCCTGTTGTAGAAGCGATCTTGGAAGAATCTTAAGAAGGTCTGCGCTGTGGCGGGTTGTTCGAACCCGGATGAGGTCTCGTATTTCACATTTCCAAGAACATGTGGGTCATGAAATACAGGAGGAGTGACCCTTTCAATCCAGAGACATCTCGGATTTGTGAGAAGCATTTCACAGCTGATGATTTTGAGCGTCATTCGAAAGCCGAGCTCCTTGGACTCCCCTACCGAAGATGCCTCAAGTCAACGGCAGTACCCTGGTTTTGGAGCTCCAGGACAACCAAGGCTCAGTTTCAGCAGCATCTAGAGCTCGGAAGGAACGACTAGAGAAAGGAATTCAGAGAGACTTTATTGAACATATTCTAGCTGCATCTGTGGATGATTCGCACCAAGTAGAGACATCAGAACCCACGTTGGAGAGTGCTGTACCTGTCGAGGCTCTTGCTCCGAATCAACGGTCCCAAGAATGCCAGTGCAATATAATGAAAAATGTCCCACAACTGACAGCAAAGGTTGAACGTCTCCCAAGAGAGCTTGCACGGGAAAGAAGGCAGGCGGGCATTCCTCCTCAAGAGGAAAGTAAGACGACTTTCGTCCAAGTCATACTTTCATTCAAAAATGAAAGCAACGTTAGGATTAACACAGTCTCAAACAGTCACCGAACACTCTGTTGGACGAAGTTTCAGCATGGGTACTCAGCAGAGGACATTACTACAGCCCTGATTCTGAAACACACAAGCTCCAAAGCTTTTCACTACCTAAGATCAAAAAAACTGATCGCTCTTCCTGGCCACCCTAGTCTGGAACGTTACCTACAGCATTTCAAATGTGGAGGACTCCTCTACAGCAGTCTTGACCTATTGGACAGGATGATTGACTTAGAAGACTCAAAGGCAAACTGGCTGCCTGTCTTACGGCCGCGCAAAGAGCCCGTGAGGGCATGTCCGCCGCGAGATGGCCGAACCAGCCGCGGACAGACAGACAGACACACACACGCGTACATACTGGGCTTTTATATATATACAGATTGTCATGTCACAGAAGTTTTGTGTGTGTATAAAACTAGCGCTTTCCCCACACCTACTTTGTTGGATAGAGAGAATTTTATATGCTATCTGTCTGTCTGTGTCTCTGACCAAAATCAGCCGCCAAAATCAGCCGCCAAAATCCTCAGCATGTCATGCTTTAGAGACAACTTTCAACCCGCTCGTAACTGCTCAGGCAGCTTGAAAGCGACTGTAGTTAGTTTTGTGGCCATGGCTCTTTGTCAATGATGACATTCAAAGGCGGAGAAAACTTGCTGGGTGAAGCGGAAGAAGAACATCTGGCACCAGCACAAGTCTTTGTTACTCCGCCTGCGGTGCTTGAAGACAGGGATTCAGGCGAAGAAGATGGGGGAGGTGACAATGGCGGTGAACTACGTGTCATTGTAAGTGATTGTTGGAAAGGTCATGTGAAGTGAGGTTGGTAGAAGATTTAACACACTTGAGCATGTCCGTCTGGATGTGTCAGAAGACCAAACATGAAAACACAACTGAACTTTTGTGCTGGGCAGATATGGACTAGTCTACTCAGCTCCATCTGGGTGAGGAGACAATCTTCCCTCGTCGCCAACGTCTACCACGAGTGCTTCAGCTCTGTCTTCTACGAGTGCATCGCATCACCACGCCAGCATGGATCGTTTGACTACGCTGAGATTAGAGAAGTTTAGCTCAGTTTTGGCGCTAAATGTGGACCAAATGTTCCAGCTCTTAGTCGCTCTGTGTCTAAAACGAGCACAAGAAGATATCTGATCAAAGATGTTGAGTCCAATTTTAGAAACGCGTTGCGTCGTCATTCAAACTGACCAACTACGATCGACAAAGCAATCAAAGCTCACTCTCATCACTCCCGAGCTCAGCAGCTGGTACCGCACCTCTGTCACGTTTCAAGCTCTCGCACTTTGTCTAGGTCTAGAGATGCTTTCAGGTTTACTGTGCTAACTGTCTTTCATCCTTTCCGTACAGATACTCACTATCATTGAAAGTGGTGGGTGATTGCTGATATAACAGGGTAAGGGTATAAGATTTACTGAAGTCAAGCGACTGCGCTGGTGTCTTGATGAGTGAATCAAACTAAATAACCAGAAACTGTCAACATCTAAAAGACTGTCTACCTTTGGTGTCTGACCGAGTGCAGATAAGTATGTAATAACAACGTATGTGTGATTTACTGACGCGGACGGAGCTATGGCTTTATGTTCAAGATATATCAGTGCGGGTGCTTTATGCACGCGCTCAATCAATTGATATTCGAGGCTGTAACTCTGCTCAGGAGGGCACCTTGACTTAGCGAGGGTCCACGGAATACTTGGTGGTGCCCTCCAACGACCTGGCAGTGATCTGGGTGCAGCCCAAGGCTCTGGTACGCAAGTTGTCGTGTCTCTATTGCGGCTGCCGCAATGTAAATGTGGACTAAAACAAGGGGTGTAACTGCGCCTCTCAATCTTAGCTGATGGAGCCTCTTAAGCTCGGCCCCAGAGTGTTTGTGTCATTGTTCAAGTCGTTTTCTTCCTTGCACACTCGGACCCTCGGCCCAAGCTCAAGCTCAAGACGGTCATGGCCAAGATGTGGCCAGAGATTCAGAGAAACTTTCGCTGTTACACCCTTAGTTAAGTCAAATCGCATCTATTTGCTCTAAATCAGTCCAATTTCCTCCTTTTAGCCAGCCAAAGACAGCGAGGTATTCGACAAATGGAGTGAGAGATTGAAAGAAAGATCTTCACTTCAAAGGACCACTTCCAGCTGCACTGGCCATTTTGCGTACTCCACGGACGTGACTGACCTGCACAAGTTCAATTTTGCACGCCCCAAGCACTGCCTAAAACATGCAACAGTCAAGTAACTAAATTCAGCTAAATCGTGCAACAGTGCTTGTGCAGCCTTCTTTGTTCATCAATCCAAAGTTCTTCTAGAGGTTAGTCTCGATCACGATCTGCAGGAGTCATGAGTGTCTTGGAGCAGGAGAGATTGAGAGAAAGAAGAACAACTTCACTTTGTACGAGTCATCACTTCAAAGGACTGCACTGGCCATTTTGACCACTCTACTGATATGATTCACCTGCACAAGCTCAAGTTCACACAAGTTGCCAGTGCAACCTTTAACATGCGAAAGTGAAGTCACTGAAGTCAGCTAAGTCTTGCGACTGTGCTTACGCAGCCTTCTTCGTTCATAGATTATCCGCTTTTCTTCGGGAAGTTTGTCCCGACCAGGATTTGCATAAGCCATGATTGTTTCAGAGCTCAAATGGATGCCTGATATGACACAGGCCGACGCACCAAAACTAGGTCTCTTGCAATACCGTCTTCTAGCATACCACACTGACTTAGCTGGATCGAAGCATTCAACCAAATCAATGGATATGGAGCGGTCACTCCGTCCACCAATGACCATGATCTTTCCGTCAACAACTACAGCACCAAACTCAGACCGAGGAGTTATCATGCTGGGAATGGTTGTCCACGCTCCTTCTTTGGGATTGTACTTTTCACAAGAGCTCAGGTAGTGAGGAGAACGATAACCTCCAAGGATGTAAAGCTCATCATGGAGAGAGACACAGGAAGGGTTGAAGCGCTTTGTGGACATTGGTCCCACACTTCTCCACTCATTGGATTCAGGCGAGTATTCCTCCACTGAGTCCAATTCTCTGAAGTTGTCATCCATGCCGCCAGCAACATAAATTTTTCCACAGACTGCAGCGGCAGCAGCACCAAATCTGTGTGACTTCATAGGCTGCATCATTGACCATTGGTTTGATCCACAATCATATCTTTCCATTGTATTCAACTTTTTGCAAAAAATGCTCCCACCGATTGCATAGATGTAGCCATTGAGTGCAACAATGCAATGGTCATCATCTTTGCTTTCAAGCATGGGTGCCAAAGCAGTGAGGGTTTGTTGCTCAACATCGAAGCAGATGGTGTCCGAGAAGGAGGCTTGACTTCTGTTGTCAGTCACATGACCACCCACGATATAGACCTTTCTTCCAACCACTGCCAGTTTGGAGCCTGATCTTTTGACCAGTGTATGATCAAAAGTTAATCTGGTCCAGCGATTAACGCGGACGTCGTAGCTCTCCACCAGGCCAGGACTGTGCATTTTCCACTTTTCAAATGCCAGAATGACATCTGGAGACAGCCTTGGCACTGCAAAGGGGGGTGTTGCAATGGGTGATCTCCAGTCAGCAAGGTTGTAAAGAATGTGGTAGTAGTTCTCAGCCTTCTTCAGCAAGGCCACTGCTGCAGAGTCATAAGGACGGAACTCCACAACATCGACCTTGAATGTGTACTTGTAGAAGTCATCTGTGAACAGGCCAACTCTTATTTTACTTATGAGTCTGGAAAAAAAGTTGTGTCCAAAGAGGAGTTTGTGTCTGAGCCATCTCACAGTCACATTCCATATTTCATGTTCTTGTGCATTCAGACTATCATTGCCGAGGAATTCCTCAAGCTCATCGACATCACATGCCAAGAACTCATCTTGCTGGGCCACTTGTACAAAGTTGTAGCAAATATATCTGGCGGTCCTGGAGGACAGCTCAGCATTGTAGCAATGCCTTGCGAGATGGGCAATTCCCAGGGCATTTTCTGGGCCGAGTTGACGAGTGATGTAAGTCACACATTGTTTTAGCACCTTTCTGCAGTCCAGGTAGTCGGCTTCCAGGTAGATCAGATCAGCATTGTCGTTTGTCAACATCAGCTTGCGACTCCACATCCATTCCATGATCTGCTTGAAGCTGTCGTGGTCCAAGGGCCTGACCCTGTAGACCGGTCGTCCGTCATCCATTGCTTCATTCGTGGGATATTTGAAGAGCATTGTGAAGAAGCTGCTCTCTGCCGCCAGTGTGGGCCCATGGACATCATACCATGACTCGTCCGGCAGGACAATCCACACATCACTGGACGTGCAAGACCGTCTTGATGGCCTCACCTGGTAGGTTGTGTTGACCAACTGAGAAGTGGCAGCGCAGTTGTCACTCATGATGCAGACAACCAAGTTGACACTGCCGGAATTGGACTGCCCATTTTGATGCTGGAGTGCTCAGAGTGCAGCTACAATGCATCATCCTACACTTGGGGGGGGGGGGGAATTTCCCCTTGGTTGATTTGGCTGAGACTTTTGGATGGTGATGCCGCATACCCTCCTCCAGAACCCCACGCCAGGGATGGCAGCTTCCAGGCCATCCTTGGGATTGCCCAATGTCATGTTTGGATGCAGAAGCGTGCACTCTGGTGCAGTGAGAGGAGTCACTCCCGTACCGTTTTGGTGCTGTTTTGTCCTGACTTCGGAGGCCCTCTTTATTTGACGACGAATCTTCTCGCCTTTTTGGCATTTACCTTCTCCCAATGTTGCAAGCTGCACGTTGAGCACTTCAGGATCAGAAATGGGCAGTCACGTAGTGGCCCCAGATGCTGCCAGACGGTCCAGACCACTGATTCCAGGCCAAGATTTCATCTCCCGAGCTGTCAGTGCAGCATGAGGAGCCCATTTTACCCTTCCAGAAGTTTTTGCGGCCAGCACCGTGGTGCATGCGAATGCTCTTTCTGCGTTTTGGGTATTAAATCACTCTTTATTGCTTTGCCCCAACTGAATTCTGATCTAGGCCGTGCTAGACTGGCCAGTATCTGGTCGCTAAGTCTAGAGGAATTCTGATAATCTAGCTCTGAGGTCTAATCTCGCCCGAGATTAGACCTGCAGTCTGTAACGCTTAAAAGGTTGGACTCCTTTGAGGCTTCACAACAATTAGACCTTGTTGAAGAGCCCTCACTTCACCTCAGTGTTCAAGACCAAAACATTGTCCAAGTAGGTGCAAAGCTATGAGGCAAAGTCTGCATTGGCAAAATAGTACTGTCCATGCAGATGTTGCCCACGCTGAGAGCAGGATCAGGGCAGTGAGGAACAACAAGGGCGGCCACATCGAGAAGTTAGCAATGTTTCAAAACAGTCTTGGCTAAGACATATCCAAAAATGAACTATTTAACGAAAAGACAATCGTCATTCTTTGCCTAATTTTTTAGGCACTACATACAGGCTGCGACAACAATGTCATGACTCCCTCTGATTGTCCAGAAGTAGCTGCTCTCTGAAGGAGTCCGAAGTAGAAGTGAAGTCAGCTTCAAGTTCATGCTTGCCCCAGAAAACGTGAATGACCTCAGGGCCTACTTTTTTAGGCCCCTATATAACCCCATTAGGCCGATGAACGCCATGACTTCTTGACCAGACGTCGAGCGAAGAAAGGCTGATCATTCTGGCCATACTCCCATATGTATCTCGGGCATAGAGACGTAGTTGATCACTCAGAAGTCCTCCTAGTCCTGCTGTGTATTGCCCTGCGGTCTCCGGGGGGGGGACTCAATGCAGACAGGACACTCGCTTGACGGGGTCTGTTGGAGGGTCCTTTTGTGTTGCAGTGCGATTGCAACTGGGAGGACGACGAACTGCGCACCAGATGAGTGATTGGAGACTCTCCAGTCTGAGTGAAGCAAGAGCATCCGCGTCCACGTCCTTGGATCCACCTAGAGCTACTTCTCGAACGTTCTTCCTAAATATGACCGATGTAGTTGCTTCAAATGACTACCAAGGCCGACATCGTCCACGTCGTCTGTGTGGAGAGTGACAGACTTAGTGCTGGAAATGCATTAACTCAGCCAGCTCTTTTCCAATCTATGGACAGGTGGATGTGTCTTCTGCGAGAAGAACACGGGCTTTCCAGTGCTGAAACGTACGTATTAACCCACAAAGTTTCAGCCTTGCACTCCTTATAGATCTTGTCCAAGTTGCACATGTTCAAAGTGTAACGGATTTGCTATCGCACACTGTAGGGTGACAATTTAGTCCTGAGAAGTAAACAGTTCTTCGTCATACTTATGCATCTTTCTTTGTTCATCAATCCAAAGTTCTTCTGGAGGTTGGTCTCGATCACGATCTGCAGGAGTCATGAGTGTCTTGGAGCAGGAGAGATTGAGAGAAAGAAGAACATCTTCACTTTGTACGAGTCATCACTTCAAACGAGCAACTCCTGACTGCACTGGCCATTCTCCTCATGTCATTCACCTGCACAAGCTCAAGTTCATGCTAGTTCATGAGTTATCATGCTAGGAATGGTTGTCCACGTTCCTTCTTTGGGATTGTACTCAGGTAGTGAGGAGAACGATGACCTCCAAGGACGTAAAGCTCATCATGGAGAGAGACACAGGAAGGGTTGAAGCGCTTTGTGGACAAGGGGACTTTCCCCTTGGTTGGTTTGGCAGAGCCTTTTGGTGGTTGTTGAGAAACAACCGTGGAGGAGAAATCAATGATCCGCAGTGACAGATTGTCTTGAGCAACTGGCAGTGGTGTCGCTCATCACGTGGACGACCAAGTCCACTTTCAACTGAGATTCCAGGTTCCTCATGCTGCACTCACAGCTTGTGACATCTTCTGGAATCGCTGATCCAGACAGTGCCAGACCGGACACAGCATCTGGAGCCACCTTGATCCCAGGGTGCTGACAGTGCAAGGACGAGCCCAAATGCACCATTCTTGCTCACTGTCTGGATCAGCGATTGAAGTCGCTCCTTCTGGTGCTGTTGCGTCACTGCTGCTTGCTCTCATGGGGAATCTCCTTGGACATCGTTGCTGCTGCCCTCGGAGTTCATCAACATGACTCATGACACCGCGTCCGGTCAGTGCGGTTCCGGCGGGAGAGCCCCGGACAAGCCCTGGGACGAGCCCTGGGACAAGTGCAACTACATACTGAGGGAGCTGTAGGACAGGAGGGGGGGAAGACACAGCTACGAAATGGCCTGTTTCGTCATCTAAATGCTGGAAATAAGAGTCAGAGTGGCGCGCGCGCACGCGCGCGGTGGCGTGCGCGCCCCCAGCGAAGATGCGGTTGACTGACGGTTTCCCCCCGGCCGAAGCCGTTGAAGCTCGTGGCCGAGCAGGTGTGGGACGCCAGGCGGGTGTGGCGGGAGGAGACGCAGTCGCTTTCGAGTGCTGACGCGCCAAAGATGTTCGGTGTGAGTGAAACCAAATGAGCCCGTTTGCATCACTGCTGAGTCACTTGATCGACTTCCAAGGTCATGAACTGGTGACAACTTAGTGCCAAAGATGCAAATAGACAAGATCGGTCAATGTGATTGAACTTTTTGTGCTTCTCTTTATACAGAAAATGTGTGAATTGTGGTGATTTGTGTTGAAGACACGATGACGCGATGACGACCTCGCCGAAGGAGTTCTTGGTGAAGAGGACCCCCGCGTGCGTGCTGTTGTGCGCGTTGTGGTCCGTGCTGGGCGTCGTCGTGCTGATGGCCAAGACCGCAGGTGCCAACAGTCAGAATGCTCGGCCAGCAATGAACATGTCGCAACTCAGTTGCAACATGATCGAGGCTGAAATCGTGCGGAAAATCGTAGATCTCTTCTAAACTGCCATGTTATTATTTGGCCACTGGCTTCTTTCCCTAGACGTGAGTTTGGCCAACGTGACTGACGACGTGATCGTGGCCCCCGTCACTGGCTGCGGGTGCACGAGACTGATCCAGGTCTCGTCGGGGGGGTCCGCCGGCAAGGTCAACGTCAGCACGTGCTCCCCGGAGGCCTACAGGAGGGGCTCCGGTCAGAAGGTGGTGGCCTACGCCTTCTACGAGCCGCCCACGAAGAAGACCCTGCAGTCCAGGGAGGTCTACTTCCAGGTAGGCAGAGTCGTTGTCACGAGCTGGGTTTGTGTCTGGCAGAGCAGAAGAAAGTTTTATTTTTTCGTCGCATTTATTTTTCCGCGAAGTCATGAGAAGGTTTAATTCATCAACCTCATCGTGGTAGCAGCAGAAAAGTGGAACAGCCGTTTGCGCACCTCTTTGTGCTTGAGTTGTCGCAATCGCTGGAGAAGAAACGCGTGTCGAGCTTCGTCCACTGGAGACGTGAAGGGCGAGCGAGATGGAGACGGACGAGACGAAGCTCGGCTCACTGCGCTCCACCGGGTCCGTCCGGGTCTCCGGGCCTTCGTGGACGATGATTGGAGGCCTGAAAAAGCCATGGGAGGGTCGAAATCACCACAGGAAGCACCCTAACTCCAGTCTCACGGATACAACCAGACTTCCTGTGATACTCCTGTATGCGCAGAGAAGAAAACCCTCTGAGAATTAATGTTACATTTCACAGCGACTCCCACATTTCTCCTATTAGAGGGACCCCTCTGACTCCACTTTTTTCCCAGAGATGAGAACGCAGCCTGTCTGTGAAAGACACTTTGTGTTGTGCCAAGACTGCAAACAAGCCGACAATGGACAGTTTTGGCACAACTACCAATCGCACAGACAGAGGGAATTCCAGACGGACTCACAGACTGACAGACTGACAGGCGAACGGATGGACTCACAGACAGACTGACAGACAGACGGATGGACTCACAGACAGACTGACAGACAAACGGATGGACTCACAGACAAACGGATGGACTCACAGACAAACGGATGGACTCACAGACAAACGGATGGACTCACAGACAAACGGATG
>JAAUXU010049701.1_pt1 | contig 10609 bp, 12 predicted proteins | sample 7278151 | NCBI WGS metagenome assembly JAAUXU01 (sample SAMN14350113, study PRJNA611818) | marine sediment metagenome | isolation source: surface marine sediment (1.8m) | place: French Polynesia: Moorea | collected 2018-08 | reverse complement strand
TAAAATTATGCTGTGCCACACTGTATAATCAGTCGCAAACACCGACCTGCCCTTGACTTCAAAAGCGGCGAGAGAGAGCAAACACTCGAAACGTCTCCCGAGGTCGATCGTCGTCGCCTCTATTCAATGCTCGACCATCCCAAGTGCAATATTGACACACTCCATCCTTCTCCATCCTTCCACCCTTGTCCTCACTCGCGTCCTGACTCCACAATTGCCCTCCTCCCAACCCCAATTCCCTTTCCTCCCCCCTCTCCTACAGAAATAGAATTTCGGCTTTGAGAATTCCTCCCGCGGGCTTTCGCGAAAATCTACCCTTTCTTGCACAATCCAATCTCTCTCCTCCGCCGTCCCAGTTCGGTTCAAAAAGGCATCTCCACATTTCGGTCGGACTCTTTGCTCGCCCCCCTCGTTGAGTTGAATAGATCACGTACCAAGGGGGAATAATCCCCCTGGGCTAAACCAACAAACCCTTCGCCTCCCCTCCTTCTCTAGGAAGAGATTTCCCCATCGCCCCCCTCTCCCTCTCCTCTGCCTCCCCAATCCAAGCAAGGAGGAGGAGGATGTGCATGCTCAAAGAAGATTTCTGCACAACCAACCTTTCTCTTCCCTCCATCCCTCCCTCCCGCTCAAAAACCGCCTTCCGTTCATTCTGGGCATGACTCTTCCTTCCTCTTGCACAAGATCGAACGGGGCAGAGCACAAGGATCGTTCTATTTTCCCCTCCCTCGGAGTAATAAGTGGGCCTCCTCCTCCTCCTCCTCCTTTCTCGCCGCCCTAATTGAAAGGCAATCTCCATTCATTCTGAAAGGAGGAGAAAGAGGTCAGTGCACGAAAATTACGCCGGGGAAGCGGAGGCAGAAGTTCTTGAATCTCGTCTTGGAAAGGAGAGCGTGGGTTGAAGGAAGTAAGAGGAGGAGGAGGGAAATTACTTCCACCTTCCAAATTCGCTTTTCCTTCCGCCTTCGTTAGTTGGCGAACCCAAAAGAGAGTCGCGGTTTCCGCACCTGTAGTACATGCAGCAAAGGTACTCAAAAGTAGGGCGGGATCGTTCCCTGTTTTGAACCCCGCGGGGGCGGAACAAATTAAAACGTCGCCTGTGGTTGTGTAGCCATGCAGGCAGGGCCTACAAACACATATGCAGAGAACACGAAGAGACACGGGGGCGACCTTGCGAAAAGCAGGATTCGCCCAACTTCGAATTATGTGCGAATCCATAGACTCACACGCGAAAAAAGGCAGTCACGGCACGAAGAAGCGATTTGAATAATTCGGTGTTGTCTGGGGCAAAATTCGATCCGTCAAGCTATTTTCTGCGAAGAAAGATCAAAGAGACTTCCCTCTCCTCTCCTTCTTCCATTCCCCCAATTTGACTGCACGCGAAATTTTTCGCCATCCGGCCCCGCGCCTCTCCTTCCTCTCTCTCCTCTTTTGCTTTGCTCATAAAATCCCCGTTGAGGAGGAAGAATAGGTAGCAAAAATAAGGTCTAAAAAGCGAACATGTTCACACATTTTTTCTCGAATGCCAGAAAATGCTGCTATGAAGGTGTGAGACTCAGTGAGAGTGACATACGTTGTGCATCACTTAAAATCAAAATCTTTATACAAAGGACTGTTTGAAGACTGTTCCTCGCGCGCGGTAAAAGAGAATTGAAAAAAGCTGGTACGAGGGGAATCCCATGAGGCAAAGGGTCTTCTTGCTCAATACCCAATTGAAAAAGGAGGAAGGAAAGAACATTGCAGATTGCAAGAAGAAAAATTCTATCCACGTATTGCTGCTAGTTTGCTAGCGTACAAAAGCACGCGAGATGAAGCCGTGGGGAAAATGTAGTTCGTATCTACGGGAGAGTACCAAAAGTAGGCTGGAAAATGCCGAAATCAAAAATCAAATATAGGGTTGGACAGTCGAATAGTCCGAAACTGTCGAACCCGGTGAACTTTCAGAGCAGGGGGGGGAGACAGAGGAAGAAGGGGGCAAAACATGAGCTCGGGTTTCTCCCCCCTCCCGTGACTTCTGTGCATGCCCTTCTCTGCCTTCTTGTGTCTTAAGCTTCTTCAAATGAGGGACTAAGAATGCAGCCTTGAAAAAAAAGAACACTCCCCCTACCCTTCCCTACCCTCCTACCTATACTCAGTGTCCGCCGCCGGTCTCTCGACGACATTTAACAACTCCCCCTTCTCCGTCAGGAGGAAAGAGAGAGGGGAGGGGGGGGGGGGGCAAGAGATCGCGACCGAATAAAATGGGAGGAGAGAATATCCCGTCTCTTTCTCCCTCCCCCCGCCCTTTTCCCCCTAACAATGCCCAGAGGCAATTTTCACAGGAAACAGGAGACAGCAAAGCGGGGGGAGAGAAGCAACAACTGTTTCGCCTCCTTTTTCCTTCGTGTCAATTAGCCATCTTGCTTCTCCTTTCCTCCTTTCTCTCTCTCCTCGTTCTACGCATGTTGTTGCATGAGCGTGCCTATGTACATTGCTGCTAAAGGCACTGGACTTACGGGAGGAGAAGGCGGCGCGAACGGCCACACATCCCATTCCCCACCCCATACGTTCTTTTGCCCTGCTGCAGCCCCCATCCACTTGCCAAAAATTGGAAAGGGAATAAGGGACGGGCGGCGACGGGGGGGGGGGGAGAAAAAACTCTAGCTGCATGGGAAAAAGGAGGGGGCGGAGATGCTGCGACTGCTTGCCGTGAAAGTCTTTCCTGCCGGGGTTCGTTCAGTCGTCTGTCCCCGCGGAAAGTCAAACAAATAAAGCAGCAGGCAACGACCGAGAGACGACGGGCGGAGGAGCAAGAAACACTCGCAAAAAAGGAAAAGGGGGAGAGTGGAAATCGTGCGAAAAAAGTGACCCCCATCTCCGCGCCCCAATAAAGGCGATTCTGCGTGGCTTTTTGTGCCCGCCGACGGTTTCGATATGGGTCGCCGTGTTTCCGCTCCTGCGCAGGGCTGCCCATAAATTGAACAGCAAAAATGGGCGGCTGCTTCTCCGGCGGCAACTCCCGAGCGCGGGAGGACGAGGTGGAATACTCGGAGGATGACATCCGGCGCAAGTTCGATCGGATGCCGACGCTCACGCAGGAGGAGAGGATCGTACTAAAGTCGAGCTGGAAGGTCATCAGGAGGAAGGTCAACACGGTCAGTCATGATATGACATGTCGTTCAGAATGTTTTCTAAACAATCTCGAAAAAAACGCCAACCACACGTTTTCGGAAAGAGCGAAAAATACCGAAGCTCGATTTCTTGATTATCCACGCACCACATTTTTGCTTTTGTTTTCGAGAATAATCTTTTTTTTAAAAAACCCTTATATTCCTATGGGGGATGACGCAGATTTTTCACACCATACCAGGAAGTGTATCTCAATGCAAAGAGGAGAGAGAGAAGGATAATGCGAGGAATATTATAGCCTTCTCTCCTCGTTTTCGTCCTCCCTCCCTTGCGGCGATTTTCGGCAGTACCCCATTCGCGGCGGCACGATTTAATTAACGGTGGAGAATGCGGGCACGAAGTTTGTTCCCTTCTCCCTCCTTTCCTTCTCCCTCCTGCTTTCGTAACCCAAGATTTTCCACGGCGATTTACTTGCGTATACAGTTTACGGTGGGGGGGAAGAGAGGCTTCAGTAGCAGCAGTAGTTTCGTCGGCGGAAAGACTTCGTTAGCAAAGCAAATCAGCGCGTGACCCCAAACTGATCCCAGGCGGTGTCGTGGCATGCATAATGCGCGCGCAAAAAAAAACCACCGTAAAAACAGAAATGACCCAATTTTCACATAATTTTCCCTTTGTATTTTTATTCCTTACGGCAAAGGTCCGTAAAAGTGATAGGAGTTTTAGGATTCAGGATGGAGAGAAGTTCTGTCCAAATGAGCCGACAATTTTATCGACGTTTAAAAACTTTCTACCAAAAGTTTCCCAGTTGTGTTTTGGTACTATCTTTCTGATGCTGCGTACCTTGCAACATTATGGTATTTGCCATTCCCATTTTCTTTTCCCCATCTAACTGTACAGGTCGGAGCTCACACCTTCCTGGAGCTGTTCCAGGCGTACCCCGACTCCAAGGACGTGTTCCACAAGTTCCAGGGCCATGATCTGGCAATGCTGGTGCAGTCGGAGATCATCGTGCAGCACGGCCAGAGGGTCATGAACGTGGTCGACCGGGTCATGGCAGCGGTGGACTCCAGGGAGAGGGTGTGGGACCTGCTCATTCAGATCGGGAGGGAGCACTTCAGTGAGAATATTTTAATTGCTTTTAAAAAGTATAGGGTACACATAAATTTGGGGAAAGTTTCCCCAAGCATGGTGGAGATGGAGCTCTTCATCTTGCATTTTTTATGAAAATGAAAAATCATTCCAGCCGGAAAAGCTTTTTCAAATACGCAAACTCCCCCCTCAACCCCCATATCCTATTTTCTCTTCAGACTACGGCGCCCTTCCGATGTACTTCGACCTGATGGGCCCGCACTTTGTGATCGCCGCCCGCAACTGCGTGGGGAGAGAGTGGTACGAGGCGCTGGAGTACCACTGGCTCGCGCTCTTCCAGATCATCGCGTACGTCATGAACTTTGGCTGGAACCTCCAAAGGGCGGACGAGCAGAGGAGGGCGAGGTAAGTGTAGGATGATTCTCTTGCCGAAAGAGTTCCATGCAACGGAAAAATATTTCTTCAATTGGACGCTTTAATCTTTACACAAAAAATAAACCCTTTAAAATGAAGACATCCTATCCAACGATTCCATCCGCCACATTTCCCTTTCAGGACCCTGAGTGGCGGCGCTGGAGCTTTGGCTCGGGCGGGAGTCACCGGCGTCAGATGAGGAAAACGACAACGCTAATGGAAGTACCGATAGGAAGGCTGGACGAGGCTGTTGCCATTGTGTTGTGAGGCTCCTCTGCCACTAAAGGGATCGCGGCGAACAAAGCAGCAGTGGCAAGCTGCGAAATGTGTCGCCTGAGAAGAAGAAACTGGAGAAACAAAAAGACAATCCGCTTTGGCGGAGAAAGACTTCTGGGCCAAGTTTTGGAAAAAAAGATATATCACAGTCTCCAATGTGTGCCAATTACTTTTCTGCTCAAGGACAAAAATTAATCGCAACATCAAACTATGAAACGCGCTGCCTAATGTCGAAACAAATTGTCGAAAAACGCAACTTTTAATTGCACACAGTGTCTATATTTCTTATTGACACGAAAAATATTACGAACAAATATGAAAATGCAGTCAATGAAGTCAGAACCATACTTCAGGAAAACATATTCGCAGAAAGCTCTATAAGTTCATTATGAAATATCACATATCAAGAACGAGGAGGCGATCCCCCTGCTTCATAAAAGCTATTGCAATTGTGCATAAACATTTCTGCGCTTTTCAGCACGCTTGTTGGACGTAGTTTAGTGAGAACCCAATAATTCCGGAGGGCTGCAAAAGAAATATTTTGAACATTTGCATATAGAACAAAGTTGTAATTCTTCCTCACCGCCACACTCTGCTCGTTGGTGGTCCCCATGGAGGCGAGGGTCGAGGTGCCAACCTCATCGGCGTCAGCCTTGAAGGTTATTTGGAACGGGCGCACCTGGGCTGAAAGTTGAATGGGAAGAGGTTATTATTTGAAATATTTTTTGACCGGTCCCTATTGTTGAATAACTTTTAAAGGTAGGCAGATATGATTTTTTCATGGTCCGGAGCTTGCCCAATTTGGGAGTACCCGGTTCATTTATATTATTCGTTCCAAAAAAAAGGTTACAGATGAATGTGAACCACCCTCGAAATACAAAAAAGGCTTGGCAAACCACTTGCTAGCTTTGTATTTACTGCAAACTGAGGCCCCAGTGACGATATTATCGGCAGTGACGGCGTTGAGCGTCCTTCCACAGATGCGGTCGTTGCTGGCAGGGATGGTGCCAACAGTCACAGGCTAGTAAAAATCAAAGACAAGAAGGTAAAGTTTAGTATGGACATCTTTTGTCATGTTTTCTCACCCCGGCCTCAAAGTTGGGGATGATGAGGTAGTCTGACGTGCAGGCAATGGCCTGCTGCTGCTGTGCGGCGGCGTTGTCGGCGCTGATGCTAAGTCCAAAGCTGGATTGAGTGGTCTCCGTGTCTGGAGCGTTGTCGCCAAGGGAGTTGGTGATTGCTGTGGTGAAGCAGATGGCGCAAAAGTTGACCTCGCGCCTGAAGCACATCGTGTAGCACTGGCTGGATAGATGGGTGGCTGTGGAGGATATATTGACGTATATATTGATGGCTAGGCTTTCCATAACATGAAACAAAACTTACTAGTCGATCCAACAGTGCTGGAAGTGGTTGGGAAGTTGAAACTTGACACTGTGCCAGTAGTGCCCGTGAAGTACTGCAGACAACCATCGGGACCTACATCAAACATTGAAAAAGAAGGTTAGTTTGGAAATAGTTTCTTTCAAAAAAAGTTATATTTTCCTCACCAGAAACAACAGATTCTCCACAGCCGTACTGTGTGACTTTGATGTCCCAAGAGCGTGATGTTCCAGAACTGGATCCTATTCCAAAGTTGGCGATGTGGCAAGCAGAAGAAGCATCCACAATCATGTGCTGTCCAGTGTTGAAGCCGCAAATGACTGGAGAACCTCTATTGCCAGGAGCACTAAGGGAGAAGGTGTCTGTGGTGCAGTCACCAATGGCTCCAACTAAGAAAAGTAAATGTTACATTCAGTATCAGTATCCCCATTTCGTTGTTTTTGTATGGTACCATTGGTGCTGAGCTGAGTTCCTGCATCACTAGCCTGCCCTGTTTGAGGGCCGGCAATGTTGAAGGTCTGTAGAAGGAGCCTCAATTGATATTGCTGTTTCAAACATTGTCTGAGCTTTTTACATTGAAGTCCAGCCTGATCCTGCATATGTTTGTGCTGCATGGGCAGATGGTGTAGGTGCAGGGGTTGTTGACGGAGGTGGAGGTGGACTGGACGATGAAGGTGCAATTCTCAGAGGACATCCCGCCGCATCCCAAGATGAAGATGCAGCACACGCCAAAACCGGAAGCACAGTCGCCAGAGCTTGAGCCACCTGCAGGATATACGTACATTCTTGTTGCAGTTTCTTGTGATTTATTTTTTTAAACAAAACGTTTTAAACGAAGAAATTTAGCACCTCTGTTGGAGCACTCCTCAGTAGTGTAGCAGGTTCCGTTGCGAGTTCCACTTCCTTGGCAGACGTCATTCTAAAGTATTGTGCCGTAGCTGATTCTGTGCATTCTTTTTAAAAAATATCACAACTCACGGGAAAGGTCACGATCTGGAAGATGGGAAACACTGCGAGACAAAAATCAAACTGTGACAAAAAAATCAACCAAAGCTCGAAGTAGAGAGTTCCCCACATTTTCCTGCCCTTGATGCCTTGGTTGCGTTGTCCTGCTCCTGCCCCAAGTCGAGCTTTCCCCTCCTCCCTGCGCCCCTCCTGGCCTCGCCCGCCGCGAAGGAGGCGCTGGAGAGGACGGCGGCCGCAGCCAGGATGAAGGAGGACAAGGAGATATTCATGCTTAATGGCTTCCAGATTCGCGGTCGGCCGCCGGCGGACTAAAATGGGAAATGTGGGGAATGAAATGTTTTTGGGCCGCGGAAAAGTGACGAATTTGTGGTTTGGATGTGAGTCACTGTCTATAGCTCTGGCGTGTCCGAATGAAAAACAAACCTACATCACCATGAGATCAAATAAAATTAATTCGATCCAGCGAATATGGTCAGTTGCAATGCAGAAAAAAATGTAATGTAACTAAGTAATTGCTGCAAAGGCGAACACGCTGTCATTCCCTTTTCCCGCCAAAAGATTGCCAAACCTGTCACGTGACCAAGTTCGAGCTATGTTGTTTGCTTGAGAACGTTGTTAAGAAACCTGCAAATGTGCAAAAAATATTATTTTTCCTTTTCGCTTTTTCCTTTTTCCTTTTGTTTTATTTAGACAGTACGATGTTGTTTTGCACGGTAAAAAATTGCTTACAAAGAAAACAAACAGATATGTTTTCAGAATTTCCTTCTGTACTACTATGGCCTCGATCTAAACACTCGTGCAATATCAAAAGCCTTTTTGCGACCTACAGTATGTCCCTTCTCAGCGACCTTACTTCCTGTCCCTCCGGCGTCCAGAAATCGACAGAGAGATTGCAAATGTAGAACCGGCGTTCCCATACGCGGATACACACATCCCCTGTTCAGTTTTAACCCTTTTCTTTTCTTCTTTATCGATGCAGGCCCGCAAGCAGTTGCATTCGCAGTTCGCGCCGCGTCACCCCGTTTGAGAGGAGACTGGGCCTACGAACGCTTCGCACAGCAGTCCGCCTACGGAGGTGTCAACATGAGTGGTCGCCCTGGGATGCTCAACATACACACATATCTATACAATCCATTACCACACTATGTTGAAGAATGGTTTACGCCAAAAGCTTTCAAACATAATAATGACACACAATTGTGAAGGAGGATAAATACGTATATGGCATTCGAAACCGTTCCCCCCGTCTGTGCCCACTTATGGTAAAAGAGGAAAAGGGTTGCGGGGTTCGTTCTGAACATCGCGGACGAGGGAGAAATCTATGTCGCCTCCGTCTCGCGCCGCCGGTTTGCGGCTGAAAACGTTCCGCATTCCACGAAGCACCCCGTTAAGAAACTTTAGGACCTGCGCAAAATGACTGGCGGTAAAATAGGTTTCTGCAATACTGTATACTCTTTGTAATGCTGTAAAACAATAAAAGGGGAGTGATCGAGAACCGTGATTCCGCGAGGCTGGAAAAATTCCCCAGGAGTGGTTAAAATGAAGGAAAAGAAAGTCGGACAATTGTGAGTTCTTTACTGTGGAATATAAGGAAAACTATAAGGAAAACTAAAGTATTTATAGAGTTGCATAGTCCAACCGAGAAAGAGTTATCACGTTGGGCAAACGGTGCGTACCAGCACAATTTTCTTGTAGGTACCGGTATATTCTTTGCAAGTCTTTATTCGAACGTGTCAATTTCGTTAGTACCGGTATATACGGTAAAAGATCCCTATTTTCCCAATTCATTTTTGGCTCCACTTTTTGTACCTTTTCCCCAAAAATACAGCGGGTACCAGAAACGGTAGTGCATTAAAAAAAAGAAAACTCGACCGACCAGCAACGTAGAGTGAAACTACATTTTTCTCGCGGCTAAACGGTCGGGACCTTCGTCTCTGCCACTTTGCTCTACGAAAAGGGGAACAAGCAAGCGGAGCCGAACACTGAAGAAGAAAAGGGCTGGAAATCATCATCATTATCATCATCATCGGCGTCTTCGTCTTCGTCTTGGTCGGCGTCGGCGTCGCTGTCAGAAGAAAGCTCCCTTCCAACCCTTCCGGCGTTCCAGGCAGTTTCCCCGACAAAGGAAAGAAAAAAAAACAAGCCTATTTTCTCAACGGAGGTGAAAGAGGGCGGGGGCGCAACGGATGTTGCCTCCTCCTCCTCCTCCTCCTCCAAAACATTCTCGAGGATTCCCCACAAAGTATGTTACGGAAATGAAGTTGTTCTTAACCCTTTCTGTATCTAATACGGTAAGTATCCACTTCAAAGCACATGAGCTACCGTTTTGGAAACTGTGGGTAGCAATTTTCCTCCTCCTTCTCTGTCTCCAAAACAGCAGAAGGAGGAGGAGGAGAAAAAGCGGGGAGTGTCACATAATTGATGGACTAAAAGAGAAAGAAATCTCAACTACCGTCGTTCCGCAATTCCATAATTTTTTGCTTGAGAGGCGCGAGAAATACGCATAATTCATTTTCGCTCTCGCTGTGAACGCGAAATCTCGACCTAGTTCCATGCTTCGAAAGGCAATTTTTATGTTTTTTTTCCCTCCATGTGTCCGTGCCTCTTTGCAGTTTTACCTCCCGCTGTCTCCTGTTTTCTCAAACTCAGCGGGAGGGGCCGCTTCTTCCAGAAAAAAAGATCAGGCGGTTTAAAGGCGTGAAAAATCTAGTATCTTTTCTTCGGCCCAATTTCCTGGTAGTTTGAGAGATTAAGAACACCTGATAAAGGCGTCGTCGCTCTTTTTTCCTAATACCTCTTCCCTCCACATTCCCACCATTTCCTTCTTCCTAAGTACAAGCACGATAAACCATCCAACATGTCAAAGAAACGCCCCATTCTTCTTTATGGTTTCTACCAAAAACATCTAGTTGGACGGAGACATCAACGAACAGGCAGCGTATTTTTGCGCCTTGTGCAAAAATTATCAGGTATTTCAAGACCTCCATGAATGAACCAACAAATAAGGAGCATTTTGCTTTTTGAAAATCTATGATCTATTTTTTCTTCAGTTCCGCCTCGCGTCTCTGAAGGGCGAACGTCTTTCTTTGCATGGAGGGAGAACACGCGCCATTATGCACTTGGTCATGCCACGGGTTTGATCCGCGAATAAAATTTCTCTCCTCCTCCTTATATGAAAGACAATGTGCATCCGATCACGCGATATGCAAGCGATTTTAGAAAGGTGTTTTTTTGCCTTCGGTGCATTTGTTCCACAGGTCAGGGAAATTTTCCACCGAAGTGGAATAAAGGGGAACTCACGCACGCAGAGTGCAGTACAAAAGGCGGGCGGCACAGTTTCTCAGTAGGTTAGAGAAAAAGAGTCAAGTGTGCCACC
>JAAUXU010081765.1_pt1 | contig 10611 bp, 12 predicted proteins | sample 7278151 | NCBI WGS metagenome assembly JAAUXU01 (sample SAMN14350113, study PRJNA611818) | marine sediment metagenome | isolation source: surface marine sediment (1.8m) | place: French Polynesia: Moorea | collected 2018-08 | reverse complement strand
GGGGGGGGTGGGCCGCAACGATTTTTTTGGTAACGGGGGCTTTTTCCCCCCCCCCCCCCCCCCCGATAAATGCTGGGACTGCTAGCACACAGCATCACGCGTGTGTATGTATGCATGCACACATGATTATGACACCTCCATCACACGCATATTAACAACTAGACGCTCTCCGTGTGAGACAGGCATGAACTTCTGGCCTTAGAGGCGAAAAATCTTTGTTAGGCAGTCCTCAGAAGCATGTTTTACTCTCGATTTTGTTACATGTCACTCATGATGCGTCCTAGTTGTAGCTATCATGCCGCGCGTGTGTTAATCTACTCGAGCACACATACACGCACACATATAAGTGTAGCAAACAGGTAGCAATTCAATTCACAGGTGGATCCGGGGGCAGGCGATACGGTTACCACAGCATACACCTATTAGATACAGTACATGCAGGATGGATGGATGGATGGATTGGAAGAGAAGGAAACACGGGCTAGTACAGCAATGTCATTTGCTGTCTGCACGGTCCGTAACCCCTGATGCCAACCTGAGATATGTCTTTTTTTCGTACGTACAACCTTTCCATTTAACAGATTTTGCAATAACGGACGCCAAATCACTGCTGAGGGGGGAGGGAGAGAAAGAAAAGACAGTCAATGATTGTGGAATTTGTCTACGATCCTTGGCTCAATCGCGTCGTGCATGCTGTGCGTAAGCTTGTTACTGCGTGTACTATCAATTGTTCCAAGATGTCATCATACCAAGTCACATGTTGCGTGTTACGGCGTTTTACGCACATTCTGAGGGACGGGAGATACGCGCTACGCATGGCGTACCTGTGCGTGTTGTCCATGTTCTTTGTCACCCTGCAACACTGACCCACCCACGCGACCTCAACAAAAACAGCACTTGTGCACTTGTGTCTTATCGTTCAGAGACTTGGTGAACACAGTAGAGGCCCAATTGTTACTGGGTGCGAGAGGAGCGTTGGTGCACTGCATGACTGCACAGATTCATGAGCATTCACATGTACGCGTAGTCCCTACCTGAACAAGTGTCTCCAAGTCTGATCTGGTAGCCAATCCAAGAACTATTCTGGAGAGACCATTGGAAAGCAACAAGTTTGGCTGGTCATTTTGAAGGTCCAATGTGATTTTAAAAGTCTGAAGGTTCAAGGTCACGCTGGATTTCGCATCGTTCTGCAAATAGAAGCAACAGAGAACCCATTTTTGTACCTGCCGTGAATTAGCCTATGTTCTTGGCGCCAGCGAGACTTGAGACCAAGGACGCGCTACGCCTGGAAGTTGCTTGCCTTGTTTCTAAAGATGAGAAACGACGCTTTGGTTGCCACCATCCACTTTTGTTGCCACTTGGTCCCTCTGAGCTGCCTCTGGCGGACGCTGCCGCTCCAGATGCAGTCGGAGGTGAGGCGGAGCGCTTGGAACGTGGTGTCAGTTGCATGGCCCATCATGATCACAGGACAACTGAGGCACTCATCTCACAACTGGAATGCTCTATCCTCGGTACAATGTCGTTACTCCGGTATGGCTTCTTGAACCTCCGAGAAACCCTACAAAGCTAATCGGAGGTCCGCTATGAACTACACGTGACTATGCCTAATATGCAGGACTAAGAAAGTAGACAGGGTTGTGAGCTGGAGCAGCCATTTTTTTGCTCTTTACCCGCACAAGCTCCTCTGGAGAATAACACTAACCGAATTAAATGCTTTTCTCTTGTTTGCACGGAAAAATATGATTCGCCGGCTTCGGCTTCAACACACTTAAGCTACGCAAAATCGCATTTTAATCCTCTTTAATCAAAGCACTCGGTCGATACTCATTCATAGTTTCGGGCAGGAGGGGGGGGTTGAGATAAGAGGACATTGGCATACCCACATATACAGTACATCCGCGTGCGTAACCTATACCGGGTGCACGGTGTCCCACGACTCATGACGCCCGATGCTGGCGCAGAACTGTAGTCGTGCACGCACCCTTTTCTATATAGCTTCACTTAATAGCTTTATTGACTGACAATTATTACAATGACGCCACCCGGACAATGGGTCACCACATCTAAGCATAACTTCAGGAATGCGTAGTGCAACGAACTTGGCGGGCTGCAGAAGCTCCCGCCGAGGAACCACAGACCAAGACTGAACCACAGTTATCAAGGTTTCTCGATTCTTCTTCGAGGGTTCCGCCTGAGCTTTCCTCTGGTACAGCTCGCGTTGGGGGATGCCTTTTGCCTTGGTGTGGGACGTGAGTACAGTCCACAAGTGACCTAAAGTGCTCGTCCAACAATTGGCGCCGTCACGCAGATGTGTGAGCGCCGCCGACCCTTGCCTGAGGACGTCCGACGCTGCGCCACCCTCATGGCGACCCTGAGCTCCGACGCTGCTGCCGCTGCTGTGAGTGCTGCTCTCCATCAGGCGAAGGCAAACAACAACATCGGTCAAGTAGGACAGCAGCGAGCGCAGATGCAGCTCCACAAATAAAAGGATGCTCGCATCTACCACCCCACAAAAGTGACGCATCCGCAAAGGCCGCGACGAAAAAAAGCTCGTCGCTCTATGACGATGTCGCGCCAAAAAAAATGGGTTGAGCAAACGAACTGTGCACAAGGAGCACTGAAGGCCGCATCTGAACTAGACCATGAGTCGAAGGTAAGACGAGCCGAGCCCTTATCGGAAGTGCTGTACATACGTGCACATTCCGAACAGACCCGTTGTTGCTTCAAGACCCTCGCAGCTAAAAGCTGAGAGAGGACCTTGTAACTAATGCACAGTTGCGTTGCTCTCTTTAAGATCATGGCTTGACATCTCAGCTTACTCGACCGCTGTTGTACCGCTTCACACCACTCTGAACTGAACGCTACGTAATACTCAAGTGAAGAAACGACTGCATAATCTGCAGTCCGCCATCTAAAAATACTCAGACAATCACTCATCCATCGGGAGGCCGACGCCTGGCAGGATATGTAAGATCGATGGAAAAGAAAGCTCTGGTACGTGAATCGGTAACGTGTGGGCGTGATAGAAAGCAAAAGTTTGGCCCGGGGACCATCTTGGACCATGGCAGGATCGTCAGGCATATCGTAGATGTAGCATTCTGGTGCGAGAAAGTCTGTAGCTCTGGACGTGCTGTACGCACCGACAGATATTTGCAGCGACAGGAATTTAGTCCATGCAAAGACCCACACACCACTTGACTGGAGGAATATGACTGCGAATAGTGGCCATAAACTGCAGCTACAAAATATGTCTGGCACATTCGCGGGGAAGTGTCCTATATCGCTGGGAGGGACGTACGAACAGTTGCACAGTATGTACATTTCTCGCCATTCGTCATGCGGTTCAAAAACAATATCACAATGCCGTACAGTAGAGAGCGATCGGATTTCAAAAAGTTTTTATTTGTGAAGAAACGTTTTGCATCTTTTTGGAGTGAAAGGTAAGAAGACTATTTTCAACCATGCCTCGTCAGGGTGAACGTAGCGAAAACAATGACGACACAGAGTGTTGCTTGCAGCATATCTCAAGTGTTGTACGTCAGCGTCGGCGCAGAGGTGGCGGGCCTTGTTAGAGATGCGTACTGTCCCCCCCTTATTGGAGCAGCAGCGGGACTTGCATTCGCTGTTGCTGCATGAGTAGAATAATGAAAACTGCTGGGAGACTAATTTCCTGTTTTGTCGACACAGCCACTTTTTTTTTATATCCCTTCAGAACGAAGTTGTGAGTGAAAACTTCAACCCTTTTGCACACGTGGGACTAAAGAACCCCGTTGTTGCAGCTGATGACTGCCAATTTTTAGCATTTCGAAGAGATTAGTGGGAGTATTCAGCGGTGCACCGAGATTTGAAGTTGGGGAGCAATGTCGCTACTCTATTAGCTTTGTATGCTTTTAGTATGTCTTATCACTGCCATGCAGTCGAACCCGGATAGGCGGGAGACCTCAAGAGTTCGGGGTCTTTCCTCCCTCCTGTTGAAATTTCTGTCTTATCCAAAAGAATAGAGTATATTTGGCGACATCTGCTTCCTTGCAGCCTTTCCCACTATACCCAGATTGGCGCTTATTGGGCTTCGACTGTAACATTTTAAATGAGTTGCAGCCACGTCTGGTAGTTGCTCAGTTCGAGTCACAAGTGCACGATCATCAATGACGCTTGAGCAAGCAAGACCGTTGAGAAACCTTGCAAAACTTACTTCGTTGCTCATTTTTCGACCAAATTGATTATTGATTATTCAAATTGATTAGTGAATTATTTCGGAGAAAACAGTGTGTGCTCTACGATGACGTCCCCAGTACAAGAGAAAACTGCAAGTTGATAGAGAAACATGTGTGGATGGGTGACCCAACCCTAACATATCGATCGACTGCCACAGGTTGAATTGCTTCAAGGCAACGTAAGAACGACTGTGACTGATACGCGGCAGACACTTTCCAGGATGGTTGCTCAAGTGGAGAGCAGCGTTCATCAACATTACCCAGTGGTTTCTTCGCCACCTTTCTGATCAAGAAAAATGCAAGGAGGTAAGTGGAGACACTGTATGCAGCATGTATTCAGCTCGACGGTGACAAACCCCTGGATTGACAGTCAGTTGGCACAGTCAGTGCTTCCATAGGGCAGGGATAGTGCAAACAAAGTGTATTTTTTATAGCCTATGCGCGTGAGCGCATCACGCACTACTTGCTTCTCTGTTGGGGAAGAGTGGCCAAAGAGTGTCTGTCTGTCCCTCCGCTGGATTGATCGTCCCCAACTTGCCATCCACGCACGAGCTCACGATCGCCCTCGAAGTCGCCCTGAAAGGCAACGTCGAAGACTTAAGTTCGCGCAGTCCACGTGCTTCACGGACCACGCGGACGGACAGACGGACGCCTGCACACGCAGAAGCGCATACGGCCCTGGTGCTTCATGAAAGAGATCCAGCAATGACCACGTGCAGGGCTATGTGACGGTCCTCGAAGGTGGTTCAGTCCACTTTAATCTTTCGCCAGATCCGACTGACGGAGGCTGCCACCATTTCCGGTGCATAGAATCTGTAGCTCAAGTCGGGGACGCCCTTCCACAACTTGTGATGATAGTCGAAGGCATTGATGTACCCGGTATTGATCTGGAAGACCTGGCGGTCTAAGGCATTGCGGAGTCGCTCAGACGCCATGAAGCAGAAGTGGTTGACCCGCTCCTGCAGCCAATGGGAAGAAAACAGACAGGTTTAAGGCATGTTTCATTTCCAACGCTGCATGGTGCGACTGACCCTTCCTGGTGGAGCGCCTTTCAAGAGTCTGATGGATCCCAACAGAATACGGACGTTGTCTGGCGGAGAGTGGGGCTGGTGACGGACTGAGGCTGCGGCTTGGATCATGCTGATTCGAACCTTTGCTTCAAATATGTAAACAAGTTGGCATCTTGCTACTGTCTGACCATAGAGATTAAGATTGATCGGAAGTAATCTGTCAGGTTCAGGTCTAACGCCATGCATAAAAGTGGATCTGGGCATCGTTCTTGCTCCTCTCAGTATTTTACTCAATGTTGTATATGTGTACTGGGGTTTGAGAATCATGCTGTGCGTGTGCGAATCAATGCGCGTGCTACGGTTCTCTAAAAGGTGTGGCGTATGACATATATCCTTGAGCAAACTTCTATTATGATGAAACAAATAATTGTCAGCGATCAAACGGTTCAGCGTCCGTACGGTTGCACAGTACCTGTTTCAGCAAATGAAGTACACGCAAGTCATAGCCTGCCGTTGGCGAGGTTCTTGGGTTTGTTGATCCCGTAGAGCGTGGCTTTAACATTCGTGATGTTCTCCATGGTCTTCTCGTCCTCCATATGCTCGTAGTCCCGAAGACGAACAGGTCCCAGTCCGGGCCAGGGGTCTCTATGGTTCCAAGCTCAAGTAAATATCCCAGCTGAACTGAAATAGGCCCTGAAATAGCTTTGTGTAAGCTAAACGAAGCGATTGAGAAGCATCAATGGTGGAATATGTCTTGCACCGAAGCTAGGTTATAGGGGTAGTTTTTCCTTCAACTGACCTGTTCAGCTCATTGATATGCTGCTTGTCAGTCCTCGTAAGAAATTCGTCCAGGGCCATGGTCCTTGCACTGCCCTTAGGTACCGAGTCATGTTCCTCTGAAGGACCGGACTGCCTTCATTGTCAGTTCACTGTACTCATACGTTTGTGTACCTACCTAAAGTAGGCAAATAGACCTCCGTCCTAATATAGTGGGGTCCGTCGGTCTCTTTATCGTCGATGTGCTGGATCATGGGCTGGTAATAGTTTCCCCCAAAGTCCTAGGAAGAAATAATGGCGGGGGTTATCAGTGCGTGTCATTGTCTAGATATCTTTTCTCTCAACCTGGTTGTTGTCGAGGTTTTTCATCCCGGACTTCCTCCAGTTGCCACCAGCTGAGGAGCTGTCACACCCAGCCATCTTCCCAGCAGTTTCCCCAGGCTTCGCGGATAGGATTATGGTGGTTGGTGGATTGCCAAAATCATGAGCTGACGCCTCCTCTTTGTGCTCAAACAGTCGTTCACTCCCCATATCTCACTCGTCGTGCAAACTGTGCCAAGAAAAGCTTTCTCTCTGTTGTGTGGGCGGAAGTGTGCGACCTGAGGGGAACTTTTTTTTGGCACCTGTCCTGAGAGTGCTTAGGTTTCTAAAATAGGGTCGCACAAAGCATCCATGTGTGTGTGTCTGTACATGACACAAGCTGTGCCGTCTCATTGAATTGCACTGTGTACTTAAGGTGTTAGGCACTATTGTCCTTATTGTGCATGGATGACGTCAACGTCTCCTCCTTCAACGTGGCGGTTGCCACGGCTCATTTCTCGTGATGCCGCTCCGAGCCTCGCATGATCTGCAGATGTCTTCTTACACAGTACTGTACATTTGTTTATGTAAAAGAAACTTACACTGGTAAAGGATGGAGTGTGAGCACAAGTTGTTAGAGGCCCCGAGGTCAAGGGAGAAGTGAAACAGGGCTTTTGACAATGGTGTACATGAGGTTGCGCCAGTGAAAACCCATTCAAATTGTAAAAGTCGAAGGTTGCATCGTATTACCATCCTGTCCCTAACGGGTCTCGGGCAAACTCGCGCGGACACATGGACAGACACACAGACGGACAGACGGCCTACGCCAGATTGACCGCCAATGGGGTCTGTTTTGGCAAGTTGAAAATTTGCATGACTCCATGAGATTTGGAGAACAAGAGATAGCACCTCAAAGAGCATCAAGCGTATTTCTCAAAGTTTTATAGACGAAACTCCACCTGCCACCGCTGAAGGAAGGAGCATCAGCAAAAGTGTACATGAGCCAGTAAAACAAACAAAGATTAGATGACATGGAGATAACATAGATATAAGATAATTTTTCCCTCTGCCGGAGCGAGGGGTCACGGGACTACGGTGCATCCCCTCTGTCCTCTGCGATGCGTCTGTGTCTCCCAGCAGCTGGCTATGACCTCCTACGTACCCATAGGTGCTTCTCTGCATCGGAATTACGTGGTGACGTTGGCCCTTGGCGCTGCCTTCGGCTTCACCTTTGCTTACATGCTCATCAATTACACGACGCCCGGAGGGTTTGGAGGAAACTACTACCCGGCGCAACCCAGACCCACCAAAGAGTAAGGCACACGCAAACATCTGTACCTTTTTGCTCGCTGCAGCCAATATTGTGCACTGTCAACAGGATCCAATATAAGTTCGGCCCTCCAAGCTCACATGAAGAGCTAGAAAACGAAATTGGCCCGGAGCAGGAGCTGACTTTTCACTCACACGGTGGATAAGCATTCCAATGACATCTTTGTTGTGGAAAATAATACTTTGCTCCTGCAGAGAACGAGGAAGCATCGGCCAGGAAATTGGCTGAGAAGGTTCGCGTGCTGTGTTGGGTGTTGACCTCACCGGACAACCACATATCCAAAGCCAGGCATGTCAAGGCAACCTGGGGCAGGAGGTGTAACAAGCTCCTTTTCATGAGTACAAAAGAAGGTAAGGCTGTATTTTTATTCGACTTCAAGGGGGGGTTCCATGGAATTTGGTTGGGCATTTCCGAAAAAATAGGGATTTTTGGCAGGAAACCTACAGCTCCCTCGGGTGGGTACTGTAGTTGCGAAAATAGCAGAGAATGAAGTCTTGTCTTCTGCTGCTCCACTGCTGCTTGTGCAACTGTTCTTTATTTTGATCATGACGTATGTAGCATTGAGCGGGAAATTCAGCCAGTCCTTTCCTTCACGCAGATGCAGAACTGCCAGCCGTAGCGCTCGACGTGCAAGAGGGGCGCGATACACTGTGGGGCAAGACCAAGAGAGCCTTCAAGTATGTCTACGACCATCACCTGTGAGTACATCTCGTGTTGAAGCAGCTTTCATCGATGAATCAATTTCGGTCGATCTCTTCAGAAACGACGCCGACTGGTTTCTGAAGGCTGATGACGACACTTTCGTGGTGGTAGAAAATCTCCGGTATCTGCTTGAGTCTTATCGGGGCACTGATCCCATCTTCTTCGGCTGCAAGTTCAAACCTTACGTGGCCCAGGGATACATGAGTGGTGGTGCAGGTAACAAAGCTTGCATCGTCATGTCACACACATGTGTACGTGCTCTACTAGGTGACTTTGTTATGCAGGCTATGTTTTAAGTCAAGAAGCTGTGCGCCGCCTGGTGGAGAAAGGCCTCAGTGATCAGGACAACGTCCTGTGCAACACAAAGACCGACAACGGTGCCGAGGACGTTGAGATGGGAAGGTGCATGATGAATCTCAAGGTGGCCAATACAGATGTGCTTAGTCGTGTTGGCGTATGCTACGGGTCACAATTAATCCCTTAGGTTGCCGCTGGGGACTCGCGGGACTCCGAAGGACGAGGTCGATTCTTCCCGTTTGTTCCAGAGCACCACCTCATCCCAGGACACATCGGGAACGACTCCTGGTACTGGAAGTACGTGTACTACCCCTCCGAAACGGTCAGCAACGTGAAATCACTGATGGGTGTACCAGGTTCGACTGGAAGGGGATACTTTTTTCTTTTCAGGGTATGAACTGCTGTTCAGACAGCGCCATCTCCTTCCACTATGTCAGCCCCAACTGGATGTACATGTTAGAGTACTTGATCTACCACCTCAGGCCCTATGGCATCGACTCCAGAACTTTGTTCACTTCAACCTCAGAGCAGCTCAAGGTTGCGGGTAATTACGAAGCCATGCGGATGTCCAACCCTCCAGGGAGCAGCTCCAAGGCCCAATCGTCATCACAATCAGAAGAAAAAGAAGAGAAAGTTGCCAAAAATCACACCGTCACAAAGACAGTCTAGAACTGCGAGAAGAGAATTTCAGGGTGTTCAAATCTTGTCACAAACTTGTAGTGTTAGAAGAAAAAAAGGAAGATAGAAACAAGGCTTCCACGTTCTCCAGTGCACTCCGTTCACAAATGCATGCATACTGATTTGCGTCATAGTCACTTATACGTTGTAACGTTCCTCACAGGATGTACTATACATGTTTGACATTCTTGTGATACTTCCCCCGGTACCTACTTAGATTCGCCGAGCGGGCACGCCCAGTTTTTATTTTAGGTTAATAAAGCATTCAACCTTTAAGCGAAATTGGACATTTATTGCTAAGTTGGACAAGAATTTTCTAGACACTTAACAGAGGACAGTTGACACAGCAAGTACAGCAACCACGGTCACCAGGACTCCAGACCTCGTCGGCGCGGCAACGTTTTGCTTGATCCAATCTGTGTAGCTGGCGACTTCTGTGTAGACCCCCGGGAAGAGCGGAAGGCCGCACTCTTTCCCGAATGACACCACGCCCGTCAGGCGGTCGTGGCAAATGAGGCCTCCACCGCTGTCACCTTGACAACCGTCGGTGCCGCCTTGGTCGTCAAGTGGCACTCAGAAAACATCGCACAAGACTGCAGCCAATTCAAGTCGTACCTGTCTTGTATCCGGCGCATATCATCTTTTCCGGCACGTACAGGTTCCCGTAGACGGCGTCACCCACGCAGTACTCGTCCGAGACGATGGGCAAGACAGTATACATCAGATTGTTGGAAGCAGGCGCGCTGGGATTATTCTAAATAACATGTGGAGTAAAGATGAGTAAGCATACGCGATGTGTCCACGCAATACCACTGTGACGCCCCATCCAGCCAAGAAGCACTCTGTCCCATCCGGTGGGGTCTGCTCGGTCAGCGCCATGGCGTCAATGGCTGGCGACTCCAGATCAAGCTTCTTCTTCAGACTCATGAGGCAGATATCGTCGGCGAAACTTGATCGCTCAGATTCGTCCTCCACGACCTGGAACGAAAAAGAGTCGATATCGTTATACATGTACGGAGAGCCGCCATATCGAAGTACTCTCAAACAACGCACTCGATTCAGTTAAACGATCCTAAATTCAGTTCAACGTTGCAAATTATGCTTTGAACTGAAGTGTAGAACGTACGAAAACATACATACAGAAAACAAACAGACATACGTAATGTCAGATGCATAATGTGTACGGGTAACCACTAGGGTGGGCCCCTTGAGGCGAATTTTTTTTTTTTCAAAATGCACACTCATCAGGACTTGCAACTGATGTAGAAAGTAAGATCCCACCCAATCAGACTGACATTGGTCC
>JAAUXU010149417.1_pt1 | contig 10612 bp, 6 predicted proteins | sample 7278151 | NCBI WGS metagenome assembly JAAUXU01 (sample SAMN14350113, study PRJNA611818) | marine sediment metagenome | isolation source: surface marine sediment (1.8m) | place: French Polynesia: Moorea | collected 2018-08 | reverse complement strand
CACAGTGCTGCACACACAGTGCTGCACACACAGTGCTGCACACACAGTGCTGCACACACAGTGCTGCACACACAGTGCTGCACACACAGTGCTGCACACACACTACAGAGAGACACAGCTACACACACAGTGCTGCAAACACCCAGACTCCTACAGAGAGACACAGCTACACACAGAACTATCCAGAGGTGGTTTGCGGCTCTTACGGTGCACATGTGTCCGTCCATTACGGCCTAAATGCATCGTGTCACCAGGCTGTCCGTACATTGTGCCGTGCTCTTCGTACGCCATCTCCGCCAAGTAGATTACAGCTGAAGGGAGTGAGTGAGTGAGCATTAATATTTTATAAGGATGTCGCCGCCTCCGTCCCTGTTGTGCACTGAGGTTTCCTTGGCAGGCAAGTTGGGCATTCACGCAGCCGTTTGCGACGGCTTCAAGAAGTGTGCGGAGAGTTTCAGCTGTCAAAAAAGTGTCTCCTCGCGTGTGTGCGGTCAATGCGCCAAAGGTAAACAAACGTCGCCCCTCCCACGTTGTGGGGCTGCCCATTTTTTTGCCAAGCAGGGGTCAAATTTGCAAGAGAGATGATTTGGCGGCTGAAACCGCTTCCTGGTCCCTCCCGCCTACTTCTGCCTCCCCCAGCAATTTAAAAAGCTGACGACTCAAAGAAAAAGTACAGGAAAGATTGATCTGATGAAGAAGTTTTTCTTTGCCCTGCTCGTCTCATTTTTGGGGGAAATAGAAGGACTCCTTCTTTTGATGGCAGCAATCTGATGGCTGAGGGGGAAATCGAGAGAATCTTTCGCTCTGCAACAGTCAGGATTGTGTGACAACACTTTTCACCAAGTTTTTTTGCCAGGTGCAGATTTTCAGTCCCTCCACCTCCAAGATTTCACTGCCATAGGCAGATGTAGGACGTTGGGGGCAAAGACCAAAGCTGCAGTGACTCTTGCTCATTACCAGACACAACCCTTAATGGCGTTTTGCTTTTAAGAAACCTTTTGGCTCGAGCCCAAGAATTGTCGCATCAGACTGCTCAGCTTCTGTGAGAGCAGAATCAGCAGTAATTGTGGGCCCCCTGGAGGCCTCTCCTGCCTTCACAAAGCAGGAGCTTTTTTCTCACTGCTGTTATTCATTTCGCAGGTTTCTCCTTAGATTTCCAGAGATTCAATTGGAGAAATGCGAGGGTAAATGAGAAGAGGAATTCCCTCTCCTGAGAGAACTAAAAGCGAAAAAAAAATAGCCAACTTTTTTTTTTAGAAAGGCTTTCGGCTTTTTTTCTGTCTCTTTGAAGTGAAATGCGTGATCCTCTCAGGAGTTCCAAACAAAGAAAGGTATAGAAAGAGCGACGCTACTAATAAAGATGAGCATAATGCCCTAAAATATCACCGTCAAGTGAAGGCTTCAAGTTAGCTCGGAGAGGAGTGGAAATAGGTTGCGGTTACTTCTGGCTGGGCCTGCTTTTCTTCCGCGGAAAAGGCCTATTTCTGCAATAGAAATGCCTGGAGGAGAAGCGTGAGTACGAATTAACGAATCCGCCAAGTTTTCTGTGTTCTTTTCTCCCTCGATTGCGTCGGAAATTAGCCCCAGGGTCAGAACTTCTCAGGGTAAAAACTTTCCACAGCTTGGTCAATAAGAGCTGAGAACAGCAAAGAATTTTTTTTTACCTTTTTTTTTAGGTCTTTGATGCTCTCAAACACTACTGCTTAGAAACAGCTTTTATAGGCTTTGTGTGCTTGAGCATAGGAAATTGCTCTTGAGGAGACTTTGTCTAAAATTGGCCTTCCCCCCCCCTGCATTGACCATGAATGTCTAAGCAAGGGATAAACATGGGTAGGGCGAATGAGGTGCCCATAGCTTTTCATGGACCCTCCTTAATCCCTCCTCCTCCGGACATGTTTAACTTCTCTTAACATCGCCATTCCGAGCATTTTTCTACCCTTTACCCATCTAAATGGGCACTTTGGCATTCGCTGGAAAAGATCGAAATTGCCAGGAGGAGGACCTGCGTGGCCCCCATAGGAATGGGGAGATAACAATAATAGGGTGTTTAGAAAATAAAAAAAGAACCTGACACTTAACAGGAGTGATAAGCTTTGTCCTTGCCAGCATTTAAATCCCCAGCTGCCCCGGATAACCTCCATGCTCTTCAACACCCGGGGCGGGATCTGCAGATTAGCCCTAATATATGCTACATGCATGCACATACTCGGTATAAGGCTGGGCTGACTTTGAAAGTAAAACAGTTTGTGCAACGCACAGTCGGGCCCAATATATCAAGTACTCTCTACTTTCAAAGTTTATGTTTCTGGAATGAAAAGTTCTAAATGACACCAAAGTGTGCATTTCCGTATGCAGCCGCAAAGTCAGCATATCTGCCCGCCGAAACTTACTTTGCTTCCAGAGTACAAAGTATTAAAAAAACGTGAAGTTTGTGCTGAAAGAGTCGAGGGCTGCACAGTACGCTAAACGAAGAAAAGTCATTGCCACTGGGTGGCAAAAAATTGGGGAGAAGAAATCGTCCATCGGTCCGAAGTTCGCTGAGAATATTCGCTAAGGACTGGCCCAAAATGGCCATCCTATCTAGTCAATTGGACATACTCTGACGTAGCGCGGAGGCCAGCAGATGAGGCCAAGACGTCGACGACGACACCTCTTGGGCGGCCAAGTCGCCTGGGGCCCCGAGCCGAGACGGCGGCCGAGTCCTGGAGATGGGACACGCCCACGGGGCTGAAGGTGACCGCGTCACCCGTTCAAGGCGTCCCACAATCAGTCCCGACGAAGGCTGGAACATGTACATAGAAGGCTAGTGCGAAAGGATACTTTGGGGGGGGGGGGAGTTATTATAGTTTTGGCCTGGCTTTTTTGGCCCCTGGCCAAAATATTGTCATTTTCTTATGTTAAGGACCATTTACTACGGACACTTTCAACTCAAAGTGTCACTGTACACGTAGTGCACTATTTTCTTTGCAGCCATAACTTTTGACTGGATTGAGCTCCAGAAGTGTCTGACCCCTCTATGGAAAGCTAGGAATCTTCTTTAAAGCTGAACTCATGTGCACTTTTGCTCTGGGACCACTCATCTGTTCACAAAACAGTCAAACTTCTAAGCAGAGCACCACAGCTACGACATACAGCCCGTCAGTTCAGAGTGGCCATAGCAAAAGCCTCTTGCTTTTTCCTCAACAAATGACACTTGTACCAGTGCAACACTTGTAATAGTGTTTGACGCCAATTTTCCGCTCCAAACAGTGAAAATTGGCATATTCCAACTAGCCTCAGATGTCAGGTACACATCATACAGGTGTAACAAATGAATGTACAGGGATGCCCAAAAGTCTGTTTGCACTTCCCGCAAGGCTGCATCTGAGCTTGGATGGCACCCAGAGAGACCTGTATGGATGCAGGTGATACATGAGCAACTTCTCAGGTTTCTTTGCTTCCAATCCAAACAAGCAGGGAGGAGGTGGGAAGTGAATATTAAGAGCTGTTCAATCAAAGAACGTGCTCCAAATGTCCTCCATTTTGGTTCAGCCACAGTCTAGTCCTTGGCAAAGTTGCGTGAACCATCCTCTGAAAGAGTTAATCATCTTGGTTCGGTGTGTTGAACTCTTCCCTAATAAAGGCTGCCAGCTGCTCCAGAGTATTGGGGCTTGTAGCAAAAAATTGTTCTTCATCATCCCTGAGCTGAAGAAGTCAACCTGCTGCAGGAAAACTGCCGAATTTGGGCATTTAAACCAGGCTACGAGGTCCTGATTGGAGTCAAAAGAATTCTGACAAGTTGACCTGTCATTCTTCTCTTCTGCAGACATTAAGCAGGTGCCACCCAAGCTGAGTTACAGCCTTGCGGGCAGTGCAAACAGACTTTTGGGCCTCCCTGTAGTGTGCCTGTCCGCAACACTACGTCTTTTTTTGACTTTTGAATGAGGTGATTTGATCAAGGCCTTACTGAGCGTTCGTCTTTGATAGGCAGATGCGATATTTTTAGAAATGTGTTTTCATGTGTGACAGTCTTGAACCCGTACAAGGGTCTCCTCTCCTGAGAAAAGATCAACGGAAAGTTTATCAGTCTTTTTCCCAAGCCTTGATAGCTAAAAGATTTTCAGAACTGACTGGAAACTTTCCTGGTAATCATCCGATACCAACAAACTTTTATGAAACAGCTCTTTCCTTGAGGATGCTTTGCATGCAGCTATGACTGATGGAAGAGCTAATTCTGCCTGAACTCTGCTTTCGCAGGGTGAAGGACAAGGAACTTTGCAATGTGTGGTGAAATTTTGAGCCTCAGGGATGGCATCGCAGCTGCCAGGCACGGGCTGGAGGCTGCAATGGCAGAGGAAGGATGCCGTCATAAGAGACACCCAAAGCTGCAAGGAGCTGGCGGAGTTGCAGCCGGACAAGGTGGAGTCCAGCAGGCAGCAGGAGAGGAGGGCCATGCAGCTACGGCCGATACTGTCAAAGAACCAGCTGAGGTGCAGTACCTGTGGTTTCAGTCGAGGACAATCCGTTGAAATTCCTCTGAACAACTCGCCCGCCTTCCCCATGATGCCGCAGCGGCTGCTGGAGGTGGACCTGATGTCTCTGGCGGGAGAGACCTGCCTGTAGGGAATGGCGAAGCACAGCGCGCCTGGATGTAGTGACTAAAAATGCGTGTCCATTCACAAAAATTGCCTTAATGGATAGCTATACTGAAGTAAATAAAGCCTTAAATAACACTCATGATAAAAAAATATCACTTATGACAAAAATTTTCTGTCTTGTCTATGACGAACCTCTCCTAAAATTTTTTTTCAGATTCTGAGAAGAAAACAAGTTTGTCTTGAGGAATGACAACTTCATAGATTTAAAGATCTTACTTGTCAGAAAAAGTCTCATCTCTCAACGGAAATAGTGTTGTGTCATAGAGTAAGAAGAATCATACAAGAATCATTCCAAGGATGATCAAGAAAATTAAACTATTGGTAACCCATCAATGCCAGGTCTCAACTCCTGGATGAAAACAACCTGGGGGGGACTTGAACTTTATCAAAAAGCAAAAGTGTCACTAAAACTTGGCAGGACAATGTCATTTGTTACAACATAACAACACCACATTGGTGGACTCGCCACGCCAGACATCTCAGTCTACTAAGTGCTTAGATGTTTGCCACTAAATCGGGGCAGGAAAAGACCCAATCCAGGGTTACTCCTGCCCTCTGCTTGGGCATCAATCCTTTGCAGAGACCCCAGTAACAAACAACAAACAAACAAATATAATTTTTGCATCATTAGTGTTATCTACAATATTACAATATTTAGGCCTTAATATCTTCAAAAGGCTGGGTAAAGGGCATTATTATACTTTTTTAGTATGTCTCAGCCCTCCAGTATACTGCAGCAATTTCTGTGGATGGACGCACAGTTTGAATAAAGTGATATTTCAGGCGCACTGCCAAAGAAGACCAAGAAGAAATTGTTGAGCAGGAAAGTGAAAAGAGGTCGTTCAGTCAGTCACCGATGAGTCCTGCATGACAGCAGCAGCCTGGGGATCGCGCTGTTCAAGCCGAGCAGGATCTTGACCCTGCACCAATGGTTGGAGGAAAAGGACGTCGCTGACGCCGAAGGCCACCCAGGTCTCTTGGGAGACCGGGAAACTGACGCACGGAGCATTTCTTTGCAGAGAGACGACTTCAAGATGTTTCTTTCTGATGAATTTTTTTATTGGAACAACTAGAATTGCTGTAAATAACGTGAGTTATGTATTGTAACCTACGCGCGTCAATGTGAAAAGAAACTTTAGTATGCACAAATTGTAGTTTCCATTACACGCTACAAGCGATGGAGCCGTCATTGTCGTTGTCGTCGTCATCTGTGAAGAGGAGCTTTCCCGTCCCTGAATCAGGTGCAGACCTTGCACCAGAAGACGTCCGTGCAGGCCTGCTCGCACTGCTGGAATGGCACCTGCTGGCACTCCTGCCTGGTCACGAGCTGGCACTCCCTCTTGGGCGTGTCCGTGCACACCTGGCGGGGGACCTGGGTGCACACCTGTTTCTCCACCTTCTTCGTCACCGGCTGGCACTGCTGGCGGGGAACTTCACGACACTGCTGTTCAGGAACCTAGGACGAGCACTCCATTACTTCATTCATGCTTCCTAACTGCTACTGCTGCTGCATTGGCTGCTGATGACGACCAAGCTTTACCTCTCTGCACTCCTGTTTGGGCACGGTGGTGCACACCTGTCTCGGCACCTGCTTGGACACGGTCTTACACACGGTGTCCGGCACGGTCACGCACTCCTGGCGCGGCACCACGCGGCAGCTCTCTTCGGGCACCTGGAGAAAGGATTCACTCTTACGTTAACATTCGTTATTACCTTACTACATTGGAACGTGTAATTTGAAAGTGGCTCGAATGCGTGCCAAGACATTTGTCATGAGTCACTGCTGTCCCACCTGTCGGCATTCCTGACGAGGCACCTGGACCTTGACGTCGGTGCAGACATCGCGCACCACGGGCTTGCACGACTGCCGGTTCACCTGGCGAGGGACCTTCTTGGGCACCTTTCGGGGCACCTGGCGGCAATCCTGGCGAGGCACCTGGCGGCACTGCTGCTGAGGTTCTTGGTACTCCACCTGACGAGTCACCTGGCGGCACTGCTGCTTGCTGACGGGCTTGCACACGTTCCTGGGCACCTTCTTGGCCACTTTCCGGCATTGGACCTGTGGAGGATTCGAGAGAAGTTCAACATTCAGTCAACAACACTGACATGACCCAGTGCTACAGGCGAGATCACGGACCCAACCCGACCCAACCTGGCCGTCAGGTGCTCTCTCTCCTCACCTTGGGCTTCTGCTCGCAGACCTCTCGCGGTGTCTGGACTGGAACCTGCCTGGGCACCTGCTGGCACTTCTGCTTCTTCACCTGCTGGCAATTGGTCACGGGCTCGTTCACGCACTCGTCCCTCTCCACCTCTCGGCAGAGCGGCGCGGCGGGCACGCCGTAGGTGGTCCGAGGGGGAGCGCCGTAAGAGCCCGACCCGGGCTGGTAGGTGGAAGCGATGTCGTTGAGGCCAGAACCACTTGCGCCAACTAGAGAACCTGTGGAGTCAAAGTCAGCCTCATGGTGGTGAAAAGCATCGAACAGGAAGTGTTTACAACTAGGGCGTTTCCGGGCAGAAAAAGGGTGAAAACAATATAAGAGAGGGTAAATATGTTCTTGTACAGGCTGAAATGTCCCGCTTGGTCTCACCAGAAGAAGAGCCGACGGTGGTGTCCTTGTCGCAGATGGTGTCCTTGACCTTCTTGCACGTCTGCGTGTTCACTGTGCTGCAGACGTTGTCGAAGGTATCCTTGCACTGCTGCTTGTACTCTGTGGTGAATGTGGTATCCACCTCGGTCCTGCACACCTGCTCGAAGTTGGTCCTGCACTCCTGGTCGAACTTGGTCTCAACGATAGTCTGGCACGACTCCTCCTGCACCGTGCGACACTCTCTGTCCGGGACAGTCCGGGTCTTGGTGACCAGAGTCGTGGAACAGCGTTTGTCGAACACCGTGCGACACACCTGCAAGAAGTAAGGTACTCTCATCTTTCCATCGAGACCCCGAGGGTCATCATCGGCCTATTGTTCCGGTCTCACCGGCTCCAGGACGGTCTCTGTGACGGTGTCGAAGACGGTCTCCTGTATGGTCGTGCACTGCCTGTCGGTCTGCTTGGAACACTGGCGCTTGACCTCATCCTCCAGGCGCACCCTGCACTCCCTGCGCGTCTTCTGCTCGCACTGGCGCTCGTTGACCACGCTGCACTTCTGCTGGTTGACCTCCTCGCACCGCTGCTCGTTCTGGGTCTCCAGTCGAGTCTCGCACTGCTTCTCCTGCTTGACCGTGCACTGCTGGTTGGTTACGGTCGAGCACTGCTGCTCCAAGGACGTCGTGCACTGCGTCTCCGTCTTGTCCACCAGCTCCTGCCTGCACATGTATGTGTATAGTCAGAGATACCGCACGTGGAGAAAAAGGGTGAGGGAGGCTAGACGCAACTTGAAGAAGCACAAGTGACCCTTACTAAGCCTTCCCTGCCTTGTACCGGGTGCAGTTAGAGTAACCACAATCTGTTTTTCTCAATACAGGGTGACCCAAAGACGCGTCTCGCTCCAAAGTGGCTGCCACTCCACTTGCTACCGACCAATTTAACGGCATAATTCCTTTTTAGTTAAAAAAAAGAAAAGAAATGTAGGAGATGCTTCGCTATGTGCCAAATGTGCCAAATTTTGAACCACGACCGCTCTCTGCCTAGCCTTGCCCACCATGCAGTTCCTGATGACTCTGAGCAACATCATAAGTTTTCTCCTGGCTAATTTTTTCTTTTTTGGCCCGCTTGATGCTACACCAATTTTGGACCACGCGGTACACGTTTACCCACCTGCACACGTTGTCCAACACCTGCGTGCAAGTCTGGAGCACGCGGTCCTGGCACTGCTGATCCTGCACGTCCCTGCACGTCTGGCGCGTCTCGGTCTTGCAGACCTGCTCGCACTCGGGCTCGTTGAAGCACAGGTCGTTGGTCGCCGCCGGTCTCCTTTCCAGAGTGCACTTCTTCTCGTCCGACAGGTCGTTGACGTCACTCTCCTTCTGCTGCTCAGATCCGTCACTCTCGTTGTCTTTATCACTGCCATGGTGATTCTGGTGACCGTGGGCGCCACCCTCCTTGAACTCGGGCTTAGGCAAGGCGGCGACGGCGGCCACCAGGGCCAACGAGACCAAGATATGCTAGTTATAGAGATACCAGTTGATTTCTATTTACTGGTGAAGGACTTGTCTTAGCAGCAAATGTGAACACAGCTTGCTGACAGACACGAACATACAGACGACGTGTGTGGATGCATCAGAATTTTGAGACATGACTTTTACGAAGCTGTGGTCAGCAACAAACTTATCCGAACTTTGAGACTTATCATGACTCATTTCGAGATTCAAGAATTTGAAGATCTGACTGCGCTGCACCAAGCTCAATGTACAGTCAAAAATAGCAAAGTAATGATGCACAAAGTTGTGAGCCTAACCTAACCTGACCTAACTTAACCTAACCTAACCTAACCTAGCTAAGTTGACGACCAGTTACTCATAAAAGACCTGACTCAAACTTGTCATGGTGAATCTGTAACCGCTGAAGAAGCAACGTTGAGTTTTCACAACTCACACAGCCAGACTCAGGTGAGATTATAGGTTATAACTCATCACGATGGTCTGGATGACAAATGCTGACTGATGGCAGAGTCCTCCTCATTTGCAGAACTCTGTGTCGGACATGACTGGCAACGTTCTCCCCCTCAACAAAGAGGGACAACACACACTTCGACTGCAGTCAAAGGAGCACTTGGACTTGGCTGCTTTGTACCCTTTGACCAGGAAAGTCCCTTTCCCATGTCAAACTTCGTGAGCACTGGGAGATTTTCTTTCCAGAGCCAAGTGGAGAATCAGACATTGCTTTGTGTGCGCACAACGGACTGACCAAGGTTGTTACCCTATCCAGAAGTCACCAGATGCAAATGCCTCCTTTTCCCGAGGTGTTTCCATGGCTCTCGTTCTCATGGGCAGCAGAGACACGCACAAATCGCTGCCTGCCTGCCCAACAGCCATAACGAAGAGGAAACCAACCTCAGCGTCTGCACCAAGGTGAGGAAGGTGTTTTTGCAAGGCCACCATTGTTTAAACGTGGGTTTGCTGCCAAAAAGTGTCTCATCCAATTGATACCATGTTTCATTCGTGACCAGCTCGCAGTCAACTTGTTTGAGCGAATTTTTGCATCCACTGCATGCACGAATACAATGTGCGAATTGTTAAATAATTTTGAAAGGAGCCTTGGGCCATTTTTGCGAGGCCTAGGAGAATTCCTTTTTTTTGCAATGCCTCTCATAACCTGTTTTCGGCCAGTCATGCCGACCGAGCTGAGGTCGAGCAGTGAGTGATACAGCTCTTGTCGAGTCTGTTTCTGTGCCAAATCACATTAATCAGCTTTGATCGCAACACTGAAACGTCCAAAAGTTACTATATTGCCCCACTCAGACCAGACTTACTTTGAGAAATATTGAGAGACGTTCGCAAACTGAGTGGGCAACACTCGGTTCGTGGGCCTGACTGACTACGATGTTCCACACAGGGGGGAGGAAGGTGCGAGCAGTGAAAATGTCTCAACCCAAATGTGATGGGTGAAGAGTATGGAATGATTAATGTATACCTTGATCTTAACCATGGTGTTATCCCCTCTCGAGCTCCGACAAGACCAAACTGATTATCCCACTTTTCCCACAGGATCTTTTAAATCGCCACTAGCAACTTTTCTCTTGCAGCGGGGGTGGGAGAGGTGAACCAACCCCCTTCCAAGCAGAGGGCGCGGATTACCTGTAAGACAGGTTGCGGACAAAGGAAAGGGTGGGGGGGTGCGGGGGTGGTGGAGAGGGGAGGGGGTGAGATGCCCAAGGTGCAGCTACGGGCAACACTGGAGGATGGGGGCCCACCCCTTCCTGGGGGGGGGGGCCGCCCCCCCCCCCCCCCCGGCGCAGCCCGAGAGAGGGAGGAGGGTGTGGGGTTGGTGTGGTGAAAGTGGGGAAGAGGGAGGGGACGGGGGTGTGTGTGTGGTGTT
>JAAUXU010164915.1_pt1 | contig 10613 bp, 9 predicted proteins | sample 7278151 | NCBI WGS metagenome assembly JAAUXU01 (sample SAMN14350113, study PRJNA611818) | marine sediment metagenome | isolation source: surface marine sediment (1.8m) | place: French Polynesia: Moorea | collected 2018-08 | reverse complement strand
CAAAGGGTCGGAAGAAAAAAAAGAGAAAGAAAATTTTGTGTAGCAGGGAAAGGAGAAATCGTTTTATGGATTCCCTTAAAACTTTATCTGGGACGACTGAGTGAGCAGGAGAGACCACGTACGGGGAAGTGGCCAGCAAGCAGAGACCAAAGAGGGGGAAAAGTTTTGTCGGGATTTATGCCCTTTTCCCTTATACTACATACTACAGTCCAACTGAAACTTTAAAAAGTAGGCCACAACTGTGCTAAAAGCCGGATTTTGAGGTTCACGCTGCGTTCGTGACACCGATTCCGTCGCCGCCAGACGCTTGGCAGCCAAAATTGCGTAGTTGCGCAGTAGTGTTAGCGAAATGCACAACATACATGTTGCCCCTTTTTTTTTTCAAGGTTGCATCTCCGTCTAAAAAAACAAGAGACACTTGTGGAGCAGTGTTTCCCTCAAATCGTCAGTGACATGGGGAAAAAAAGGATCGACTGACAATTTGGGCAAGCCATACGGGAATTTAGGAGGAGGTCGAGAGAATAAAAACATGCCCTGGATGCATCACCTTATCAATTCCCCCAAAAAAACGAATCTGGGGAAGAAGTATCGACAGAGCGTCTAGTTGACATCGCTTCCAAATTTTGCCCACTTTTCATTGCGCAACCGTCTCTACTACTGATCCTCGGTGCAAAGAAGCGCATGCAAGCCGACGATTGTCGAATCCCCTGCATTTTCTCCCTCATTGACACGCCGTTGGCAATGGGCGATGTCCTTGGCTCGTCGCCGCTCCTCATTCTTTATCGGGGCCTGTCACCGCCACTTGTAGCAGCGACAGAAAACGACCGGTTTCGCTACTTACTTTTTTTACTGCCCGTATTTTCGCGAGAGAGAGAAACAACACAGAGTGCATGTGCACTATCCCAGCCGATGCGGCCTCTCGCTCTCCTGGCGTGACCAATCTCATCCGTTCCGTTTCTGCGAGAAATTTTATTTTTTTCTTCTCTTCGTTGTACTTTTTCGGGGAAATTGAGTTTTCTCTCTCCCCCCATTCCCCTTTCCTGTTTCCCCCCCCAACCAACCAAGCTCCCTTCCTTCGCAGGCCCTAATTCAAACCGATTTCGTTTGATGACGGGTGGCAAAGGAGGGAGAAGAAAAAAAGCAATATACCTCCTATATAAAAGAGGAGAAGAAAAATAAAACGTTCGTTTTCTCCAATTTTCTCGGCAGGTTTCGAATTACGACCGTGAAATGACAGCAGCAGCGACTATGGGAAAAGGTTAAAAAAGCCGAAGAAAAGCGATGCCCATTTTTCAAAAGAGAAAAAGTTTTTTCCCTGTCGTCGGCGGAAGTCGTTTGAGGCCGCCATCACTCAGCCGCGGAATTGGAATTCGCCAAACTGTAAACAAAACAAATGACCCGGAATTCGGCACTTCCCGAGAAGCCTTAATCACTTTTTTGATTTGAGGTAATGAAAACAAGTTCCGGTGAAGTCTACACACAGTACAGTAGAAGCGCAGGTGGAGAACTGTTGCATTCTAAGAAACAATTCCAAAGACTTTTACTCTTTCCTCGCAAAAAATAGCAGCTTTTGGCGAATTCTCCACTCGTGACCGCTGCCATAGTCTGTCGACGACAGCAACGAAACTAACTTCGTTTTCGCGAAAGAAAAATAAATTCCATGTTTCAGTGCACGTCTGTCGTCGGCTTCCATTGTTTGCGGGGGAATATACGTATCGTTCCCCCTTTTGCAGGCAGACATGTGGGTTGTTGTGCATAGAATGAGGGCAGGCAGGTAAGTTAGGTGGGAGGGACGAGATAAGGGATTTTTTTACCCGCGCTCTCTAGGATTAAGGGCCTCCTACCTATGCAAGATATAATGCATGCATGAGGGAAGGGGGCTAGCTACTGACACGATGACACGGTTCCTCCCACAAATATTGTGCTAAGATAAAAAAATGCCGCGCTTGAATATAAAACGAGATAAAAAAGATTACTTTGCTTGCAGTGGGGTTTTTCACACCGCAGGTTCAGAATGTTGTGCTTACCTTTTTCTACGACGAAGTCGCTGCTCCGATCTTCATGCTCGAAGAAACTCTTTTTCTATATCCACGATGATGATCGAACTCCTTTCTTATCTCGGGAGTATCACCGGCGCCTCTTCCACCCTCTCTCCCGAAATGTTTGCAGGCCCCCCGCGTGTTTACACAGGGAAGAAAAAGGCTCCACGATAAGTTTTCACGTACGTCGCTTCCTCCTTCCGGCACCGCCCCCTTCTTCCATTCCCCACAATAATCCACAAAGCAATAGTTTTGTTTATTTCGAATCGACGACGGAGACGATCACGTTTGAAGGTCACATATGAAGCACGAGACGGGCAATTGGACGCACGATTTCAGAAGAGTGTGCGCTGAGGGGGACGGACGGGAGGAGAAGAGGCAATTCAAGTCCAATTCGCCCTCGTTTGGATTGAAGAGAAGCGGCGGCGGATGCTGCGCTGCAGATAATAGCAACAAAAAAAAGCTGCGGTTGCTTTTTTATGTGCCCTCACTGCTCAAAAATATTCGTCCCACGCGCGAATTTATGTTCGTTTTTTTTCCTGGCAAATCAATCTTCTCTTCTTCGCGTCTGTTTCTGTTTCTAGCCTCTAAATTGGTGGTGGGCGTGGGCTGCTGTTTGAGATTAGTCCTGGCCGGAGATGTCTTCTTCTTCTTTTCTTTCTGCAACAGTCGGATTTATCCCCCAAAACTGCAGCTGCGGGATTTATTATTTCTCTCTCTTTCTTCCTGTCCTGGGGATATCTGTCAAACTGTAGCACGTGGCTCAGACTGGGACAAAAATCCCAAACCCCCTTCGGACGGAGGAGCAGGTGTTCACTTCCGTGAATGGCGTCCTTGATGAGCAAACGCCACGAGGATTTTTTTAGACCACCAAGAAATTTTTGTAGGGTGACTGATCCTTCGGTGGCAGGAATTCTCTCTCCGCATATGCCCGCCCACGCACCTCTCTCACTGTTTACTTCCTAGGTATAGGCGATTCATTCACGAATTCCTTCCCGTGAACTCCTTCTCTTCTCTTCCCCCTTGACAACTGGGCCTTCTTGGGCACCGTTCCTTTTTTTGGGGGGGAATCACGATGTGTCACACTTTCCTGCGCCGTCGTCTCCTTTCCCCCCTCGCCTTCCAAACGCCAGAGTAGCACTGAGGAGAGGAGAGCGGGGCGAGGGGTATAGCTCACAGAGGGGGAGAGAGTGCGCCCCTTCCCACTACAGCAGCTTTTTTTCCATGGAATAGGCGCGCGCTGGGGTCTCCTCCTTTCTGCAGAAAAGAACTCCCCCCCTTCCCCTGGGCGGCTGAGGCGCCGATCCCAAACCCCACAACCCCCTTCTTTTCTTTGGTGCCGGCGTTGGCTTGCCGCTTGGGCGCCGGGTGGAAAAAGTGAGAGACTGCTTCTTCTTCCTCCTTGGACGCACGAACACGCCTCCACCCTCGAGGAAAGGGGAGGCGAGGGTGGACAGAGACCGACGGACGGAGCGGAGGAGAATCTTGTTTCACCACCGCAAAAGTGAAGCAAAGCCAGGCTGCCAAGCGTAAGAGAAATAGCTTTTTTTGCAAGGCAAAATGTATAATCATAAACATTCAAAGTATGTGAGCATAGTGAAGAATACGTTTCTGCGTTAGAAGACTTTATTTTGTACAGTTTCGCATCTTTTGAACGCAAAAACTGTGCAAAGCAAAATTTTTTCCCTAGCAGCTCTGTTTCTGCCGTACGATCGTCTGATCTTTTCTCCCCTCCTCCTCCTTGTTTTTTTCCTCGTCCGTCCCCTCCTCGCCCCTCCCTTCACCGACACCTTTTCAAAATAAAAATCTGCTCTCCCCTCCCCTCCTTACATTCGGAAACCCGAACGGTACTTTTGTTCACACTTCTCTTTTGCCATGCAGCTCTCTTTCTCTCTCTTTCCCCGCACGCAAAATACGACACAGCCTGCACGGTGCGGTTTCTCGCAGATTTTTTTTTCAACGGCGAAACAGTGGGAGATAAGATGTTTATGTGCACTTTGTCCTATTCCAAGTGGAGCGTCCGGCGGCAGCTGCGAGAAGAAAAAATATCATCGTAGCGTGTGGCTTTCGTACATAGCAAGAAAAATGAAATACGACAACGTATATTTTGTTCGAAGTGTAAAAAAACCCAGCTCTATCGTCCACCATTCACCATAGTCCTGAATTGTCTCCAACAATTCCCAGCAGTCTATCTTTTGCTTCTCTTTCTGGTGACTTTGCTTCCAGTGTTTTATTTTCAGAGCACACATGATTCAACAGCAGCTGCAAACAAGGTTTTACAAAGAACCGCCCAGGATGCCACCTATCCATCCAAGGGTCCAATTACAAAACTATACTTTTCTTGACCAACATGTGTATCAATGTAGCTATGAGCTACATTAGAAGAGAACAGGCCAGCAGAATTTTTTTTAAAAAAAAGCTTGAAAGGGAGCGGCGTCGATGCCTGCCCAGTGATCTCTCTCTCTCTCTCTGTGGTCCAAGCAAGTCCGGTTTTTTCCATGAGAATAGCGGATGACAGATCGACCGTCGCCACAGTCACAGAAGAGGGGGATCGAGGACCGGCAGGGCAAGAAGCGCTGGACAACATCGTCGCTCATGTCCACATCTCAATGGAGGAGAGGAGGAAGATTTCTTCCGACGGCGACGAAAGATCCATCCGCTGGGTTCCAGGGGGAGAGGGGATTCAACAAACAGGATTTCGCTGACAGAGTCCAAAAGTAAACTTCAAGAAGAGAAGGAATATCTATGACTTGGAGATAGTTCTTCTAGAGTTTTTTAACCGTGAAGCACTAATGATACTTGGTGAATCCCGCCCAACTCTTCCCAGACATCCCTCCCCCTACTTCGCCGGGCAAGTGGGTCACGTCAAGAATCGACCCTCCCTCCCTTCTTCCCTTTTCCCTCCTCGTTTTTGCCCCGGCGCATAACGTGCTTTAGCAACTCTTTCCGTAAAAAAACTCTTCAGAGCAGGAGGAGAGTGGCTCGCGACAGAAAAAAAGTTTCCTCAAATCTTCTTCCAAGTTACAGGAGAACCCACTTTGAGAGTAGGGTGGAAGAGATTCCTTTCTCTGTGTGACCGACCCCCTCTCACTATTCTTCCTCTCCCACCCAGCGCCCACAACAGTGGGAGGAGGAGGAGGAAAAGAAGAGAAGAAGCACTAAATCTCGGCATCAAAAGGAGAGGAGGAGAGCGAAAAAGGGCCGCATTGATGGAGAAGAATTATGTATGAGAGTTTCACCCTAGTTTCCAAAACGCTTCCTTTTTTATATAGAAACTATATAAGAGGAGAAATGGCATATTTTTCACCAGTTAGTTTCCTCCTGGCCTAACCTTTGGCAAAACCCGCACTGGGCGTCGCCCTCCCCTTCCTCCGATTCTTTTGTCAAAAGTCCCCTTCTTCTTCCTTTTACGACTATAAAGGTGGCTCCTGCCTCGCTCAATGCTTTTATTCCCTTCCACCCCCACTCCACCCCCCGATTATACCCACCCCCTCAATCCGCGCTTGATAAAGGGAGGCGTAATTCGACACCGAGGAGGAGTCAGTCTGTAGAGACACTGGAACGAGCGCGCCCGCGCGCGCGCTCTCTGTATGAATGAATACGATAGAAATATAGTCAGTCTGCTTTCGAAACTCTTCAAGGACGACGACAAAAAACACCGCTGGCATCTTCTCTAAGCTGATTCGCTTGGCCGCTCCCTCTCTTCCATTTCCCAGCCTTTTCAGTTGAAAAAATGCATAAATAAAGCACGTCCGCATCTCATTCGACACTGTTTGTGCTACTTCAAAATTGGCCTGACAGAAACTTTTTGCTCACCCTGGTTGACCCTGCGTAGTCGCCGTCGGCCGTGAACACCCTGTAGCTTGGGTTGACGTCTGTCCAGGTGTTTGCGGAGGGGGCGATGAAGGAGGCCAGGGTGGGCCTGGAGCGGGTGTCGACGTCGTAGGCGACGAAGAACTGGTCGTGGTGGCGGTGGCCGAAGAAGGCGTTCACCAAGGTGGACTCGAAGCGGTCCACGATCTGGATATTTTTTTACTTAAATTTATTGTGCTTACTTTTTTTATTGATTGGGGAAATATGAGTGCCTGTGTGAAAGCCCTCCCCCATGCCGGCAGGCAGCCGTTGTAGTTGGTGGGGACGTGGCTCAGGAGAAACACCTGTAACGGGAACAAAAAAAAAATGAGGGATAAAAACTCTTTTTGGGGAAAAAAGGTGCATTGAGGCCACGTCACACCTTGTCTTCCGCCTCCTCTGCGTCCAGCAATGCTTCCATCAACAGCTCAAGCTGCCCGAGAGGATCCACCCAGTTGTAAACGATCCAACTGCATTTAGATTTGCAAAATTGATCAAAAAGACAAATATCGTGTTCGATACTTGTCTTTTCGATCAATTTGAGGTCTATTTTGAACAAATTTGTCCTCCAGGTAAAGGTAAAAAAAGGTTAAATACGATAGACAGGTATGCCAAAAAAAACTCTGGTATCAAGTTCATTGAGAGTGGTGTTGATTCAAAAGTGAAGTAAAAGTGAAAACTTGTTTGGGAATGGCAGATAAATATCAAAATAGCTGCTCAAAAATTCGGTATAAAAATTTTTCGGACATTGTTTGGAAACAGAAATCGTCCGATTATTTACACTAGACCATTTGTTCAAACATTGTTCGAACAAACAATTAATCGGTGCAAACTTTATCCTGCATATCATTCCCATATAAGAGGTCACCAATACTAGTGTATACATATGTACTTTGAAAAAATTCTCTATTTCTCACGGGTTGTCCGTGTTGCACATGTTGGAGTTGATGGCCACCGCCCTGAGTCCCCGCTGTATCTCTGTGGAGTAGAACCCGCTCTCCCTGAACCGGGACAAGTCCGAGGGCGGGATCCACCTCGAGTACTGGTCAGCCAGGGCGTCATAGAGCCAGGATACGTCGTGCTCCTCGTCGGTGGGCGCCGTGGGGTAGCTGCTGACGGGGAAGATCTCGTGGTTGCCAAGGCTGGGGAAGACAGGGACGCCGGGGAAAACCTCCTGTTGTACAAGAATATAAAAAAAATCAAGTCGTGTTTCACGAGATACGGTACTTTGCCCTGAACAAAATAATCTTAAGATGGAGGACAAGCAGGAGATATTGGGGAAGAAATCGAACTTGGGTAAAAAAGTTTCTATGTCGGTTGTTGGCTACGGTATATGCCGGCATTCATCCATCACGCACCTCGATGGAGTCGAAGACGAAGTTGGAGACCCCCAGGTTGAAGTCCCTCCCCTGTCGGTCTATGTCGTGCGAGGGGAAGTCCCCGGTCAGGAGGACAAAGTCCAGGTCTGGGTGCTCCTCCGCGACCCGCCTGAGCATGTCGCCAAAGGTCCAGGGCGGCACCCCGCAGCGGTACCCGCCCCAGAAGCCGGCCCCCTCCTCCTCCGAGGGCGCCTCGGCGGAGGCGGTGGAGTTGGTGCAGCACTGGAACTCTGGGCAGGAGGAGCCCCAGGAGCCCACCGTGTAGGTCGGGTCCACGTGGACGTCAGAGAGTTGGAGGAACTTGGTCGTGGGGGAGCTGCCGGGAAAGATTGAGCGGTGGTTTTTGAAATTAATTTTCACCATCCCCGATGCTGCTGCTGCTGCAATTTTAAATTCTGTCTCCTCTGTTGTTGGCGTTGTTGTTGCTGCTATTGCTGCTGCTGTTTCTGCTTCAACTTTTTCTTTCGCATCTAGTTGCAATTGATGTTCAGGGCAATACTGATACAAGAGGAACGGGGGAATAGAAGAAAAGGAAAAAAAAAATAACGCAAAATTCTGTATTTTTCGCCACTCGCACCCCGGCTCCGGCAGCGCTGGCTCCTCCACCCGCGGCTTCCCCCCCGGCACCTCCACCGTCCACTCGTTCATCCCCGCCCAGGCCGCGCACTCCTCGTCTCCCGCCCGCAGCAGGGCGCAGAAGGCCTCCGCGCCCGCCTCGGGGCCCTCCTCCAGGATGTAGCGGAAGTCCGGGCCGTAGTTGTCCATGTACCCCCGGCAGTACTGCTCGGTGTTGACGCCGGCCTCGGCGCAGTAGTTGGCCAGGGCGGAGGAGAGCTCGGACCAGGGGAGGCCGGAGGACAGCAGGAGGCCGCAGGTCTCCACGAAGGACACGCAGGCGGCGCACGAAGGGGCCTGTATGAACAGAGGAGGATTTGTCTTCGTTTGCCAACATTATTACTTTGAAAAGAAAACTGGGCAAAAAAAGACATCATAATACTGTGTGGGAATATGTGTTGTCCTGATCCCCTATGAACGTAATTACCCTATACTCCTAAGAAGAAGAAAAAAGTTCTCGTGCAGAGGAGGAAGGATAGGATGTCATTATAGCCGCGAAAATATATATGAAAGCGCGCGCACCTGTACGGTATATTCACGCACCCTGAGCATATGCCCAGAGCATATGATGGCCTTTTTTTTCTTGACCTGACGGCGACCTTCTGCGAACAGAAAAAGGCTCTCGACAGCAACTGGACACTTGCGTGAGAGGAAGCCAACAGAGAGGACTTTTCTTCGTGTTGAAGTGCCTCCCTTTTCTCTCGCCCTGAATCGCGAAATGTTTTTCTCCCTCCCTGTGCCCTACATGGGGGCCCTGGCGGCGCAGGAGAGCGCCAGGCGATTGGGGGACGCGGCGGCCAAGGCCGCGGGGCCGGTCTTGGTGATCGGGGCGGCGGCTGCGGCGGCGGCGGCGTGGTGGACGCTTTGTGCGGAAAGTGCCGTTGGGGCAGAACAGTGAAAGCATCCGCGGCAACGGAGATCGTTTGTCCAAGAAACATTTTTCAAGACGGGTTTTCGTCTCCCTAGCTCCCCCCCACTAAGATGTAGTTTTTTATATTTTAAGACAGTGTTATTAAGTTATTATACCACAAAAATGAATATACCGAATACAGTACCTTAAAAACCGTTTTCTTTTTTCATTTATTCCGAGCACTGAGCAGTCTTTTTTCTCATTTCTACATAAGCACAATTGATTATTTTGATTAAGAAGGAAACACTATGTACTGTACATTAGTGTACGATACCCGATAAACTGGTCTGCTGAAGATTCATGCGAGGAGCGACTATCATACAAGGTTGCTATACATTCTTGAGAGATTTAGTAGGGCTGCCAAGAAGATCTTTTAAGCGCCTTGTTCCTCCAATCTTTCCACATTTGCTGCATTTTATTGACGTCGCGAGTCTCCTGAAACAGAATGGTTGAGTACAAACGTAGGCAAACGTCACAAATATGTCGCAAATAACTGTTTTGGAAACTCACTCTTTCCTTCAGGCCTTTCAAAACGTGGTGGAGCATCACCTCTCCCCTTTTGTGGCAAGGGATATGTTTTTGCTTTTCCGGACTTGAAAGGCATTTGTCAATTTTTGCTCAATTATAGCATAGGAGTTTTACAGATTTACTTTAGGACTTTTACTGTCATGTAATTTTCTGCAGTGCAAGAAAAGTTTGTCGGAAAGAATGAGATATATCCCTGTGTTTCGTATGCGTGTCGTTCGACTCGCTTCCTGCGAATTTCTGATCCAAGTGTGCCTGAGTTTTCCTGCATGCATGCAGAGGGAATTTTTATTCCGCCCCACGATTAAAATCGTGAATCTCACTGGTAGAATTCCCTCTCTATCCCATGGCTCAGCCTGGCCTTCCTCTGCGAGAACGTCTCCACCTGAACAGTCTCTGACGACTTGAAGCCGCAGGAGTGGCTGGACCTGACGATCAGGACCGCCAGGACGGGCAGGGGAGTCCAAGAGCAGCACTCCAGGTCCATGATGATACGATTCCGTGGGATGTTCACGGTTCAAGTGTTTTTTTTCTTGTTTTTGCTTCACGGGGTTCAGGAAATTTTCCGTTTCACTTCTCTCCGGCCTGCACATGAGAACCTTTTCCCATTTAGGGGAAGGATTATTTTTTGTTTGTTTGTTCGGGCCATGAACAAATGATACCGGTATTTGACAAGTAGATGAACTATTGCTTGAAAGTTCAAAGTTTTGTTTTTGAATCATAATACATGCAATGGAGATGGAGCTGAAACTAAAATAGTAAAAAAATGGAGGCATGAAATGAACACTAAATTAATTTTTTCAGGGGCTTTCAGTAAACAAAATTTAGACTCGAGTCAAGTGTACATTTGTTTAATTGGTGGCAATTCTTGTTGAGTTTCATGATTCACACACTAGATTAGGAATTTCCACATAGTACGAGAAAGGCTTTTCCAAACATTACTTTTACTTTAGTCTCGGACCTTTTGTTTCAGTTTGCTACTGGGAAGCAGCCTTTGATTTCGGAGCTTTGACAGCCTTTCCTTTCGGAGTCTTTACAACCTTTTTGGGCTTTGGTTTTTCGCACCTCTTCTTCTTTATTCTCTGATTCCTCGGCGGGCCGGGCCACCATGACGTGGTGGTGGTGGTGGTGGTGGTGGTCCTGTCCGGCTTGTACTGGAGGCACTTGCAGTGCCTCTGGTCGAACGGGTCGCAGGTGGCCACCGCGCAGTCGGTCTTGGCCTTGAAGTACTGCAGGCACTTGCCCTGCTCGTCTAACCACTCTTGGTATTTCTGCGGCGGGGGGGAAACACCT
>JAAUXU010177973.1_pt1 | contig 10615 bp, 10 predicted proteins | sample 7278151 | NCBI WGS metagenome assembly JAAUXU01 (sample SAMN14350113, study PRJNA611818) | marine sediment metagenome | isolation source: surface marine sediment (1.8m) | place: French Polynesia: Moorea | collected 2018-08 | reverse complement strand
AGGTGAGATTTTCCTCTCCCCCGCCGTCATAAGCCTTGGTCCTGTAAGCGTCGAAGTACACAGAATTGGTCTTTCCCGCCATGGTCTTAAGGAACTGGTTTTCTTTCATCATGCGCGTCCTTAAGTCCTCCAACTCCCTCATCTGTCACGAAACAAAATGTTTGCAACTCTGTGAACGTTCCTGGAGGTAGCTAAGCTATGCAAGCAAACCTGATCGTCGTTCTGTGAGTCCATCTTGGCCTCCAGTTCCTTGACAGCGTTGTCCCTGTCCCTGATCTCATTATCTATGCGCTCGTGCAATGCTTTGTCCTCGTTGTTCCGATCTTCATTTTCCTTCGCTAGTCTATGAAGATGACACAAATCACTGTAGCCAAACGTGTCAAGTTAAAACTGAAAAGTTGTCTAACTAAGGCAGTAAGAGTGACTGACTTAGCATCGTTATAGTAGCAAGGGGAACGCAACACTTTCTTGATTACTCTTTACGCTAATTTCTAATTGTGTGTGGCCCAAGCATTAAGAAAATTCTTCTTGTGATTACTGTAGAGATACCTGGCATTGATGTCTGCAATGTCCTTGATTCTGGCGTCGTTCTCCCCTCGGGCGAAGTCGTTGAGCTTGGCTATCTCATCCTTCCTCGCGTCGTTCTCGCTCTTGGCGAAGTTGTTCAGGTTCTCAATCTCCGTCTTCCTCGCGTCATTTTCGTCCTTCGCAAATTTGTCCAGATCTGCAATCTCCTGCTTGCGCGCGCTGTTTTCAGCGTCCAGTTTTCCCTCCAATTTGGCAATGTCCGCAACGCGAGCCTGGGGAAACCGTGAGAAACGTCATCATGAACTGCAAGACTAAGCGTGGCACGATGATGCTAGGGGAAATTTGCAAATGTTCGTATTTCACTGCGTGCTGGACGTGATGTCTACCGAGCAACGTCCATACCTGGTTGTCCTTCTGCTGTTTGTCCTCGAGTGATCTAATTTCATTCTTTCTTAGATCATTCTCTCTCTCAGCGGAGGTTTGAAAGTCCTCGAAGTTCTTTTTCAGCTCCTCGTGGTCTCCTCTGAGGGCATCGATCTCGTCCTTGCGGTCCTTGTTGGCGTTGAGCAGGCCCTGCAAGGTGTCTCTCAACTTGGTGTTAAAGTTGTTGCCGTTGTCGTAGGTGGCATTCACATCGGCCTGAAGGGCTAGGAGAGAAAGAAATTTTAGTAAGATGCGCTTTCTCTGTCATCATTAATAAGGCGTAACTGACGTAGCGCACACGTAACACCTTATGCACTGCAGCCGAAGTGCCTACACACAAAGCTGTGCGGTTTCCTTGGCACTGTCTTGCAACTCGCAGTCTACTGTAGTTAGTCGACCGCACTTGAGATGAACGCTACAATAGTAGTAGTCACAATACCTTCCCAAAAACACTGAGCTTTATTTTCATGACTTTTCAGGTGAAAGCATCCCCACTTTCGTAAAAAAAAGTGCACCCACCCCGGTGATTCTCTGTCGAGTACACTACAGTCATTCTTTTTCGTTCTACAATTTCCCCCATTTCCTCGGAACTTGATATGGTGCGACACCCGGTCCTGAGAAACCCCAGTGCAAAACGTGTTATATTCTCTTTAAACTTTTTGTAAAAAGAGAAGCTACAAATAGTGTAACGCGTTAAGCAGATGACTTATTACAAGTGAGTATTCAACGTTAACGTGTACGTCCAGTACATAACCTCATCAGACTTCATCATGTACAGCGTGCACGAGAAAAAGCCATTGTTGTGTTTCTGGAGCATTCACTTGAAATTTGTGCATAAGTGATGCATAACACATGAAGACTGAAAGAAGCAAAAAATGGTGGCTTTAAAGTAGTCATGATGATGATGAACAGGAACAATTCCTTTAGAAATTTCCTCCACAGTACGCAAGTACGTATAGTTTAGGAGTAAGTTATAAAAATGGTTAAATCTCGAGGTGCAGTAAATTCTTTTCAGCCTCACCGTTCATGAAACTCTATGTACGCACAGGGGTTTCTCGATATGACAACATGGGAAATTAATCGTTAATAAGAGTACGATATAGTGCAGAGTTGGCTGTTGTAAACGATCCCTACTGCAAGATTGCTGGTTGCTGTTGCTTGTTGCTAAAGGTACAGTCGAACCCGATGGCGGCCGACTTGAGTGACTTGTTTTGTATAAAAATTGTTTCAGCGTTACCGTACACACACTTTTCAAATACCTGGCGCCGTCATACGCCATGCGCCGTGCGCCATGCGCCAAAGATTCTCGCTGTTCTCTTGTGACCGAAGTCAAAACCAACCCAGTTCATAGTTCGCAGTTCAGTGAGTAGCGAGTGCAGAGGTATTTTCACTGTTCACGAATATCCTTATATCAAGAACTGATCAGCTGTACGTGTATGAAGTATTCGCAAGTAAAAAGTATCCATCTAGCTGCATTCGTGTGCTCACACAGCATATATGACCATCTAGGTACTTACCTCGTAGACAAAACCATGTGAACGTCCTGTTCTTATAACACGCTTTGGCCAAGGGACTTTTTGTTTGCTAAATAGAACATAGAAATGAGCTATGCATGACTTTTTCTAATCCGTAATCGGATTTTTTGAGTCCTTAGACGGAGGGCAGAAGGCGTGTTTGTGTGCTAGCATTAGTGAGGTGAGTGTATTTTGTATACACGAAAAGAGACTTCTCTTAAATATTAGTGTCTTACGACAGAATCGATGAACGGTCTGCTTGGCAAACATTTGGGTCGCATGGATGCAGCAACAAAAGTAAGGAAAGCAGCAACAGTGAACTTCAGTGGAGTTCCTTAAATCTGGGGAGATGCTCATTCAGTGATAAAAAAAATCCATACGGAATAATGCGAACATGCGCCTAACGAGGATTTCTTTTTTTCCCTCACCCCTATTTCTTTCTCTACTCTTGTACAAACAAGCAGGAATGTCTTGGCCCCTTTCTCTCCATGCTCAGGCACAGTTAGATGCTCTAACAGGGGCATGCCTATGAGCTGTCAGAGACATCCTTCTTGGGGTGGGTGCACCGTTTTCTAAAGTACCTTGAATATTGGAGAATGTGCAGAACCTTTAGCATGTGACGATCTTGAGGATTGTCAGTTCTAAAAGAGTTCCTGCTTGTACTTGCCTTTTTGTTTTCTGCGGAAGATACAGTTACGACTTGAGGCTTCTCCAGTTTCTCTCAGATTTTGACATATTGTGGACTATGTGAGCAATAAATACAGGCCCGCTCAACGTGAAGGTGCTGTTTTTGCGAGGAAAAAAGGGCAGATTCGAAGAGAGTCTCATGATGAGGGTTGGCAGGAAGCTGATATCCTTCGGCGTTTTACTCGCCCCAACTCAGACATTTATTATCTTACCTTCGTTGCCAGGATGCACTGGATGCCTACACTGGCACATTTCCGCGTGGCGTAATGCATAGGGACGAGGACTGTGTGTGAAATGTCGTGCACGTCTAAATTTTCTACGTCTGAGCGATCTATCAAACAACCTACGTTAAATATCAACCCCTTCATTGGTCATTTTTCACAGAAAGTTTAATTTACTTCGTGGGGAGACTTGAAAATACAGCCACGCACTGTTAATCGCACAAAAGGATAAATGCACACTACCTACGTTTATGTGGACACTTTTCAAAATCCCTACTCTTAAAAAGCATGAAAGTTTGGACTTGACCACAGTCAAAGACACACTTTACGGTCTGAGATGAACTCAGCGAAAAATTAAAGACTGTGAAATAAGGTTTGTGCGTCCCTGTGATACTTCTTTGGGGGCATTTTCCGGATGCCACCACGGACACAATGTTTAAATGCGCACTTTTTGTGTCCTCAGGGGTGTGCATTTAACCGAGTTTAACTGTACAAAGATATGAACGGCTGAGTTCAAGACTTTTTGGCCAGAACACTCACTGTTGCCCTTACCTCCGCAGCACACACATAGATGAACCATTGAGATTCATTTACCCCCACCTATGCATGGGAGTCGAACAGGTGAACTAAACAGGTGTATGACCCGTTAATGGTCAACCAGCAAGCGCTGTCATTGAAACAGTTAAGACAACACTTTATCTGGTTGAATTACTAGAGTGCCAGGTTAAGTTTGCTCCAGCTGGTGGATGCCAGAAGCAAGTTAGGAGTGATCCCAGTGAAGTGTTTCTCCTCATGTGACAGCTTTACCAATTGATTTCTTGGTTGATCGTCTTCCATTATCCGGTTGACCTAACCAACTCCAGTACTGCAGTGCATAGCGCAAACTTTGTTTGATTATCGAACTTTGGACAAGCAACGTATGAGGCAGTAATCCTTGCCAGTGGGTGTCTGTTGTCAGTAAGATCCTCTCTGTTCCTACCTTCCATTTTTGGCTTTTCTGCTCTGCCCTGGCTGGCGTCCTTCTTGACAAATCCGCTTCTCTCTGCGTTGGCCTCAACGACGGCAACAGCTCGTGGGTGCGCGGGTGCCCGAGTGCGTGCGTGTGTCAGTCCAAGAATGCTACTACTGCGCCATGCATGGTGGTATCCAGTGCTGCAGGACACAGGACACTTTTCCCCCTTCTTCTCCTCCCTCCCTCGTTTTCATGCATTCACTTGGCAGGACATAGGATTCTCGAGCTGCTTCTGCGGCTGCTGCTTTTTTCCCCCTCTCTCCAAGCACCCACGTTTGACGTAGGATCACTAATTCCCCCGTCTCTGGCTCTCTCGCTCCCGCTTTGTTTTCTCCGCTTGCTGGACGAGGGGAACAGGGAGATGTGATATCTCCCTTAGGCCGAGAAAGTCACAGGGTGGAGACGAAAACTTTCTTTTTTCAGAACAAATGCGATTGAGTGGCTCTAACGTCACCCATCAATGAGAAAGTCTGAGATTTGGTCTCACCCACTAATACACAAGCATCACCATGAGTCCGGCGTTGCGCTCGCTCCTTCTGCAGTAGGACGTCTTTTGGTCCTTGGAAAAGCGGTGCTGCTTGGACTTTTGTACGCGAATTATTTGCGGGACATTTGCTCGTCGGAGAAAGTGTGAAAAAAGAGCGAAAGTCCTGAACTCTGAAATGCCTGGGTCTCTGGCCTGGGTGTACTCGCACTTGCCTACGTGTGTGTCTCCCGTTGAGCCAAATGCAGAGATAGACAAGAAGTACGTTCATTCGCCCGCCCGATTTGAGCGCGTTCCCCCTGCGGTAACACAGGGGCGAAAGAATCTCTACGTGCGTGCACCGTCTTGGCAAGACGTCGTTATGTGTTGACCTGACTCTTCACTCATGGATGTTGTGCTTGTAGTGAGTACGAGAGAGAACGAACTTACTACGTAGAAAGCGTCTCTCCACCCTGCATACGCAACTGGATGCTGTTAGTCGTGCTCACTGGACTGTGTACCTTCATCTACTGTTCGTACTGCGTATACATGGCAGCCCATTTCCATATCTGCCGTCCGGCGGTGTCTCTCTGACCTTGATCTAAAAGTAAATGCGCTTCACCATCCACTCCTCAGGCTCAGCCCGAGGTTTCTCTCTCCGCATGCGGCTGTCCCATTCTCCAGAAACAGCCCCATCAATCAGAACAGCGCCTTCTAAACGCCCCCAAGGTGCACTACGGTGCTCCTAGGCTTAGGTGATCGCTCAGACAAGACTTCAATGAACGTCTTTCTTGAGGACGAACGAACAACTCACACTGCCTCTCATGCAGCCGCGTGCATGACCGACGACTGTGTACACAAGCATCATGTTATAACTCAGCGTTGGACGTTCAGTACTACACTGGGTGTAGGACTTTGGCTAAAGTCCTAAATCCTATCAGCAGTTACCAAGCACATCCTTGCTCTCACCCGAAAAGGAAGCACCAGCAATTTCCTTTCGTGGAAGTCCCCCTTCATTTTCCTTGTTTTCTTTCTCCCTGGTTTCTCCGTCATCTTTCCCTGCCAGAAAGGCTGAGAAGGTTTTTCCAGATGTCCTCCGTCGTGCGGCCTCCAGGAGGTCCTCTTCTTCCACAGACATCCTCTGCGAGGAGAAGCAACTCCAAGTGTTTGCACCGTTTTGACTCTGCCCCTGTGTGTCTTCCAAAGTACTAAAATTATGAAGTCTAAGAACACGAGGGAAAGAGAGGGATGACGCTAACAGACTACGGTACACGGAAGACAAATGTGCTGAGGTCATCAGTTTTTTAACGGGCGCGTTACCCCTTGAGCTGCCAGCAGTCTCTGCACCTCCATTTTGATTCTTGTTGTTGGGTATCTCTTAAGTGCGTCGTCTCTGATTGCGCCCACGAACATCTTGCTTATGCTTTTGCTATCTACTTGCACGGTGTTACGTGACTCCCCCACTCCTCTTTCAGGAGTACCAGAGCCATTTCAAATGCAATACCGGTAGACACCTTTGTAAATCTGCATCGTTCCTGTGTGCCATTTCTGGTATCTCTAAATATATAAAAGTTCGCTGACTTGTCTGCAGAGGGAGAAGTTTCCATTGGAAAGCCACAGACATTTCTCCCCATAACATGGGGAATGAAACTCTAATTTTTCCAGTGTGGTCATCGTATATGTTTGAATATTCGGCACATTTTGGCTGTATTATTGGGACCACCCTAGACACAATCAGTCACCAAGGATCTGTCCAGTGCTTTAACGCACACTTGACAGTTGCAAAACAGGTGACCTCCCTGCCCCTGAACGGACAACTGCAGTTGAAGTCGAAAATTTTCGCACGGCTTGAGCAAAAAAAGAAGAATGTTTAACTTACAAGCACCTGCCAATGATTCCTTCAGTGACATTGCTAGAAGATAAAGCAGGTTTGGGACAACTCAAGTCTGTGCACAACAGGGTTAAAAAAAAAGTCCAAAATATGAATATGGTAATATTTTGGTATGCAGCTGAAACTCACTCGTCTCTCGGCAGAGCAGTGCATTCCTCAGGAGAGAAGTGCAGCGGTTCTAAGAAGACAGTGCCGCAACTTTTAAACAGAATCTGGTCATTTCTCAGACTATCTTTACTCTACTCCTGTCCTTGCTGCATATCCTGACGAAAGCTTTCTACCTCAACAACAGGTATCTCTTTGACGTAGCGCATGAGGGCAGATACAGGTATGCATGCTTAGCGTTACTCAGTTCATTGTGAAGGTCAGGCCGATGTTAAAGCACCGTTTGAGAGCTAATGTTATTCTTGCTCAAGACGCTTTCCTGGAACAATTAGTTTAAATGAACATTTATGGCTAACAGCAAAAAGCATATTTTGGATGAAATTGAATAAATACCATGCTTTTACCACATTCTGTTGAAGTACCATGGCGCATCATGAAGGTGCTCTAACTTTTAGTGGATTTTCACTGTACCCAGCCTTCACACTTTTTGCCCACCGCCACCAGCGGCAACAACAGCTGCAGCATCACCATCTGACCTTTCCTTTATTTAAAATCCCCCGTTTCAATTCATTGGCGAAGAAAAAAGTAAAATACGCTTTGTTTGAGTAATGTGGATATTTGCCTTTTTTAGTCTCTTTCGGTTTGGTAGTTGGTGTTGTCATGGCACTTGGGGGTCTGGTGGTTTTGATTGGTGACGATGTTGACTCCATTGGGTGGCACAACATACGCATCGCAGAAGCGTTCTGCACCCTTTGGGATATAGCATCGACACTGATCTCCGAATGCGACACTCGTAGGACGTCTTAAAGTTCCATGCTATAGTAAAACATCACGCAACAAAGCACGAGTGGAAGATATAGTCCTATATATTCCGTCCCCTCAAGTACTTTTCATTAGTCTGTCTTTTCCGCTTATTGGATCCATGAGAACAGACATGACAGCAGCCTCGGGCCTCTCGCACTCCACGACGTACTCGGCGCCCTTCGGCAAGAGCAGCGTGTCGCCGGCCACCAGCATGAATGAACCTACGCAAGCAGGAGGATAACGATGGCCTCATTTTCTAGGTGCAATCACCACCCTACCTTTCCCAGCGATGTCCACCCTGGCTGAGCCCCGGAGCTGCCAGAGGAAGGTTTCGCCTCCGTCGGAGCGCAGATGGCGGTTGGCCACGTGATCGTCGCAGCGACCCAGGATGAAAATGTCGCTCTGGTAGCGACCTTTTCCATCTCCAAAGAGTCGGACCCTTCCCTCGCGACGAATCCCCTCTGCATTGCGATCTAGCCAGGAATCCAGACTGAAGGGCTCGTCCACGACGCGGTTGGAGTCGGGCTGCCACGGCGGATTGGCTGGTATCTCGGACGGGATGGGTTTGCCTATAGATAAGTTTATGGGAAGGGTGGCAAGATACCGCATACTGTATTTGCTTGATTTTAACCCCAGGGGTTTACAGATTTCAATGTGCCGTTGAGGGTCTTCTCTTCAAGAGGGGGGTACTATTTAAGGGGGCCTTATACATGAAATCTGACACGATGCTTCTATTTTCTGAAGAGTATTGCATGAAAGTGTTAAGCAATCTTATGTTCTTATGGGAGGCTGCCACAATCACCATTCTCCCAACCTCCTCTTTATCTCTGCCATTGACTCTTCGTTTTTACAATAAGATATGAGGTAATAAACCAGGTCATTCTCTGACCCATCCCGAGCTGATGGGACAATGCTCACTCAGAGGGTGCTTCCATTTCTTTTTTTAAGGGGGGTCCTTACATCATAAGTTTCATCTCAGTGAGGCTTCCATTCAAGAGATTTAGGAATTACGGTACTTACTACGCATACAGAGGGGAACATTAAAGGTCAGACAGGTGCAGTTTGCCTATAAGTTTGGCCGGGACTCTTTAGATTTCATGATTCAGCATAAGCACCTGTGCAATGATCGTACAGTTGTCATCACAGACCAGCTTAGTTTGGAGTCATTTTTTGTGTTCATGCAATCAGCGCTCCCTCTTCAGCTACCACTGAAAGAGATAAGACACCAAGCAAAGTCATAAGTTTCGGAGAGAACTTTTAGGACAAAAACCAGTATAGAAAGTTATAAAAATTTAACTGTCTGATTTTTCGTTTTGACATTCTTGAGACAAGCTAGTCCTAGGGGCAATTCCCACCTGTCTTGTGTTGTTCTGAAGCGAAAAATGCCTTGATGATGGGCCCCAGCTGACTTCCCAAGTCATCGCAGTAGAACCATTTCTCATAGAGAGAATCAGTCGTGCCCTCCACATAGTACCTGAAAATGGAGAACGATGAAGTCAAGGCAAAGTCTTGGGCCTTCCTTCTCCATACGCCCTATTTCACCTAAGACCATCTCTTTCTTCATCAAGTCGCTCTCTCTCAATGACGAGACCAACGGTGTCTGCCTGACGCTGAGGTGAATGAGGGATCCTGCCCGGCAGGAGGAACACCTTCAGTAAGACAGTCAAGGAATAGACTATTGAGTCGAACAGAAATATTGCCCTACCTCTCCTTCCTTTATGTGCACATCCTTGAATCTTCCTCCTTCCACGATTTTGAGACACATGTCTCCCTTCTTCATAAAGAACAGTTCCTCCCCTTCCTCCAAGTGATAGTCCTTACGCTGGTTTGGGCCGCCAACGTAGAAGACCTAGGAGAAATGCAACTTTTTACCGGCCTGCGACGATATTCCATGAATACAGAACTACCACTTCGTCCACATTCATAAGCAAACGTTGCAGACCTTGAGTTGGGTGTTGTGCATCATCTTGTTGCAAACGGGAGGCAGGAAGTACTTCTCGTTGTCCGTCAGCCATTTCTCGAGTCCAACATGCACAGGATCCACCAATGTTTGAGCCGTAGACATTGTAGATCAGAAGAGGAATAGGTCACTTTGAAGTGTCGCAGACTCACGCACAAATAAATGGGTGGGTGAGAGGAAAATCAAGAATAACCTGTTTAGGGGGGGGGGCTTCTTTCTACCCACTATCGGAATATTGCATCATCACCGGTTTCTTCCTCCTCCGAGAATCCACTTTCGCACTAGATTTCTGGCCGAGGCTCATTTTTGTCAGTCAATCTATCAATGCGTGAACAATCCTACAACTGAGACGAGTGGCACTGGTGGCATCTTCTGGGCCTGTCAAAAATCCTCAACAAAAGTTTACGAGGTTTGGTGACTGCGGTCAATACTTTCCTACACCACACTGCTGCTCCTCCAATGCAGACACTACATGTACTACGATCCTTGCTGAAAGTATTTTCCGCTGGCAGAACGTCATGGCATGTACTGTAGCAGAACAAGTTGAGGTGGAATTTTGATGTGAATGTACAATTCAGATACTCAGGCACAATGGTGAGTATTCAACATTGTGGGTGCCAACTTTGACACTACAGTGCTCAAAAGACGACAAGGTGGACAGGGGAGGCACACCAGAGGGCCTGGAATTTTAGCTTTTTCGGGGAGTAAAAGTTGGCAAAATTGCCTGTAATTGTTTACGCCCTCGATCCCCCATTTCCAGGGGGTGTCCCCCCCTCGGACACCCCTTTGTGAGCAAGTATGCCTATGACGAGAGATTGCAGAGGTTCTGTGAAGCAAAAAAATGCTTGTCACCATCACTTAACTGCGATACAAAAAAAGAACAAAACTATGCCACTGCATCGATGTCCACACCAACCACATCATGGCAACGCCACGCTCGACGACGCTGTCCTAGTTGAACCTCCAGTCTTTGTCCGAGCGAGCACTTGACTGATGCAGACATTGCT
>JAAUXU010043325.1_pt1 | contig 10618 bp, 9 predicted proteins | sample 7278151 | NCBI WGS metagenome assembly JAAUXU01 (sample SAMN14350113, study PRJNA611818) | marine sediment metagenome | isolation source: surface marine sediment (1.8m) | place: French Polynesia: Moorea | collected 2018-08 | reverse complement strand
CTACTACAGTTGTCCCACTACATTCCCAAAGACATCTTACAACATTCTTGTACTTCAATCAGCCAAACAGATGCACAATTCTCAAATGACTCACTTATTCTGGAAAAACTGGAATGGGGTCATGGCTCACTTATTGTGAACCGGAGGGAGTGCAGGGCAACAACAGCAGTTGCTGTTGACCTGTTAGCAAGAGAACAGCAACAGCAACAACAGCGAATAAAGCGGAAAGAAGATGGCAACACCGGTCAACAACCTGGGAGAGTTCGGGGACGAGGCTCACGCGCAGTTGTACGCGCAGTACAGACACTCCGTGCCCCAGGCCTTGGTGGAGGACGTGCTCAAGAGGCTCGACCAGGTAGCATTCACTTAACGTTTTGTTCCTTCCTGAAGGCCAAGGACGCTTCACAGACAAGTGAGAGAAGACTGGCGGTCGACGTGGGCTGCGGCAACGGCCAACTCACCTTCATGCTGGCCCCAAGCTTTGAAGTGGTTCGAGGCTTTGACATCAGCCCGGCGCAGGTGGCCGAGGCCAAAAGAGTCAGCGCGCTCAAGCACGTGCCAAACGTCTCTTTCAGGTTAGTCATTGTCCCTCTTGACACAATGACGCCAATGCGCTCGTCAATGATGCCCATTTACGATTCATGACCCAATGTGTCCGGTCTCATCCTTGACACGATTCTCTAAAATCATTCTGGAAACGCAAATTGGAGATGCCCACAAAGCTTTTCAGGGGTGACATTTGTACCCGTTACTGCACCGAGTGTCTTGGTTTTGGGCTGCCCCCTGCACTTTCTACAGTGCGATCATTGTTACTGCGCTGATTCGACGTTTTTAGCTATGTCATCACTGAACGGGTGTGATGAGCTGAAGTCTTATTCAATGAAGCTCGTCTGAATGGCAAATATCTGAATGATAGTGTAGCCCACTCAACCAAGTGGAACAGAAACAAGAGTAGGAGGTCCCATTGACCTCTCCAGCAGGAACATATCTAAATGGAAATAACTTTAATGAAGCTCATTTTGTCCTAAATTGATTGACGCAAGCAATCATTTCAATACATGGATAATAGCACTTAACAAGACTAATGTCTTGTCACTATGGACCTGAAGCTCCACACTCAGTCTCACTCTACTAAAATACATCTCTTTTCAATTGTGCCGAAAATGTATTTCTTTTATCTTGCGGTTTATCGCAGCTTTCTCATCTGTGGTCCGCCGTCACTATGGCAACACTTCCTCGTACCTGTTGACAAGTCCTCGTCATATTTGCCCTCGTTGAGTTTTGGACACCCAGCTTAAGGCTTCCCATCTCTGTGGAAGTTGTCTGTAGTCGGCTTTCGATCTCTGTCAGTTTCTTCTCCATTGTCTCATGCAGTTGTCTTCTCAAGGCCTTGGATTCCTAGTCTGACATAAAACAATGTGCGGTTGGTTTGCATCATATAGCAAGATATCACCAACTGGTGCAGCTTGTCCATGGCCCATGACAGCAACTGTAGCGAGGTCACTGGGGGACAAGGAGGCCGAGTAGAATTGGACATGCACCATGTGGTGCCACTGTGATTTCTGGACCCTCTTAGGCAGAGTGAGTGCCAAGGCAATGGCAAAGAGTGTCACAGACATGACCTGGGTGGAGGTGGCCATCTCATGTTCTTCTTTCTTTACAGTGAAGGGTGTCACAGCAAAAATGTGACTGAGTCTCTCAATCTCTGTCCACACCTTGGTGATGGAGTCTCTTAAACTCGGCCCGGGAGTCAAATTGTTCAAGTCATTTTCTTCCTTGAACGCTTTGACTCTCGGGCCGAGTTTAAGAGACTCCATCACCAAGGAGTGGACAGAGATTGAGAGACTCAGTCACATTTTTGCTGTGGCACCCTTTATCATTGAATTCCCACATGACATTGCCCAGATCGTTGGTGCTGTTTTTCATCATCTTGGTGAGGGTGTGACTGGCAGTCCTTTACAATGGTCGACACAATGTTCAGTGTTGTCGGCATTGAAGTGGTTGACAGCCTTCAGGATGGTCTCGGAGCAACGCCTAAATGGAGGTCTGCAGCTTCGATTCCCATGTGTGCAATCTGATCGCAGCAATCCGAAAATGTCATCCTCTGCTTTGCATTCTGCTTGATCAGCTGCATGCTCTTTGCTGGCACCAACTTCATGTCCAGCTGAGATCTACCTGAGCAAAAAAGTTGTCCTAAACAAACGTCGGCATCATAATAGAGCACATGTGGACGCAGATCTCCGGATTCTCCTTTGAAAAAAAAAAAGAGTCCCATTCTGTCAGTAGTTAAATACATCCACTTCTTTTCTGAGTTTCAGATACCCAGAAGCAATGTTTAGAGAAGATAAAGTTCCTCAAACAATGAAGGGAAGAGCTCAAAATGAGTACGTGTACTGTTTAGTTGCTTGAGCAGAAATCTTTGTCTCTCACTGTTGTTCAGTTGAAACTCACAGTTTTCATTTTTTCTTGTCCTCTCTTCATACACTAAAAGGCGCACTGCATCTTTTTGAGAACATTATCGGATTTTAGGTGCGCTTTTTGCTCCGAAAAATATGGTAATGTCACCCTTTGCCAAAAACTCAGTTTGGAAAAATATGATTTTTCAGAAAAAGTACCTTTCTGAAGTAGCCTACTAATTTTGCATATAGAATGGACAATTTGAAGAAGACGGTGATAAAATTTCTCTAGGAATTAGTCTGCAATGCTAGGTCATTCTTGTAAATAAGTGGGTGCACACTCTGTAAAGCAGACATGGCAGACAGATAAAGTGATTGTATATACTAGATCACTTGAAATAGCTCATACAATATGAACTAGTTTCTCACTCAGGCCACTCCAAGTGACCTGACATAACTGAAAGTGGTTTCAATCATAGGCCCATTTTGGGGCGCCCAAAAGATAGAATAATTCTTTTTTGACTTAACTTATCCTGCCTGAGGAGTAAAGTGAGGTGAGAAGAGTTTGGTGGGTGGGAGAGGAAAAATATGAAAATTGAAAGAAGATGCGTTTTAAATGGAGTGAAAATGCATCTGGGGCTTGGGGTCTCGTCTTTGTTAACGCCGTCAGTCGGTACGAAAAAGGCTGATTTAGTTGATGTTTGTTGACTCTGGGGGAATTCCCCCCCTCCGCCCAAAAGAGCAACATTGAGTTGCCAAGATATTGAACCGGAACCTGGCGAATGAGAACCGCCCTTGAACAGCAACCGTCCTCCAATGGCGGCCTCAGCTCTGAAGCACTCGGAGCAAACGGTGACCGGCCTTGAACGGGAGCCGCAGTGGCAGCGGATGTGCTTCTTCGCCCAGGAGGACATCGAGAACAGGCTCTGGATGTGATTGGGGAGCTGTTAGTGAGCGTCAATGGTAACTGCACTCCTCCAGCACTTTTGTCATCGGGTCTCCCAACACCTTAAAGCAATAATCGAATAGAAACCGAACTCGAGCTGCGACGCAACATTGAATGACTGCCAGGGTTCTCATTCGCGAGCCCAGCGTGGATGAGAACTAAGCAAGAAACAAGTTTAACTTTGACTGTGTAAGAGTATTTATTTTGGTACATTGTTCATCAAAGTATTTATTGGTCGAACAGTGTGTGGGCCCAGATACACGGACGTTGCAGCGGACGCCCAACGATTGACTGCTGTCGCCCTCATACCTGTTGCCGGTCTCGCTCCCGTACCTCTAGCCAGAGACGTGACCGCCTCCCGAGGTACGAGAGGTATGAGGGGGCAGATATGAAGGTATGAGCACTGAATAACTTGCTGCATACTTCTGCACGTTGGACCAAAGCACTCAACTCTCACACCCTTGAGCCACTCGAGTCGTGATCACCAACTCGAGCCAAAAATCAATTGAGCCCATCTTTGATCGGCTGGGTCATCCCTAGTGAGGATTTCTGCGCTAAAATGTTGCCAGTGGAGCATCTCGAAGGGAAAACACTGCAAGGCCTCCAAAATGTTGACGAAGTCGAGGTCGCACAAAGCCGGGAAGTTGATTTGTGGGGTAGCTTTATTTAGAGACAAAATCGGTAAGCAGTGAAAAGTTGAAGGAGTCGAGGTTTGCTGACTTTTCGTGTGTGCTCGAGTGTGTGACAAAGTGGAGGTTCTACTGTACCTCGCTCTGGCGTAACCAACCTTGTGGTCCCGAGAAAAGTCTCTGGGAGGTATTATTAATTCAGACTTGAGTATGGGAAAGTGCAGACGCGTTTACTGGATCGTTGTCTCATCTCGAACAGAGCCTCTTTGAAGGTCAGGCTGTCTCTGGTAGCACAGGAGACTTTTCCTGGTATGAATTGAGAAGAAGGATCAATTTCATCGGTGATTCATCTAGCGTTTCGTCGTAAAATTTAAATCATCACAGAGTAGCAAATTCGCCCTAAAGTAAGTGAGTTTCCGCTTGACTGAGATGGCCTGCAGAGGCTCGTGCATGAACGATGTTCAAGTCCAGCAGGCGGCCGCGACGGATAAGCTGAGAAGTGCCAGATTTTCAAAAAGAACCATCCTACTTTAGTCCCGATTTCTGCGAGTCTGCTGAGAACTTGAAAGAACTTTCAACAGTTAATACTGTCACTGTGACAGTATTAACGCTCGCTGCCGTCGCGAATCTTCTGCGTGAAAACGCTTTTTCTGGGTGTTGGCATTTTTGTCGAATTGGTCGTCCAGACGCTCAGCTAAAAGCTTCAGCACCTGAGGGTGGCTCCATCTGAGCTACAGCGCTCAACGTGTGTTGAGTTGAAGGGAACATTGCACCGAGAAGGCTGTTTCGGGACGTTTTAGGCCACCTTTTAAAGCAAAGTTTACTGATTTGGGGGGGAAGGGAGGGGTCCCGACCTCCAGACCCAAAAATACCGGACTCACCCGATCCCCCGAGGGTCCCACTGCGTGCACCCGAAGTCTGTTTGGCTAGCTTGCCGCACTTGCGTTGAGGAAAGGCAGAAAGGAGGGGTCCGGCGAACGGTTTTTGCGTGTTTGGGCGCACCGGCGGAGCGTCCGGGCGGCATGTCAGGTGGGAGGGGCCCTCAGGCCCTCAGGCCCCTCCCCAATTTTCATTTTCATCGACTCCAGATGTGGGCGCGACCAGGTGTAAGGGTCAACAGAGGTGACATCAGTAGATGGCTGTTCTATACACGTGCTATAGACAGCACGATGTCTCTGAATGGAGGCTCACTCAGGTCCACCCACCCACATGAGGGTCAAGGAGGAGCCTGGAGACATGCAAACAAAGCTGTCCGTGCTCTTGAAGAACTTCACTAGTCTCCTGCTGATGACGTTGACGACAGTGATGCCTTTGTCAATCCCAACCTGATGGTGTCACTCCTCCTCCACCGGACTGGACTCAGCTGTTCAGCCTCATGAGAGCGTCCTGGACAGAAACAAATCTTCCGTTGATACGTAGGGAAAAACAAGTTCTTCACGAACTGAGATTGGTTTTTGACCAACATTATTTCATTGACCATAATAGCAACTTCTCCTCATAATAAGCAGCCTCAGCCTCAGAGTTTTCTCCCTCCATAAGCCCAGTTCCAGCGGCAGAGGACAGAGCAAAAGTTTGTGCAGCATGCACAGGGCCAACAGTGCCACAGATGTTGCACTGCACACACAGCCAACGTGAAAGTGCACGGATATATTTCACTGGCCTTGGCCGAGGTAGCGCCTCCATCAACAGCACTTACGCAAACAGGGAAACACTTTTGGTGCTCTCATCATAGTTGTTATTCAGAACTGAAGAAATCATCTAATCTGTTAACACTGTTTACGAAAACTTGCACCAATTTGCTAGTGTGTGTTTAGCAAGCACATTGAGGCTGGTAGTGTAAGACGACCATATCAATATTTTCATAGAGTCTGACATGTGTTGAGACCTGAAACAATACTGCTACACCAAGCAGAGTCTACAGTGTTTATCTTCTGTAAAAGAGGGTAAATATCAGCAACACCCTAGACTTTCAACTACTGCAGTGCCTACAAATCGAGATTGCACTCTAGATTCAACATGTCGGTGACCCCCTGCTAGTGTGAACACATAAAGGAATATTCCTTTTCTCCTACTGTGCTATGTAAATAGTCCACTGCAAGACCATAAATGGGACCGTGTGCTGAATACAAAATCCTTGTATTGCAGGGTGTGTGTTTGACTTATGGTTGCTTCACTTCCTCAGAGAGAAAGTGGAAAAAGCTCCTCCAACATAAGTGAAGAAGCAGAACAAACAGCAGAGAGTGGTGATGAGGGAATGATTGCCTTTGCCGCAGTTTATGCAGCTGATCTCGTCTCATGATACCATTGAAACTGGGCAACCAGCTGCAAATCTCGGTCTCAGACAAGAGCAACTGATGAAAGACCTGTACGGGTTGTTCTCTCCGAGTCAGGTGAAATGGTAGTGCTCTGTCCAGGCTAAACAAAGGTAAATTGTTTAACCTTCAAAGCCCGGATGCCACCTTCTCAGGACTGAGTACAGCACCGGACGGGCGGGTCCTTCTCACGCCTAATGTCGATCTGCAGTGCACGCGGGAGGAATAATAGATTCACCCAGGACAGATAAATCCGGGATTTTCTCTGAAGAACCTGCCATTCCCCTTCTATTTATCCCTGGACTTGTGGTGCAGCCTCTTGGACGCCAAATATTATGATCACACTTTAAGCAAAACAACTTCACTGTATTCCCTATAAATTTTGGCCTGCCTAATACAATCCACGCTATTGAACCTAAGTAGGCTGTTTGAGTCTCGGTCAGGCTGGAGTGTGTCGAAAAAATCCCACCAGCCCCCTTGCCAACACCGGGCATTTCCATGCAAGGTGTTTAACCTCCCCCTGTTTTTCCACACGGACATGGCGTTCTGCGTCATGCTTGACCTGTGCAACAGGTGCTTCAGGTCGTTGTGACCTGCCAAGGTCTGCAAAGTCCTCTCGGCCAGGATCCTGGCAGTTGCATTGCCTGCACTCCCAGCAGTCCAGGGTTGTTCAGCTTGAACTTCATCAGCTGACATCCATTCGAATCCTGTCCGTCCCACTCTTCAAGGTAAACTTCTTGCATGGTCTTTCCACTAACTGCACTAGGGTTTCATTTTTTTTTCGGAATTACAGGCAACCAGGGCTATATCAATGACAGCAAGAGAAACATACACGATATTGATTTCATGCCGTTAAAAATAGGGACATCTTGTGATCAGCACAAATTACTGTTATTTCAGCAATCCCCTTGCGCTTTCTCCGTTAGTTTGGGGATTGTCAGTGGCTGCAGACTTTTTTGGGGGGAAACATCGCTTTTTGGACAGCACAGACCTGTGACACAGGGATTGTCTGCATAAAAGTGCAATGCCAACAACAACAATCCTTTTTTCTTGTTTTTAAAAAATCCACATTTGGGGGGGTTGTTTTGCTGCCTTTCATATTATCCAACAGATTGTGGTTGCCAAGTTGTGAGCGATCCAAGCAGGCAGGCGAATCGTGAACGCACTGTATTTTTAGATATTGCGATATTCGATATCGATGCGATCTGTTGCACTGCCTCACCAGACTCGTTTGAGCACATGGGGCTTGATTGCTGCTCCCAAAATGCTCCTCATTGGTCCAACGTTCTGGCAACCCTGACTTTCACAACCCGAAGCCGGGCGCATCTGAGCATGTGGGATCTATTGTATCTGAGAGACTTATAAACTTATAAACTTAGAAACTTGAGGACTTATAAAGAGTGACTTATAAGTGGAAAGCAAGACAAATGAATGCTTAAGTTGCCTGATCCCAACCTAAACTATGGGACAGCAATGGGATTTCAGATGGAGCCTCTTTCTTGTGGTCTCGGATAAGTGACTACACTAAAACCTACATGAAAAGCATGTACATATGTTAAGACCTTGTATTTGCTTTATCTGTGTATCTGTCTCAGCGTGAGTGAAGCCGAGTCACTGCCAGAGGTCGAGGACTGCTCGGTGGACTTGGTGACGGTGTGCACGGCGCTGCACTGGTTCGACCTGGAGAGGTTCTTCGCCGAGGTCAACCGCATTCTCAAGCCTGAAGGCGCTCTGGTCGTCATCAGCGACTACGAGCCTGAAATCGCGGGACCACAGACGTCCTCGGCCGACCCAGAAAGGCTCAAGAAGATCAGCCACAAGGCAAGAATTAACTGAAGCAGTGACCAACTCTGAACGTTTTTCCGCAGTTTCTGGACGGCATCAAGAGCTTCAGTAACCCCGCCATCCACTCTTATCTGGAGGAGTACAAGAACGTCAACTTTCCCTACTCGGACGTCTTCAGGTGGGCAAATTCCAAGTTGTCAGGTTGCGAGCTGAGCTGCGTCACGTCAGACAACCTGTAGCTGGCGTTTACAATGGTGATTGTTTTCCACCCTGTGTCTTTCGGTTAGACACCCTGTAGCAGTGATAAAGCCTGGTTGGAAGCCCAAAGGCTAGGGTAGGGTTGAGAAGCAGAAAAATCAAACTTTGAACCTGTGTATTTTGGATGAAAATGCAATGATGATTGTGTGCCTTCAACAATATTAGCTGTGATTGCAACCGTCGCCCCTGAAGGAGTCTCAAATGTGAGTCACAGTACGTGCTTTCCCCACAAGCACCCATCAATTTGCAATTCTTGGTTGATTGCATCAGTTTCCTGGAGCTGCTCAGGCTCACCTCCATTCAAGCTCAGACCCCCAAGGTTTTGATGCTTGATAAGGCTCTGGCTTGAGGTTATGAGGTTTGATAAAGTTCAGCCTCAAGGTTCTGGGATTTGATAAAATTCGACCTCGAGGTTCTGGGATTTGATAAAATTCGACCTCGAGGTTCTGGGATTTGATAAAATTCAGCCTCTAGGTTCTGGAATTTGATAAAGTTCAGCCTCAAGCATCTGAGGCTTGACAAAATTCAGCCTCAAGGCTGTAATGTTCGGAGAAGCTCAGACTCAAAGCCACAACGCTCGATTCTGTCAGCAACACAGTGACTGGGCGCAGCACTGGCTCTTTTTACTTTTCTCTTCTCTCTATTCTGCTACTTCCTCAGATCAGACACGCTGTATTGGTGCGTGAAGTGTCCATTGTCCACCCTGGAGTGCTTCTACCAAACTTACTCTGGCTTCCAGCGACTACGGGAGAGACTTGGCCCCGAGAAAGCCCAACGGTTCCTTCAGGAGGTCTCTGACGAGTACGTGAAGCTTTCCTAAGAATATGCAACTGTTGTGTCGACGTCAGCCTGATTAGGGAGCCCGAGACAATGGACACGAGCGTGCCCGCAGTTTTAGATGAGAAGGAAGAGGGAGGGGACAAGAGCATAGTTGCCACGCATCAGCAACAAGTGGGAGAGGGGAGGTTTAGGGAGCGGCCACGCTGCCAAAATTCTTACTCTCTGCGTAACATTCCAAAAAATGGATTTTCAAAATAGAAACCTGGGTGGTTTTTTTTTGAATTCTTGACATAGAAGCACCCTTTTTCTGTTCCTTTTTTTATTTTTAATGATAGGGTGAGGCGAAGTCCCTTCTACACATTTTATTCTCACCAAGTATCAATGGGATTTCGCCTCACCCTGTAAGTTTTTTCTCATTTTCTTGGTCGAAGCCCCCTTTTTCTGGATTTTCATAGGAGAACCCCTTTTTTTCCCGCGTTTTCTCCACTAAACTATGCCAGTTCCAAGTGTTGGCAACGGGAAGTGAAGAGCGGTTGTCGGACGCCGCATTCTCCCTTGTGTTTATCCCCCACTCGGAAATGTGCTTGTTGAACGTGCCCTTGGGCCCCTGGGCTTTTGCTCTGCCTGCCATATTTTTCTACTCCTCTATCGTAGGATAAAAGAGGTCGTCGGTGTGAGTAAAGAGGTGCCTTCGGAGGCGGTCCTGGTCGACCTGCGCCACTCCCACAAGTACATCTTATGCAGGAGCCGTAAATAACGTGGGGGAAAAGAGGTCAAGACGTGACCAACGACTCGGAAGGTTTTGCGTGGCCAGAAGAACAGATGGACGCTAACTAAGCTGAACATGAATGATGCCAACAAAGCTGGACATGAATACAGCCGTTGATTTATTTCCTGGCTACACTCAAGAGGTGCTTAACGGGCCGAGAAAGCTCGGGCTCTCGTACTAGGGTTCTTTTTCCCTGCTGCTCCAAGTCAAGTACTTGGGGTAGAAAGGTTTGTCCTGGACTACTGGGACGCAAGGACTCGGAGAACTCAGTTTTTCTATACTTCTCGCACTCGAGTACTTGTGTCGTCACTAGTCCATGTTTTCCGTCTTCTAGTGTTCACTCAACACGACCGATGCAGACCGAGAACCGACTACATCACTACCATCCTTGCACGAAGAGCGAAAAGAGAGTGTATGTAGCATGTGCTACTACGGTGACAGCTCTAACAGACAAAACTGTCTTATTACTCGCATTTCATCGTATGAATTATCCTTGTCGAAAGCGGACTCGGAGTACAGTCGTCATTCGGTTTTTGGACGAGTCTTCTCAGGACTGAAACTGTTCAAGTTGCCTTGTTCCACTCCAGTGCCGGGTAAGGCCCATGTGGAGGACGATGTTTACACCAGTCACAGCATCTTCACTATGACTTCAGTCTGACTGGCAGAAAGCAAAATCAGTTGACCTGTTACTTTGGGGCTGCCCATTCTCATTGTTATGAGCATCGTACCACACGGTGGAAGTG
>JAAUXU010101395.1_pt1 | contig 10619 bp, 8 predicted proteins | sample 7278151 | NCBI WGS metagenome assembly JAAUXU01 (sample SAMN14350113, study PRJNA611818) | marine sediment metagenome | isolation source: surface marine sediment (1.8m) | place: French Polynesia: Moorea | collected 2018-08 | reverse complement strand
GTCCTATCCATAAAACAGAGGTTTTATGCGCCTGAAGTCACCTTGTCATCATGGCAAATGAACTACATCTTACTCACCAAGCTGTAGGTGAAGGAATTGTGAGATCCAGGAATGGCAATCGTGCTGATGGGTCGTGTTTTCGCAATCTCCGGTAGCCTCGTCATCCACTCCTCAGTGTTGAGGTCAAAGCCGGCAGTGGTCGTGAGCCCCTCCATCACCTCACCAGCAGGGTTGGTCTGGCCAGGTTTAGGCATGCTTCACCTTCAGCTCCGACAGTACCAAGATCATCTCCATGGGGATTGTTGGTGTCGATGCTGCCGCTGGCTGGCTGTGGTGTCACAAATGGTGCCTTATGTGGCCTTGTCAACCTGTAGCAATACTGCAGCACCAAGTTTATCACATAGGATGTCGACTGAACGAGAGTAACATATCCCAGTATGAGCTGGGCTGCGGTCTTCCTAGAGCATGAAGATGCCAAATGCTATAAGACAGACGAAAGAGCACAAGTCCTCAAGCACGAGATGCAAAGTGACCAACTGGCACAAGTCCACGACATAATCAAGTCCGCTGTCACTAATGGCTTGTCGTAGTACGATTGCCAAATTCAATATTAGCGTTGAATCGGGCTCGTGCAAGGCTCGTGACAGGCACCGGTGCATGTACCTCGTTGACAATTGTACCGCCCATTTCGCTGCTGTCTCCGTGGCTTCTCGATCGTGGCCATGGACGAAGAAGTAACTCTACTCCACGCCCGTGCTCTACTCTGTATACGGTCGTGGCCGAGTTGCTGTCGTCAAGCTTGAGCCAAAAGAAAACGGAGCGACGGAACGAGTGGGTAATACGGGGGAGCGGGGGAACAATACGGGTAAATTGAGCAGCTGCACAACATTCATTCCAAGGGTTGCCATCACTGGCTCAACCTCAGCTCTCCTGCTCAGCGTCTTCGAAGGCACTCACGGCCATGGACTACTAACAGCTGCGCATTAGCAGTCCGTGTCTGAGCTCTGACTCCCCGTCCGTAACGGAACCTCGACCAAGACGCATCTGCCATGCTGTACCGGATGTCCCGCTCCACTGAAGACACGTTCAGCCTTGGGGGTGCCTGAAGAAGTGTCCTGGGACTGACACCCGGGTCGTGCAGTACGTGAAGATCAATCCGCACTATCCTTTTCTTGACGACCAACCCATGCTGTGGCCTTTGCAAAACAGTTTGCCACATTCAGTGGCGAAACCTCGGCCAATTCTACGCCCAGCGGAGCAGACAAAGGCCGAAAAAAACCAGTCAATTATTTAGTAGCGAAAGCTGCTAACAATGCAAGTCCTGACCTCCTCCTTCGAAACACTCGTCTAGTTTTACGTACAAACATCAATATGGGTGCGCATGTAGGTAGGGTGGCATAGAGCAGTTGCAGCTCAGATAGAGGTCCCTTGAAGTTGTCCATGGATAGCAGTCAGTCCGGATTTATGGGTCCAGGCGTGAAGATCAGTTCAGATCAGTGCATTTGGTCATTCAAACAAGGTCGTTTCTGTTATTCTCTATCTGGTTCATAGTCCTGAATGTCCACAACACGATGAAATTGGTCATTCCATAAGCTTTTTACCTGTGCCGAGTCCTCAAAGAAGGCCCGTGGGATGCTCAGCATCTAGGAGCGGAGGAGGCTCAGAAAGCTTTTTACTTGGAAGACCTGTCATGCAGAATCAATTAGTTGAACCGACTCTAACGTTGACTTCATAAATTTATAGTCGAATAATTTTAGACTGGTAATTTTCTAAGTTATGCCTCAGAATTCTTAAAGCAGAAGTAGATATACGAATTATACAGTATGCGTGCATGCCTTATTCGTGCGGTCACTCATAAAGGGCACCTGCCTCAAGACCATATTTTCAAAGTTTTGTGTAAAAGCTCAGAATTTCAATAGGGTGCGAATAATTTCGGACTTAACTAAAAAGGACTGGAAAGGATCCTCATTGACTTCACAGTGATGGGCAAAGATGCACGTGGTCTAGAGTGTCACCGAGTCAGACCAGTAGAATCATGATTTTGACAAGAAATCTTCATTCCTTTACTCATTCACGCTAAAAAGAAGCTCAGTGAGCACTCCAGATCAGCTGGGAGGATCAGGCCCGCGTTGCTGGCTGACATGGCCAAGTGGCTCCAGCAAGACAATGTGCGTCAACGCGTTTTCCTACTGCTCGATCAACAAAAACAGCCTTATGTTCTCAGATTTTATTACTTCATCATGTCTGCAACGTGAAACTGGGCTTTAAACGGCTTCAATGTCACTCATCGACCTGACCTGTGGAAAAACCCTCCTCACGAGGTTTACACCCCGGACAAGCGATGAGTCTTCAACCGTACGGCCCCCCGCGCCATCCTCGCTCATCAGCTTGAACTGCAGCTTCAAGATGACCAAGTGCCAATTCACGTCCACCCACAACGTCAAGCTCGGCGCATCCAAATGGGGCAGGAAGACCTTTTTTCGGCACCTGGGTCATGCTCTTAATCCAAGGCACGTTCAATATGCATATGGAAGAAAACAAATGTTTCATCGGCTATCACGGCCCACTCGCCGATGACCTCGACTGCTTCCAGGCAGGTGGACCCCCACAGCGAGGACGGGGTCAGGCAGTTGTGGGACAGAAGCTGAACCAAGACAAACGGCGCTGCTCAACACCCCCTCCCTCCAACCAATTGGTACATTAAGTGAGTGTGCAGATAAAATGAGCGCTGCCAAGTCACACCATACGTACGTGACATCCTCGTCGGAAGAGCGGCCTCCACCAGTAGCCCTCGCATGAGGCCCGGAAGCAGAGGAATGTTGAGTGTGAGTACAGGCGATCCACAGATGACACCAGTCCTGGGATGAAATCAATGATATGTTTCATTTGGGATCACGGACGCAATCATGCTAAACTACCTTATACAGTCCGGCTTAAAAGTATGCATGACTCCTCGAGATTTACACGCTTTCAGACTCAACTGCTAAGCTACGCACTTTCAGGAAAAGCTATTGACAACGTTTATACTGATTGAAGCGCTATATCATGATGCGTACTGGAACTCTATGTGATGGTGCATATATGTATGTACTATATGTGTACGTACCAATGTTGAAAGAAGGATCCATAGAGCCAAATTCGACACTTATTGCGTAGTCGTTTTCAATAATTGTAGCGAGTGATCGATTTCTGTTTTAGTTTTGACTCAGGTGATTTGATCTTCTGAGGCTCCAGTCCTAGGATTATGTGAGGCCCCTTGAGAAGAACAGTCCGTGCCGGAGATATCACCTGAGCTGGAGCAGGTGGGTCTTGTGATATGGCAAAAAATACCTCCTGAACTTAGTCAGAATTTCACTACATCACAAGGATAGAGATTGTGTTGTGTCCTCTACAGTACTTTTAGGGCTTCTTTTTGCGGTGTATCCACGTTTAACAATGAACCCCAAATTTAAATGCATATCATAGAAGCACTAAAGCTGTTATTGCCGGCGCTTTTTTAAAAAGTGTGTATGGGGCTCGGCAGTTGATGCTGAAAATGGGCAGATCTTGAGGAGTTATGAAAACTTTTGAGCCGATATGCGGACTGGGGAGGGGTGTCCACATCATATTTTATATTGTGACAGTGGGTTTTTCTGCGCATATTTCACGGTTGCGAGGAGGAGACCTTGGATGGATTTTAAGCGATTTATGGTTAACACCTTTCACCGTAAATCGATACCACATTTTGTTACTTTTGGAGTCGACTTGGTCTGATTTCTGTACCGATTCCTGCTCTGAGTCTTCAATTTCATGTGGATCCCCCAATGTGTGTAATACAGTTGAGCACGATCAATTTATCAACGTACTGTTGTGACGAAGAGTTTTTACAATCAAGCAGTTATGCTCACTACTCAAGCCTGTCTGTTTGAAGTCTTCCCCCTCACACGACTGTGCTGCTCCTCACAAGCTTTACCTCGTGTTTTCTTTTTGGCCAACTTTTGGAACAGGATGGCTTTTTTTAGTTCGGATGTCTCATGTCATGAGACTAGAGCTGCTCTAGGGGCCGTTCCAACCACTTTTGTCAAGAGAAGAAATCAGAGAAAGGAAGCGGGCATCGTCCAGCACAGGTGGAGAAGACTTGAGGCTCGCCCCTTGACCCAGGTCGGGGATGGAGAAGCTGGCGTGCAGCACGGAGGCGTTAGTCTGTTAAGCATAAAGTACGATGCAACAACACACGGGACAGCAGTACGATAAAGAGACGTCGGCAGTATTTGACCAGAGTGGGGCCGACATCCTTGATCCAGTGCGGTCCGCTGTCCCAAAGATGCCGCGAGGCATCATTTGAACCGAAGGCTCCCGCATGACGTGTGCCGATGTCAACCCAGATGATGACAACGAAGTTGAGGACGATGGCAATGACCACAATGAAGACTGGGGACAGCAATGCGCTCGTCTGGTCCATCTTGCCGTCCAGGAAAATGGAGGTAGAAAGCAAAAGCAGTTTTGAGTACTTGAGGTAATTCTGAATAGGAGCAGCACAGCCAGCTTATAAAATGTGTATAGCTGATATGTTAACCAAGTCTCATGATGCAAGCAATGCCAGCCACCTCCGCTAAATCTAACAAAATGTAGTGCGTGGTAAGTAGGTGTGAGTAGGCGGCTCAGCTGAAAGCACCCACGCTTAGCGTTGCAGCATTGACGCATAGGTAGAATAGTACAGACGGAACTGTACAGTCAATCGTAATACACAAACTTCCTCTGTTGAATTCGACTGAAAAGTGTAGCTGAATCAAGACTTCACTGTAAGTATAATAATGAATCGAACCTTTTCCTTGTTTCTTCCGTGGACTGACGTAGAAGAATCCTTCGTAGCAGCAGCTGAAGATCAACATACCTATAAGTCAAACCAATCCAACATCCGTTAAGTGATTTTTGTACTTGACTTTATTTGTTTTTCGTTTTCCTTTTGTAAAGGACACATTTTTTATGTTAGGTAAGTAACTCGGAGGGAAAAGCGGGGAAAAGACCGACCACCCAATCCCACCGGGCTTGGGGGTGCAGTCAAAAACCCCGAAAAACCCACATTTCGAAGGTATCAAATAATTATGTGTACAAGGAAAAAATAGAATAAGGTACTAGTGTGGTTGTAGAACCCGTAGGGCCGGGTCACACGTGACAAGAAACTTCTAATTCCTGTTCCACTTGACCAAGCTGCAATGCATTTGACCGGAGTCTAGATCCTACGTTAGTCTTTCATATTAGCAGGCCTGAGTCAATTTCGGTCAATGAACCGTTCTGAATATTGGCCAATGTAATAAAGTTGTGCACTTATTTAAGTACTCCTTCAAAAAAGTGAGGCCTTTTTCATGCCCTGACTTTCACGATGGTAACACAGCTCATGACCGTGATCATCTAGTGGCAATCAGAAGTAAAAGAAGTCCAAACCTAATCACGTCCTTTCTTCTACGCTGTAGCTGGTTAACACAGCGCCATCGGTAACTTAAGAAAATCAGCCCCAGAATGCTTATTTCTCTCTGGAGGCCACACGAAAAGATTGTCTATTTCAAAGGAATAGGGTTATTGACAACCCTTCACCGCGACATTTCTTCACTGCTCATGTGATCCTGAACAGGAGGGGGATGTGTCAATTGACACTTGACCTCTCCAGCTCTACACTAGATTAGTGATGTCTACTGCCGCGCTGAGCCAAGACAAGCTGAGCTGAGTGAACAAGTACAAATGGCAAGGGAACAAACAAATCAGTTAACTTTTAATCGCGCATTACAAACAATATTTTTGTTACTAGATACACAGTATAGTTTGTGTCGATCAGATCATGCTCTGTCGATGGGGTCTGAATCTGTCCTAGCCCAACCTGATGCTTGAGATCACTTGCGTACCTTCTGGCTCTCGTCAGCTCGAGTGCTCAGCTTGCCCAGCATGAAGTGCAGTTGGCATCTCTGCACTTGAGCTCATCCCTTACAGTTTCAAGGAGCGAAAAACTGGTGTGAGGGGAGGAAAGTGCGGAAATGTCGCAATGAGGGATCATTCAACAACGATGAGGATAATATGAAAGACTCGCTACTTCTAGATATGTATAGAACTAAATACGCATAGGTACAAAGTAGCTAATGTCAGTATAGGGTGTGCTTCAATCAATGGATAAATCAAAGAGACATGAAAGAAAACGGCTTTGACTTCTGGAGCACCTTCGGGCCAGCCCTCATGGGCTGTCGCAACTCTGCGCCAAGGTCGGACATCACCAGCCTGCACCAAGGTGGACTTTCGCGCCAAACCAGCCACTGAACGACTTTTCAGTGCTTGATGCTGGCTGCTTGGCAATCTGCCACGGGCCTACGAGGCCTTGGCATTGTCCAGATAGATGGCGGACAAGCTTGCTGTGTACGAAACTCGCGGTGCAGGAGTCTTCGGCACATCGTAAGAGTTCCCCTAGTGACAACTTTGCCATGTGCAAAACAACAGGGACTTTTACTTAAGAGAATTGTCTGCTTTCTGTAAGAATTAAAAGACAACAGGAAGCAACAGGACAGTCTGAGCAAAGAACAGCATCAGAAGTGAAATAGAGGACTGGTCAAAAGAGGTTAACTGAAGACGCAACCAATCTGTGGGAAAGTAAACTTTGCCAAGGCCATCCCTTCGTAACGGACTTTACGAGCATCACTTTCATTTTCAGCTGTTCATAATTCGTTTGGTCGCATGGTTGGAATGGCTCAGGTAGCTCTGTGAAAAAGTCGACTCGAGCAACTAATGAATGTAAGCAAAAGTAAGTAAAAATACCTCTTGTTTTGCGATAAACGAAAGCATTACTGGTGACAATTTCATCTGATCACAAAATCGTCGATAGACATTGTTCTACTGTCCTAGTTTACTTCCAAAAAAAAGGCTGTTACTAGAAATGATGCACACCCTGTACTGTAGAACACCAGAGGAGTACTTTTGGTGTTGTACTGCACTGAGTACCTCTCAGTAGCAGCTCTCGTTCCAGGATGTCATCGATCCCTTCTGCTACAGCCTTGAATCATATTTTTGAAACAAAGATGTGATTCAAAGCTTCAAAGAAAGGAGACTCTAGCCTTCTATTATTCTGGCTATCTTTTCTATTGGGCGCCTGCACATGGGACAGGGCTGCTTCCTCTTATACAGCCTCTTGGCGCACACGTAGCAGCACACTTGGTGCACGATGCCGCCGTGAATGATGGCCGCGTCCTTGTTTCGAGACAGGCAGAAGTTGCACATCGACCTGGGATTGGAAGCAGTGAAGGTGGAGCTACGGGGGGAGGAGGAAGACCCGTTGCTGATCAGGTCGCTGTGGTCGAATAGTGCAGTCTTGATGCTAGTGCTGCTGCTGCTGCCAACGACGCCCCCGCCGCTTGCCTCGACGGCCCCGGCCCCTTCCAGCGTGCTCGGCCTCTCCTCATGAGCCTCCTGCGAACAGTCGGAAAACACCTCCGACGAAGACAACGGTCGCGAGGCTCCCAACGAGAGCTCTTCCATCGTCATCTGGGTGGCTGACGGCATCACATGGACCTCGCTAGACGCCGTAAGCATTTCTTGCGAGCTTGCCTGACTGAAGCAGCCAGAGTCGGCCTGCGACAGTTCCCCCAACTTTTCGTCACCGTCTGACTGCACCTTGTCGGCATCATCGTGAGCGGTGCTCGCAGAGGGCTGATGAGACATGCTCCTGTTGAGCGCCGGGCGAAGCGGAAGATTGACAGTGGAGGAGGCGTCTTTTGCGCACCCCTTCACCATCTGGCCTTCGGTCCGCTTGTTCTTGAGGTGACGGCGGCGGCGTCTGGGCTTCGGTCTGTCGGGCATCCAACCCTTGCGCTCCTACAGATTGTTGGACAATATGAAGAGGCTGTTCACTTTGTGCTGCCTGCACTACTCTCAACTCACCTGCCAGCATCGTCCGCAATAACGTATAAAGGGGGTGTTAGGACAGTGACAGTTGACGCATTGCCAGGTCTCAGTGCTCATGGGTCCGAGCTCTGGGTCGAAGTTGCACAGGGCCGACGACGACGACGGCGATGTCGTTGCTGCTGCCTTGACCTCACTCTGCCTTCGAGATCGTCGACCCTTGGCCGTGATCATTGGGATCGACACTTCCTCCCCCGGCGAGGACGAGGCCGACTCGGAGTCGGCGAAGAACTCGAGGTCAGCAAGATCGGCCCTACGGGCTTCTTCGATCAGGAGAGTGGTGGACGCATAGACCATGACTGGGACGTCCTGCAATGTACAACAATGCGTTTTACAAACGGAAGACCGCATGGCGTGTCGTAGGATCAAAGTAAAGTTGTACTTTCTTCATCATTAATGAAATGTGTTAATCAACTACCGTATTAGAAGAAAGGGAATGCTTATTGGAAAGTTCACCTGAAAATCAGTATCCTCCGCGCTGCTCTGTTCGCCGTTGTCGCTGTCGGTCACCTTGTCTGCTTCTGAGTCCACTTCGAACTCCGTGAAGTTATGCTCCTCCTCCACTTCTTCTTCCACTTCATTGGTGCTACTAGTGTCACCGTCATCATCTTGCTCGAGAGTGCAGATGGCGACAGTCTCATAGCCTTGTTCCGAGTAGATGCTCTCTTCGCCGTCAGAGTAATACTCGTTGAAGCTTTCGTTGCGCGAGAAGCTGGTGGCGGCAGAACTGCTGCGGCGTCGCTGGCGCTTGGCTTGAATCAAGTACACGGTGTTACAGGACGACGTTGGAACAGAAGTGGAAGAGGAAGAGGACGAGACCGCCCCCACCACATCTGCGAAGTAGAGAGAAACCACATGTTCATACAGGGAGCGGTAGATAAGTACGGGGCTAAGTGCTGACCTCCAACTACTTAAGCAAGCGAAAATCATTGAAAGGTCTCTAAAATATCTTAAAAAGGTAGCGTATGTCAACACTGCACCTGGTGATGGCGACCTCTTTCTGACACGTGTTTCCTTGGAACAGCCACTGGTACTTAAAGATATCACAGATCTTTCATTCTCTTTGGCACAAGAGTTGTTGCTGCTGGTGCTCGCCGTCTCCATTAGCTGCTGCTTGATCATGGTGTCTCTTTCCCTGGCCGAGATCAAGGAGTACAATGGGTACAATGACGGCGGCAGGATCCTGAGCCGCGGCCTGCGGGTATCCTTCTCCTGCCCAACGTCCACCGTGCCACCACCGACGTGTTCTTGCGTCTGATCGAGCATGTTTCGGGTACTGCGCCCCTCCTCACACTGACGTTTATCTGGCTCTACATCAGCCCTAAAGACTTTGGTGACGTCGTCGATACTTTTAACGGAGAGAAGGAACTCCTGCAGATCGCTGCCCACGACACCGCGAAAAACGCTCCCGTTCGTCCTGGACGGCGTGCAGGGTGCCCGCTCGACCTTTTCTTCTCTCTCGTCCTCTTTGGACGGACCCTTCGGACCGCTCGCAGTTACCGTACTTGTCGTAGCTGCCGACGCTGACGTCGGACCAGCCTGCAGCGGCAGGGTGCAACGACTCAGTTGACTTCTCAGGAGGTTCCTGAACAAAAAGAACATTGGTAGTGTGGGCTCCGTCGGCAACCTCCACGTGCTGCTCACGTGACTTGACTCCTATGGAAGGCCTTGACGTTGAAAGCCTCGCCCAGTAAGTCGCCGTCCACCAGGGCCACTTTGATGTTGCGCTCGTCAAAGAACTTGGCCTTGCGACTCAGGATGTATTGGGAGAGATGAGAAGTCAGCTGGAAACATAAAAGATTGAAGGTATTATATCAAAGTTAACATAAGCAATAAAAATGCTTTATGCTGTACTGTTTATAGTCCCATCCCGTAGTGATGGACACATCACCCAAGAGAGTTCAATTGCAAGTCATGATTTCAATCGTTGTCAATGGCTGCGATTTTATTTAAAAATTGCTAATTTTTGGAAGGCTACATCACAAGAGAGCAAAATTATTGAACAATTTTGAAAAAGTTAGAGTTAAGTGAACTTTTTCCATGTGACTTTTCCTCACACTGGTATAATGTGGCTCTGACGAGAATGACTCCGGACTGACCTACCATCATATCCGACGCTGGTCGACCTGAGACGCTGCTCACTACTGGCGGAACAGCCGCGAGATTGTTCGTGCAGCGCTCCTAAGTGTAAGCAGCACGTGGAACGTGAATGAACACGATTGGAGAGGCAGCAGCACCTTCAACAGTCATGCATCACAAAACGACAAGAACGAGCAGGCACGCAGGCCCAAAGCAGGCCCAAAGCATGACCAGGCCGCAAGCCCGCACTGTCAGCGTCGTAATGCTACAGCTAACAACGTGCTGTTTATTTACGCAGTGCAACATTTTAAAAAACACAATAGATCAAAAGTGATAAAACGAGTTGAATCATGAGCTAAGCATTTCCTGCGTTTGGGATGGGAATTCCCACTTAAATGACAACGAGAACTCGGCAGGAAGGATCGAGATCGATCAGGAAAATTCCTCTCTACGGCAGGTATGTACAGTGTATAGAGGTGCCTGTTATTGATTGGCTAATATATTTTGGCTCATCCCGTGCGCAGTTCGCACATGTACGTAGCGTGAAGGGTCAATGTTTGGTGTCATGTTGTAGTCCAGCGCTCGTAGGTGGGGACGTAGATGACCCTGACGGTGTTGACCGT
>JAAUXU010104182.1_pt1 | contig 10620 bp, 7 predicted proteins | sample 7278151 | NCBI WGS metagenome assembly JAAUXU01 (sample SAMN14350113, study PRJNA611818) | marine sediment metagenome | isolation source: surface marine sediment (1.8m) | place: French Polynesia: Moorea | collected 2018-08 | reverse complement strand
CCCAGTATCACATCTACACGTTCCACATCAAAATTCCACTTCAACATGTTTCAGTACAGTGTAGGAGGTGCCGTCATGCCCGACGCAATTACTTGCGGCCAGGACTGTATAGTTCAAAAGGGAAGTTACAAAAACCCTGATGTTTCCCTGCGTAACAGTGGAGCGCCCCTTTGAAAGTGGATGATCCAGAAGCTCCTCACCGGACTCTCAAGAGGTGGTGATGGCAGTGGGTCCTCTGCCCATAGGTCAGGCCAAGCAGAGCCACGGTTTGGCTCTCTGAGTTGGCCTCAGTCTGAGCTCAACCTGACCACTCTTCTCTCCACACAGTTCTACTCCCCACCAGATCTGTTCTCAGTCCCAAGTGCCTGCTGAAGGGCCAAAAAGGTGACTGCTAGGCGAGGACGACAAGACAGAAATGGGCTGAAAAGGCAAAAAAAATTAAAGGCTTATGATTAAAAGATTAGTGATAAAGTTCAAAGTTGTTTCATTCAAGGACACTCTTCGGATCATAGACAATCATCTTACTGTGTGAGACAGGGTCGGACATTTCGTGAACAGTGAGACTGACCTTCAACTTGTTTCTGTGAAGAGCAACGTGCTTCCAGGTCAAGTCAATGCCAAGACGAAAGCCATCTTGAAGGTGTTGAAGTTTGATAAGGCACCTCCAGTTGCCCCGGGCACTCTTTGTACCTGGCCAATGTGTTCCCCATGGTTTTTGCCATGGGAGAAGATTACAAATGGCCACGATGGAAAATATGGCATCAAGGTGAGGGTGGGGAAAGTCCGTCTCAATTTGGAAAACATGTGCCAGCATATTCAAGCTTTCTGAATGCAGTGGTGTTGGCAACATGTCCACGGATCTCACGCGAATTAAGGCCTCGAAGCATCGCTCCAGAGCTTGAAGAATCACTCCTGCCAGCGCAGGAAACCAAGCAACAGCCTCTTCCTCCAGAGTCCAGCAACCATAATTATCGATTGGTGGCACATTACTGTGGCCTGTCAAGTCCACATAGCCCAAAGCTTCGGGATCACATTCAAAAGGTCGATTGATTGACAACCCGCCAATGCCCATCCTCTTTGTAGTCGTAGTCATCCTTGTGCCTCTCCAGTTCTACCAATGCTACTGCTTCAACCCCAGTCGATTCAGTCAACGTGAAATCGTTCATGGCGAGGGCATCGTGAGAAGTGAGCAGATAAAATCATACAACTGAGGACTTCAATAGGACAGTGTGACGTGGCACGGCCACGGCGAAGAATCGATTTCTTGCTCCTTTGCTCGGAGAAAGTAAAGTTTTTCCACCTTTAGTTGAATGCCACTGAAGCGATCTTGGAGGATGGATGGACATTTCCTTGCTGGCCATGATGTGTGCTTTGCGGAGAAGTTCAAGAGCATATGACAAGCGATTTTCTGTCTGCTCCAGTTCCGAGGCACTCCCCTTGATGATCTTTTGCTTGCCGTTCTTAGTTCTGAGCCTCTGACCAAGTAAGTCCAGCAGATTATTGCATTTCTCTTTGGCCGTTCGCAGAGATGACGGAAACGCTTAGTTGTGGTCTGAAAATACTCAGAAACATGCACAATGCTGCACCATCAGAATTTCACAGTAATGACATTCATACCGTGCTTGACACATCGACATGGCGCAGATCAAGTGACGGAGGAGAATGCGAGGCTGATGGAACTCGTTGCCGTCGAAGAGGTTCAGGAACATCGGCAAGAATGCTCGGCGATCCTTCTAGATTCGACTTTTTTGGTGTGGAGTTTGTGGTCGTTGGTGGTGAACCGCTCTGAGCAGAGTCAGGAACTGCCCAATGGTTTGACACCCTGTCATTTGATGCACTCATCGTCCCTTGTCTTCCTTCAAAAACTCGTATGCGTTCAACTGCAATGATGACTTCCATCTATGGGGGCAGACGCAAGTTGGTACTTGACCATCTGACGCCAAAGATGATAATTTAACTTGAAGTGAAACTTAGATTCTCACCATTTCTACTGACTGGCTGTCGTACAATGAAAATGACAATAAAACGCTTATACGAACTCAGACTTACCAGACTTTAAAACCCGCGTGAGGCTCACCAGAGTTACCACGCCATTAAGTAAATTTGCAACAAGTCAGCTGTCAGCTTGACAGCAACACCGCTTCAGCCAGCATTTTTGAAGCAACCTAAGTACTTATCTATAGGTTTGCCATCTGCGGGAGCAGCTGGTTTCGGTCTCTTCCAGTCTCTTTGTCCGCCCTTCTATAGTGATGGAACAGGCTCAAAAAAGTCAGGCTTTGAGCTCACAAAAAAACAACCTCATCCTCGGGCTTTCGGGCTCGAGAAATAGAGCATGACGTGTACTTCAGTCTGGATCTCTTCCACAGTCCCTTGCCACGTCTGCAGTCGCCTTAAGAAGTTCTTCCGTCAGGACGGAGGACACTTCCAGGTGTAAAATGTCATAAAAAACTAAATTAAAGGCGAAACCAATGAATACCGGGGTGAAAAGAATGAGTCATTTTTTGGACGGTTAGAAAAGGGAGCGTTGGAGGTCCTAAAGCGAGACATAGGCATGACAATATTTTTCTACTGGGAGGAAAGGTTGCAGCTTCAGTTGACACCTACTTTGAACTCGGGCCTACATCAGTAGTCACGTGCATCAGTTAATTCAAGAGTTCAAGTCTTCCTCCCATCTCTGACATCTTCAACTGTAGCACGTTGTCACCCACATGTTCCAGTCTTTCTTATCTTGTCTTTTATAGCTTAAAGATCTTTGCCCTTGGACATAAGCCGGAGGCTGGTGTGGACGTGCATAAGTGTGTGTTCCATCTGTAGGGAAACCTAGGGCTTCCTGTCCCTGCCTTTGAGGTTAGCCTTGGTATGGTGCTTCAAGGCTATCTTCAGGTTGCTCCTAACTGTTGATACATAAACCTGAAGAACCTTAAAGATGGCCTTGCAGCCTTTACCGGAGTCCTCCGAGTCCCTCTGAGTGATGATGCGTTCTCTCATGTCCATGCTGAGTTCTCGGGTCTTCACCGCAGTGACTGTCGTGACGATGAACATTTTTCATCAACCCTTCCTTTAGTGCATGGGTCAGACAAATCTCAATTGAATGTTTCTCTAACGTTGGGTTACTCACTGAACACTAAGAAAAATACCTCAGTGCAATATTTCCTCATCTTTGCAGAAGGATGCCATTAGAAGAGGTCACTGTGCGTTAAGGTCCTTTAGAAAATGACGTACAGAAGCACTGTAGATCCATGATTGGGTGCTTTAGTCATGCATATTCACTCATAAAAGGGCACCTTCTTATCGATCATGTGGCTGCATCAATCTATCTGTTGCTTAATTTGCCAGGAATGTTATAAAGAACGAACATAACCCACAAAGAATTACGGGGTCTTTCAAAAAGGGTGTGAATTGTTCTCCATTCACAGATTCATGATCACCACGCTCCAGTTCTGACAAACCCATCATAAAAAACGTAATGGTCACTGCATAACCACTACAATGGGAAAATTCATCATGCGTGCATTCTGGATGTGCTGTGCACCCTAGACGTACCCCTCAATGACCTCAGTAACGCGATCAAAGATAAATCCATGTGATAGCGAATCATCTCAATATGGCCTACTCATATCTTCTTCACTTCTTGGTGCTGCCTACAAACGTACTTCAGTAGTCTCTGATTATAGTCATCACCTATGGACCCAAGCTTTTGATGACTGCCACTGGAATATTCTTTTAAATGGTATGAGTAACAGTAAGCGGCTTCCACTACCACCGAACTCTCATTGTGAACCTTTAGTGCGAAAACTCATATATTTTTGGATGCATTTCTCTCTTAGTTAAAACAGTAAAGCCAAATGATCTTGCTCTTACCTGCACTTACCAGTCCATCAGGGACAGTGGCATGAGGGTCTGGGGTATAAAAATCCAAAAGTTTTGTGGGTAATTTAAATTTTCTGCAGGTAATTTGATGACTGTAAGCGGAGTTTGATGACTTTACTAGATAAAAGTGCTGCCATTTTATTAAGCAAAAAATGGGGACTGCGAGAAGTGATGATTGTAACCGGGCTTATGATTACATCCAAACCGTAGACTTTTGTTTTCCATCACTGTGTAAACTTGTCTTAATCTTGCTTTCCCGCATGTTTTCCTATGTGTTCTTCCCCCCTTTGCACTGATCTGGAAATATGAGCAGAGTGATATGCATCCTTGTTCGTAGTGTGAGAAAGGAGCGGGGGGGGGGAGAAAGCACTGAAAGGTTGTGAAGAGGCAACGGCGGAGCAAAGGAGGTCTTTGCTCGACATCACAGGAGTTGTTTGCATCCACATTTTTTCATCACTTCTTTTCTTCCACTGGGACACATTCGGCACATTTTTCCTTCTCTTTTACCTTGATATGACCCGAGTTCTCAGATGGAAAAGAAAGCCCCAAAGTGCGTTAAGTACGGCAGTAGCAACAGTGAGTAGGTCGTTAATTATTTTTGCTCCCAGTTCTATTCTGCGATATCTACACTACTACACATTGCGCCGCTGCTCACCATTCCCCAACAACCTATTTTATTAATGTGTTTCCGCGTGCGTTGCATTTTCGGGCTCAAAGGTGGTTTTTTTGTGTGTAGGGGGGGGGGGTCATCATGCTGCGAGCATTTGACCAGTAAATCGGAAACAAACACAGTCTTCAATCACTGCTGCCTGCATCTGATGGTCACTGAGGAGGTGAGGGCCGCCGCCGTCTAGAAGTATTTGCCATAGCACGTGGTCCTTCTCTCTCTGAAGAAGGATGGTCATTATCACGAGGGCTGCGGCGGCCTTGAAGGCCTAGGATGGGAGAGAGAAAAGAACATCGTCAATAGTCTCATGAGTGCGTCGTAACCTTTTTATGTGTACTTGGTGGTGCTGGCGGCCCAGCTGAGAAAGGGGGCGCTACTTTGAAAAAATACCGAGCTGGAAAGATCGTCGTTATTACGACGCTGTATCCACATGTTGACGAGTCAGGTCGCTTTCAGTATCCTTCGTGAAGAATTGAAGATCAAAAACTAGACCACGTAGAGAGGAAGGAAGACCTGCATTGATAGTAGCTCCCCCTCCTCTAATCTTGATGGATGTTCTTAGAAATGAGGAGCCAAAGGCTCCTGTCATTAACGGTGCAGTGAAAAAGCTTTCAGCCCAAGAGAGGGATTTAGAAAGCGGTTATTGCCTTTTTGGCCGAAAAGCTGAATAAAACATAGCAGAAGTTACTTTTTTGCTGGCTGCATTATTCTCCATCATTAGCGTCTGCTGGCTGCTTCTTGAATTTGCATTGTCAGTGGGGTGGGGGTTGGTCTCGTACTAACTGCAGCACTGCAGAACAGTAGCACGAGTAGCAATCCCGTGCTTAACGTTGGTTCTGATCTGGTTTGGGGTCTGGAAAGAGTACCTGCGCACGTGTTTGCGTACATGCATGTGGGCTCAGCACACAAAATGTGCGAATTTTCTGTCCTCCGTAAGTTTTTTCTTTTCCCCGCATCTTCCTGAAACATTTCTGAAAGTGTCGACGATCGATTTAGTGGACGTCACTTTAGGGAAGAACCTTGCTTTAGTGATAATATTACCGCAAAGCCTCGTGAACTTGACTCGATAGAGAGGACTCACGAGAACATGACTTAGTGGTTGACCTGTGGGCCGAGCAGACACAACTCATTCGGGTCACCGGATGAATGGAACTTCTAGGAATAGAGGCAATATAGAGCTAAATGTCTTGTCCCCTTTCAGTTCCAATTACGCCAGGTAGTCGTTTGAGCCTGTGCCTTGTCCTTCACTTAGTCCAGAGCCGTGAATTTAGTTTATTTTCTGTCTGCTGCTGTCGGCCAATTTTAGCCCAACAGCCGGACGCGAATGTTCTGTTCAATGAGTTGGCAATGTCGTCGGTATACTTGGTAACTCCATCATCCGATGTAACTGTAACAGTCACATCATAGCGCCCCTCAATTATTGCTTATGTTTCGATTTTAGCATTGAAAAAGTTCAGAATTGTTTTTTGTGCCCCTAGAGGCAAGTTCACTTAATAACGAACGCCATTTGTGAACACCATGCTTGTGAGCTCCTGACCGACAAGTTACTGCGAACTGATGAAGTAAATGTCCATAATATCCAATGTATGGGTGCAATCGTCCGTTATATCTTGCATGCATCGTGTCGCTATTGGAGCTACCTCGTTTGACTCGTACTTGGTCGGAAGACTTTCATTTCATGTTACCTGCTCGACAACAGGGAAAAGTGCAAATGTGAAGCACGTGCAAAGTTTCAAATGCAAATAGCCGGATGAGCAAAGACGAATGTGCAGGAATAGTTAGAGTTAGAATGATTTCGAATGCGAAAGAGATTACTAGTTTGAATCATTGATGACTTCAGTGAAGTCTTCTTGACTGTCCCGTGACTCACGTATCCCTTCAGCAGCAGTAATCACGTCGGCACCACCATTCACCTCAATCAGGCCTCCACCCGGAAGAGTGAGAGGCTTCTCTAGCCGTCCATTCAATTCCTGTCGGGGGACTTTCTCTCCGTTTTACCAATTTCGCAAACCCGGAAGCTCTTCTTCATCGACTCTGACGAGGGAGCTTGGATTGGAGCACGTCAACCAGAGCTTGGTGTGACGGCCGCTTTCTATTACCCTTATGCCGTCATTTCCTTTGGTCCATCAGTTCCAGCGGTTGCGAAGCGCACCCTTGAACAGACTGCTTAGAGACACATCGAGTGGGTGAGCAGCACTGTTCATCCTTGACGAGATACGTTCAACCGTTGTGTGGAGAGAACGAGTGACTTCATACTTCAGATGGGGTCCATAGTTGTCCGTGTGCAGTCAAGTTGCTCCTAGGGTTGGACAGGGACCTCGCTGGGTGAAGCGACGGCAGATCCATTTCAACTTCAGTCACATCGGCGTCAGCTGAGAGGACTGAAACACTTTCCTGTCAATAGAAAATTATTAGTGTCTTCACCCTTCGGCCATTGACAGGAGAAGAGTAAATCTAGACTTCTTCCTTTAAAATGCAGTCTCATCTGAGGACGCTTCAAAGAGGCAAGATTCATTCATGTTGTGGATCTACATGAGCGTGACCCCCAAGACCTCCCAGACCCCGAATGACATCGATGCAAATTCAAGAACCAGCCAGTGTACATAAATGATAAGGGGTAGTGATACAGGCTGCAGAAAAACAAATCGTTCTGCAACGTCTTATTCAAGTGTTTGGTATCCAAGACATTAACCGATCTGTCCTGAGACTCCGTGGAATCGAGGGAAACTTGGCGCTTCTCCGTGGCAGAGCAATTGTCCGGCTATGTAATCTAGGGTTGGGATGAGCAGGTATTATTACCTCCATTGGGAGAGCGGACGAGCCTCAGGTAAAACAGAAGCATTTCGGTCAAGTCATTACATTGCAAAATGTCTGACAAGAAAGTTTCAGCTGACTTGGGACGAAAAGGTGAGAAACATGCTGCATTTTGTCGTTGGGCCACATATTGGTTTGAGCACCCTAGCGCCAAAATGGGCAGTGGCAAAGTTGATCGTGCTATTGCATCTTGACAAGCAATGTCTGAACGACAAATTTCAGGCGCAGATTCCACACCCGAAACTACCACTGCAGTGTAATGCAAACCCATTTTACTCCCCGAAAATTGCTTACGCCAAGGACTATACGATAAATTTGCATTACCATGCATGCCAGATTTGACTGTAATATGCAGTTGTCTGAAGTTGTTATCCCAAGTTTTCAAAAAAGTCCTGGGCTCTCGCTCTATCGCCTTTGGGGCATTGGATGCCTGGGCAGCCCAAAATTCACGTTTTCCAGGTGACGATGATGAGGCTTTTGGGATCAGATTTGAAGGCAGCTATGAGGGAGCGTCAAATGATCCATACTGTAGGCTTTCAATGCCCACCAAGCTTCTTCTTTCATTGGTTGGCCTCGGGGACATGCATGCCAACGTGATGAGCGAGGACACTTAGAACAGCTTTCCCGTCCTCATCTCTGCAATGTCAGGCAATAATCGGTGCACGCAACTTCTCATCCTCTCGATGATTACGAATGGAACCAATCATAACTTCATTTGTCTCTGATGCCCTCAAGAAACCCGTCACAACCCTTGGGTCCTTGGAGAAATCAGTGTTCCCAGTCTGATTGCAGATGCAGCAGAAGCCATCAAAAAGGGTAACATCATTGCAATTCGACGTTGAATTTGCTACAGATATCTTGCATGGGTCAAAGCGGATGCAAGATTTCCATACATCAAAGACAAAGTCATCAAAGCCAAGGTCATGACAGACATTGACAGACTTCAGGTTGCATAAAGAGAGAAAATTTTCTGTAGGTGTGTTCAGCTCTTCAATCATGCATTCAGTAGTAGGCAAGACGCAAATTTGCTTTGCTTACACCTCACTAGGTGCCGAGGAACTGATTTTAAGTGCGTTTATAACCTTTAACTGCAATTCGTAACCCTACAAACAATGGTAAATCAAATATGCACTCAGACTGGCACTCACACAATGACTCAACTTTGTTTTGTTTCCACCTCTGTAGATGCCCAGGTACTGATTTTAAGTGAGTTATAACCTTTACTCATGATGTGTCTCTCACAGATTGTGTCTGAGCCAAGTGTGACCCTAGATTTGAAAAGAGCATTGATATCAGGAGGATTTTTGTCATCTAGTTATGACTGTATGCGCATCATTGTTGGTTTTAAGTGAGCCAATATCTTTTAATATCAAACTGTTCATAACTCCTTTAATAATAGTCATTTCACTAAACCACATACATGTCTGTGTTCAGCACTTAAGGGACTACAACTTTTGTCAAAAAAGTTTTATACAGGCCTTGCACTGCAATAAATATAATGGTAGTTATATATTCCATTTTGTTAAGCTTTTTAAATATTGGTGATATTTAAGGGTGAACCCCAAGGAACTTCCTCATTTTGAAAAAACGTTACACTTTTGTGTAGTAAACATCTCTGTGCAGCGGACTGGGAAGGCTGTACCCCCCCCCCCCCCCCCCAAAAAAAAAAAATGGACCATTGGGGGTTGTGCTCCTGTCTAAGGGTTGCGCACCTAATAAGTATACCGAAGTATATGATTAAGTATCACTTTCCATTTCAAATAGCGGGCTATATAACAACGCAAAGTCTGCGGAAGCACAGGGATTCACCGTCTTAGGTGCAGCATTATTGGCTTTTGCTTGGCACAACGGACCCAGCAACATCCTGCTATGAAGCACGCATTAGGTAAACAATACTGCACGTTCTCTGTGCACAGCACGGTGTTTGCATACAGCGCTGAGTGCGCTCACGCTCCTTTCTTGTCAATTTCTTCAGCAGTATCATTAGTGAAGTCAAGGGCTGTTACAGGTATAGTGCGTAACTTATTAAAAAAGTTTCATGTAAATGTTCTACGTACTGTTGGGAAACTAAATATGGCACTTTGTGTTACTCGGTCTAAGTAATTACGAAGCTCTCTCCCTTAATTGTGATGATCAATGATTGACTTTTCCTCTCTGGAAAGCTGCCTATTGCAGAGGGAGAGGAAGCTTCTGTGCCCCAAACGTAAAACTTCTGCATGCATTTATTGCATGCGCAAAAAATGATGTATGTCCCACGCCGCACCTATATCGCTACGCTACTATTCGCTCATCGCTCATTTTGTTGCCTCTGCAGACTTTTTGGCGCAGATTTTTTAGGCTGGGATTTATGTGTCTACCTATTAGAATTGCCCAAATGATTACTTAGAAGTCAGAATGGATCATGTAGTGCTTTAATGAATATATCTAGCCTGTTCGATTTATGTGTAGTCTTTTCAGATCCTCCAATGCCTCATGAGAATATTTGTTGCCTTTTCTCAACTGCCATGAGCCTAAAAGACTATTTCAGTTACGACTTCAAAGTAAACTTTTTGAGCCGACTTTTTTGTCTGGACTGGACCAAGGAGTAGGATGCAACACTTTATCTGTTCGGCCGAAACAAAGTTGAGGCAGATGAGGTGTTGCATCCTACTCCTTGGTCCAGTCCGGACAAATAAGGAGGCTTAAAAAGGTTGCTTAAAGGAGTGACTGATGACGTTTTCTGTCAAGATGTCGCTTTTTGCGACATCCCGTATAAATTTCCATTGAATTAGTCATTTTCGGAAGTCTTGCCTTCCTCTGATTAGCGGACAATAAAGTAAAATGCGGACAAAAAAGTTCAGGAAATGCGGACAAAAAAGTCTTTTTTGTCTGCATTTTCCGGGAAAAAAAGCGATATCTTAACAGAAAAAACAATTGGATGCCTAAGTGAGAAGTTGATTGGTGTAACAGTGCCTTTCTTGCCTTCGCTCGTCTCCTCCTCTTTCTTTTCTGTCCAATAACAATAGTTGTGGCCGAACGTGGAAGAGTCAGTTGTATGTGAAGAATTTGTGTGCCAATGAGGTGCTTGCACATTTTCTTCTTTAAACCTATAGGGTGAGTACATGTCTTCAGGTCTTGATGGACTTCCCAGCCAGTCATACCACGCTCTCCTTGTCCTCGTCGTCCATCAGCCGGTCGCTGTCCAGCCTGCCGTCCATGGCTGACTTCAGGCTCTCTGTGACTTTCTTCACGTGGTTTGAGCCTTGCCAAAATTCACCTGGCACTTCAGT
>JAAUXU010117427.1_pt1 | contig 10624 bp, 8 predicted proteins | sample 7278151 | NCBI WGS metagenome assembly JAAUXU01 (sample SAMN14350113, study PRJNA611818) | marine sediment metagenome | isolation source: surface marine sediment (1.8m) | place: French Polynesia: Moorea | collected 2018-08 | reverse complement strand
ATGAGGACAAGGCAATTGGGATGAGACACTTTGGTGGCTTGAACAACTGAGGCTCAACCTCATTTCATCAGACCAATTCTGTTAACTCCGGTCCCATTTTTGTCTCAAAGGCCTGCCTCACTTAACTGGCAGGTCCGATTAATTGAGGCTGGACTTTACAGGGTAGCCTGAAACACTGAAGGCAGAACTTTAGGGAAGCGGGACTACTTAAGCCTGTTTGCCATAGGAAGAAAGTGAATTGAATGGAAGTGGGCAACAACTCATCATAGAATCTCGTCCCATGAATCAAAAAGTCAGGATGATCACCTCCATAATGTGTGACTTTATTCCACAATCTGCCTCACTGAAAAACCAGTGTTGCCATCGCATTGTTTCCCGAGTTATGAACGTATTTTTGTGCTTGTGCACGTACCCTATGCGCTCTGTAAGTAGCATCTGGATGGACGACTCGCTCACTCCGCTTTTACCTCCCACTTCCTTCAGATAACTCCATTCTAATCCCACCACGTCCTTTGTGTCCAAATCTGGAAGTTCTGCTGCGACGCGAATGATCCTTTTTTTCCACAAAAAAGTATTCGTTTGCGTGTCTCAGTCCCTTGCATAGACCCAGGTTCTATCCTCCGCCCTAAACTCAGTTTGCATTTGTATAGGCAGTTTATCATGGAATCATAAATTCTAGATACCTACGACGAGGTTTGATGCATTTTCTTCGCTCACTAACCCAGACACGAGTAGGAGCTCTTGCCGGGGTTCTGTATCGGGGCAGGTTGACAACTCCTCACCACGGCAATGCTCATAAGATCTTGATAACCACGGGAGGTGTGAATTCGAACTATACCCCCCATCCGTACTAGATTAGCGATGCATGTTTGAGATGGGCCACGACAATCCAAGCTGAATAGACAAGCACCTTACCTAATTTAAACACAAAACAACCCAGCCCCAACAGGTTCAATCATTTATGGATCTCTGGCGTGAAAGGAGGTGCGAAAAAGTGGTGAGAGGTGAGGAAAGGTCGATGTGAGGAAATGTCCCTAGTGCCATTGTCCTACAGAAAGATAATGTCGCGGGGGGAGGGCTGCATCGGACATGGTGTAGTCACATCCTCGATGGCAAGGCTAATTTCGTATTTCATGGTGGGAGGGAAAGTCCTGAAATGAAAGTGCACGTAGAAATTATTGCCAACCGCCGAAGTCATCTCAGAAAGGAGGAATAACTTCCGAGGGGAGATTCTTTCGGTTCTTCAATTAGGAGGAAAAGGAATCCTTCCGCTCCCCTGTGGTGACAGCTTGGATACCAAAGTTGTCCGGATGCCGGGAAAGTTTCTTAGTCAAAATCAAACTAGGCATTTGGAGGGAAAGATAATACAATTTTCTGGCCTAAAGCTCAAGAGCAACGTAGTCATACCAGGGAAAATGGCTGGAGCAACAACGTCAAAGCTTGGAGAGAAACCTAGTCTGGGCCTATGCGGGTTGCGCCCAGAACAATGATAATTTGCTGAATGCGATGGTCCTGTGGGCATTCAGTGCCTCACTACATAAGTATGGATACACTCTCATCCCTCCTCGTTCACAAGCACTGAGACCAATCCTTTACTCACTCCGTCCGATAATGCAAGTCCAGCTTTGTCAGAGAAGCTGCCTAGCAATGTAAGTCCACTTCCAAGAATACGGGAATGGAGTACTGGAAACTAGATGAAAGTGAACAATTGAAGGAAATAACAACCAGTGCAAGAAAATGAGCAGCAGCAGATTCTTGCCATGTCTCCAGATGAACTGGACAGTTGTCTTAAAGATGTCACATGTTTTGACAATTTTTGTGAAGCAATCATAGGGGATCATTTAACTTTGCCAGAAGGTTCATAATTAACTGTCATCCTTTGGTCATCAGAAATGACATTTCGCTGAACAGTCACATTCATATTTGAGGAGAAACAGGTGGAGGTTTGTCAACATCATCTCGAGAGCAACTTGAGAATTCATTTCATGTCGTCAGCAAGAATCAATTGCTTGGACTAAGAAAGCTTCTTCAGGCAATGCTACCAATGCTGAGACACACAAGTACCCTTTGTACTGCACATTTTGGGGCATCCGGGAACTCCCAAGCAAAAGTGGATTCATTTTATCGGACAGAGGGATTAGAACTGAACAATCTTGAATGACCTTGGAATTCAGCCTTTCTCCTTTCTATGATTGTCTTGGCTTCTCGCCTGCCGAAATTGGATAAGGAGGGATAGAACTCCTCGATCCTCTTAAAACAGAGGATCAAGTCCTCCAAAGAAATGGAGTACTCTCTAAAAGGGCAATGCTGCCTGCTTGCTAGGCAGAATTGGCAGCTGCCGGCTACTGCCAAAGGTATCAGCTGACATCGGAGGACACGGGACGTCGTCCGGGAAAAGGGAATCTCTACCCAAAAATGTCAGCCAACAAAAAAAACCCCAGGAACACTCCAAAGTGCTTTTAAGCTAAACTGTGTGGTGTCAACCAACTACAGCAGCCTCAGGTGTTTCTCCTGGTACGAACTAGTACTAGACAACATCCTGTACAACCTGTTGTTACGGAGAATTACATCACTGTTTCTTCTTTCTGCTGCCGTGATTTTCTACATATGTACTCATGTGGTAAACGCAACTTTGAACCTCGATTTTTAGCCTCAAAGCAGCCTCGAAATACACCTTCGACACACCAATTCTACATCTCGTAATAACAGTGGTAAGGGTTCGCTTTCTAAATCTAGTGGGGGTATCGCTCATTTGGCTGTACCTTGCAGTGCATAACTTTCTTTGCTACACACATACACTCTAATTACCCAAGGCAGAGAAAATAGGAGTGTCAACCTCCTCAGTGATGCTCTCTCAGATGGCCCAGAGGGAACTCTGAGACACCTAATGGATGTGCACTTCCCAGGTCACTCTGCCCAGTCGAAGAGGGGAGGGATAACACATACTACAGTGTCTTCAATGATGGGAGATAAACTACATGACTGTAGATAAAATCCAAGAGGCCTTAGCTAGTACAGTCCTTGGCGTAAGTAATGTCGCTTGGAACATATCAATGTCATACGCTGAGTGGGATAATTGTGAGGTTGAGTTTTGCCATAGAATGTGTGATAGGGAGTGTCACACATATCCTGCAGTTTTGTCAAGTTTTGAGCACTCATTGTGACGTCAGAGTGCCCCAAGTATGATGAGTTGACAAAGGGGCCATGCCAAATGCTGCCGAATTTTGATGATTTTGGCAACTTTTTGAAAGTGAAAGTGGCTGAAATTTTCTGGGGGGCTCAGGTCACCCAGGCCCACCCTTATTGGGGGGCTTTGCCCCCCCAAACCCCCTGTCGCTGTGGGCCTACGTCACAAAAACACTACGTGAGCAAGGGCCTAGAGAGGTTTAGAGATTCTGCACTGGCAGCACAGGGAAAATGACAAATGTGGCAACACAACAGCGTTTATTGCGGAAAGAAACAAAGACAAACAGAAAGAATGGAACAGAACAGGGTGGACGGACAGATGGACAGACAGACAGACAGACGGACAGACAGACGGATGGACAGACGGACGGACAGACGGACGGACAGACAGACAGAGCTCTCAACGATTGCGGTGGGGGCCTTCAATATAGTCACCCTCATTGTCAACAACTCTCTGCACTTGGCAACGGAAGTGAGAGCAACACTGGCGGACTGTATCGGTAATTACAAGGCTGCAGGCCCAGATGGTTTTAAACCGATAGTTCTGAAAAACCTACTGGTCTCCTGCATTAATAGACTGAGAGTTATCTATACCTCCTCCTTGTATGCAGGATATGTTCCAGCATGCTGGAGAAGGTCAAAGGTGGTGTTCATTCTGAAACCAAGAAGGGATGACAGGATGACTACACTAAGGCAAAGTCATTCTGTCCTGTCACCCCAACATCCCACATCTTTAAGACCATGGAAAAAGTGATCTTGAATCATCTAGAAAATGTATATGATATACATAGTAAGCTAAATGTCAATCAGCATGCTTTCTGTAAAGAATCAAGCTGTGACTCAGCTTTATCGGACATGGTTGATGAGATACAAAGTTCAATCTTCTGCAACCAGTATGCCCTGGCAATCTTTCTAGATATAAAGGGTGCTTTTGACAACTCACATGTTGACTCAAGCATCCAGAGAATACATGCCAAATGCCTACCCCCCCACTTAGTTAGATGGCATGCACACTATCTTCATTTTTGATCAGTCACCATCAAAATAAAAGGGATCTCCACAACTAGGTCTCTGACATGGGGGTCACCTCAGGGGGGCATTTTGTCTCCCTTGGTGTGGAATCTGGCATTCAATGACCTGTTAGACAGATTCAATTCTGGGCCAGCCCACATCAAGGGGTTTGACAATGATGCAGCTATTGTACGTAGAGGCCTTGATATACACACCCTCATTGAATGGGGGCAAGAGGACATTTCCAAGGCCCTGGACTTTGGGTGTGAAAATGACCTTGAGTTTGGGGCTGAAGTAGTTGTCTTTACTTGTAAGCGACTCAAAACATCAGTTCTCCCATGCTTATGCATGGCTAACAAAGACCTTATCTACTCTGACACTGTGAAGTACCTGGGTGTCTTGCTTGACAGCAAACTGACCTTTGGCCCACACATCAGAGAAAAAGCAAAAAAGGCCACCAGGCTCCTGCATCACTTTAAGACTTCAGAGGGGCAGCTGTGGGGCCCCAACCCATATCTTACAAGATGGGTTCTCACAGGCATAGTCCTGCCCAAAATTCCATATGGGGCCATAGTCTGGGCAAACAAGGCCACAAACTATAAAAGACATTTTGATAGAGTGCAAAGGCTAGGTCTGCTGGCCATGGCCCATGTACATCATTCCACTCCCACTGCTGGCTTGGAGGCAATCTTGGGCATCATGCCATTTGACCTGCACACTCAGTGTGTGGTGGTTCAGATGGCGTGCAAGATCCAAGGTCAAAACAGGGGTCAAAACAGGGGCAAGTGGGATGGCATTGGGCGTGATCACCTTCAAGACCACCTTTTCTGGAGCAATCAGCTCCTGGAACAGGCAGACCTAAATGACCGGGCAAATTTCAACAAGAGGGCTATCAAAGACCTCTTCCACAATAGATGGAGGGAACGCTGGAAGCACCTCACCATCTGCTGTCCAACAAAACACTGGATAGACGATCCTGGCAGCATAGGCGATGCCACAGCTCACCTGGACCATCTTACTCTCAGTACTGTTTTGCAGGCCCTTACTGGTCATAATCAACTAAACTATCATCACTATATAGCAGGTAACTTTTATAAACAGATCTTTGGTTCTTCAAGGAAGAATGTAAGGAGTTCATACACCTTGCGCGCGAGTGCCCATCACTTGCCATGGAATGCCTTGGCTCTGTACAAGGCCTCTGACTTAGTAGGAATCCTCCAGACCTCTATGGTCTTGTCAGGCTCGTTAAAGTGAACTGTACCGGCAAGGCCCCAGAAAGGAGGGCAGAGTAAGTTAAGCACACTGGTGGACTCGCCACGCCAGGCATCTCAGTCTACTAAGTGCTTAGATGTTTGCCACTAAATTGGGGCAGGAAAAGACCCAATCCAGGGTTACTCCTTCCTTCTGCTTAGGCATCAAGCCTTAGCAGAAACCCCACAAGCAAACAAACACTTTAATTACCAATAATAACTACATAATCCCAGTTCCATTGGTTCCACAGGTTATTTTAAGATATTGTCACGCAAAAATGGGTCTGTCCCTGAATGAGTGCTGTAATTTAAAATGGCTGTTTTGTCAAAAAGATTCAGGTCTAGGATTTAGGCAAAAGGCCTTTTTTAAAGCTGAAGGTGTCCTTTGCATAAGACCGTTGTCCTTTTCCATGTTTCAATCTTGATCGGGTCTCTCTGTCCCATTGTGCGGTTGCTATTCCCACAACTACCTCAGAGGTTCAAATGCTATCATTCAAGGGCGTTTACTGTTCAAGGAAGGGTGGTCCTCGCTGATAACCTCTAATAACAATCCACGCCCGTGGAAGGAAACCTCACCCACAAGTGAGAAACTTTTTGCTCCTCACAGGTGTAGAAAAGCCCAGGTGTCTTCAGTGATGAGAATGGCGTAGGTCATAATCTGCCAACCTGCAATAGCAAACAAGCTCGCTGAATCCCAGAAGAAATGAAAAATAATCGGCCATAGCGGTGTTCTTACGAAAACGAACGCTTGCAGGATCAGACCAGGACAAAATTGAATGCTCATGCAGTCGAGAAATCTAGCCTGGCCTTTTTAGCTATGTAAGTTCATGGTATGTGTGTCGAACTTCATTCGGGATGGGACCGCTGGGCTCGAGGTCAAGGGATCGAAATGAGTTAAGACCTTAAAAACTACCCGATTGAGAAACATTCGACTTAGAAACCCGTATGGCAAACCCGACTGCTCTCATCTAAGGCAGCCACAGGATGAGCTGGGATTTATGTTCTTCCACGACGGATCTTTCATCTTATTCAGTGTGAAACCCTTTCCTGGCTGATGCCCGCTTTTAAAAAGTCTGAACCCCTTTTGTCTGGGAGGGTGCAAATGGGGTTTCGAGGAATTATGGGAACGACTTTAAAAGACTTTCTTACTTGCAGGAGCTTAGTTTCACCTCACTCCTCTTCCAGGTACCGCGCTGTCATCTCGCCCATCAGCATCCGCATGACCATCAACACCAGCCAACGGCAGTACCGCAGGAGGCTCTGCAAGTACATCTTCTCTGTCCTGGTCTTGTCTGTTCTCATTAATATTCCCAGGTAGGAAGTCTGAGTTAGCAACAGTACTAATAATAGCTCACGTAATGAATGAATGGTAACAACTTCAGTCGGACTCTAATAACTCTGAAACAAATGTTCCAGCTGATAATGGATGTCTGTACGGATCTCATATGAAGACATTTATTTCATTTGGAGGCCCGAATGCTGGGCTTAATCGAGTTATACTATGTTGCACCCGCAGACACTGATCAGAATTGCCACTTGCTTGGTGAGCCAATGACGCGTTGCAAGAGAAGTAAAGTGAAGTCCGAGTCTGATTAAGTCGGACATTGAGGAGAGCGTTTCTAATCACTGATGAAGCTACAGGGACCCTGATCAGTGTTGTGGTCAGCATGCTTGTGTTGCTGTGTAGAAAAAAGAAGGAAGCAGAATCCTCAAAAGTGTTGTTGGCCCTCACGAAATAGTTCTAAATCATTCATCAAGAGAATAACAATCCTGATCAGTGTTGTCCAGGGTAACTCATTCTCAACGAATGCCGGAAGATAATGCTCTCGATGGAGCGATCGTCTAACATCAGCCCTATACGTGGACGTGACCAGTAGTCTTACACAATTATAAAAATAGGGCGCTTGTCTTTTGAATGGCACGTTTACAGTCCATATTTCTTTTCAGCAATGACGCAATTTGACGAAAAAACTTTTTTTCGCCATTTCATTAAGTCTTCTCATAAGCATCCAGTAATGGGATGCCTGCAGCATTGTTTTGTGTGGACCTTGATGGGAGCTGTACACCGCGCTCAGATGTCCACTCAATCTGTGATATTGAGGCAAGAAAGAGTCAGATGACTCTCACCTTTCAATAAGCTCTCTGTGTCTGCTCGAAAAGACCACGAATTAATGTCTGTCGCATCTCCTTGGTGACCCTGACACCATGGCCATCCTGAACCTTCCTCCAAAAGTGCTGTGATTTCTAGACAAATAGTCGAAGAACATTTCCATCACTCAGCACTCCAAAAATTTCGCGTTAAGCATTGTATTGGCCGCAATTGTGAGGTGGACAGTGAATGTGACTTATACCTATAATTATATAGGTACTGTTCACTGAGGAGGGAAGGTGCGTGATTTTCAAAAAAAAAATTCTGTTGTCTTGGTTATGGTCATCCAGTAATGAAACGTTGTTGACCTTCACTTCATTTTCACTTTCCTAAGCCTTTTTACAAAAGGGTGAAAATTAAGAGAAAAAAACTTACCTTATAACAACATATTAACAATATATATTGTACAGCAGTACTATATGGAACCGAGTTGGACTTGACTACACGAGGATCATTTTCACAATATGTCCCTCTAGGGAGGGGGAATATAGTGCAAGAATATTTCCCGATAGACAGTAAATAAGCGGGGAAATACTCCGGAAATCGTGGGGTAAATTACAAATTCCCCCCGTCAAGCAGCACTTCATTGACCCGAGATGGACTTAATGCCACGAGGGCAGATTTTTCTCGTCTTCTCTTCGGGAAATCAAATCCGCCCTCGGGGCATTAAGCCCATCTTTGGTCAACAAAGTGCTTACAGGGAGGGGATATCGAGTCACAAAGTCATTTGAAAGGACGGGAAGTAATTTCAGATTGCCGAGGACGCAGATGAGCATTCAGGCTTCCCCCTCAAGTTGGGAGAGCCTTGGCAGCCACTTCTTTCTGAATAATCGCAACCTTTGAATTCATCACCTCAGACGTGAATTGACACATTCATATATCTGTATAAGAGCAAAACGGATGGATACGAGTTGTTCTCAACCAAAAGTACGTTGTTGCTTGTCTGAAAAATGAAGAGCTGAACCATCAAGTGTTGATTACGTGGCGTTGCCACTTCAAGTGTCTAAAATTTCATGGTACTTTCATGGTACAAGTTGCACAATGGATCCATGCACATTAGTCTGACTTTTCAGTTTTCGTTGCATGTGCAAAACTTTTTGTCTGAAAGGGGCATTTTGGGTCTTAACCAAACATTCCGAGTTCTAGTCATTTAGAGAGACTGAAAGAAAGTGGTTCCTCCAAGAATCCAACCTCTCGCAACTGAGAGCACCATGTCACTGTGTATCTCAACACTTTCTCTGCGTTCAACATGATCAATAATGTCGATGCCGGATGACAACAGTCCAAGTTATTTTTTCGTGGTGTCAGTATTTTTGTCCAAAAGTACATCCCGATCTTTCGATGTCATCGTCATGGTGCTACAGCAAAGGATCTTGAGGGAGACCAGAGAAGCGTTTGAAATTGTGGGTCTGTAATTGACGTTCTCATTGGGCAGAGACGTCGAAGAAGCAGAGGAAACACTGAGCAAAGGAAGAAAAGCAGCCGGAAACGTCGCGGACGTGATCAAAAGAATAAAGAAGAGCCACTGGTATCAGGAAGACAAAAAAGATTGGAATCTCTGTTGTAACTTCAGAAAGCAGTTCTGAAAGGGCTTCAGAAGCAGCAAACAAAGATACGGGGAATTTCATCCGTTCTGGGTCTTGACGTTTAGGGACCTAATGCCGAAATTCACAAAGTATCGAGCACTGTCCTTCTTGGACGTCCCAAAGGAACTGCTTACAAACATATTACGGAAACATGCTAGAAACATACAGTGCATATAAGGAACGATTTATTCGTATACATACACAGAACAAATGTCAAAATGTAGAGAATACGCAAAGGGACTTCTTTGTAGCCACAGTCCGGGAATTCCAACACTGTGAAAGTGCTGCTGCGCTTTACTTTTTCAACAACGACAAAATATAGCAAAGTTCCTTTAGGCAGGACACAATGAGCCAAAAACAAGTTCATGTACTTTTGTCATTAGTACTTTCCAATGCGTCGCACGAGTTATTACTGTCAGAATATTCTGAGAAAGGGAGTCGGACATTTCAGAGTCTAGAGAGACCAAAATACACAGCCAGTAAATTGGTGGTGACATACTCGGATGCAGAACGTAATCCTCGAGCTAGAGCTATTAGAGAGCTAGAGCTATTAATGCTGTTCGCGCTCCCTATATATGGAAAAGCACTTGCGTAGCTGCTGGGTGCGGAAAGTTGTGTGCGCTATACTAGCGATATTAGCTTTTGAAGGGTGATCAGGTATATGGTATCTGACCTTAAGTACAGTGCTTGCAGTAAATAATGCCGTCTGGTACATATCGATGTCCTATGCTAAGGGGGATCATTGCACCCATGCACCATTCCCCAGTGCCACAGAATTCACCGGCAGCATTCCACCAGGTACCAAATGGTTTGTCAAATTAGATGCCAAGAATGGATATTTCCAACTTCTCATGGATGAGGCAACCATGGCCCTAACAACCTTTGTAGTCTCACAAGGATGGTTCCAGTACTGCCGCGCACCCATGGGGTTATGTTCATCAGGAGATGAATACTGTGCCTGTGGCAACGCAGCCCTATGCGACATCCAAGGCATCAAGAAGATCATTGATGACATCCTCATCCATGCCAAGTCAATACCAGAATTGCTTGATACAGTGAGATGAGTCGTCGAATGATGCCGAGAACATCAGATTACCCTTTCCAAAGAGAAAGTGCAAATGGGTAACACAATTACATTTGCTGGATACATCTTGTCAGATCAAGGGGTCTGTGTTGACCCTGACAAGTTAAAGGCCATACGGGACTTCCCAGAACCCACAAATATCACCAAGCTTTGGTCATTCCTTGACCTAGCAACCCAGTTAGGGCATTTCTTACCTGACCTTGCCCACGTATTCCTCACCACTCCGGACACTACTCAAACAAGCATGTCGCATGGCTATGGCTACCAGAACACTCTGCTGCCATGGCCAAGACAAAAGCAGCCCTTCTCAAGCCTGCAGAAACATATCACTTCGACCCCAAGAAGAAGAGCCATCTAT
>JAAUXU010146983.1_pt1 | contig 10625 bp, 10 predicted proteins | sample 7278151 | NCBI WGS metagenome assembly JAAUXU01 (sample SAMN14350113, study PRJNA611818) | marine sediment metagenome | isolation source: surface marine sediment (1.8m) | place: French Polynesia: Moorea | collected 2018-08 | reverse complement strand
CCAGAAGCTCCAACATCTCCACCACCAGAAGCTCCAACATCTCCACCACCAGAAGCTCCAACATCTCCACCACCAGAAGCTCCAACATCTCCACCACCAGAAGCTCCAACAGCTGCAACTGGTACCATTCCTAAAGAATCAAACCTGATAATGAGGCAGACAGAAATGGCCATAGACAGGACCCCAGAACAGGAATTTGTCTACAGGTGCAGAGCTGTAGGAGCTTTGAGAGAAGCTCAAGCTCTTCTTTGGAGAAGAGACTTTGATACAAACCATCAATTGTCGGTCAAAATGCTTCAATCACAACAATACAGTGGAAACTCAATGAGATTATCATTAGATGATTTTGAAAACTCTTATGAAGCATTGAGAGACAAAGGAATGTACTGTGGGAGTGTCTTGACAGGAGAACACTTAGCCAATCGACCAAGTTACCTCCCAACTATTAAGCGCACTCTGATGCAGTGTAGGGAAGGTGTGAACAGTCAATTTCCATTGATGGCAGATCCATTTGACCACAGATCAATAACACGGGATGATGCTCGATCCAGTGCATCAAGCTCTTCCAACTTGGGACACTTGGGAAAACAGTTGACATCAGTGGTTGCTATATCATACAATATAACAAAGTATATTGTAGTGGAATAAGTGTAGCTTGTACAGAACATCGATATTACACACTTATTGTCCACAATATTCCGTATGCATAACATGTGTTCACCTAGCACCTACAAATAATGAGAGAGAGAATGCCACAGATGTGCCCTCCTGATGAGAAATCAGGGCCCCGACCCCGTATGTGACCTCCAAGTGACCGGGCAGCGAGATGGCAGACAAAGAGCACACCCCTTGGCACTGTCTCTAATCATCTAAATGACATCCTGTCACATTGTAGTGAGTCATCTCGTGAATTATCCTACGTGCATCTTAGCATCCGGTACTGGAAGGGTTATGTTTCTTTGTTCTTCTTTGTTGTCATGCGAACCCTTTGTCTGAAAAGAAGCACTACAGGAAGTCTGTGGATAAGACCACACCTGTGGGGGGAGCAACAGGAGTATAAAAGGGGAGAAGCACAAAAATAAGGGGACTAGGAGACAGCCCTCTTGGCTTACATACAAGCAAGGGGAGGAGAACTCGCGAGGCAGCACGAGCACTGCGACAGACAAGCACCGATATACATGAAAATACACCTATTGTAGAAATCTTTCATCGACTCTTTATTCATGGCACGACTCGAATGCTGGAGATTGCGTGGCGCAGGACAAGCACCACCATAATATCAAAAGGTTTGACGGTCAACAAGCCAATTGTTACCCCAGATGGGAGACACAATGGCAGAATGCAAAACAGAAGATTGCAGACACAGGAAGAACTCCTACCCAATTGTTAGAAGAAATGCAAAAGACTCTGGCAGTTCCTGCTCTTTCATTTGTACAAAATCTCCAACCAGTAGATGAAAATCTGGAGGTGGCAGAAAACCTCTTGGATTCTTCATACAATGATCCACAGGTCTTAGTTAAACAACTTGTCCATCAACTGCTTGATTTGGAGACAATGAAAGATATTTTCACTAGTCTCCAAAAGGGTCTTTCTACATTAATGGGAGCAAAACAACAGCTATTGGCACTGCAAGTGTCTCCACAGGACATGGCTTTCATACTCTTTGTTGCCATCACAGAAAGGAAAACCTCACCTCAGAGCAAAAAGGAATGGCAAAAGATCCTGCGCAGAAAGAAGAACCAGCAATCTCTCATAGGTGCAGACAAAACCTATGATGATTTCTTTGATGCTATCACCAGAGCTATGAAAATCTGTCAGACACACAACTTCAATAGAGATTCAAACAAACAGCAGCCAAGACCAAACACCACATTACCCAGCAATTTCACCACTGCAGGGAAAACTTGCATATTCTGCAATTCAAGTTTCCATGAGAAGCCACTTTCTTTCTGATTTGAAGAAGTGTGACTGAGGAATTAGGTTTGAATAGGAAAGAATGCACACTGAAATTGATTACATCAGGAAACAAAACGCATGATTTTAGGCATCAAAAACAAGTACAGTTCCAACTGGAGTCACTAGACAGAACTTACAGATCGCCAATGATTCACGCAAGTACAGCCCCAGAGATAAGTGGACCTATTTGTTACATAAATCTCAATCCACAGGACTATCCTCACTTGAAAAACCTTGAATTCACAGAGATACATCCTATGACAGAAAGCACTGACAAAATAGTCGATGTCATGATTGGAGAACCTCTATATTCAGAAATTCTGGAAGGTACACCAATAAGAGGGAAAACCTATGGAGAGCCAGTGGCTCAAAAAACAAAACTTGACTATTGCCCTGCCAGAGCTATTCAAACTAAACTGGGAGAAGTACAGTTGGTCAAACAATTTTGGGATCTAGAACATATTGGAATTCATTCCCAAAAGACTGAACACTTCACCTTGGAGGAGGAACTGGCAATGGAAAAGGCCCAGGAGTTGACCATCAAAAAGGACAGTCATTGGACCACTGGACTTTTGTGGAAACCAGAAGCTCCATTAATCGAAGAGATGAACTGTGGTAGAGCAAGTGCCATCATGCTCTGAGTAGAGAAGAAATTAACTCCAACTAAATTAGTGTTGGGAACGATCCAGAACCTCTGTCAATTCGTCACGTTCCCAACCATAAGATCCGATCAACTACCTTAGTAGTGCCTGACGCTAGGGATAAGATCGAATCTTATGAAAGCCCTGCATATACGTATATATCAGAAGTTTATGCTAGAGCCGAGAAAGCTGTTGAACCGTATACTTATATATATGAGAGATGTATAGTTTGAGAAATTGACCATAGATGATGACAGAATAAGTAAACACTTCCAGCGATTGATTATGTAAGAAAGAGAGATGAGTAAAAGAATGTGAAATCTGATCATCAAGAACACCTGACAGAATTGAGGGCATCGCCAACGCATCATCAACACCTGCACTAAGAATCACTAATACAGGTCAGAGGGACCTCGGCGGCCACGAAGACAGTCCAGCAAAAAAGTATAAAAGGTCTAGAGACAATGGCCACGGGGCTGCTGTGTATAGTAGAATTAGGTGGAGTTCACTTGTTGCGGTGTCTATCCAGTAACCTGCTTGCTTGGGAAGGAACTTAGAAGAATGATCTTCTAAGCTATTTCTCGTGTGCCATCCCTCCTTTGTAAGTCAGAGTCCGTGTAAAGTAATGTTCTGTATAAGGGGAAAATACAGCATTGCTGCGCATCACTTGAGTGTGTTTAACATCCGAGTAGGTAAACCCTGATCTAGAATGAGTTAAATTTTGTGGTTGGACCCCGTTGTTCATGCATTCTCGCTCACACTTCAAGGGTAGACTGGGGATCAGATTCGCTGCACATCGCTACCGTGTAAGGCGATTCCGAGTCTGAGTAACCTGTCTTATACAGATTGCATCCTGGTATCTGCCCACCAACGCAGCCAAGTAGCTGGTTGAATCGAGTGGGTAAGCGGCGTTGATACCAATGGGAACTCTCCGTGGCTCCTCCCTTGGCCAGAGGTGGCGACAGAGGCTAGTAGCGCTGTCAAAGCCCAGTAGTGTGATTTGAGGTCTCATGTTACAAATGGAAGAAATACATCATGGATGAGATGGTTTGGTCAGATCCATTACACTTCACCTACCAAAAGGTCCATTAATCAAAAGATCAATCCAGAAGCTTTCCAAAGTAGAATGCCAAAATGATCTCCCAACTGGTCACACATAGGTTAAATCTATCACTGCAATGTTGCAAAAAAAATTTTGCTGACCTATTACATTAATCACTGAGACTACTCAGTCTCAGTTACCTGTGAGACACTGTCAGTGCATCATGCCCATCACCACCATCATGAACTTCATCATATTCTATCTAATTACGGTGATCATCACACCATCTGTGCATTCCAAACATGGCTTCTGCTCTCTTCTTCCATCAGGAAAAGTCACTGCACCTACAACATACTCTTCATTGATTATTCAGGTCAATGAGGAAACCATGGAAGAACAAATGAATTTCCAAGAAGAGACAATCAAGAAAGGTCTTCAAATCCTTGCGCGGCAATACCAAGCACACAAGGATGACCTGCAAATGAAACAACTGAAACAGAATCTGGCAGATCTCATAGACCGCAAAAAACAAGCACAAGCTGTCTTTCGTGATAGTTATACCCATCAAAAGAACAGAGATCCTCTGGGCTGGCTGTTGGGAGGAGCAGCTTTGGGCCTTGGCCTTGCAAATGAGTACCAGATAGCACAACTTCAACATTGAGTAACTGCACAAGCTATCAAAATCCAGAACCCAGGATTGATGAGTGCAAGTAGAGACTTTTAATCAACATTTTACTGTATTAGAACCATTTTACCATGTTTTTATTCAATGTGGCCGCCCTTAGCAGCAATGACTTGCTCAATGCAGTGCCTGAAGGCCTTGGAGGCACTGATGATGCTCATGCCATCAATGGCATCCCAGTTCCAGTTGATGGAGGCCTTGAGGGCCCACACACTCTCGTAGCAGTTGGCCCCCACCTGCCTTTCCATCTCTCCCTTCATGTCGTAGTTCAAGACATTCAGGTCAGGTGAGTTGGAGGGCCTGGTGGTTGGCTCCCAGAAGGTGTGCATGTGGTCGGCCAGGAACTTGAGAGTCTTCTTGGCCTTGTGGGCAGGTGTAGAGTCCTGGATGAAGATGTATGGCCCCTCCACATTCTCCTCCAGCCAGGGGATCACCTTGGACATCAACAGCTCCAGGTACACTTTTGTGTTGACCTTCTCCTTGGTGCCAAAGAAGTGGAGGGGCATCTTTTTGCCCTTGCTGGTCACTAGTCCAAAGACCATGACTGAGGCCGGCTTCATGGTGTGGAAGACTGCAGGGACATTAGCCCTATCCTTCTCCAAGTACCAGCCTTGGGTTGGCCTCCACTGATCTCTTCAGGCCAGCCAGGAACCGTGGCGTCTGCTTGTTGAGAGTCCCCAGCACTCTGGGGCTGCAGCTGGCATCCTTCCCCTGCTTCTGGCAGGCCACAATGTCATAGATGGTGGACCTGGGGTACCCAGTGAGCCTCTTGATGACCATGGGCTTGTGGCCTGCATGGGAGAGCTCTAGAATGGTTGCTCTTCTCATCACCTCCATTGCAATGATGTGTGTTTTTTGTGTACAGCAACACGCAACAATCATTTAAGTAGTCACAGACCTCAATTTTCAAGACAAAAATTCAACCCTACTTGCACTCATTATTGTTCTGGCTGAAGATAAACATCACCCGGATTTTCCTGGCCAACCCTGTACACCAACAGCTGGTCTAGAAACAATCTTGAACCTGATGCCATTGGACCTCCATGCTCAGTGCATGGCAGTCCAAGCTGCCCTTCAGGTGCACAGCTGGAACAAGACAAAGTGGGATGACATTGGTCAGGGACAAACAAGGGGACATGTTCTCTGGGGTGAGAAACACATCACAGAGATTGGCCTCAAGGATGTCCCACTAGACCTCTGCCATGGCACCAAGTGGGTCAAAAATTCCATTGTCAACTTGAGCAGCTTTACAAAGGGGACCCCCACTGAGGGGAACCATGTCAAGTGCTACACTGACGGCAGCCAAATTAATGAAGCCACTGGCTGGGGCTACATCATGTATGAGCAGGGGATCAGCTATCAAGGCCACAGCTCCCTGGGCCACTGCTCCTCTGTTTTTCAGGCAGAGGTAACGGCAATAATGGAGGTAGCCAAGGCTCTCCTTCCCATTACAGGGAAGGAGATAGTCTTCTTTGTGGACAGTCAGGCTGCCCTATATGCATTAAATGCACTAACCTTTCAATTGACCGTGGTAGAGCAGTGCATGGACACACTGAACACTCTGTCCAAGGTCAACTTTGCTACACTACACTGGGTCAGGGCCCATGTAGGACATGAGTTGAATGAAAAGGCAGATGCCCTGGCAAAAAGCAGAACAAGGTCAATCACAGAATCAATCCCGCCTTTCCCCAGCAAACAATTGGAAAAGGAACTATTCTTATCCAAATGGACAGACAGGTGGTCTAGAACTTCCCCATGTCAGCAAACAAAGTATTGGGTTGGGACGTATTGGTCCCTGGGTCACTGCCCCCCTGGATGATACACAATAATTGTGAAACAATCAGTCTAATACCCCAGGCCATAATAGGGTACAATTACCTTAATTACCATGAGACAATCATGGGTAGCATCCCCAATAACCTATGCAGGTTCTGTGGGGAGGAGTGTGAGGAGTTCCGTCACCTTGCGCACGAGTGCCTGGCACTCACAATGGATTGACTGAACACATTCTAGGAGCTCCAGCGAAGCAATTGTCCACCCAATCTAGCAGGCCTTGTCAGGTTCATTTGCGTGAACCATATGGGCAAGGTCTTGGGAAGGAGAATACAGTAAGTGTCCTGGAACCTACTGATCCCTCCCTGAAAGGAGGTAGGTGGGCCACCCAGGGTTGACAGTTGTTGTCTAATACTACTGCCATGCAGGGGTAGGGAAAAGATCTTGCAAGAGGTTGCTCCTGCATGCATGTTCCCATCAATGGAGCAGGGCATAGCCCTCTACAGACAAACAATGACAGTGCTGCCAAAGGACTGTGAAAAAAGTGAATTAGTAAAAGAAAATTGCATGTTTGACGAAAAAACAAGAGCTATTCTTACTCACAAATTTAACTCTGATTCTCTCGTGAGAATAACTCTTCTTATTCACTCTCGGACATGGTTGATGAGATAAGAAGCTCGATCCTCCGTGACCAACTTGCTCTGGGGATCTTCCTACACATCGAGGGTACCTTTGATAATTTGAATGTCAAAGCTAGCATCCGGGGCATGCAAGCTAAACACGTGCCCCCACCTACAGTCCTTGGCGTAAAGATTAGCCACAGGTATGACTACACGTCATGTGCTACACTGGGACATTTTGAGGTGGAATTTCAATGTGGAACACATAGATATGATACTTAGGCACAATGTTCAGTACAGAGCTTCATTGTTGGGGCTGCCCATTATGGTGCTAGAATGCTCAAAACAAGACCAACTGGAGGAGGAGGCATGCCAAAGAGGCTGAAAATTTGGTTTTTTCAGGGGGCAAACATTGATGAAATGGACTGAAATTCTCATGGAACAATCCCAGCCCCCTGGCCCATCATTTCCACCAGGTTTCACTCCCTGGGTCCTCCAGCTCCAGGTGTAACCATGCAAAACCCTATCATCTGAGCCAAAGGTTGCTAGGTTCTGTGAGGGGTGAAAAAAGTGCAACAGAGTGCGAGAGGGTGACTATTCCACATGTAAACAAAATGCATCACCGACAAGTCTCGCATTTTTATCATGTATTGCAATCAAGACTGAAGAACACAAGGCGTAAAGAGAATGCACACCAGATCGTCCTCGGAAGTGATTAGACTCAGCAGTAGCGCGAAGGAGAGAGTCAAGATTTTGGCCGTTCCGATCGTCGTCAGCAGTAGTGAGAGAAGGCAGTCCAGAGCCTTGCAGACCAGATGGCCGTCATCAAAAGTATCCAGAGGATGAGGCCGAGATTTGCCGACGTCGTGTTTTCATGTCGAATCCCAGCCTGGAAATCTTTTCTGGGCATGATGCTGCTTGAACTGTATGACCAGTGCATGGCAGCTCAGATGGTATTCAGGGTCTGGGGCAGAAACCAGAGCAGATGGAATGGCATTGGCCACATCCATCTCCAGGGTCCCCTTTTCTGAAGCAATCAGCTCTTGGAATGGGTTGACCAGGGGGATGGTCACACCAACACTTGAATGAAAGCAATCAAAGATGAGAGGTGAGATGGAAACACCTTGGCACCAGTCATCAAGTAAAACACTGGATGAAAGTTCCTGGCAGCGTAGATGATGCCACAGCTTGCCTGGATCATCCTACTCTCAGTATTGTTCTTGAGGCCACAATTACCTAAATTATTGCCATCATACAGTTGGTAATTTCTCAAAAAAATCTGTAGATTCTGTGGGGTTTATCCACCTTGCATGCGAGTGCCCCCCACTCGCCTCAGAGTGCCTCGGCTCTGCTTGGGGCCTCCAGCTGAATACATGAAACATTTGGGTGATTGGCCTGGATTGCATAACGTTTGATGGCAGAGGGAAAAATAAACCAATATTCAAATCTGTCATTTTCCAGTCCTTTTAGAAGTATCATGATTTATTTCAATTATTTATGACTATTTTTTATTCTACAGAACGCTTCCCTTGAGCAGTAGAAAGTTCAACTGTAATCCCCAAAATTTGCATCTTCTGATCGTGCAAGCACAGTCTTGGATATGTACTTGCACGGCCAAGAATTTTTCCAATCAGTGCACATTACCGTTAAACACTAGTTTAAAAATATTTCAGCAGAAATTAAAAACAGTTGAGAAAGAAATGAAGTTTTTGGGTACCTGCTTAAAGTCTTGTAAAAAATAGTGAAATTTCGCCTGTGTTGATTCTAGGCGAGTTATTGCTACGTTACGGGAATTTTATCGAATAAAGTCCTTTGGACAAGTACTAATAAAATTGTGCTGCAAGTGCTTTGCTGTGAGGTACTGAATTTGTTCTGCAACTACTTTACTGTCAGGTAACAAGTACTTGCAGACTATACTGCTCCATATCCAGCTTCTTTGTGAGGTAATGAGGGTAGAGGAGATTTCGAGTTGGTTCAAGCTCAGTCTCACTAGTTTCATTGTCTAGCAGTTCATCCCCATTCAATCGACATTTACCTGGTGTCCAATATGTCGCGAATTTTTATGTTAAATTCGGTTTGTGTATCGATCACATGGTAGTTGCACTTTCCGTCCTGGTGTCGAAAACAAGTTATAGTTTTTGTCAAGGCAATGATCAGCGGGAGCTCGTCTTTCATCAATCAGGTCAGTCTTGTCGCATTTGAGGAACATGAAAGACACGCTGCTGTCGCCTTTTTTGACTTTTAATATTGCAGCAGACGTCTTGTCTTGCATATCATCTTTAGTCCTGGAAGGGCCTCACGGAAAAAAGGATGGGTTCCGGATGAGGAAAGGTTAGGAAACGGAAGTATCCTTCTATTACAGGGTGGGGATTCCTGAGTCAGAGAGAGAACGCTAACAAAGTCTGCATTTGACCACCCTGTCTGGAGGTGTCGAGCCCGCGTCAAACAAGGGCAGCGCGGGGCCAGTGAGGATGACCAAATGTTCCTCAACGTTGCCAATAAGTCAGATGTCGCTTTTGTACCACGAAAATGATAAGAGAGTGCGTTTTGTGCAGATAGGCTGGGAGTCCTGGCTATTACCTGGGGAGGGGGAGAAAGTAATGGTGTGAGCTCGGCCAACATCAATAACTAGACACAACAGAAAGACACACACACACGCATTCAAATTGCTTTCAGGGGGAGTGAGGCGAAGTGCAACGAATCCTAATCCACGTGTGTAGCCAGAGCTGCGCTAGAAACGAAAAACGAAAGTGTGCTCGATTTGGATCCCCACCCTGTACAGCTTGTAGATAAGCCAAACGATGGCAACAGCAAACTTGCATCCAGAGATTTTGAGGGGCGTACAAGCATAAACGAGCACTCTCTGTATTAACCCACGTGACAACCTCCAGATTGCTGCGTAAGTCATGTTACAACCTTTCAAAACAACTTCTGGTTTTTTTTAACATTGGGCTACTTTTAAGATCAGGAACTCCACTAGCACTAAAGACTCCTCCACTTTTATGTTGGGGAGGTTGCGTGGGTGGGGAACAGGAAATCTTAATCCATGAGCGAGTTTAAACTAGTGAACACAACATTGTGGAGCATCAGTGGTCTTTGTGGGACAACCAGTTTGAGCCGCTGACGAGTCTTGTTCATCCTCTATGAAGACCACAACACATCCTAAGACTGTATCTTGGGCTGATGTGTCTGGCGGACACCTTGTTGATTTGTTTGTTAAATGGGATGCCAGTGCATGATTGATCCACGCACGGGGGAAGGAGTAACCGTGACGGGTCTTTTCCTATACCCTATAGTGGGAAACATATAAGCGCTTAGTAGCTGAGCACCTTGGCGTGGCGAGCCACCAGTGTGCTTAGCTTTACCTTCCCTCCATTCCATGGCCTTACCAATACGACCCACCTGGGGGAGTCTGACAAGGCCTTCTACGTCCAGGGGTTGACTCCTATGCTAGAACCTCCGTAAAACACCTAGGCATTCAAAGGCGAGCGCAGGGGACTCACATGATAGGTGGGTGAACTTCTCACCTCCCTCCCCAGGGAATCTACCTTCAGGAATAGGGAAACTATTTTGCTTAAAACTATTATAATTCAGGTAGTTGTGGTCCGTTAGGGCTTGACTGGCAGACACCTATGTTTAAGTGCTTGTGGAGCGCCTCACGTTAAACATCACCTTAAATGAAGAGAAGAGATGTCTGGTAAGACTATCCACTAAAATCCACAGCTCGATATTGTCACCTACGTAAGCACAAGAACTAATTTGTACTTGTACAGTATATTAACGTCACTTTTCCCGAATACGTCTCCCTTTTTTTTACTAGAAGTGTGCCGCATTTTTCCGCTATACAGTCTTAGTAGCATGGGCAGCCAAAAAACTGAAGTGTATAGTGTACTGTGGGCAGAATGGGCACT
>JAAUXU010015196.1_pt1 | contig 10625 bp, 20 predicted proteins | sample 7278151 | NCBI WGS metagenome assembly JAAUXU01 (sample SAMN14350113, study PRJNA611818) | marine sediment metagenome | isolation source: surface marine sediment (1.8m) | place: French Polynesia: Moorea | collected 2018-08 | reverse complement strand
TACCTTGCTCCAACACGAGGAACTACGAAATGGTGAATTCATGTTGAGAAAATCTACCTCATAATTTCTCCCCCTTTGTGAGGAAGAAGTGGGGGAAGGGGTGGGTTGCAAAATCCCCCTTTTACCCCTCCCCTTCTCCTTTTGGCGCCCCGACTTTTGCGGGGCAGAAGAAAAGAGGGGAAATTCATCATCGTGAGAGCCGCGTTTCCTCCTCTTTTCTCCATCGTCGCAGCAATAATGCCTTCCTCTTTCCTCTCCTCCCTCTCTTCCGCTTTTCTTGCCAGGGCGAAGGAGGAGAGGAGGAGGAGGAGGGTGGGACCCGGGACAGGCGGGCAAAAGCCACCAGTAGTGCGTACGTAGCGGAGCCATCCCACCGTGGCGAAAAAAGGGGGGCGGAGGGGAAAGGGCGAAGCGAGACCGAGGAGATGAAAATTTTGCACGCGACTAAGCCAAGGATGGAGAGGGTAGAAAAAGTGGTTGCTGGCTTTCGTCTGATGCTACCGTCTTTTCGCAGCGGCGGGATGGATGCCCCTTTTTTCTACTCTCCTCTCTCTTCTCGTGCCAGGGAGGAGCGGGTGCAATGCAATTTTTGTGTCTCCTCCCCGCAAACTCTTCTCCTCTCTGGCTTTGTGCCCTTGGCTCTCCCTTTTGCCCCCCCCGCGGCGGCGATGCAGTTTCCCGAAAAGAAGGAGGACGGAATGGGATCTTTTCCCTGTCGTTTCCACTAAAAAAACTCGGTAAAAAAAGAGGAGACTCTTCTTGTTTCCACCATGTTTGTTGCCTCTCTCTCCTTTTCCGTGCACTCGACATGCTTGCGTGCTCCTCATCCTCCCCTCTCTCCTCCACTCATAAAGCGTCGTACATTCTTCATAATCCGGCGTCTGTCTGTGAGGGAGACGAAGAGAAGGAGGAGGAGCAACAACGCGGCGCCTACTAATGCAAAAGAAGAAGGTCTTTCTTTCTTCCCCTCCTGCCTCTCTGTGTCCCCCCCCCTTTTCCTGGGGGGTAGAAAGGGACAAGAGAAAGAAAGGGAAGACAAGAGGGTGCCCTTCTTCTTATCCCCCATTCCTTCCTGACCCTGGATCTTGAAGTGCCCTCCTCCTCCTCTTCCTTTTCTGTTAATTAGGACGATGGAAATCTTGATAATACACACTCTGGTCGGGGAAAGTCTTTTTGGGCGAGAGTGACACTTCCTGCAAAGGACAGGGAAACTTTTTCCCCATCCTCCTACGCCCATCATAGTGTACCTCAACGACTTATCTACCCCATATCCGGTCTCCCCTCCCTTCCCCTCCCCTCTTTATGGGGGCCTCCTATGTTTGACAGCGTACTCTCCCTCCCTCCTTGGGTGTCACTCTAACGCCCTTCCTTCCTTCCTCCCTCCGTCTCCGCGAGAGAGGAAGGATGGGCAAAAGGAGGGAAAGAGAGAGTGAGAGCAATTTCTCGGGGGTGCACAGAACGACGACGACGGCACACAGCACAGAGAGGGAGGGGGAGGGGAGAAGCGCAAGAAGGAAAGCAGCATGAGGAGAGAGGGGGGCAACAATCGCCTCAACCCTCCTTTCGAAAAAGGAAGGGGGAGGCAGCAGCCGGCCTGTGTATGCCCTACTACCACGGCCGCCGACGCCGCCGACAGCAGCCAGCAAAAAAAGGAGAACGAAAAGGAGCCCTTTTCCCTCCCCCCATCTTTCCCTGCATTCTTCTTCCGCCCCTCTACTCCTTCCTTCTGGGCTGTGGGCTGAGTGACTGAGTGGGGGGAGGTAAGAGGGAGGAGGGCACCACATACAGACTGGCTTTTGTCACAATTCCCCCCTCCCAGGTCCCTCTTTCCCTCCTTGGGCATTAAACTGCCTGATATCCCCCATCTCCCTCCATTTATACCGTTCCTTCCTGCTTTCCCGCACATAAAAACTTTTTTCGGGGAAACTCTTTTTTGGAGGGACGAAGGGAGTTCGGAAACCCCTTCACTTTTCAAAACAGTTGAAATAGAAGTGCGAACGCTAGGAAATATTCTACCTGGGATCCTACTGTGTAAAATATAGTCTACTCAGCCAGACACTTGAAAAAGGCCAACTGTTGTTTGTGTTGCAGTGGTTTCCCCCCACCCTTATCCTGTTTCCTTGCTTTCTCTCTAGGCTTCTCACTCCACTTCGTCGTCTTCGTCGTTCGCAGCTTCCACGTGGTATCTGTTTAAAACGTACGCGAATCCGAATCCTGACTTGAGATGTACAAATACGAGACTGTGGAAAAGGAGTAAAAAACCTTAGGCAAAAACCTTCATCCCCCTTTGAGTCTTTAAAACAGTTCCTTTCCCTCCTGCCTTCTTTCTCGGGGGACACATCGCATATCGGACGATGATGGTCTTCTTGTCCCATGATTCAGAGAAGAAAAGGGAAAGGAGAAGGAATGGGTTGTTTGCGATCCTTTCCTGTTTTTCCTTCCTCTGCCTCCGCCGCCGCGAGGAAGCGACGGGGCATCCTTTCTCCCCCCATACCCTCCTTCCCCTATCATTCGCACTGGGCCCCTCGCTCGTCCTTCCCCCTTTCTCCTCGTGAGGACGGACGAAAGAGGTTTGCTGTGGAGAAGAAGAAAGGGTGGAGGGGAAGGGGGATGGCGACAGCGAAGGAGTAGGAGACTCACTCCGCCTCCGTCGCCGCGAGAGAGGGAGGGAGGGATGGTAGACCGCGACTCGACGCCGCCGCTGGGGAGGAGGGACCGAAGCCGCGGCCGCCCTCCCGCTCGCCCGCTTACTCCAAGCGAGAGGCCTCCCTTCCCACCAAGAAAAGTGACCACCGACGAAGCCGTCGCTTTCTCTCTCTCTCTGTCTCTCCCTCCCTCGTCCCTGGAAGGGAGGGAGAGCCTAGTGTGAGTGTGTGTTGTTGTGAGAAGGGAGGAGGAAGCTTGGAAAGGAATGGGGGGAGGAAGGGCGCGCTGGAGAAAGAGGAGGAAGGGGGCGCCTCACTTCTCCTCCTCCTCCTCCTCCTCCGTCCCTTTTACCAGCTCGGTCGTCGCGAGAGGAGGAGAGAGCGAGAGTGAGGACGGGAGGGAGGAGGGAGGAAAGAGAAAGGGAGGCCGCGGCCGCCGCCCGTTCGCCCAAGGGAGGGAGGGAGCTAAGGAGGAGGAGGAGGACGTTGAGCGGAGGAGGAGGAGGACGAGGGAGGCAGTTGCGTGGGGCGATTTGAGCTGGGAAGAAGGAAGGAAGGAGGAGGAGGAATCCAGAGAGAAGGTCGACCGAGCGAGCGATCGGCGTTCCTCCGTCCGCCCTCCCGTGGATGTGACTGCGAGTGAGTGAGATGCCGCAGGCGGAGGACGAAAAGCAGGGGGAAGAAAAAGAAGGGATCGAGGAGGTGCATGCGTGGTGCCAAGAGGAGCGAAGGCCTTCTGGCACATGGGTACCCACTGCCCACATGGGCGGCTTCATTCGCCGCCGGGACGAAGGGCGATCACTGTGCTGCATCCTCCCTCCCTTCCCTCCTCGATGTGTGGGGGCCAATTTGGAGGTGCCAGAGCGTGTCACCACGTACCTCCCACCTATTCTTTCTAGTGGCTTACTCGGCTGAGAAGGAAACAGAAGCGTGAAAAGGAAGAAGAAAGGAAAGTAGGTACTGAGGGCTAATCTCACGGTTACACGGAAAATAGAGGAAGAAAAGAAAGCGGAGAAGAAGAAATGATACGGCGGTCGGATAGAGAGTGATTGTGAACAAAATCACGAGAAAGTGACGCGCGCACTGGTGAGTTCGCCCCAAAGTGAGTAAGGCGCCGTTTTGCCGGCGGTGGGTGGCGGGTGCGCCACCAGCGCACGGCGCGACGATGCTGGTGGCGCATCAGTCGAGGACGTCGGCGCAGCGCCAAGGTGCGGCGGGATAGAGTGATCGTGTTTGAAGTCACGCCAGACCCTCCTCCACCACCATGGTCCGCGTCATTTCCTTCCGGCGTTCGGCGCTTCACCCGGAGCTGGGCGGCGCCTGCGCCGTGGCGAGGTCCATCACAATGGCGCTGTTGCTGGGGGCGCTGCTGACGCTGGCGCCGGCGCCGGCGCGGTCCGCCTCTCCGCTCAACGCTGGCAACCCCGATGCCAAGCGCCTCTACGACGACCTCCTCTCCAACTACAACAAGCTGGTGCGCCCGGTCGTCAACGCCACAGACAGACTCACGGTCAGGATCAAGCTCAAGCTGTCGCAGCTCATCGACGTGGTAAGTGTCCACCGTTTCGCCGTGGCGAGGGAGGCTGCTCCTCTCTTTCTCATTCCCCGATTGTTCGCACCCAACAAACATGGAGGAAGAAGCAGATGACGATGGGGAGGGAGGGATACGGATACCGTATGTCCAAAGTTCTGCTGTTGTTGGCTTTCCATCCTTCCCCCCATCCATCCATCCTTTTCCCTCGTCTGTTGAAGCCTTCGTTTGCCACCTCCTCCGCGGCGTGCACCATCCCCCTTCTCACTTCCCTTCATCAGTGAGAGCTAGAGAAGGAAGAGAGAAGGATCAATTAGTTACCACCGCCACCGCAGTAAGGATCATCATAGGGGGGATGGCAAGGCAGCGATGCGGTCTAGGTAGCTCAAAGATGAGCAACTGGGCTCTCTTCCCTTCCGCTATTACTTGCATAAGAATCGCAGGCTCTTTGTTGCTGCAAAAATCATATATAGTTGAGCAAAAGTAACCTCTTGGAAAAGGCTATTTGTTTTACTCCAATTATCAGGGTGATCGAGTAGGCAAGTAAACCCAGATGCACCAGAGAGGAAAAGAAGGGATCGCGTGCGTGCGAATCAGCCGTCGATTCCAGCAGCCCCCACAAGTTCGTGATTTGCTCTTTTTCTCCCCTCTCTCTACCCCGGGATAAAAAAAACTGAAATCCCTTCTCTTCGTCTTTCTCCTTCTCTTCTCTTTTCCCCTGGGGACTCTCTCCTCCTCCTTTTCGTTCCTCAACCAAAGGCTAGTGGGTCGGTCGGTCGGTGGAACCGTCCGCGCGTCGTCGATTTCCCTCCTCCCTCCTCGTGTGGGCTGCGCACTGGTCCCTGCCTCCTTCCCCGCAGACTTTTTCCCTCCCCTCTCCTTCCCCCTCCCCCAGGCTTAGAAAATCCCACAAGAAAGTGAGCGGAATCCCCCATCCTCTCCTCTCCTCCCTCTCCCCCTCCTCCAAATCGATCCGAATCGAAAAGAGAGAGAAAAGTCACGACGTAACCCTGTTATAGAGAGGTGGAGGGGATTTGGCTCTTTTCCGGAGGAATCGGGGTTCTGCCGCAGAGAAGGGGCACCTGTTGTGGGTTCCTTTTGAATGCTGCCGGTGATCCACTCAATTTGAAATGCTATCTTTCTCGGCATTCTGAGAAGACGACGACGGAAAAGTAGAGGAAGCGCCGATCTAAGACTTCCTCTTACGGCACTACATCCCGTCTTCCTGCTGCTTGTTTTCCCGACCCCAGTACCTTTTTTAGGCAACAGCAGCTGTTGTTGTTGTTGCGTCCCTCCTTCCATCTTCGCGTCAAGTGGCGCAGGAAAAGAAGAGGAGGAAAAGGAGGAGAAAGCCCCCTATTGCAAAGGGGGAGAAGAAGGAAGGGGCGAGAAAAGACCGCCCTTCCATTCTTCTCTCTCTTGGGCGCTGGCGAAAGGAGCAGCAACGTAGAAGCAAAAGACAACTCTGTCCTCCCTCCTGTGTCTTCTTTAAAACAATAAAGAAGCCATTGTTCTCTTCCTCCTCCTCGGATCCTGGCTTCAGCCACACCTGTTTATGTCTCTTTCGTCAGCGCCCCCCTCCCTCTCTCCCTTCCTCGCTCGCATTGTGCGAGAAGAAAGATCTGTACGTACAGAGACTAGATGAGGGAGAAGACGAAAAAACAGCAGATATATTTTCCCCGCTTCTTTGTGTGTGTACCGGGGGAGGAGGAACAGGAGGCAGGTTCGCGAGGCCCTTCTTTTTTTTCCACTCCCTTCCTATTCCTTGGTAATCTCATTAGTAAGCTCTCTCCTCCCCTCTCCTATTCTGCCGCTCCTCTCCTTCTCCTCCTCCGCCATCTCTTTCCACTAAGTACGGGAGGATTGTTGTAGTGCTATGTGTGCTGTGTGCGTTGCTGAGGTTCGGCACTACAGTCTGCTTGGGGCTAGGAATGGTGAGGAAGGAGTAGGAGAAAAACGAAACATGATGACACGCAGTTGAGAACGTGATGAGGGAGAAAATGAAGGGGGAGGTGCCCCATGGGAGAGGGGGCTATTTTATTTCCTCTCGCCGCAAAAGACGGAAGGGAGCAACACGCCTTTGATCTTTATCGAGTTTGCGGCGTTGAGGGCAGCAGGCGGCCAAGTGGAAATAAGAGGAGAGGGCGGGGAAAGAGAAAGTTTGGAGAAATTATCGAGCCCTTCTCAACAACGTACACCTTTTCACCCTTGGCTGGCTGCTCTTTTTTGGGTTGCTGATTGGGCAGGGGGAGATCGGTGGGTGGAAGATGCGGGTCTCGGTGAAGCCTTCCCCTCTCAGTCCTTCTCGCTTCCCCCCGGGGGTCCCCTTGACCGTGCTCTGAAGGCTGGCTGGCGAATGCAGCTGGCTCTGGCCGTGAAGGAGGAGGAGGAGGAGGAGCACGTAGTACATACCGTGCAGGAGGAAGAGCGGGATTTCCACTTCCCCTCTCCCTCCTCCTCCTCCTCCTCCGCGTCCTCCTGAATCCTGAGTAGGTGCTCTCGCCCTTCGCCTTCCCTCTCCCAAGCCATGGAAGGTTGGGGAGAGGCCAGAGGAAAGAGGAGGAGGAGGAGGAGATTCCCTACTACCTCTTCCGTCTCAGGAGTCTGCCCAGGCGGGGGGAAGAAAAACAGGAAATCATACGTATATGCAGGGAATTTGCCCTCGAAAAAAAGAGAAGGCCAGCCCAAATTTTGGTGCGGTGGAAACGCCTGCAACTAACTCTTTAATGATATTCCTTGGCGAATCTTCCGCCTTCTTCGTCTAAGACGCCTGCCTCCGCCTCCGCCTCGAGCTCAGTCTCTCCCTCCCTCTCTTCCCTGTCCGTCCGTCCGCATCAGATATTATTATCACGCCTCCTCCTCGATCTAGCCTTACCTTCTTCCTCCTCCGTCTCACATTCCACATATCCTCCTCCTCCACCTCCTGCTTCTTTCTTGCGACCACCCCCCGCCGTGATTGCTTTGCCTCTCCTTCCCCCCTAGCTCCATACATACGCGCCACCCTCACCTACGTAGATCCATCTGACTTATTCCCTCAATTGCCTTCTCTATGCAGCCTAACATCGTCACCCCACCCCCACCTCTCTCAATCCCCTCCCCCCAACCGTGTGTGTGTCGCCTCTTGTATGCATTGAGTTACTCTGTTTAGGATGGCGGATGAGGCATAGGATCGAGCTAGGGAGGAGAGGACTCGTGTGTTTGCAAAAGTTTGCGCCGGCGGACGGCGGGAGAGAGGGGTTGTGTTTGCGCAACCCAATCCTCCCGGCGGCGTTTGCCGTAGTTGGTCATTAACTGGCGGGAGAGGGACCGAGGGGAGGGCGGGGGAAGGCAAAAAGTCCTCTTGGCCAGGTCGAGGTATGCTCCTCTACGTACGAAAAGTATTGGGTTTTTCGGCGAGCCACAGAAAGTGCCCATCTTCTTTCGCCACCTCCACGTTTGTTTCATTTGGCTCTATGAGTCACCCTCCGACAAATTCGATGACGGCAGGGGAGAAACTGTCCAATAGGCACCTTTCTTGGGAGGGTAGGGAGACCCTCGCGCTTTTCCCTTCTTCCAGGCTGGGGCCAAAGTAAACACGGGGGTTTGGGGGAGAGTGTTTCCGTAAGGGCGCAGCCGTGACTGACTAATAAGTCCACACATGTTCGTTCGTGTGATGGTGTCAAGCGACGAGGGGGGGTTCTGTTTCCAAAGCGAGGGAGAGACTTTCTATTTCGAAAACAATGTCGGTAGAAAGCAGAAAGAGAAAAAAAATCTCTGCTCCTTTGAATGCTGCCTTGGAGCTAGGGAATAAGAGAAGAAAAGGGAGGCCATAAATCGTGGGCCAAAAAGACAGGTGAATTCCAAATGCAGGCGAGCTTGCTTGGCCGGCATTGTACAAAGTAAGACGTAGAGTACGTGTATCACGGGTTGGCTGGCGGGCGACGAAGGGGCCAAAAAGGTAAACAAGAGGGAATGAGGGGTGGAGAGAAGAGAGTGAGAGAGGGGCTGCGGGCGAACCATAATCCAGCGGTCACCTTTCCACACATGAGTGATGATGTGTGCATAAAGATTCATCCTCTATGTGGAGGGGCGCCGGCAGCCCCTTTCTATCCCTTTTTTTCGAGGGACCGTTAGTGCAGACCGTGCGTGCAGAGGGGAAACAAAAATCAAGTCCTCTTTCTTCTCCGCTGCTGCCGCATTTGCAGGCATAACAATTCTCGTTTAAGGGCCACTCCAGCAAGCGGAGGAGAATGGAAAGAAGGAATGGATGGAGAGGGTCTCTGCTTCAACCTCCTCCGTTCTCGCGTGCGCAAATCCCACCTTCTCTTCTCTCTCCAGTTCCTTCTTCTTTTCCTTGCGACCCCCATCCTCCTCCTCCTCCTCCTCCTTCACCACTTTAAGCTAAACGATAATGTCCCTCTCCTCCTCCTCCGCTTTTCCCTAGGGCTCCTCCTCCTCCTCCTTTTCCCTTAGCCCTTCCCTCCCTCGCTCGGACCTTCCTTCCTCCGCCACCTCTTTCTCCAGAGATCCCACCACCACCGACGTCCATTCTCCCTCGATTGAGGATGCAACGTTCCTCCCTCCCTCGTTCTGCTGTTTTTGGAAGGGCGGGAGAAGACGTCTCTCGTCTCTACCGCCGTCCTCCTTGGCTGGCCTCCCAGTCCTCCCGCCCCCCACATCGAATGAGCCGTCCCTTCGTCCCTTCAGCTTTTCCCACGGAACCCTCTCCCGCCCCCTTTGCTGCAGAAAAGAGACCCAAGAGCTTTGCCCCCTCCCTCTCTTCTTCCCCAAATGGTGAGAAGAAGGGACGAAGAAGGATTAAGGCCGCTTTTAGAGTCTCGTCTATGGAAAGAGGAGGAGGAGGAGAAGGGGTGCTGCGCTAGCTGGCTACTACACAGCTCCACTCTTTTCCAGCCTCCCACCCATCCTCCCACCCTTCCTTTTGGAAAAGCTGGCTCTTTCGCTTCTCTCTCTCGAAAAGAACAGAAAGTGTCAGGGGCAATACATCGCCAGATGGGAAGAGAGGGAGAGATAGAGATAAAGACAGGAGAAGTCTGTAATACGACTGTCTCGTTTCACCATCAGATGCCGAGGTCAAGTTCACAGTAGCACACTTAGCTTTCCAAAATGATACTGTTGAACATTTTGAATACGAGCGTACGTTTCTGCGCCATTCTGCACAAGGCGCTCTGAATTCTCAGCCGCAGCAAGTGAATCAGGAAGAGCGTAGGAGTGGCTTCGAGAAGTCAGGAAGAGAACGAAAGTGGGCTAGTAAGGCCGCCGCCGCCGGCGGCGTATGCAGGCACGGGCGGAAGGAGGACGTGCTCGCCGTGAGAATGAGGGAGAGTATTTCCCTGGAGTAAAACTACTGTACAGGGTAAAGGGAAAAGTCTGCAGGAAACGTAGCCAAAGCTATATCGGAGGAGGAGGAGGAGGTGGAGGAGAGGTGCCGCAAGAGGAGGAGGAGGAATGTGGTGGTGAATGCGGAGGAGGAGGAGAGAGGAGCAGAAACACACACACACATTCAGTCTCCCAAATACATTATGCAGATGATAAGAGGCAATAATGCCGGCATGCACGAGTTCTCCCTCTTCCCTCTCCTCCTCCGTGTTTGGTTGGAGCGCACTGGCATCGCTCCTCCTCCTTCTCCAAACCAATGTTCCGTACTACTTCACCATGGAGGACTGTGCCGCCAGTGACTCTGTACTGCAAGAACTTCTGTGTATAGGAGCCCAAAGGCTGAGAGCATTGTGGGGATGTGTAGACCCGCCTCCACTTTCACTCTGGCTCTCTGTGCTTTAAAAGCGAGAACTGCCACAGCCAAGCCAGCCTGCACCATCCCTCCTCCTCCTCCTCCCCTGCCTCCCATTCCAGCTGGGGCACAATGAGGCTTCTGCCCAATTAAATCGAGCCGAGCTGGTTGGCGGCGGAAGCGGAGGCAAGGACGGCAACAACTTGCCAGCGCACTCTAGTTTCGTCCACTTCCAGCAAAATGTGCCATTTACAGTCCTCTTTTCGAGCCGCCAAACAGAGGAGGAAAACAACCGAGTAAAAAATAGTTCGAGCTACAATTTTGCCGGTCAAAATACTGTATGTGCGTTTTTGTGGAGATCCTTTACAGGAGATCTGCACTGAGACGGACGGATTCAACTTGTCGGCTTTTCTCCGCTTTCCTTGCGTTCTACCCGCCGGTCTAGTCCTCCCTCTTTGCCACCGCCCCTTCTCAAGGTTGGGGCGGGGGGGACAGTAAAGGGGAAGAAGGGAGACAGATAACACTTTTTTGGACAGCTCTTCTCTCTTTTTCTCCTCTCCCCCCTCCCACACCCGACCCGCGCAGTGAGTAGGAGCCAGGGGCGAAGGAGGAGGAGGAGGCAAAAAAGAGTCTCGTTCGGCAGCGCGGGGTGAAAAGGGCGGAGGAGGAGGAAAGGGAAAAGAAGTTTCACCGTTTGTTTGTCGGGGAAGGGAGAGGG
>JAAUXU010061714.1_pt1 | contig 10627 bp, 10 predicted proteins | sample 7278151 | NCBI WGS metagenome assembly JAAUXU01 (sample SAMN14350113, study PRJNA611818) | marine sediment metagenome | isolation source: surface marine sediment (1.8m) | place: French Polynesia: Moorea | collected 2018-08 | reverse complement strand
GGTCTTTTTTCTGAGTAACCCTTCAGCCCAGGATGCGATGGCTCAGTGGTTAGAGTGTGAGTGCTTTATGCTGTGCTATTATGCGTAGAGCGCTTAAATCGAGCCACTTCTAGATGTTTTCACGTTCTTTTTCTTTTAGAAAAACGCTTGAATACAGTCATTCAGAAATGATCAGATTTGAACCCGCAATGAAGAAGTGAAAGGTCAACTACAGAGGACCTCTCTTAAAAGGAAAAAAGTCAAATATAGTGAACAAATTCATTCAAAAAGTCAAAAGTGGTAACGGACCTTGGACATGGAAAAGTTTTAGCAGAAAACCTCGGATTTCTCAGGTGTTCTCATACTTTGTACCGTGAAGAACCTCGCCTTTGCTGTAGTAGAGGGCCAGGCCGCTTAATCGTGTGAGGAAAGTAAAGTAGGAAAAACCCCTGTAGCTGTATCAAATTGATTGTACAGCACAGTGCATGGGAGTTCTGAGATACCCGGTATGTTTATCATTCATTATGACCTATTTTAGCTTGGATGTAGTCAACCGGGCATATAGCAACCTCAGATATAATAAACCTCCGATAGAGTAAACCTAAGGTACGTTAAACTGTTTTCCCTACTCCCAAGGTGTTTACTCTAAGCAAGGACTTCTGTACGAGGGTCCATCTGGCCAAAGCTCATCGACTGTGCTATCTACTGTCTTTGAAGACTTTCAGGGATGGCAAAAAGTTCGTCAGCAGGTAACAGGCAATGCTTGTAGTTTGAGAATTAGACGAGAAATCAAGCAGCTTTTCTGTCCATCGCCGGGTAAGGAAATGACCTGACATTTCTGTTCAATATGGCCGCCAGATGCATGAACCACATGCTGGAGTCGGTCCGGAACTGCGTCAGCAGCAGCACGCACTGCCTCAAGGGGAATCTCAGCCCAGGACTTGGTGAGGGTGGCCACATTTCGTTAGCTCTTCTTGCAGGCCTTCTCCTCAAGAATTACCCGCAGACTGAAGTTGAGAGATGTGTGTACGCGCATGCGCACACGTAGTGAGAGCTAACGTTCATGGCTATTGTGTTGTAATTTGTGTGTTCTACTCTCCGTGCTGTGCTCTGTACCGTACTACGTTACTGTTCTACGTTTACCACGAGGCAAAGTGAATGCGAATGCTTGATTATGTACTGAATGCGGGAAGTACAAAAACGTCATATTTTCAGCATTCTGGAAATGGTGTGAGATACACAGGACTCAGCAGAAATAAAGAACAGTTTGAAAGAAATATAAAAGGGTTTGCATGAAATATAAAGGGGTTTGCATGAAATATAAAAGGGGTTGCATGAAATATGACAAATTTGTGTTACAAATTAGAAGTGGGATTAAACTCAATTTTGTTTGTGTACAGTTCCTTTACCGTCAGATATGCTTTTTTTCATACTCGTGCAAGCAACCTCGTAGATTGCACGAGGTTGCTTGCACTCGTTTCAGTCTCGGCTGGTCAGAAGAGCACGGTCGGAAAGGCAGGCACGCCCCGGCGATATAGCTCGTTTATATCAGCGATGAATAACAGCTAATCTTAGAATATAAGGCCTAACGTACGATACTGGAAAATCGTTTCGTTTGCTGGTTTCGTTGGTGGATTCAAGTGACTGGCTGGACTGAGCTCATGCACTTTCTGACAGGAGCTTTTTCGTTCACTCGTTCTCTGTACTGCTCTCGTGACGGAAGCCATCTTAGGGACTGTCTAGGCCTAGTCGGAGTCAATCATTCCGGACGTCACCGCGTGGTTTGGACCCACCAAAAGCTGGACGCCTTGACGCTCGCCAGGACGACGACTACGACAACATGGCCGCCTTCTATGACCCTAACCAGGTTGACTCGACAAGGAGCAAGGTACCAGGGTGACAGTCCCATTGGCACTCATAGCACCTTAACTAAGAGATCGATCTCCAGGTCCACTCGAATCCACTCATTTCATGACTATTCGTTCTATGGTATAGTTTAAGCCATATTTTTAAGCTCTCAACCCTTTTCGCTCCAGATTGCACACATTATCCAGTATTCAATCACTCGTGTTACTCTCATCACTCAGTTCTCTAGTTTTAAGCTTAAATATAAGGTACTCGCTCTCCTCTCCTCGAGCTCAGAGGCACGAACTGACTACACTCGGAAGTAGACGTAGCTCAAGATTAAAAGTAAATTTTGTCCCGGTCTCTTCTGTTTACTTGCGTACTCTACGTAGGGACAAGAGAAGTAATGCTAACAGCAGGGTGGCCAGAACTGCTGGTTGAGAAACTTAGGATTATTCTTTTCGACCCAAACTTGTATCAATTTGCTTGTATGGCTGGGTACACCATACTGAAGGTGGGGGACTCCTTTGAACTCGTCCATTGCCCATGGGATCAGGCCTGTCCTCAGCACGGTCTCTAAATGCACAATGCTGTTGGTATTCACCTCCTTGTCCACAAACACAAGTGGGGACTTTGAGTTCTGCGTGCTCATTATAGAGTGGCCTCTAAAAATTGAAAGTCTGATTTTTGAAATTGGCACCCCCTGAAGGGATGATACTGGTCATAAGACACTCTGCTAGTCAAATAGTTTTGGCCAGCTCCTCAGCAGTTAAGCCTACAGGCCCAAAACTGCCCATGTCAACAGGGTGCTTCTGCAGCTGTGTGCACAGGAACAAATGGCTTCAAAATGAAATTTTATTATAATAAGGGTCCACAACCAACAACTTTTACTAAATAAACTTTTTCACTTATGCTTAAAAGAAAAGGTTTCTCTGAGTAGTGTTACTAAATGAATCCCTCTAACCCTCCCTCCTGCTGTTTTGGGCATCCTTAACTTTTAAGTTCATAAGTGAAGAAGTTTATTTAGTAAAAGTTGTTGGTTGTGGACTCTTATTATAATAAAATTTCATTTTGAAGCCATTGTTTCTGTGCACACAGCTACAGAAGCACCCTGTTGACATGGGTAGTTTTGGGGCTGTAGGCTTAGCTGCTGAGGAGCTGGCCAAAACTATTTGACTAGCAGAGTGTCTTATGACCAGTATCATCCCTTCAGGGGGTGCCAATTTCAAAAATCAGACTTTCAACTTTTACAGACCACTCTGCTCAAGGCAGCCTTCTGGATTTCTGCCTCTAAAGAGGACAGCTTTTGTCTCCACGGGGAGGCCCTCAGCGTCTAAGGAGAGGACCCAGTATTTTTGCCTAAGGAACTGCCCTCAATAGTGAGGAGTTTCTCATCTGAGAGGAAACAGTTTGGAAGCATCAGTCTTTTCAGGAACCTCGGATCTCTGGTTTTCCTCTTCACCTCAGTGAGGAGTTGAATCTGTCTCAGTCTGTAGCTCTTGACCGTCAGGTCCTCATGCCAGAGGCTCTACACGTTGTACTCCCAGACGAGATCTGATTGATGTCGGAGAGGCTCCTCCGGATCCTGTCCCGAACCTGCTTGATGACTTTCTTGGTCCCCTTTGTCCCAGGACAGCTACTTCCACGTCGGTCGTCAGTGCTGCCAATCTCCCTGAGCCGCCAAAGCGTGTCAGTCACAAAAGTCAAAGGTTTCATGACCTTCTTTACCACAGCATTGCTCTTGCTCTGATTGCGGAGGTGGACGACCAGATCGCGGAGCTCCTGGTCCGGTTCCATCTTTCTTCGGCACGAAAAACAGTAAAAAATCAGCGTTCCCTCCCGGCTGCTAACTTAATTAACTAATTGTGACCCCCGGCGTTAACACCTCCGCCTTTTTAAAGACTCTTTCTGCCATCTCTGTAGTCACTGGATAATGTAAAGCAGCTAATGAAGGGACATGAATTCTATAGCTATGGGAACTCTGTGCAGGGTTCCCTGCAACACTTGCGGGATCTGAATTCCGGGCTCTACTGACCAGTTCAGTTTCGGGCCAGAAATCTTAAACATGAAGAGCATATGGACTCACGCAGTGCTCGGCCATTTTGAATGACCCTTTTATACAGTGCCTTAGAAATTCTTCTTTAGCAACGTGGCCATGTTGGTCACTGGCAGCTAGCAACACTGTGTAAGTATTGGCCTCATCTCACTCTCCGACCTTCCGCTCCTATACTTTTTATACCTACTCTCAGGCATCACATTGGGGTATCTGAAGCCCATATTGCTTGTGGTTTCATACTCACTAACCATGTGGACTTTGTTCTGACCGTGTCGAAGCTTTGTTTGTCCACTCATAGTGCCCAAGGTGAAGGGTCAACCTTGCCCTTTTCAAAATCACCAACCTGTGAACACGCAGCACAAAAGCCACTACGTCTGGACATCCCTGTGCAGTGTCTGTCAAAAGTGCTGTCACAAGGAGCTTTTTGTTGACCCACTGGAGGGGAGTCTGAGGATCCGGGGCAGTCAATCTTGTTGGAAAATACAGGGGTGCTACTTAGTTGAATGCATTGAGTCAGATACATGTTGACATTTGGTGTTTAACAGTGCACCAGAATGGTGCTGTAACAATCTTGACCTGTTGGTGAGTTCAAATAATGGCCCAATTGCAATTTAGCCTTACCTCAAGGGGGCATACCACAGGGTAGACTTAAAAGTTCCTCTTTTTATCATAACTATGGCGTCAAAACCGTGAAATAATAGATGTTGCTTTTCTTAAAAAAAAAGTAGGGACATCTTTAAAGGGGTCACTTCGCCAATGTCATTCTATCATTCGTAACTTTGACAGGGTGGACCAACATGAGTGGTTCAGACCTCCGTGGAATGCTCAGACTCCCCTCCAAAAATCATCACTTACGCAATTTCGTTGTGAGATCACCAAGGTTGTCATCTCATGGTCAAGAACACAAGGGTCAAATGATTTTTTCTACTAATCCCCCCACATATTTCTGGTCCTCTTTTGCCCAAACTTACTGCTCCTGAATCTTCTCTGGCAATGCCCAAAGGTTTGACTGAGCTCTGACCACCATGATTGCCGCAACTTGCTGTCACCCAACATAGGGTGGCGCAGGGCATGTTGTAGCCGTTGGACATGTGGCCTGCGCAAGCAGCGCAGTGGCCAAAAATGCCTCCGATTTATTCAACGGCTGTTGAACATCTATAATTATAGCAATTTACTACAAAATTGAAATTGCACGAACAATTCATCAGCACATGGGATTAAAAACCCTGTGACATCCATTTTGGCGCACGCTGTACACGTGGCGGGCCAATGGAACAGCAACAACAACAACAAAAAATACCCTCGACGTCCCAAGCGGAGGGAGGTATTATATGTACGTTGTACCACATACGCACAAGTGCGCGAACAAACATGAGTACTCCAGGCACGCGTGTGTGTTGAACAAATAGCGCGGGTGCTTCCCCAACCTGGAGGTGGAGACTGACGTGCTTGGACCCCGACCACATTTCCTGCACGGGCGGGCGACCTCTCAAACTAAACATTGCAGTTCAACCACGAGGGGAGAATAAAATTCGAATGAAAACTTTTGCGTTACAATATGAGCATTCTTTTTTTTCTCTGCGTGTGCACCCAGGAAATGAAAGTGGAGAGTCTGACCTAAGGGAACCCTTGGGTTGGCCAGGGCAACGAATGTCACGTTGGCCACGATGCTGCTGGCACTCGCGGAGCTCAAGTGACGCATCTTTTTGCGCAAGCCAAAACGTCTTCTGACGAGAGAGAGCGAGCAAGAGAGAATCGTTCTGAGCAGACTGAGTGTCCAGTAAAATACTACATGATGAGACGCGCACGCCTTGCGCACATCTTTTGTGGGTGGGTGAACGTACACATGTGTATTTATGTGTCTCCTCTGTCTCTTGAACATGCGCTCGCACAGACATGCAGGCAGGCAGCCAGGGGCAGATCGACTCCTCTCTCGTCGACGACGACAGGGAGGAGGAGGAGGCCAACGACGGCAGCAACACAACATTCTCTTCTTTCTTGGCACGACTTTTCACCCTGCTCGCACTGCTCAGTCATGGGCCTGGAAGGTTGTGCACGGAGAGTGAGAAAGAATGTGTGACGCCTCACATTGCACTCGGGGTGTGAGCATCCTTCAGTAGCTCCCTCCTGCGTTCACGTATGGTCGCAAACATGGCTGCACTGCACACGCAGCGCATACACAACGTGATGTGTACATGAATCTCCGCCACCATCGATGGGGAAAGTCTCTGCTTGGCATCAGACACACACACACACACACACACACAGAATGGACTTTTTTTCCCTTCAACAGCAAAATCTCTGTGACACAAGCGATATTTCACGCGCCCGAAACTTTCACTGGTAAAGTGAAAGCGCGCGTCTGTCACGGTCATCAGCAGCCACAGCAGCAGGTGCAGCGCCTCGGAGTTCAAGAAGTTCGCAGGCTTGGAAAGCATCGCTTACCTTTCCTCCCTCCACTGTGTGTGTGTGCGTTCGTGCTTGCGTGCGTGCGTGCGTGTGTTATCCCTAAAATTTACCACGCATCATGCAGCTACTGCGAATTGTTGCGAAAGTCAGGATAGCGGTCGCAGAGACGGGGGAAAGATAAACAAGGTAAGGTGTCGTGGTGACGTAGAGAAAAAAAAAAGAAAAGACATATATCGAAGATGAGTTGTGCACGTCGATAATCAGGCCCACCGTGGAGGCCTCGCACTGAGAGAAAAATCGGAAAGTAGCCGGGTAAGGTCAAAGCTTTTATCATGTCTACTATCAGTAGTAATACTTATACTTTGGTCGAGGTCCTCACTGCAAATAAAAGAACACAATCCTCCCTCTGCTGTCTCTAACCCTTTTCCTTCAAGAATGAGACCCAAAACATCATGCAGCAAAAAGTATAAGTAATGACCTGACGAGGTCGTTGCGATTTGTTACTTTACTTCCGCTCCTTTTTTTTCTGCTCCTGCTTCTTACTTTCCTCACTTTCTGCATGCTTTCCTAGGGTTTCCCGCCACTTCTGAAGCAAGCCTTGGTCATTAACATTTTTGACGCATGCTGCCTCGTGATGACTTTGGCGTGTCTCGGCTTGACTCTCAGCCAAAACGTACAGGGTGTCCCCGCCAGTCCCAGGACACTCAGAGCAGGTGTCCTCGGGACACCGGCTACTGGCTATGGACCCTGTGGGGAAAGGGGAGCGTAAACACCTGCCTGTCTGCGTGACACAGAAATGTAGCAACCCTCAAATATGACGGGTGTTGCAGTTGTCAATTGATCCATGATACAGTGTTCGCCGCGTAAGAGGTCAATGTCAGGACCTTGAAGTTTTGGCCTCACGAGCGGAGAGAGGCTTGACCAGGTCAGTGTAGGTCAAGAATCAGGTAAGAAAAGTTGCCTTTGACATTTCTGACGATCTTTTTCACGAACAACTTATCCAACACAGACTGCTGAGATGTCCTTGTTAAAGTCTCGGTTACCATTTTGTCAATCTGAAAAAAAAGTAACGCAGCAGTTTTGCTTTTGGGGACGGAACTGACCTAATAAGCTGAGAAAACTACTCGGAAACCATTTATTTTGACTTTCTGACCTGAAATGCGAAGAGAACTCTGCATTTAAGCGGAGAGCACTGTACAATTCCTTCTGCTACAGTATTAGACAGCATCGTTGAATGAATGTGTGTCTGTGCGCCACCCTGTACGTGTGTCCAGTATTGCTGGCAATGTGACTTCAAAGGTCTGCAAAGACGTCTGGGAAATGCACATGTGCGTTATAAAGAAGATATAGAAAAAGTGAAGCTTCCCTCGTAATTCGAGTTCCTAACATTGAATGGTTCTCCTACTCTAGAGAGAGAAACTGAAGATTTCTCTAGTGACTCCGACTTTCTCATCTTTGGCATCCACGCAAGCACTTTTCTAAGTCAGTGTGAGCTGACGGCGAAAGTATCGAAATATGTCTGAATTCAAGGACACCTTTGCACTAGCACATTCTTTTCTTGGCTAAGTATATGATAAAACTGTCATATCGTTCTCAAAATAACATCCCCAACTTGCATAGTGAGTGAAGCGTGGAAGAAAGAATTTGGGGAAGAATAAATGCTCGCAGCTTGTTTTTCTTTTTTTTTAAAAAAAAAAATGGTTAATAAATCGTACTTTTTTGAAGATTTGCTTGTCCTTTCAACGATTTCTTATCTTGTAGCCAAAAAATGGGGCCCCAAGTAGCTGGTCTCATTCTCCTGCTGGTTGCGCCTCCTGCTTTGGGCAGTAGACAAAATGGGCAGGGAAAAGTGCCCACTTGTGCTGCCCAAGTGCCTAACTGGGTCGGGACTACAGAGGAGGAGGGCAGGTAAGTGTGTTTGTTTGTTTGTAGATGTGTTTGTGCTCGAACACGCTGTCAGTGGATTCAAAATTCAATTCATGCACGTCCTATCATGAATGGCTCGTTCTGTTGTCCCTCGAGTGAGTTCATCGTGCGGCCGTCGGGGGGTAATTGAGCTTGAACCACTCGGTGCTCTCCTCGTACAAGGTCTGCATCTCGCTGGAGGAGAGGAGCTTGAGGATGAACACCACCTGCGCCACCTCGTAGTCCCAGCCGACGCTGCCGTCCCACTGCTTCCCCACCCTGACAGTGTCGAAATTAGTCAGGGTGAAGCTGCCTCCCACGGCGGCGCTTCCCACGTACCGGCCGTCGGCGTAGAAGTAGTCGGTATCTGCCGCATTGATGACGTTAGACCAAGTGGACTTGCAAGTATTGTATTATTATAACGATCTTTCTTATGAGATCGAGCCCGTATGTTAAGTCACTCACCGGCACTGGCGCTGTAGGCAAAACCCAAGAAATACCATCGATTTGGGGAACAAAAGAAACCGGACCTTCCGTTCTTGAGGGGCGCCTACCTCCTGGACTCCAGCTGATATTTCTTGACCTCCCCTGAAGAAGACTTAGACAGTTCGGGAGAGGACACTGACGGACATGGGCACGAAAATCTCGTATCAAGTCCTGTGGCAACCCTGACCATTGAGTCAATTTCTATAGTGTCATCATTCATGACGCACTCGCACTTTTTTGTCTTCCGCCAGACAATCCTAGGTGGCATCGGTGTTTGTGCCCCACCCTGTACGTAAATACCTACAGGGTGTTCCAAAGATGCGTCTTCATTGATGTAACATATTTCCTTTGCAGGTTGCAGAAAAATGTGAGGGGTATTTTTGCTATGTTCATCACACTTCAAATTCACCATTCAAAATTTCCTTTATGCACACATATAAACTGATTTTTTTCACGTTGCAAAATGGCAGTTAGTGCTAACACGCGATGGCAGAATTTGCCTGCACTGTCACAGTCATGGCAGTTGCCATTGTATCAATGACTGCAACAGATTTTGGGCTGAACCTGGAAAAATGGCACCAACTTCCTGGTATGATTAACATCCATAATAATATGCCGAGATAGAATCCCTCATGTCATCCTAACACTTTTAAAAAGTATATCTGAAGTCAATCCGAAGTATTGAGCAATTTAGAAGGGGACGTGCTATGGGGACACCCTGTAGAACACAAAGAACTAGTGATAGCTAGAGACCTATGTTGAGTTGCACTAGACGGACAGGGGGCTTTTGTGATGAATAAATCACCCAGATCGGGTCCCTGGGCGCCGTCAGGGCCGACCTGTACCACGACATGATGGTGTAGTCCTTGCCCGTGAGACTCAACGCCGGGGACCATCGGTGCTGAAAGCATCGAATGTCAGAGATGCAGAGGGTGAGAATTCAGCAAAAACTTACTTACTTCTAGGTAGGTGTGCTTGGGGAAAGTTGGAGCTTTGTCTCCGAAAGGACTGGGGGTTGGGGATTCACGGGTGTAGCTGAATGACCCAGATTGTGTCATTGGGACTACTTCTTCTGAGGCAGCGTTGTAGCAGAGGAAACTGATGTCACCAAACATCCAGATGCCTTCCAGGCCTTCGGGCAGATCACTCACTGCAGCATAGGTGTTGAACATCCCCATACTTTGTCTCTATCAATATAAACTCACCGTTAGGAACGATGGCAATGGGAACATGCAACCCCACCACTTCGTTGTCCTCCACTGGAGGAGCGTCTTTTGGCGTCTTGAGAATGGTGACTGTTGTCAGGCGACACGTATCGTCGTTCCACTCGAAGGAGTTGTAGGAGGCGCCCAAGCTGATGATGATCTCCGTGGCCGTCGCGGCGCCGCACTCAACCTCGTCCTGTGGCCAGCTCACCTCGAGCCACTGCCCCGTGCCGATGACGGAAGTGTAGCTTCCTGCAGTTAGTTACAGCTGCCAGAATACCAGTGCTAGTAGGAGGTTGTGTTGAGCCAATTCAGCCAGCCATTAGCGTGCAAAGTAATGTGGGACCCCACTGGGGAAGGGTGCTAAATATTTGGCGGAGCACTGGAAGGGCCCCAGAGTGGACCCTCAGCAGTTGGACACGTCAAACACACTGTCCACCAGCCCTTTGGCACACTGCCTCAGTCATAACAGACCAAACTGCAAGTGCAGCTTTGACCATGGACGTCTCCATGATGATCATGGTGGGCAAAAAAGTGACCTGGTCCTCCTGTTGTGATAAATATTGGCGCAGCTTCATATGTAGATTCGATGACTGATTAAATATGAAAAAAAGACCAGAGCTAATATTGTTTGTTTGTTTGTTTGTTTGTTTAGGGGGTGAACCACCGCCCAACTGAGATGGGAGGGGTGCAGGGAGTAGCCCTATTGGGCCTTTTCCCGTCCCCAGATGGCAAACATGTG
>JAAUXU010151220.1_pt1 | contig 10629 bp, 8 predicted proteins | sample 7278151 | NCBI WGS metagenome assembly JAAUXU01 (sample SAMN14350113, study PRJNA611818) | marine sediment metagenome | isolation source: surface marine sediment (1.8m) | place: French Polynesia: Moorea | collected 2018-08 | reverse complement strand
GCGTAGCAAGGAGAAGCTGGTGAGTGCTGTCAGTGCAGGAGAAGAGGGAGCTCTGCTCAATGGGGGCCTTGCATGCATAGCACCTCTGGGGAGAGTCCGGGTGGGGTGTTCTGACCAGAACAGGTGGAGCTGAGAAGTTTTGCCAAAATTAGAACTAAGCATGACTACAAATGGCCAAAAGCTGTATGGGCTCCCCTCCAGGAAGCTGCTCTCTGAGCACTGGTCCATCACCATACTCTAGTATACACCAGGGGTGGCAGAGCTGCTACCGCTCAGCGTCATCACCTTTCAGTTGATTCTGCAATGATGGAAGACCAGGACTGATTTCGCCACGGCTGGGTAGCGAGCGTGATAAATGTTCATTCGGCCCAACTTAAGTAATGGTTAGACTGGTTCCTTTTTACCTCTCTTCAGCTCTGCGAGCTGTCGACCCTAAGTCCTTCCGTGTGCTCGTTAATGATCTTCATGTGGCTGAGATATGACGATGATGGCTCAAGTCCACGGGGCCTCCCTTTTACACCGGGACCCTCGCACTCACAGGCGCACATCCGGTGGCATTATGGTGTGAAAGATGTCCGGTTTTTCTGCATCCCACACGAAGTCACTATCGCATACTCCGTGTAACTGACACGTAGATCACAGCCCGTTACTACGGGGGACAGTAATGTCTTACTTCAATACTTCCTTTCTTGGGCTCATCTCTACTGCGTATGCTCCCACTCTCGCCCACATGTTATAGCACATTTCAGTTGCTCGCCATTTTCACCTCACAGTTATACTACATTACTCTCTACTGGCCAATAGTCGTCACAGCTGTGTATATATTTTTGATGTTACAACAGAAGACCACCGCTGTAGTGGATCACCATAGTATTAACATCCAAATGGACACTCACAGAGTGAACCTTCTTTACTCAATCTCCTCTCTCAGTGTCTCCATGACTGACATCACCTTGTCTCCAAAACTCCAACTCCAAAACATTTCACACTACTACACGATCAATTGCACACCGTGGAAATGACGTGCGCCAATGGCAGTGCAATGTATACAGATATACCTGTACATGGACTACATAGAGCTGTGCCACAGAGAGTGTATGAAGCGCAAGGTTTGTTACTTGACGTGTAAGTTCTCGCACTCTCTGCTCCTTTTTGTTCCTCCTGCAATCAACTAATGCAATGTATTGGGGAGAAAAGGTGCATGAAAAGGCCAGCATTGAACTGGTGCTATTTTGGCCTGTCTGAGTTGAAAAATCCTACTTGAAGGGTAGAAAGAGTCGATCGAGTCTAAGGACGCCTCTAGGTGAACAAATTGCACTGAAGCGCAATGGATCAAAGTTGGGGGCCTCGACCAATATTTTCGAAGGGAGGCTTCCAACAGATGAAGCATAGTGAGATTTAATTCTGATATAAGGAAGTCACTCTGGAAAAAAGTGAATAAAGTGTTCCAATGTCGTGTCCCTACAGTGGAGATCAATCACTGTGACAGTCAACATAGATCATGTCTAATTCTCAGCTGTGTGGCAACTCTTATCTGGAAGCGTTCACGTCCGATTTTGTGAAGCTGCTAGTTGCAGAGAAAAAGTTGGCAAAAATCAAATTGCTTCTGAGATGGAATCTCGGCCCCAGACCATTTTTTGCAAGCTCATTGCAAATTTTGCTTTGTGCACGATTCAGCCTTTCACAGTTGCACTTTTGAATTTTGTCAGCCAAATTATACAGCTGACAAATTTAACTGACAAAGACATTGCTTTAATGGGAAAAATTGCGCAATTTTGGGTACCTTTCCCATGACTGCGCCGAGAAATTCTCCAACTTCAATCAAAGACGCAAGAAAGTGTCCAATATGGAAAGTGCCCTTCCGACCAAAACTTTCCAAAATCGAATGAATCCCGTCCAAGAAATCCTTTCTCCACGGAACTCCCACTACTGTAGAGATGCTGGATCATTGTTTTGTGATGAACAGGACAGATTAGTCGAGGCTTCCTGCTGCAGATGCAATAATAATACCTGAGGTCGTGGTTGCCTGATAGATAGGAAAAATCTTTTTCTGCACCATGATGAAACATCTCCCTCTGTCCCCCTCCCTTTTCCCCACATTTCCTTCTCTCTCTTTCTCTCCATCCATCCCTGTTTCCTGCCTTCCGAGTGTGAGAGGCCTCCCCAAGACCCCCCAAATCCTCCATCTTCCCAATATTTTCATAACGTTATAAGAAAGGAAGTCTAGACCAAGAAGGGTTCTTTGTTTGCTTGCCTCATCATCTCAATTTCCCATAAAGACTTATTTAGACGTGCAGAAAATCCTGACTTTTTGCCACTCTCCGCTGCTTAATCACAGACATATGCTGTGCGCACTTTCAAGGAATGCTGCAAATGTCGTTAGTTCAAAGGCTTCTGCTCTCCTACTTGATCCATCTGAGATCATACGATGGGGACAAAATTGTGTAGGGCCAGCATTTTGGGGCGCCCCAGTTTCTTCCACAGATGATGAACAATCCGCAATATCCATGCATAAATAGCGCTAGGAGAGGGAAGGGTTATTGGGGTAAAGGGGGGGGGGCTCTGGTGACATAAATCCTGCAATCATTGCTTAGAAGAGAGAAAAAAAGCGTTTAAATCATGAAGGTGAAGGGTGAAGCAAGATATTTCACACCAGTTCTGGACGAGCACAAGGGTAAAATGAGGGACGCATAGAGAAGGAAAGCATGTGCGACTGGCACAATGCACTTTCGGTCAGGAGAATGGAAGATTCCTCATTCAAATACAGCAGGGGATTTTTTTAGCCCTACCTCTGTACGTTACATTTTGCTTAATTCTTTTCTTGTGCATGATGAAATACTCGAAATGAGACCTTTGGAGACTTGTTTGACCTGTGGAAACGATGAAAAAAGCCTCCCAGTGGGGATTTTAAGTGATCAATGAGCGACTCAGCTACAAGAATTCACCAGGTGTCAAGTCAATTGTGGCTGTGTCGGATTCATCCAAACCTAGACCCCAAGTACACATAAAAGTGTGAGGAAAAGACAACAAAGCCATTAACCATATGTTGACCTCTTTGCTTCTGTTTCGACAGCAACGCCAGTGATTTATATTTATGCTGGCAGGGCAAAAAACGTACAGATAGGCGGACACACACACAGACAGACACACAGACGTACATGGGTGTGCGTCAAAAGAGGGAGGCCCCATTGGACAGGGTCTCTCCATAATTGGAGACACACAGACAAATGACAGCTGATTTTTTTTCAAGAGTTATTGTACACAGACCCAAAATAAATGTGGCCAAATAAGGTGTCTGAAGAGCCAAACATCACATTTTTCTCTTTCTCCCTACGTCCTCTCTTGACAGAAAATTTATGCTAAATTCAATTCATTGTCGCAAAGTTGCTTTCTCAGGACAAAATTGAAGGTGTCAACGTCACACTTGCTCAAGAAGGAATAGACTCATCCAGACAGGAAAGTTATTTTCGCTACTTTCTAACACTTTCCTTCTTCCCCCAGGCTACGGGAAGCTGAACGAGAGTTTTGTCTGATGGAAAAATCTCTCATTCTAGCTTCAAATGTGTCAAAGCACTTAATCTACGGGATTAACGTGATGAGAAAGTCCAAGTGCGGCTATATGGAAGTATTTTTCTTAACTTAAGCTCGAAATACATGGAAGCACATTATACTTAAGAACTAACTCGTTGTTTTCCATAAGATTGCTGCTGGCTCCACCAGACAATAGATGGTATCAGTCTGAGTGGAGACTCCTCGATGGAACAAGAAAACTTCTCTCTCTTCGTAGGAGGCAGGAGAAGAAAGAAAACTCCTTTTTCACGCTACGTTGACTTTCCTACATGTAGAAAAGACTTATAACAAAAAATGCGGTTAAACATTGCTTAGACGGACGGATCTCCTCTCTCTCTCTCTCTCTCTTTCTCTGCACCTCTGCAGTCGCCAGCAAAGTGTGAAAATCCAAAGTGTAAGAAGAGTCTCTTGAAAGGACCTATTGAAAATGCTGCAGGAACTCGTGATTAAGTCTCGTAGCAGCTAAAAATTGGTTCCGGCATGGTCAAAATGCATCTTTCGTAAAGAAGTCTCGAGAGTCTGCACAAAGTTGACTGGACTGGCGTCATATCTCGAAAAAAGCATCCTTCAAAAGAAAAGTTGGTGAAGTGTATATTAACAAAGTTGTCGTAGGAGTCCTGATTTTACTCTCTCCTCCCATACCCATTTCACTTTATGGAAAAGCTTTATTGCTTTTGTAATTGTTGCTCTGTAGCTGCATACAGCTCGAGTCACCAGGAAAGGGCTTTTGTTTCGCCCCTCGACGTCAATCGCTCGGCCGAAGCCCTTCTTTGTGGTTCATATTGTGCAGGCTTCAAGGGGCTTGGGTATAAAAACTCTGCCAGGCAGCTGCTCCCACCAAGATCTGTGCTGGGCCTGTGAGTGTCCGCTCTACAGGAGGTTTACTGGATCTTGCTCACGATACTGGTCCTCTCTCGATAGTCTGTTAGGTTAGGTTGGTTAAAGACCAACTAAGGTCTTTAACCAACCTAACTAACCTAACCTTAAACTAACGACAGCCTCTAAACTTGAGTTAGCCTTTAAACTAACAGTGGCCTTAGTTTAGGCTTCAAGGTTAGATGAGGCTTCCAAAAGTTAGGTGAAGCGAGGTTAGACGTCAAAGTTGGCACAGGTAAGGCAACAAGTCAGGTGGGGTCAGAGTTTAAGCGTCAAGGCTACGTTATGCTCTGAAGGTCTGTTTTGCCGTGGCGATGCTGAAGATACCAATGATGTTTGTCTGGCCGAGCGCCTCTTCGAGAATCGGGTGCTCCCACGAGAGCTTTGTTTAATAGTTGATGAGGACCTTCAACATCGTTACTAAATGCTGCAGCATTTTTCCCCTGCATCGGCTCAAAAGAAAAAGAATGAAAAAGTGAGGCCTTGAGTGAAAAAAGTTTGCCTGTTGTTGTATCATTTTCATACGCAAACAAAACTTTATACTTTGCCAGTACTCAACCACTTTCTCGCTATGATGTCTTCTTTGCCTTGTTTGCGAGCAAACTTGCTGAGTGCCGACTCTGACGCATAAAATGCGTCAAACGTCTTTCTTGCTTGCTTTCATCAAGTTAAATTAACTTTCCTCATCTCTCGTCCCAAAAAGATGTATGATGAGAAGCTCGATAATTTTTCAAGTGAGATTATGGACAGACAGAAGAGTGAACGAGAGATGTATTTAATGTCTGGAAGACTTTGCTCAAAAGTGGGGGAATCTGTTATCGTTTGCAGTGATTCGTCAGTCAGCAGTTTCACCTTTTTTTCCGTACATAACACGGACAAGAAATCAACTTGTGCAGAGCTTGGAAAGTTCGCCAGTGCAATCGATATTTTGCGGCTGCTGAATGGAGAATTCTGAATCCCAAATTGTAACAATAGGTTAATTATGCAGCTCGCTCTTTCGCCTCCTTATTTTTCGGCGTTTTCTCCCGCAGTCTCAAGCGTGCAGATTTGGTCACGCAAACTTTTGGCAGCTTTTGCTCTTGAGATTGCTGGAGAAAGTTAAGCTGCTTAAATTTGCTCTTAAAAAAACTCTCTCACCTTGTGGGAACGAAACCGATGTGACGATGAAAGCAGGATTTTTCTTCATAAAGCAAGAGAGAAGAACTGCGACAAAAATTATTTCTCTCTGGGTCCTCCAATGTTTCTCTCTCTCACTCGCTCTCGCTCTCTGTGCGAGAAAATTCTTTCAACGGCCCACCGCGGAGGAAATCGCCGTTCGAAGAACGGAAGGAAGGAAAAAAGATTGGACGGACTTTGTCGAGAAAATCGCTCTCTCCAGTGCTAAAACATTATGCTTTATTTAAAGCCCAATCAGGCCCTTGACTTGTCCGAAGAGACCTTTCCGGAGCTGCTTGTTCTGGGCTAGGGCAGCCGCGGCCTGCCCTGCCTTGCCTTGCTGCTCCAGCTTGGCCGCCAAGGCGTCTGCGCCGGCGTCGAGGCCGGCGTCCGCTAAATCTCCAGCTGGGAGGAGAAATAAATATTGAAAGATGCGTGAAAAGACAGATAGATGCTCGGTTAGTTGGTTACCCAGGGCTTCTGGATCGAACCCGTCCTCTGAAAAGACGGCTCCTACGGCGGCGTCAACAAGTGCGTCTGCGGCGTCGTTTGCAAACCCCTGTACGTGTTCGTTGCTGGCAAGTTGGCGCAGTGGTTCGAGGCCCTGCTGCTGCTGTGGATGCAGTTGCTGTTGTTGGAGCTGTTGCTGGCGGAGCTGTTGCTGCTGTTGGGGACGGTATGATTGTGGGGGTCCTGAAGGCTGCGACGTCCTTAGTTGCGACTCTCTCTGCGGTACTTGGCGAGCCCCAACGCCGGACAAAGGTGGCACAGAGCCTCCGAAATCAGAAGTTGGACTGTAGGGAGCTACACGATGATCTGGAAAGGCAAGAAGTTGCACTTTGACCTGTCATAGTTCTGTCATGTCTTCTGCAACTGAACCAGAAACAGTCACCTGGACTCATGACATCACAATGAGGACGTTGGATCAATGACAGTGATTGAAGCCGCATGCACGATGATTCAGTTGATGGACAAATCACTGAGATGACAACGTTGAACTTACGAAAACAGACAGAGCAAATGTTCCTTTACGGCTGTAGGCCGTCATCAAGGCCAAGCCACAAATATTTCCCTGAACTAAAATGGCAAGATTTGCTTTAACAACCCCCCCCCCCCCCCATTTTCAAGAAACAAAATTATCCCTCGACAAATCAAAATTTCTTTTCACCTGTTGTAGCACATCTATTATGAACTAAACTGCGCATCAAATTGGGTGATGGTACATTTGTTTGTCATAGATACGTTAAGTAAGGCCTGACTAGGTTAGACACTTTCGATACGCAAGAATGACGCTCCCAAATGAGATGTGCATTTTTGATGCGCAGTTCGTTCATTTTGACTCTTTAAACTGTCATTTTGGTCTGCCCAAAGTCATTGTTCAAAATATCATTCATTGCTGATGCGCAACATCCCTTCCACACTCGTCCATTCCGTGGAATGCAGAAGATATGACTGACGTAGATAGTGCGTAGCTGACCGTGTAAGTTTCGATAATAAAACGCTTTATGCGATCACTATCGTCGATAAAACCCACCCTGACTATTTGTTCCACCGCCCCTGAGGAATGCAGCGAAACTCCCGGGCCTGGGGTTCAGGTCGCTTCTGTCCGGAAGTTGTCGCTGCCGCAGACGCTGCTGCGCCTGCTGTTGTTGTTGCTGTTGCAGACGTTGCTGCGGTTGCTGTCGTTGAAGCTGCTGCTGCTGCTGCTGTTGCAAGTTGTGGTCAAACGCGGCATTCGCCGTGGTGGTCCAGGCAAACTCATCCTCCATGGCTTCATCATAACTGATATAAAACATTTGTGCGCATAAATATAAGCTAGGTTGTAAACAAGTCACAACTTGGTGAACTAAGCTGACCTTTTCTGTACAAGTGCCAGCGGAGCTGGTGGCGCAGAACTTGGAGCAGGTTTGTTTTCTGGCGCTGAAGGGTTGTACACTGAAAAAGGTCACCACATCCTTAAAAAACTATTTTAGGCCGCGTCTACTGCAACACATATCATGGATTATAATGTGTGGTCGCTCTAAGACTTACAGTTCACTTGTCCTCCGCAGCAGAAGGCTTGGTTGCTCACCAGGATGAGGGCCATGACGAACGGTATCTCCACAGCTGCCATTAGGGCCATCACCAGGTGGAGGGAAGAGATGATGTTGCAGTCACCCGTTTTGAAGGAGAATTGGCACAGGACAATCATGGCCTTCAGGCTCAAGGCAAGGCAAGCGGACACCAGCAACAAGTGGAACCAGGAGAGGACCATGAGAGTCAGCAGCCTGTGGTGTATTGAAATAATTGCGTGCTGTGTTTAGTGGAGGAGCATTTTAACAGTAAATTCAGCTCACTTTGATGAAGACGGTTTCTGAGCTGTCAAGAGACCGGCAATGCCTGTTACAAGCCCAAAACATCCACTCCAGATGCCAGAGCTTATCTGTACCCAGATCAAGTTGCTGTACTTCACCAGTAAGGATATCTGGAGAAAAAAATCAGAAGCAAACTTTGCTATAGAGTCGACTCTTGTTAGGGGAAAGCATTTTGATCAGCAGTGTTAAGGTTTCTTCTAAGGCACACGTATTTCGGACCCACATTAGCGGTACTGAGTAACGGTGCTTATAAGTACGCAGGGCTCGAGTAAGAGAAACCACACACATGGGGAGCCTTTTCGTCCTCCAGACTCAACACTTCCCTCTGCACGACAGCCAACAACCCAACCTTGAAGCTGCCCTTAACGTGATCCTTTCAGCTGAGTCTGACCTAACCCAAACTTAAAACCGAACTGAACTGAGCCTAACCTTGGCGCGTAACCTAATCCATTATAGCCTCGTCTGACCTTCAGTTCACCTGTTCACCTCAAATTTATGTGCAACTCCTCGGGACCAGGTGATACTTTTTTCTTCTACTATCACCCCTTTTATCTTCAGCCAAGACCTTTTGGTTGATAAGACCGTGGAATTGCTGCACAGCAAAAGTCACATCATTGAGGAAACCTCTGTTTATTTCCCCATGAGTCGTCGTAGCAGATGGCTCACCATTTAAGCCTCTGCCATACTTGAGCCGTGCATTGAGAAAGACAATGGGAAGCATCCAAAAGTTGAGTCTCTTCTCAACTATGGGCAGTGCAAACAAGTTTGATCTTTGAGCCTTTCCAGCCCTTCTGTTTGCCACCTCTGGCAGATAGTAGGAGAGCAGAGACCTCCAATAGCCTCTAAAAATGCCTGATGACACCAGCAGCATCCATTGGTTGAATGACTGCAAGAGTGTCTGGAGAAAGGAGCATGAGTTCACTGTTTGCAGCTCTTTGGAAATTGCACGAGAATGTTGTCGAGCAGGTTGCATCATCAGCCGACTGTCGACTCTTTGCCCCAGTCTCAGCATAGAGGAATAAAATGTTCTAAGCAACTTTATACTGCAGAGCCGTATTGCAGCTTGTCTTTATCTCATGGCAATCCCCTTGGTGATGAACGCAGTTGCTCACATCTACTCACTTTGGCAGTTTTTCCACCAGACGGTTTTCATTTCTTTCGCCCTCTGGAAACAAACCTATGTCACCATTACTGAAAATCTCATTGGACGTGAACTTTGCTAGGATAGCAGATGGGATTCGTCGTCCCTCCCCCCTGTGACGCAGACGTTAGGTCATTTTCTGTCCATTTGAAGCCAGGACCATCAGATTGAACCTTTTCTTGAATCCACTACAGGAAGTGGACTTTCAGCAAGTGCAGAGAGTGTCTGCTTTTATGAGACGAGCACTGAGTGAAATCCTGTGGCTTATTTTTTGGCAAAACCACTCATAAAGGAGATGCTCTAGCTTCAGCATTTGTGTGCTTTTGGTCGTTTCCCCCTTTTTAAATGACAGTTCTTTCACCCCACTCTCGCAGATTTTCTTGCTTATGGTCGAAGAAAGTGGAAGAAAAGACGGGACGAATTTCAGCATTTCTCAAGGACATCTTTTTCTCTGTCTCATCCAGCTTCTTTTCTGTTCTCCCCTGGATTTTTCCCCTTTTTTGATGTCTTGATATTGAAGAAGAGTGACCAAGATTGCGGTTGGACACTTTGCGTCAAGAGCGTTGCTCAAACAAGTCAACGAGGACAATTTGAGAAAATTTGCGGCTGAGAAGGGTGCTTTTGAATGAAGTGATTGATCCTCAACGAACAACGTTGATTTGTAGAAGACGGTGTTATGCTGGGATGAGACTACATTTAGCGCTGACTTCGAAGTCAAATGGGACTGCCCATGAGGGGACTCTGTATCGAGAATAGACTGAGTCCCCGTAGGTAGCATTGTCACGGCCCAGCTGTCTAGAATTATGCAAATAGTGCAAGGGAAACGACTCGAGATATGCCTACTCTAGTACATGCTACCCTTTGAACGCACGAGGCCTATTAGGCCTATTGCTAGCCAGAGTTAGTCGGTGCGCGAGAATCTTAACTAGGGGTGCTGTTAGTGTGAAGAAATGTTCCCCAAAGTTCTGGGACTTGATTGGAGGCCAATACCATCAGTCTCAAGATGGAGCGCATCAGCACCACGTCTACCAAGATGGGTATTTCGTTTTAAGGCAGAGTGCGACCAAGAAGAGAACTGGCTTCAGGCAAGTCACAGTATGCACTCCGTTACCTATGCATGGTCAAATAAGGTCCCTGTTCTACCCCTATGAGGACTAGGAAATTATAGCTTAATTTAGTAACAAATATCTTGCCTTGCCTCTGAACAATCGGTTCTCACCTCTCGAGCATAGTGGAAAAAGTCTCCCTTTGTCTTGCCTTACTTGCTACTTACTAGTCTCGTTTCAACGTCTCCAATAGAGAGACGAATTCATTCATTCAGACTTGTAACATAAATCCAATTTTTGCGCCTAGAAAATATAATGATCCCTTGCAAATTTCAGTATTCACGGTTTATTATTGTACCCGTTTTTGTCAGATGCTCTTTGTGGTCTAGCTTAAAATACTTACTAGAATCGTACGTCGCGGCCTTTCTGTCTCTCTTTCTGTCTCCTTTTCTGCCTCCTTTTCTGCTCCTTCCTATGTCTGACCAGT
>JAAUXU010138674.1_pt1 | contig 10632 bp, 8 predicted proteins | sample 7278151 | NCBI WGS metagenome assembly JAAUXU01 (sample SAMN14350113, study PRJNA611818) | marine sediment metagenome | isolation source: surface marine sediment (1.8m) | place: French Polynesia: Moorea | collected 2018-08 | reverse complement strand
GTCGTGGTGGCCCCCTTTTCATAGATAACTTTAGGCTGCAGTGCGACTGAGCAGCTGAGTCTGCCTGCATGTGTGACTGCAGCCTTAAATTATCTGTGAAAGAGAGGACCACCACGACAGCTGACTTTTCGCCTCAAAATCCTCAGAGCGAGCCAGGGTAACGTTCACCTTCTCCCTCCTTTATTTTCTTTGCCTCAGCACCGAATGATCGATTCGCGCCGCCCCTGATGAGTGTGGGCGCTTGTCGAGAGCTCCCACAGAGCGCAACTTGTTGCTACAACTTCGTGCACTCCGTCGAGGAGGTCAACTCCGTCCCCTCTGCCAGACACGACGCGTCCGGCGGAGCCGCGCAGGTTGGACTCTGCCACCGTCGACGCTGCAGTCAGCAATGTCTGGCTGACATTTGCAGTTGTACGAGCAGGAAACAAAAAATGCTGGATCCGTTTGTGGCAGCTTCTTCTTCAGCAGGCGACTTTTGGGTGGGTCTCGCCCCCCCCCCTCCCCCAACCCGACGCGACCCGGCCCGGCAGGTGGGCGGGCCGGGAACGGGGGAGGGGAGGCAAAGGGGGAGGGGAGGCCGAGAAGGAGGAGGGAAGGGGAGCAAGGAGAAAAGAAAGTTGTCTGCTGGCGGTTGCTGCCGCTGGCGCTGGTGCTGCTAGGGCTGCTGCTAGCAAGTCACAGCTGCACCCACCGCTAACGCTTCTACTCCTTCATCTTCGTGTTCTTCGCCCACTTGCAGACCACTGTCTTGTGCCTCGAACGACTTCTGGACCAACCACGACCCGTACGAGCTCGCGTCCTTGCAGGAGTCGGACAACATCATGGAGTCGGTGAGAGAAGAGTAACGAAAAAGGGGGAAAAATGAGCCTTTCTGGGTCCCTCCCGACCTTTGGACGTCCTTTTTGTTCTGTTAAGCCCCGTTGAGAGAAGAAAATTGAATTTCCTTCCACGAGCTTCGTCCCCTTCATATCATTATCGGGTAAACGTGCAAACGACGGCAGAAATTTGCATCGATGAGCGCCGATTTCTCTTCTTTCTCTCGGTCCGAGAAATGTGTCGCACATTAATCTTTGGCAGAATTGCATAATAAAGTGCTGAACGTTCACTGTTCTCTTTCACTTATTCGCTATACATATTATATATAAAATATGTATGCGTGCACATGAACACAGAACAAGGTTTTGTGTCCTGTTGTTCTCTCTATTGTTGATAGTTAACATTTCACACAGGGCTTTTAAAGGCTAAAAAGGGTTCAGATGTCAACTACCTCGGTTGTATTCAATGGCTCTTTGTGTTCAGCTCGCATAAAGTCCTGTTAAGGTACATTTTTCTTACAGGAACAGTTCAACGAAAACAATTTGGGGGTCAACTAAATGTCATCTTGGCTCGTTTAGGCTAGGAAATGCAGGCTCATTGATAAATGGAGGTCACTGCAAGTGGATGAGGTCGGAGCTGGGGAGGCCCCCGACGGCAATGGAGGCCATTTTGTGTTCAATAAAGTTGTGTCCCTGTTGCGGGCGGGAAAGAGACCAACTCCTAAGAGAGCTCTGTGCACTCGTGCAGCAAAGTTGTTTTTTTTTGGCGTATCATGTTTAGGACTGTCATTAACGTGCAATTGCCACTAAATACGTCAGTTACGTTAGGTAATTTTCAGTTGCAGATCCTCGTGCTGACGACTTTTTTCGGCGAGAGTAGCCAAAATGTCATCACTTTCAGGCCGTGTATCATATTGCAACGAATCCTCATGTTGGTTTTTTTTCTGGTGTGTGACGTAGGACATCGTTTCAAGGGTTGACCCAGTCCTGGCTGGTCCAGGCTCTGTGTGGGTCGGACTAGACCCGTCACCTCTTCTCCACGGGCCCCAGAACATGGACTTGCAGTTGAAAGTCAGCACACTGATGGTCCTGGGACACTTGATGATCATGTCTTGGTCCAGAGCAACATCCAGTAGTCCTGGTCCCTCACCTCTGAAGTCCATATGCAGGAGTGACGTAGCCCAGTTTACTTACAGCTCCTTTCTTTCTCTCTCTCTCTCTCTCACACACACGCACGCACACGTATTTGCTTTCCGTAGTAGTAGAAGACGAAAAAGGTGACTTTTGCACGCGCTCGCGCACCTAAGAGGAGTCGCTCTCTGTGCGCAGAGATAAGGTGGAGAGCAGCAATAATCAGTGCAGAGAGAGAGAGAGGGCAGATCTCAGCCAAGGCAACTTTTTTCCCCTCTTGCCAAGAGGTTTTTCTTTAATATTTCAAGTTAGCAGTTAATTGTCAGACTCGGTCGGGTCCTCCGTCAGCATGTACGCCAGGAAGGAGTCGGACAAGGTACTGGAGTTCTCGTGCTTTTCCGCAGGTTGGTATTTTCCTTGCCAAGACTTTGGAGACACTTTTCTGGCCAAACTTTTTTGCTATCATTCAATTTTGGGCAGCCTTGAGGCTGCTCTTGGATGTGCCCGACTTTTTCACACGTGCTTTATTGTGAAAAAACCCTTTGACTGCCTCAATTGGAAGACTACGTTGCACAGAAATCCTCGGTGCAGTCACTGGAAAAGCCCAGAAGATCATTCAGATCTCTTCCTCACACACACCAAATTGAAGTTTCGCTAGTCTCTGGATCCTCAATCTAATCTGTGCATCGTTTTAGAGACTCTACAAGGTGGCAAAGGCTGAGGGGGCACCCGCGGGCGTGGCAGAAGTCGCACTTGGCTTCCCCCGACCCACTGCATAAACGGTTCTCGGCGGCCGAAGTCACTCTGACCAGAACTGTACCTTGCCCCCCCTCTCAGACTTCTTGTCTGCACGAGCACGGTTGTGTTGTTGGGATATTGCACGATTGAGCTGAGAGGATTGGTGAAATGTGAAGTCACGGGTTTGCTTTCCCAATCAGGCCCAACACGGACTTGCTTAGGGCCATGATCGATATGGAACGTGCACAAATGGCTGTCATTCCATTAGTTTAATTTCTGCCTCCTTCACCTTTCTTTTTACTGCTGAAAGAACTGCTGAAAGACCCTCTTAAGAGCTTTCACTGGCCGTTATCTCATAGAAGATTTTTTTTCCATGAAGATTGTATTGTATTTGGAAGGGAGCACTCATCCTAATGCCCAGAGGGCTGAAAAACACGTGATTCACCTAAAAGTCCGGGGTGCAGGATGAAGAGTGACTGTGTGGGTTTTTTTTATCTCAAAGTTCAATGATAGTTGAGTTCAACGTAGTATGAGAGAGATCGGAGTTAACCACTTTCAAGTCAACGTGGCCAAGAAAAAGTATTCGGTCATATGAAAATGTGGCTTTGCTTTCTGAACAGTCATGATTTGGTCTGGCGGTGGCAACTTCTGGTGTGCTACCATACCTAACATAACTGAGGACGACGTACACAGGTGTTCAGGGTCTGTAAGACCTTCCCGAACTTTAGGGCTCAGTCAGCTAATACTACCGTTAGTCAGCAATTGTTGGGTGGGTGCAGGAAGCATTCATCATACAGATAAGGGTCATTTCCCACCATCCATCATCATCATCATGCATTTACCTTAATTGCATTTTGTTCCAATGGAAGAAAAAGAAAGTTGTAAAATTAACAGGAGGTATCATGTCACAATGCCTTATTATCATCATAGCAGATATCCTTAAACCTTATAATTTTTTTTTCTAGATGCCCTCAGCAGTTCAGCAGCAGCGGATGGAGATTGATCAGTTGCGCAGGGAGGCCTCCATGAAGAGGATCCCAGTCTCGCAGGCTGTAGAGGACATCAAGGTAGTTACCGTGCAGTTGTTGTTGTTCACTTGTACAGGGTGGAACAGGATAGTTGTGGAGTCTTCCGTGGACGAGTGCGACGTCGTCAAGGTCTGCATGGATGGGAGAGAGAAGTGGCAGCTGCACCGAGCTGTGCTTCGCCCCTTAACAATCAGAGCTCTTGTTCCACCCTGTACAAGTTTGGATGACCTTGGTGTGCGCACATCTCTCGGGTACCCCACCCCCACCCCCTTTCAGCAGCAAATGGAGCTCTGCACGGCGGACGAGTCCCAGTTGTGTGTGCGTACGAGGTTACTACATTCGGCTGTTATCTTGAAAGCTGCTCTGCTCTGTCAATGGGTGATTATTTGCTTATGAAGCTCACCAATGACTCCGGCGTCGGCGCCAATAGCATAATCTAGGCAAGCGAGTCCGCCCAGGCACTTCCTTTTATTTAAAAAAAATGGATGTTCTCTGAACTAGCGCTTCGCCATGGACCACATGATGCAGGACCACCTGATTGTGGGGTTTGCCAGCGAGAAGGCCAACCCTTTCAGGGAGAAGACCTGGTCCTGCGAGGTGCTCTAATGACGCAGGAAAAGAGCAGCAGTACAGACGCGGAGCACAATGTGACATCATAGGTGAAGAGACAACTTCTGCCTGAAGCGTTACTCCCCAGTCTGCTTGAGTTATTAATCCAAGCGTCGTGGTCATAGAGTTTGGTCACATTTTGCGTTATCCAACTAGATTTTTTTAATGTGTTGTGCTCAATTTGCCTTCTAGTCTACAGTGTGATCCATAGTCCTACACGGTGTCCTTAGCGTCAGTCCTGACGCAGTTAAAACTTGGAAGCTTCTCCATGACGAGACGTGGCGTGGTGCCATATTTGGCATCCTTGGTTTTCAAAGTGTCGACTCCGACTCAATTGAAACTTGGCAATTCTGATCATTCGACGGAAAATGGTGAACATGCAGTCGTGACCGACTTGGGACAAGTACTCGGCCGCCAGGACGTGACTAAAGCTGCCGACCACGGTCACGTCACTGTGTTTCGAAGGGGCGTAAGCTGGGCAAATCGTAGCCCAGATTCACCGCAGCAATCGGTGGATCTGAGTCTCAAGATGTCTTCCTCCAGTATCATTGAATGTCAGCCTAAAACCCTGACTAGGACACTAGTGATGGATCAAGCTGTACCACAGTTTTCATGCTATCTTTCTTGTTAATTTTTGTCATCCCTTGTACAGCATGTTAAGTTAAGTTTCTAGACACGCTGTCTGCACGAGACCTGTGAAGTTTTTTTTTATCTTGCATAATCAGTGTTTTTTTTTGACGTCAAATGCATGATGTGTGTGAGTTTTTGGTCACTCCTCGCCACGACCTCCTCGCGATAACCTCGACCTTCTTTCCTGTTCCAGCGCTACGTCATGGAACACGCCAACGAGGACTACCTCTTGACCGGGTTCCACGGGAAGAACCAGAACCCCTTCAGGGAAAAGTCGTCGTGCTCCGTGCTGTGAAGATTTGCTCTCACCCCACCCCCCACCCCTCACGCGCCAGAAAAATGTGTTTTTCCCGCCATTTTTTGTCTACACCCTGTATTTGTTCTCGTATCCGCCCCCTCAAATAGCTGAAACTGCATGCATGTTAAAAAACAAAAAAGAATCTACATACAACTTCTTCCTGGAATCATCGTCGTCAACGGTTTTTCTTCTTTTTTTAGACTACGATTAAAGTTTGAGTTTTTTTTCTCATCTCTCTTCCTCTCCAAGAGTTTCGCTCATGTGTGAAAAGCGTTGTGAACGTATCTTTTACTTCTCATTGTATTATAACTGCAGCTGAGTGAATGCTGTTTCCTCCTCTTTCAATATGATTTCTACATCCGGCAGCTTCTAGGAAGGAACAGAGCGTAAAAAAAACCAAGAAAAGTTGATTGCAGTCTAAAAAAAAATGAGTCGCGAAGCATTTCACCTACGTTGATACCTGGCATCTCATCGAAAAAGAAGAAAAGGCAACTCTGTAGTAGAAAACCTACCTTATCTCGAACAACGCTGTAATGAAGAAAGAACAAAAAAAAATATAAATGTTTCCATATCACAAATGCTGTCCCCATTTGGATGTGTTAGGTGCAAGTGTTTAGTTTGTTGGTGCCGACCTAAAAGTGTGCATAGAGTAAGTTCATCTGGAGTGAGTCAACTCTGTGAATAAATCAGTTCATAGAGTTACAATGACTTAAGTCTTAGACCCTGCCTTGCCAAGCCTCAGAAGGTCGCACGGCCGTCAAATCGTGTCTTCATCAGCGCGAGACTCCCGGGTCTGAGCTGCAGGAGGTCTCCAGAGCGGCACCTCCCGCTTGGCCGTGCTGAGGTGCGACGACCTCATTTCATCAGAATGAAGGTTGGTTTGCAAATTTGCTGATTTTACCAGTGTCACCCGGTCCTGTGGGGCCAGACGACATCTCAGACAAAGCTGCGCTGTGCGAAAGACGTTCCAACGACGCTCAGACCATTGTAGAGCCTTAGCTTAATCTCTGGTTCAACGCACCAATTCGTTTAGGACACCCTGTCGATATGATGTAGCAACAACACTACTTAAAAGTGATGCTATTGCCGCATCTGTTGGCGCGGACTCATAACACGCAATTAGTTGCAGCTTAATAGGCGAGCTGTAAAGCAGCTTATGAAAACCTAACTTTACTCTACAGGCGCTCGCGGGCCGTTATTTCTTAGTCATAGCACGCCAGGACTTAAAGTCATGGTGCGTGTCCCTTTGACCCCCGAAGGGCCCCTTCCCCAGCACCTTCTCCAGAGGTATCAATTGCTTGACCGAGGGGGAAATAAGTGAGGGAAGGGGGGGGGGGGGGTAATTCAAATAAGGGAAAGCCGCTACATGACACGAATGAAAATTAGTTTACAGGGCGTCGAAAGTCACAGTAGGATTACTGCTAGAGTGGCAGCTGGAAAAGTTTCTGGGGTGTTGACGCCTTGGGACGAAGAGCAATTAGAGCGCGCCCCAGGAAACGAGGGGTGTGTGAGCAACAGGGTGGCCAACAAAAAGTCATGGTCTGACGTTGTTCTGGCTTTCTACACAAGAAAAACGCATTAAAGTGAATGGCTACTAGAGAAGCCACGGTAAGTGACATTTTCCACATGCTGAAGCACCCCGATCGTTTCTCTCTCAAACTTTCATTTCTTTCTCGGTCGCATCTAGTACACATGAGAAACCTGACCCTCAATGTTAGCCCGAGTACACAAGTCGTGGACTCGCACATCCAAGAAGTGAGTGTTACACACGTGTTTTGTTTTGGGGAGGAGTCTACTAACCTTTTTAGTAGCCACTGCGCATACTCAAGCTCATTGCAGACCAATTCTGTTACGTCACATACAAGGGCACCCTTAAAGACTTAAAGTAGGCAGCAGAAAATCCTTGACAATGATGTCGCATATGGTGGAGAATCACAATGTTTTCTTGTGCGCTCTGCCTGTTTGTTCCGGCATCCTCCAGGGTGGCTTTCCAATGTTGAGCACTTCCTTAGTCTTGGCAACTCTGTAAGACATGCTAAGAGGAGGATAAGGATCGTGTGTGTGTGTGGGGGGGAGATGGCAAGAAAAGAGGGTGGGTGAAGGAAGAGCTTGCAGAGGGAAAGAACAACTTTCCAAAACGCTTTTCTTTGACGTACCAGTGCGCGCACACGCACATACACACACACACACACACACACACAGCTCTGCTCTCTTTCTCTCTGCTGCTGCTGCCTTTTTTCGCCCAAAGAGAGAGAGAGAGAGAGAGAGAGAGAGAGAGAGGACATTCCACAGCAGCAGCACAAGCTGACTCTTCAGTCGGCCGGAGAACGAGTACGAGTACACTGGCGTGAGTGTTTATTCGAACAATGACTTAACTTTCGGACTTTCAACTTCGAATAGTGGATTTTTTTAGCCCGGGTCAACTCGACCTTTTTGGTGGATTCTGTGGTGCAATGGGCGGAAAATGGTCTGATTTGCAAAGTCTGGAAAAAGACTGAAAGTTTATCCCCGGGCACAATATCAGTGCGTACAGTGTGAGCCAGCAAAATGATACTGTGACACGCATCCTGGTCCGGATATTCTGCTTTCCAATCATCCGCAGTTTGTAAGGATCTGTAGGAGTGTTGGGAGGCGCGATCCTGCGTGGACTCCCAAAGAGTTCGAGATGCAGATCTGGAACAGATGCCCCTGTAATCTGATGGGCAAGATGGAAGCGGCGTAGGAGGAGTCTTACCCGCAGTCCCTTGAAACGATTTCCATAAGCAGACGAGACAGGCCAATGTCCAGACACGGACAGCAACCAGCATGGCCGAGATCACCTCTTGAGGACTTCACCCTCACCAGATCCATGAAAGCAAACACTGCATTGTCTGAGTCGATGGCATGATGGACATGGCCCTGTCCTTCTCCAACACGGCGTCGAACACGTCCAACACTTTGACGGTGCCAACCCTGTCAAGTGAAACTTGGGGCACCCCAACGTGAGTGGTACGAAGGTGTCCTCCAACAAGTCTGTAGACTTGAACCAGGTCCCTCCTGACTTTTGCTGGCACACTCTGTACTGCAGGTGTGAACGGACACAACTTGTCCAGTCTGCACTCCACTTTCAAGCGGACCACTTCAACTCCCTGAAGAAAAAAACACTTAAAAAAATCCGAATAATTCACACACACCCTAGTGTACCTACGTTGACTTCCTGGAGCTCTCGTGCGTGCGCTCACTTGTGCTGCATTATTTCTCTGCTTGGCCGCACGCCGATGGTGTTAGTGCCAAATTGTTTCTGTCACAGCACCGAGGAGGGAAAAAAAACACCTTTTATTGTGCAGTGCACCTTGGAGAGAGAAAGTCTCATAACTGTCCCCATCGTGTGACTCCAGCTGAAGAAGAAGAAAAAAGATCTGTGGTGGTATTTGAGGATGCAAATTTTGGGTGTGCTTAAGGCGCTCTAATTTGCATAATCAGCTGCTCTAAAGTCGGACAAGACATCTCCTCTTTTGCATTGATTAAAGCAGTCACAATTTGACATCTTCTGACGGGTGAGTTTAAACACAGTGTAAAAAGACTGTCCGTGATGTCAGCTCGACTGATCAGTCTAATCAGGACTGGCCGTGTTTGGCTGTTTCATCCGTGATGGTCTCTTCCTGTCTGCCCATGGCTCCCAGAGCCGTGATGCAACTTGCTACACCACTACCTGTCGCAGCTCTCGACCTTGCTGTTGCTGACTTCGGTAGAGTAAGAAGTTTGGGGTCAAGTCCGAGAGGGAATGTCAATTGATATCCAATACGGGGTTGGGGAGTGTTGCTTTGAATCAACTTGAATTACAGGCTCTCATTGGCCCTTGTCAGAGTTGAAGAAGGCATGGTCTACAATGGAGAGGCTGCTGTGGCAAGAAAAAAAAGTTGTGCATGCGTGTGTACTGGACAGAGCTGCCAGAACAGCACGTGGACACTGTTGTGTGACATCCAATGTCTGGTGAGATTTTCATCATTCAGGTGGACATCCTGAAGCTCAGGATCAGCCTCTGCTCTGAGTGGCTTTCACTGAAGCACGACCTTCGATGGTCGCAAATACACTGATGAATTGGTCGTCGGCATATGTACAGGGTGCGGCGTCAAAGGCACAGAGGGAAGAAACGTCACCAGAGTCACTACTGTGCTGCTCAGCTCCAGCAGCTCGTTGTACTCGTGGCCGCCCGCATGCATCAGTCAAACCATGTTGTTCAACTTTGCCCAAGCCCTCAATGAGCTCAGAAGATTCTCATCAATCGTCCAGTCTTCAAGTGACTGACGCTAATTCTGACGCATACTGTAAGATATTGCTCCAGACGCCATTCTGCGGCTGCTCTGCACACAAGGACAGCCTAGTCCAAAGAGTCTCCTCCAAAGTCCTTCTCTGTCGATCCCCACCTATAACACTGATGGGCAGCTGGACTTTTTGTGAGTGAGGCTGAAATGGTCTGCGATAGCAACCCTATCTTTAGTGGACACTTACTTGCTGACAACCGTTGGAGCCTCATCTGCGCTCAACAAAAGTGCGTATACGATGCATTCTCTACCTACGTCTTTTGACATATTTTGACATCCCAGCACTGCAGAGGTGTAAATGAAAACTTTTGTTTTCTCTACGTGATGAAGTTGCCGAGCAGGAGGCAGGGGCAAGCGACGAAAAGAGTCAGCAAAGTTTCCTGCTCTTGCAAGGACAGACGTGCACCAATAGGAAGCACAGTCGAAGCTCCATGTGACGGATGGTCTCGTCTGCAGGGTGGGTGGCCACACCGACCACAGCCTGGCCTCCGTCACATGGAGACGCCACTGTACTTGCACGCCGAGGCCATGCATAAAACGAGGTCACTCACAGAAGGGTATTGTGCAGGGTGCAGCCCGACTTGTGGAATGCCTGCGTCTTTCTTGTGCACACTTGCCAGTACTTTGGCCATGTTTGTGGCAGATGTCTCCTGGCAGGACCCAGTAATGGATACCCACATCTTGCGTACTTCACACACTCGACATCGGCCTCCCGAGGTCTCTTCGGCTATCGGTGTTTTGAAACTCCTTATTCAAACACGCGCGCGCACGTACGCGCAGCTCGGGGCGCACGCCCGGAGCTTCACGTCGCTTCACTCGCACGCACGCACAACAGAGCTTCACGTCGCTTCACTCGCACGCACAACAGAGCTTCACACACACATGGCTTCATACATGCACCCACCCACGCACGCACCAAGACTACAAAGCCCCCTTTTCTCCATTTCTTCTCCTTCTCCCCCCCCCCCCCCCCAACAATAAATTCCCCAAGGGCAAAAACAGGAACTTGGGGGGGTGGCGCCTCTCGGGGGGCGGGGGGGATGTAAGACCCCCCCACCCCGACCCCGGACCCCCGAGCC
>JAAUXU010127575.1_pt1 | contig 10632 bp, 11 predicted proteins | sample 7278151 | NCBI WGS metagenome assembly JAAUXU01 (sample SAMN14350113, study PRJNA611818) | marine sediment metagenome | isolation source: surface marine sediment (1.8m) | place: French Polynesia: Moorea | collected 2018-08 | reverse complement strand
CTTCTTCTTCTTCTTCTTCGTCGTCTTCTTCGTCTTCTTCGTCGTCTTCTTCGTCGTCTTCGTCGTCTTCTTCGTCGTCTTCGTCGTCTTCTTCGTCGTCTTCGTCGTCGTCGTCGTCGTCGTCGTCGTCGTCGTCGTCGTCGTCGTCGTCGTCGTCACTATATAAGTGACCTCCAAATGGTCTCGCTGAAAAAACTTTCTATACAACGTTGCATCTCTCATCAATCGTCAAATTTCTTATTTACTGAAAGTTCTCAACTCTTGTCCAACATTTTTGAACTCGGACCCCTCGGCGAAGAACGACAGCTACTGTACTTTGACTGTTCAAAGGGCTGCGACGACGAAGGACCAAGAAAAAGTAGAGAAAAGGGTCAAGATGAAAATACCAACCTGACAGTGGGGATGCAGATGGACAGCAAGAACTCCGGGAAGTGCACGATTCCGTCTCCGTCCGCGTCAATCAGCCTGAACACGCTGAGCGCGAGTCTCGTGGGGGAGACCGCGCACGGGTACGCGCGGGAGTACAACAGGTAGAACTGCTTGAAGTTCAGGCCCTGAAGGGAGGGGAAAAAAGAAAGCTGTTCAGGACAATGAGGGACTTCCAGGATTAGGAAAGGCTCCGAAGGGACTTTCAGCGCTGCAAAACTTGTTCAGAACGGTTTTTTTTGGAGGGAGGCAACGGTTCAGGAGACTTTCAGAGGTGCAGGTCTCACCAGAAAAGACTCCAAAGGGACCTTCTACACTAGAAAATTTGTCCTTAACGTGGCTGGCATTCAGGGGGAACTTTTAGGGCTGCAACTGCTCGAATAAACCTGAGCAAACGATCGTTAAGGTACGTAATCAACTAAAAAGACTTCAGATCTACTTTCCAGGAAAGACGCACAACACATGAGTACACTGGACCGCGTGAAAGATGATCAAATTGATGAAAAAGCTCTAGTACATTCTTAATTTTTAATAAGCCTCCACCTTATTAGGTCTGCCCTCTGCCAGGTCTGCGAACTGCCTGAATCTCTCCGCCACCTCGTCCTCGGTCAACCTGGCCCGGGAGGCCAAACGGCGGGTCTCACCAGCCCCCAGTTGCTCGGGAGTCGCCGTTGGCGCAATTTCTGCTGCTGGCGCAAAGATGAAGGGAAGGGAGACGGCGCTGGCGCTGCTCTTCATTCTGGCGCGCCCCGGACTCGTCGTCGCTGCTTGGACGCGCCGGAGATGATCCTGCAGGGGTCCACATTGTCGTGGACGTACTGATTATTATGCATAGCGCGACCTGTGTTCTCTTAACCAGGTTTAGAAAAAGATTTCAGCATTGACTTGCACTTGTGTTAAGACGATCACCTCCCTACTTTCCCCCACTTGAAAGGCAGCGCTGTGAAAGTTGTTTGGGAATTCGGGAATTTTAGGACTTTGGGGGGAATTTACGATCTTTTCCCCACCATTCAAGGTATGCTTCCACCGTGACCTGCCCAAAGGGCTGACCTGGCCGGACGACCACGACATCATTGTCAGACATCTTTCAAAGATAATGTCAGCTGACTGGGGAAAGGGTTATCATTCTCTTTCATTCCTTATTGTCTCATGTCCGGTTTTTTTGTCCTGTGATCACCTCATAACTCCCGCCGAATCCGGGTGAGCTCTCCAATCCCGTATCGCTCTTTGTCGCCCTGAGCCCGACCTTCCTCGCTGGCGACTTCGTCCGCAGATGCTTCTCGCTCAGGTCATTCAGGTCGCTCATGGACATCCTGGTGACGGCGGCGCCACCGCTGTCGTCCACTTGGTCTTCAAAGTTGGGCAGGGAATTCGCCCTCTTTCTGGCATTCTTGTCTCGTCGAGCCAGCCTCCGTCTTCTGAGGAACGGCAGCAGAGGCATAATTCGCAATGACAACTGGGCCCTGGTCGAAATTTTCCCCAAATGACCGAGAATGAACAGAATGTCTTTTCTCCTCGGCTGAGATAGCGAAGCCAGGTTTTTACGTTGAACTCACTCAGGCATTTATTATCTTCTATGAGGCACTAACACAACAATGCTGGGCAAGATTTTCTTAAGCAAGACAGACACACATCAAGGTTGCTTAGGTTGTGTGAAGCACCTGCAGACCCAAATAGTGTACTACGATAAGGAGAGACTTTCGTTGTTGTCTTGTCGAGATAAGGAGCCTCAGTTGAGTGAGTCATGGGAAGAGGATTTGTCCGAATAAAAGACCCCCATAAAGATCCATTATTTTCCGCCCTCGAGCCTGCCGAAAAAAGTGGCCTCAGCCCAGAATTAGGCTAATGTTGCCCTCTTTGAGGCCTCCTCGAGGCCGAATCCGGAGTAGCTGGAACAAGAAAAAATCTCGGTCAAAAAAAAGAAAAAAAACTAGAGAGAAGGAATATTCATGTCAAAATGTTCAGCTGGTGGGCATAACCAACACTACTACACTTTTTTTTTTGCATTCTGATTTGCAAACATGAATAAATGAATATAGAAGAAAAGAATTGTGCCAGTGTAAGCGAGTCTTACTTACATTCCCACATAGTTCTTCATCTCCTGCTTCGAGACTGATGGACGCGTGTCCGAGGCGGCGGACCTCAAATGGGCAGAGCTAACGACGGAACAATTCCGTTGCCGCCGCTGCTGTTGCTGTTGATGTTGTTGTTGAAGAGCCTGAGAAAATGGGGTAGATGATTGCACGCACAATCTCACATCCGCACTCGAGCGCAACTCTTCCACCAGGAACGCGCAAAAGGCCGCATCGATCAGTCAAAAACCAAAAACAAAAACAAAAAAAAACAGAGAGAAAATAAAAAAGGCAACAACAAAATAAAAAAGGTAAAAAGAGAAAGGGAAGGCCTCTTGCGTCGGCTTACATTAATCAGCGAAGGTCTGACTCTGCCAGACATGGACGAAACACTGAACACGGAAGAGATTGCCCTCTGGGTAAGAGGGTTCGCTTACGCTGGCGTATTTTCTGCGTCACAACACTGAGGTGTGACGGAGAACTGACGCGGCACTCTGGCGGTGCAATCGCGCCCTAAGTACGTAAGCCTGTACCTCTGACGCAGGCTCATTCTGTGGCTCTCCAGACGAACCCCGAATGTCTGGTAGAGAAGGAATTGGAGGCCATATGAAGCTTTTTCTCTCCCTCTCTTTCCCTGAGAATGGTCACGATTCGAAAAATCAAGCTCGAACCGAGCCGCGGGCCAAGAAGTCTGGCTCGAGCCGGCTGAAGGTGCATTACGACAACTTGGATCAACAGTCAAACTATCACCTGCGGAGGCGATGGTCCTTTCTTTAGGGTATTCACGGGTTGTTTCAGAGATTCACAACTATACAATATTTCCTCCTCGCTTCCGTAACCTCCTCTCCATTGGCATGTACAAAATCCAGCCTCTATTTCGGCCCGGCTCGTTACCACTTCCTACTCCTAGCATCTTCTTTCTATGGGTACTTCCCCAACGGAGGGGTACCGTGTGCACCAAAAAAATGTTACTTGTACTGGATGCTTCGCTGTTGTCCTCGTCCAGTTCTCCTTCTCCTCCCACGGCCTATAAGTCCACACGGAGTCCTCGGTCATGGGTCCTTTCAGGCTTATGTCTCCTGATTAGCAGTTACTCGAGTCAATTTTGTCTGATCGAGTTCTTTTTTTTTCCTGTCTCTCTCACCCTTGTCGGCCTCGTCTTTGAGGGCCTCGAGCTGCGCAGTGTAGAGCAGAGCCCGGAGGTCGGCACCACTGAAGCCGTCGGTCAGGGTTGCCACCTCTTTGAGAGTTTCTCTGGCCTCAGCAGAAAGGTTGACTTTGGCAGACAGTCTCACCAGGATGTCAAGCCGGTCAGCCTAAGTAAAAAGTTGTTTGTATCTGTAAAGCGAGCATCCTACAGCGGCTCCTTGTACTTGCCGTTCTGTCACTGGTACAGTGTGCATCCCATGCTCCCGTAGGTATCCTACTTACTTGACCGGAACAATGCCGAGCCCATATGTTGTCATAACAAGTCATGTCAGATGGAAAAGGTATGTCACAAGGTGAAAAGTGTAAAAAACACAAAATTCCAACTTGTAAGTTGCAATTTTATGTCTTTTTCTAAAAGCTGGCAGCAAGCTAAAGTCTGAAAAGGATAAAGGGACTTGGGAAGTAGAAAGACAGCATCACATTTTGGTATGTGAAAGTAACTGATGTCTCTCTTTGAATGAGGCCAAAGACCCCAAGCCCGCCCATGCCTTCTGGCATTTTGGCTTGGCTCAGAATGTTGTGCGGTAGATGGATGGTTGCCAGACAAGTAGGTCTCCCACCTCAACTGCATTTTCATGATCTGGCAAACCTGGCCATTTAGACTGGGCCGTCATCTGTACCTATTATCTGACCCTGTTCGACACACATCGAAGCTGAGAAAAATTTCCGGCGAGCGCCTAAGTTTGCCTGCGGGATTGGAGGCTGCTTCAGGAGACGCGCGAATGCTCCACAGAAAATAAACCACTTCCAAGATTTGGCGAGGCTGAGGTTGAGAGGCCACGCGGGGATTGTGGGGAGGGGGAGAGGGAGGGGGAGGCTCGCGACCCCAGAAAATTTCCCAATTTTGCCCAATTTGTGATGCGATTTTTAATGTTGCGATATATATCGCATCCATATCGAGAATGGCAATATCTGCAGAGATATTGGACGACATAATAGACACCACGGACACAGTCTATGGGGCCGACCCGCCCTAGGAAATTCCCTTGACACCTTGGACTAATATCAACCTATATAGTGGAGATTCGATAAATCTCACCGGTTTCGTGAGCATCGCCATGTTTGGTCTCGATATATCGGGTACGGTTAAGGTGGAATATTGCACAGATTTAATCTTTAACTTTATGCAGTGGACCTGCTGCCATGAATCCTTATATGTTTGTTCCTCACTGGCTCAATGTCACCATACGAAGTGCACCACCAATTTGTTGGCAAAAGAACACAAATATTAAGTTTGCTCTGGAGCTTTGGAATAGTCACACCAGCTTACCAACACTTGTTTACACGGTTGTTATTGCTTCTTTTTAGCTCACATGAGGGTTTGGGGGCTGAAAAACTTTCGTATGAATCAGACGGCCACATGAATCAAAAATGTTGATGCCAACTTGACCCATATGAGGGTGCTCCACTCTGCATATACGCGTGTGTTTCTAATTAAATCTGACTTGACAGTCAGAAAATCTGAAAATCCAATCCCAAGTTAAGAACCCCTAATAATGTTTTTTTACCCCTCTCACAAATTGGTCCTACTTGGGTAGGACACACATCATAGGGATATACACTGTACCAGCACCAAATTATTATGATGATGATGACAAAGAAAATGTCGAGGCCCAATGAAGCAGTGAAATAATACCTCTTGTGGCATTGGGCAAACCACCTTCCGGTCCAATCTTCCAGGTCGTAGTAAGGCAGGATCGATGAGATCTGGATAGATGGGAGAACAACGTAAATGTGTCCCTCCTTTCATCGGTGATATATAAGCCATGGATGGACCAATGCACAACACGTACCTGGTCGGGATGTGGCAGCCATGACAAAGAGTCCTTTGCTGTCACCACCTGAGCCGAGCCCGCCTCCCTCTACCCCGTCGAGCTGGGTCAGTAGCTGGTTGACGACCCGGTCGGTCACGCCCGTGCTGTCGTGGCCTCGCCTGGAGGAGAAAAAGGATGGAGTGGATTTGCCATGGAGGAGTTTCAATCCTGCTGATGCTATTGTACAACTAGCTACTGTACAAAAGTCTCATTATGTTGTGGTCGCTCCCTACAATCCTCTTTATCAGGAAGAGCTCACTAAGTTATCGAGTACCTGAGAGCAGAGGATAATAATTCTCTGCCACAAAAAGTGGCAGCTGCAAAGGCGGAAAAAAGATCGACCCAATTCACGAACGATTACACAAAGGCAAGTGAATATTTCCCGATAGAGATCTGGGCTCATATCTCATTGTTTGTTGGGCCAAAAGTGTTGCCGTTTGCCGGCCAAGTTGCTCTTCTACCCATGCCTTCAAAAGCTACCAAGACTTTTTATGAAGGCGCCAAATATGACTGGTCAAAAAATGCAGTTGTGTGACAAGTCAAAAATCCTGAGTGCGCAATTTCCTGTACCGTATGCGTGCAATGTAGTGGGCGCAGAATTAGAAATCAGAGATCTCTGCTCGCATAAGTCATTAGGTGCTCCATTTTCTTTCTCTGGAAAGCTACACCAGTGAGCTACAAGTAATTAATATTTCAACCTTTCTCTGCAACATATGAAGCTAGCACATGCGGCTCAATGATGACCTCCAAATCTTGCGATAGCATACCAGTGCGTAGGTAGAGGCATTTGGCCACTGCCAAGTCCAGACCCCAACCCGTTAGATTTGGCACTTTAGAATGTTGTAAAGAAGACAGTGCAGGGAAATGATGGCAACGAGGACCTTGAGGAGCTATGGCAGAAGATAAAGAGACCAAATGGGAGGAAATTGCCACACCACCTTTTGCTGTAGCCATGACAAAAAAAGATGCTCTAGGCAGTTGAGAGCAACTGTAGCAGATGGGGGATACTTCGAGTTTCTGAAGCAGAAGAAGTCGTAATATTGAATGACTGCTAGGTCAATGAGCGACCTTTATCTGCTTTGCTGAGAATCATGGCTCTTGAGGTCTTTGATTTCTAATTCTGCGCGCACTGCATTGCACGCAATCGGCATTTGATCCGCTATAGGCAAAGAACCCTGTAGGTACGTTTCCCCCGGACGTGTCACCTCCACACATTGCGTGACTCCTATACAGATTGACTCCCTATGAGCTTTACACCCCCAGACAGGTTGGCTCCAACATAAATTGTCTCCATGCTTCCCTACATGTGTTTCACCTTCAGACAAGTTGACCCCCACAGGATGAAGTCCAGACTGACACCCATAGAGAAACAAAACAGAAAAATCTTCTTCACCTTCACGATATGGAGTGGTCAACTACTTTGAGGTTGTTCTCAGCATAGAGTGGCCATGACTTCAATATCTTGGTTGAATATCAACTATTTCTTCTTTCAAGATCACCTTCTGCAGCATTTACAATGTATAGGATAATGCGTAGAAGTAGCATAAGACATATGAATTAAAAAAATTAGTTACTCAGAGTCATTCTGTCCGGGGTCCAGCTTGTCTTGGGGGTCAACTTATTTAGGGGTCAATCTGTGTGAGGGTCAACTTGTCCAGGGGAGAAACGTCCGTGATTCCAAGGTGTGAGGAAAGTTTATTAAGCAAAAGTTATGGAGAGGACATTGCAAGCTTTCCACAGACGCACACCATACCCAAATAGGTTAAACGATTGAGGAGTTATGAGCCATTACGGGTGAATTACTGCAGTAATAACTGACAGATTGCGCAGGCAGGATTTTGTGACCTATCAGTTATTACTTACTGCATTTTTCTCAGTCATATTGTGCGCCATCATAATAAATTGCGGTGACTTTTGAAGGTCAGGCAAATAAATGCAACTTCCCCAAGGAGCAACATTTTGGGCAGACATGGAGACGTGAGCCCCGTTCTCGAGTGATAAATATACTACTGTGTATTCTTCAGGTTGTTTGTCTCAGTTAGGGTGCAACTCTATCGTTTTAGGATTTTTCAGTCAGTACACGACGCAGAGCGTCCAAAACTAATCATGAGATACTGCAAGTCCTAGCCAAAATATCTTGTTCGTTTTATATCGACAACAATTTCCTGTACGCCGTGCACCCGGTGTCTAGGCTCAGGATCTTGGACAACGGCAGCACGCACAACAAATTCATTTCATTCATCCTGTGCTAGTTGCCTTTCGTCATTTCAAAGTTGGTCCCAAACAAATCGTTTTGGACTATGCTCTTTCATGACACCACCATCCTAGTCAGCTGCAACCATCGTAGGCATTCAGTATTGCTCAGAGATGGATGGGTAGATCGATTTCCTGAGGTCTTTTGTACACTGACCTTTCAGTCACAGCAGGAAGAACGAAGGTTTTCGTACAAATTTTCCAGTCACCCTGTACAAGTTATGGTAAGACAAAGTGCGGTCGTTCGCCGCTGCTATTACTACACCTGGGCGCCAAACTGTCGAACTCGTCGAAGAAGAGGACGCACGGTCGCGCAGCCTTGGCTCTGGCCCACGTCTCCCTCACGGCGGCCTCGCTCGCCCCAATGTACTTGGACAGCAGCTCCGGACCCTGGAAGAAAGTTGCAGGAACAAGTCTTTCTTGCATGACCTTTGGCTTTACATTGGCGTCTTCTTCAAGTTTCCAGATATGAGGGGAGATCTTCAGTCCAGGACCAAATAATCGGATGAGAAAAGTATTCCATTAAGGGTCGATTCGGACGTTCGAGCTCCTTCTACGACAACGCAATCAATTGTTGAGAATTCTCGATTAACTCATCAGTTGTAATTTATGAACTGGATCACCGAGAGATGAGGCAAAGGCTGGAGTAAGTGCAACAAACGTCCGGAAAGTTATATCTTTCAGCGATCAAACTGCCTCGGGGGGAGAAAAATAAAAAAATCTGCCACACGTCAGACCTCTCCTGGACTTCATTTTGATAGGATTTTTGTCAGAGTAAACGGGCGCTAAAAATTCCTACCCTTTGCTGGCTTTGTTTCCAGTCCAATAGGACCATTTTGGGTAATCCAAATGCAAATAGAGGATTTCCTTGGCAATGTTAAATTCGGAGAATGGGGATAAAATAAAGGCAGGAAAGCTTACCCGAAGGCAGAGCCTCAAGTGGTCGTAGGAACCAAATAGAACTAGACATGAAATCATCTTGTAAAAAGCAAATAGAGCAGAAAAAAGCCTCCATAAATGCAGCACGACTTTCCGTCTCACGCCAGCATGTCCCAATTTTTTCTCATCGAGTGACATTCATAAAAAAAAACCTTGGCAACGAACTGAAAGGCATCTAAATAAAAAAGGAGGGGAGGGGAAGGGGGGAGAAGTCGCCCCCATGTCGGAGAACTCACGTCACTGCCCCGCATGGAGGGGTTGAGGGACGCTTACCCCTCCCTGCCCCTGCTCGGTGGTAGTGGTGGAGGAGGACTTGATCATGCCAGGTCAGGACTTGTCTGAGCTGTGAAACCCTCTGGCTGCCCCTCCCCGGATAAGCACCGTCCGATTGACAACTGCCGGTGATACTAAGTAGGTTTGGCAACAAAGCATCTATTTTAGTAGGTTCTGATCAACTCAGGAGATATGAAGTTCTTTATTGGGCGGAATCTATTATTCATTTTCGCTGCAACTTTCGTCAATGTCCAGTCAAAAAAGGTGAGGAAAAATAAAAAGATATTGTCAAACTCAACGCTGACGCTTGAAAACATCAATGCAAAATGCAGTGCGAGTCAAAAAGCAAATCGGACAATTTCTGGCGACTCACACTGCACTTGTTTGGCACAGATGTAATCACCCGACGGCTTAAGAACAGCTGAATTACTGGGTACACCCTGCAACTTCGGCGTGTCTCAGCATATAGTACATGGTTGGCTGAAAGTAACCCGATAGGAGTGGAGGCGGATTGATCAGGCTGTGGTGGACGTGGAAAGGCGTAACTGAGCTCGTCCTTAGGAAGTCGGTTCTAAAACTTTCAAGATTTATTACACCGGGAATAAAAAAGTTCTTGCATCCTCAATGTTGTTTTGTGTCGCATGAGCCTAAACAATCAAAAAAGTAGTCGAACAGTTTTACTCTGGCAAGCCAGAACTCGCTTTACTTGGATCCAACTGGCAAAATTTGTTTTTAGAAATGAAAATTTTGAATCCTCTCTTTAAAATGAGCCCGGTGGTGCCACTGTACGTCATGCGCAGTCTCAGCAATAAGGCTCTAGTCAAACCAGCTTTCTTTTGGTCCACCCTCCATGCAGAGCGAGTTCAAGCAGCGCTGGCCATCGTTGCCACAGGTCCATGAACGCAAATCTGCTCTTATTGCTTCTGCTAGTGCTGCGGCGTGGGTCTGATGGAGGTGAAAGGCATTTCTCTCTGCTCCTTTGCTCCCAACTGCTGTCGGGGTCTGGAGAGCGTTTCTGAGTCACCACCGCTGCTCGGGTCAATCAGGGTGTGCAGGAGAATCCCACATCTCAGGCAAGGATTTACCCAATTCCAAAGAAATGGGCATCCCCAAAAAACTTCAAGACTAATTTCTCACTCAGGCCCTACCTGCTTAAGCCCACGGTTTGGACACACAGGGGGTGGATGGTGGAGAAATAACATCTTCTACAAATTATGTGCAAATGTTGGCACGTGAACCGCTGAAATACACGTTCGAAGAAGCAGGACATTTTTGCATGCATGGACAGGGCGTGTCAGAAAAGCTAACGTCTCAAAGGGGAACAGTTTTCTATAACATTCCAACACTTGCTTTTTCGAGGACTCTAGAACAATACCTATAACAGACACGTGTTAAGCTTTTTGCTATTACAGCACTTTTCAGTAAAGTCTTGCGTAGAGAATCCGGACTGTGTGAGAGCTACAAGTACTTTGTGACCCAGTCAAGGTGCTGACAGGGGGGGGGCCCCCCCCCCCCCCCCACCCCGGGAAAAGAAAAAAAAAAAAAAAAAAGAAAAAAAAAAAGAAAAAAAAATAGGAGGGAGCAGCGCAGGCAACGTTGTCCAGTGTTACGTTTCCGGTTTTCGCCCTTCTTGGACGACCCTGACT
>JAAUXU010028716.1_pt1 | contig 10632 bp, 15 predicted proteins | sample 7278151 | NCBI WGS metagenome assembly JAAUXU01 (sample SAMN14350113, study PRJNA611818) | marine sediment metagenome | isolation source: surface marine sediment (1.8m) | place: French Polynesia: Moorea | collected 2018-08 | reverse complement strand
CAACGGTTATAATGTTGCTCTAAAGATGATGCAACAGTCATAATGTTGCCTTAGAGATGATGCAACGGTTATAATGTTGCTTTAAAGATGATGCAACAGTCATAATGTTGCTCTATTCAAGCACACTGGATGAATTGCTGTGAATGAAAGATGCAGATTACATACCTAATTTAAAAATGTTACATGACGGAGGAAGAACGTGGTTGGGGAAGTAGATCGCTATAGGTCACGTTCAACGCAAGTAGCGACGCCATGTATATATGAATGACTTAATGTATCATTTCCAGGTCACGCGATATTATTGTTAGGTCGCACGTAGACGTCTTAGGCAAATGCCAAATGTGTTTTTCCAAGCCTCACGCTAAATGGCACGCAACTTTTAGGTGTACTTTAGTGGAAAATGTTCTAGACTACAATAAATAAAACTAGGCCATATCCACATTTTGCGTGGGTTCCTTAAAACATACTATTTTTGCGTTAAAGGCCACACACACGAAAAAACAGTCCTGTTCTTTGTTGCAAATCCACATCCTTTTTGACGAAGGAACTTAAGACGGTTAAAAAATGAAAATTTTGAGATGCCAGAAGACGTCGTCAAGAACACACACATTGAGTCAAAGCGTCTGAACGAGTTCGAGGCTCACGTGACAACCGTCATTTCCTCTTTTGCCTGTTCAGAAATGCCTGAGTGAGTTTTTTTTCTTGTTCAGATTTAAGTTTGGGCGCCCGCCCCAAAAAAAGAGCGCGCGCCCAAATTGCTCCATAGGAGCAAAAATATATGGGCAGTGAATTCTGGCCTGAGACACTTTTTCCTGGCTCCTCTTCCTTCGAGTCCACATTTGTCTGGCCGAGTCAGCAATCAGCAACTCTGCAGGGCAAAGTCCCCCCCCCCGGCTCGACTCGACCAGACAAAAGGAGAGGCAGGAGAGCCCGTCCGGGGTCGACGAAGGCTGTCTGGCCGAGTCGGAGTTGGTGGAGCCGGAAAAGTGCAAAAAAACGCGTCTTTTTCGCGAAGAAATGATAAATTGGCAACAACAACCGGAGGATCCGTTGACTCGGGTGCAATTATGGTTTCAGAGCTTCGACAGCAGCAAAAAGGGAGTCCCACGAATTTAATCAGGGTCGAGATTCTTTTCGTCGTCGCTGTATTTTTGGCAGGAGAAATGCAACGTTTTGCAACGTTTTTGGCAAATCTCCCAGGAATAATCTGCAAATGTGGGAGGACGATGATGATGATGACTGTCTCAACCCTTTCGCTGTCTCAACCCTTTCGCTCCCCTAGCGTAATGAATGATGTCGAAGCCCCGAAAATGACAAATGGACGCGCTCTTGCCACAATTTGAAAAGTTATCTGCAAAAAAGGACGAGGAGAAAAAAATTTGGCAAGTCAAGATCCACCTTTCTTCCCTTGTAATTTACATAATTGGGTCCGCGCGTGCGCGCGCGCGCCTGTGTGGGAGTGCGTGCACTGGCGGACTCTCGGGGTCTCCTTCCGGCACCCCGGAGAGGAGGCAGAAAAGTGCCGGTGTCACCGCGCCCCAAGTCTGAGCTGGTGGCGGAGGTGGACGCGTACTCCAGGCTCTCGGCCGCCGCCGAGTACGAGGTGGAGCGGGCGCTGTCTGGCCGAGCAATGGGCATTCCTTTCCCGCTGCGAGGACCCTTTCTTTGCACTAAAAAGCCCTCATTAACGGTCTCCACAGGAGTCTTTTATGACCAAGTAGCAGAAAAAAATAACTTTGTATATTACAATATAAATATAAGCTTGTTTAACGTCTGACTCAGCCTCTCCAGTGCTTTATTTTCCTTCCTCTGCCATCATCTTTTATCTCTGGCATAAACGTACACAAAAAGCGGATCAACATTCACCCCCTCGGTCAGACAGAACGACCTTTTAAGCCTTTTTTTGTCACACTCGAGCCATTGTCTGGACGAGTGAGGCGGGTTCATAACCCGGCTCAGTTGTGTTTTCTTAAAAAACTTTCTTATGCTGATTTTTTTTAATTTCAGCTGAGTGCATAGAAGACCTTCAGGAGGGGTCAAAGGGGGCGTCGAGAAAATAAATTTGCCCGAAAATGCAAGGGGAAGAAGAAGAAGACGTCATTCAAAGGTTGTTTTTTCCACAGATCTTTTTTTTGGAGGGGCAAAAAAAATGGGAGGTGAAAATCACGATAAAAGTCGTGAGGGACGACGCATATTTTTTTTCTCCTTTTTTGCATGTCACAAACATAGAGAAAGTTTCTGCCTTGTTTCTGACTCGCAAGGAGGTTTTTCTTTGAGCCATCATTAGGCAAGAAGCATTAGAAATTAGCAGGTGAAGACTCCTTCCAGCTACCTGTGTGTGTGTGTGTGTGTGCGAGTGCGTGCGCGTGCGCACGCGCGTGTCAGGCCTGGGGAGAGAGAGAGAGAGAGAGAGCTGAATACTCGAAGCCCACGGACCTCGCGGTCGTGGTGTTGCCGCCGGACGGCGTGTGCGCGGACGGGAGAGGCAGGACCGCCACTGCCGTCCCCAGAGGCAGGAACCCGGACGAAGAGCGCTCGGTTGCGCAACTGCCCAACCCTAGGGGTCGGGGGCTCAAGAAGGATTCCACGTAGAAAAAGACACTGGGCCACAAAATTTGCAACATCTCTAGGACACCCTGTTCGGGTGCGTGCACTAATTACATACGTAATGCGTAATTATATACTTTCACCACCCTCGACCCTCCCCCGACCCCGATCTCACCACCGCCACCCACCCCGCCGCCTCTCGGGTCGTCAAGGCCCTTGCGCCCCGAAAAGCGAACTACGGTGTGTAGGCCTATAGGCCCTGCTCAGATGGACATTTTCGGTTTGACGTCCCTTATGCCGTTTACCAGAAGCTGCTGCAACTGTACTGCCATGTCGGCCCTTGGTCAGTGCGGCCCAGTTCTGTGCAGCGAGTGGTATTTTACGGCCCTAAAGTGGTAAATTTATGTCAGGCCCTCAGTCAGTGCAGCCCCGGGCAGTGCACCTCTGCGTCTTGCTCTGCCCGAGGGTGGCGCAGCAGAAAAAGGGGTGGTAAACGAAAGAGGTGACGTCAATACTAGTATATGCACATGCGTGCGCATGTGGGTAGGTGGGTAAATACCCAAGTGCAATGCCCATATTTGCATGTCAACACGAAATCTTTACACACATTCTGTTTTTTGGTGCAGCTGTAAAATTTTGAGGGACTCTCAGACCCAGAAACTTTGCTGCATCACAATATGGGCTAGAAATAAGGCCATGTTATAATATAGGTGGGCGAAATTGTGAGAGCGAGCATAAGAGCGAGAGCAGCAGCATATTTCTCATAGAGCTACGAAACTTGTGTAATGAATTTGGCCACAGGGTTGCAAACCGTGATGTGCACGAGATCTTCCTGGTTTTGACGGAGGATTTCCCCTGTCCTCGGCCTTGTGCACGTTGTCACAGTTAACATTTGTAGAATGTGTATATTTACGTCCTGACGCATGTACGCATATGCGTACATACGTTTGTGCGTACGTGACGTCGTCCCCAAGAGAAAAAGGCTTGAATTTGACATGCCCACATTTTCTTTGGTTTGAACGAGTCAAGGCTCCTTTTAAGGGCGCATCCACGCTAATGAATCGTGATAAGATACATTGTACACATTACATTGTATGCAAGTGCTCTTTTTTAAGGCGCGTGGCAGCTGTGTGTAAAGTGTGTATAAATATGGGCTCACGTGAGCAGAATTTGCACGCGTGTCCTTTTTTTTCTCTGCAACAAAGAAGGTCCAAAGCATGCAAATTTTTCGCTGTGATCGGATCGTTTATGCGAAGTTCGACAAGAGGCGCGCACGAAAACATCATTTTTGATGGGGCTGAACTCAGGGTGCCTCTTTTGGGGCGGGGGAAGCAAGGGGAGGGGGCAGCTTGCGAAATCTACAGAGATGTCTTAAATCATCATGCAGATTTGCATGGGGAAGTGAGGGGAGGAAAATGCCTCACTCTCGGTGCGTGTACGCAGGGCACATTTTTCTCTCTGCGGCACCTAAAATGTGCAAAAATCGTGCACTTTGGACAAAAAAAAATTGCAAACGTAAACGCGCCGTCGCAATTTGGAACCACTTGTAAGCTCTACCCATATGTTTTTTTTTCTTGGTGGAGTCAGCCCAGATCTCGTAGAGGCCTCAAGTAGGCCTCAAGAGGCATCAAGAGGCATCATATTTATGCGGGCATTGTAATTGTGACCAAGGGCACGCCCCCTCTCCTCCTCCTCTTGATTGCTGGCAGTTTTTTTTGCAACAGAGAAGAAGAACCCTCAAGAGCGTGCAAAAAAGACTTGTAAAACAAGAAAGAGTATTTGAAATTGGCGGCGTAGAAAATCACTTAGAAATTGGAGCTCATGCATGTCAAGTCTCAGTGAGATTACTACGTACGTGCAAATTGCTGCCCTTCCTCCCCCCTGTCCCTAAGGCCTACCCAGACAGGCCCCTCTAATGAAAGTTACTGCGCAATTTAAGGCCTGCTGGAAAAGGTCTTTTTACTTTCAGGCCTCACGCTCACTGGAAAAATCTTGTCTCTCTCTCTCCAGAGACGTGAGCGTTGGTGAATCAAAAGGGCTCACTCGTGATTGCCCCGCAGGTGCCTGCGTGCGTGCGTGCGTGCGTGCGCCCGCGTGCACGTAGGCCCAATACCACGCAGGCCTAAGTAGTCACCTGGTAATTATGTGGATGGGAAAAGCTTCTTCTCGCATGATCAATATTCACTCGCATGCAAAAGTTATCAGCGAGTCTCATCTGCACACACAGAGCTCGAGAGGTCAGGTAAGCCAGGTAATTACCGAGTGGCCAACAGGTAGAAGACACCTAATCAATAAGCGACTTCCAAAATCTTAACAAATGATGAGTGCGCGCAAGGCAATTTAGAGGGAAAACTCAGACAGGGTGGAGCAAACGTATTGTTCAACGTTCCATTCCGAGTCTGCCAATGAACGGATCACACCTGGTCCACCCTGTTCTGACTTACATGGGCACGCACGCACGCATACCTTCTCCTCATCCCTGACAGGGTGGAGCAAAAGTGACCACCCAAAGCGAGTGCGCACGCGCGTACACCACAAAGCCTCGTCCGTGGCCGATATCTCTTCACCTCCACCCTGTAGGTACACACAGACGCACTCTCGCTCAGCGGCAGACAGGGTGGAGCAAAAGTGACTCCACGCAAACAGGGACTTCTTCCACCAGTTGCAATAATGTTCACTGTCTCCCTGCTTCTGGTCCACCCTGTACCAAGACGCCAACATTACTCTGCCACGGCCAATTTTTCAGCGATCTGGGGTAAGACTTTAATGGCAAACTTGCGGCCCACACATGTTGCCTTTGGGAGGGCAGAAATGACTGGAGTTGTGAAGAACTTTTTTGCATGACGAGAATTCATTAGAGGAGCAGGGTATTGCTGTGTCCAAGCCAGGACACAGGCGCCAAGACAGGCAAGAGGCAGCCTCCACAGGCATACTCCTCAATTTAGACTCACAAGAAAACAAACACAGCCTTCAAACATGGTGAAAACTACATCAAGACGCACGTGTTAAACAGTTCCATGAAATATGTATGTACACTGTGTCAATGACTCCTTTCTTTGTCTCTGCCTTCCAAGGCCAGCTTAACAAAGCTCTCAGGGTCATAGCCAAATGCCGCAAAGTCTCCCTGGTAGACTTGTTGCAGCTGTTGGAGAGTTTCATCAGAGAGCTGAGCATAGAATTGGTGGATGGTCAGGCCAGAAGATGGGTGGTGGTTGAACTGCAGGCTTTCATTGATTAAATCCTGTGGATGAGACAACTTTGGAATGAGTGCAAAAGTATGCAAAGTCACAGGCCATACTCTTCACCTTCAGCCCAATGGCCTCCACAATGTATGCCAGGTCCTCTGAAAATGTTTCCATCTTGCCAATGGCATCAAAATTGGTCCAGCAGATGTCACAAAGACTTGCATAGGGGAAAAAAATTAATGCTCCTCCACCCAAGAATGTCTGATTCCTTAAGTCCATGAGTGCATAGGAGACCATCTGCTCTGGGCTGAGTGCTGTGCTGTGCATGATGAAAAAGTGAAAACATAACTAAGATTTAAAACATGTTGTGCTACATACTCATTATCTGAAATGCCAAACATCTCATATGCCTTAGTGGGTTTCCTCAATCTCTTCCTCTCTTTGTAGATATTGTCAAAGGCAGCAAACACATGGGTAGCAGGATCTCGCACAAACATAAAGGTAAAAGGTTCAGTCTGAACTCTCCTCAGAGCTGTAGGGTCCCCATATGGCAAGCTGTAGAACTGTCTTCGGAGAACTAGTCTATGCACGCAAGTCCCTTGGGGTAGGTCTCCATAACTGTATTTGAGCAATGCACACAGGTGCCGCTGTAGTGTAGAGCTGCCTGCCTGGGAATTGAAAGCTATATGAAGGTTCAATATTTTACAGTGCAAATAATGTACCTTTGTTGTGAGACAGAGGTTAAAGTTGAGTTCTTTTGAGTAGAACCATGGCTGATCTTCAAATTCTCTTATTGGAAAAAATGAGCTAAAAGGGGACCAGAAAACAAAGTGATGATGATGGATTATTGCCACACATGTTGTTGACTAAACAAAAGAAAGAAATATTTGACCATGGATTAAAATCAACAGGCTGGTAAGAAGATGAGTCAGACCCGAAGGGAGCAATTGCTCATTCACACCCAGTCACCTCATATCAGGTTTGTTCTTGCAGTATTGCTCCAGTGTCTCAAGTCTTTCTGCATAATGTATTCTTGAGGCTGCCTTTCTGCTCTGGAGGCTCCTGATAGCTGCAACTTCATCTCCACGGATGTTGAATTTGATAAAGATGATATTGAGCACATAGCAGACAAAGATCCCATTGAAGAGGAGCAGGAATAAGACTGCAGCAGAACACTTTCTACACACATATAAGCGACATGGAGTCATAGTAGATTCTATGTGATAGGGGGTCAACACCGCATATGCTGACTATGAGCACCTGGCCATACATGTGATATTTCCCACATGTGTGCTGCATGTAGGTGTGATGGGGCCAAATTGCCACACTTGAAAGCTATATTGACTCTGATTCAACAGTTGATGTGTTGACTATGAGCACCATGCAGCTCTATTTAGCTGTGTTGTGGCCAAGTTCCCATTCATGGAACTTCATCTGGACCTGCTAGCAATGGCAGTTTGTGCTACACCACCATCCTCAGTCATGGGGTGGTATGCATGGCATGCATTGTTTATCACTTGTCACAATGTGTGGAAGTGTGAGGGCTCATTTTCAGATCAGGTGAATTCATGGTCTCGAGTGTGTGTCCTCCAAAACAAGTGTGTTATTATGGTCAGCCTCTTGCAATTCACTAGGTATGACTGTGTTTGAACAGGCTGTGTGGGATGTTGAGCACCTGACTCTACAAGTTGTAGTTCTCACATTTGGCCATGCAGCTCTACAAGTGACAAGTGTTGTGTGTTATGGTTGAGTCCTGCCCACTTTTTTTCTGTTCATCACATTTCTTAGCAAATGGGTCTCATTTGAAATGGCTATTAGAAATTTTACTGAACTTCCTATGCATAGGAGGGAAGGGCTGCTGACTGCAAGCCGTTTCAGGTGAGAGACTGGGTTTGTACACCGTTTGGTCATCAAAGTCTGGATCACAAACAAAGTACCAGAATCATTACAATTTTCAAATGGAGAATTCTTTATGTGACTGGTTGTGGCGGCCAAGAAAGCGAAAAAGCTGAAGGAGCGAGAATGGGTTCCTTTGATCTATTTGTCTGACTCTGTGCTTGGCTATTGGACCTGCTGGTGTCATGGTAGCTGATGATGAAGAGTGTTAAAGAAACACCACCATAATTTCGGTTTTCCCTTGGGCCTCTCTTTTTTACCCGATACAACCCGAACCCGGATGATAAGGTCATTATCCATAGAGGTACCCGACCCCACCTCTACTTCAAGCCCCCTGAGAGGTTCTCCTCTCCACCGGGTCTTTCTGCACCCACGGTTGAAAGGCTGACATGGAAAGGTATGCCACTAAATGGCTTCTTCAGAGTAAAGAGACTTTATATCATCCTCGCCGAGATTTTGACTATATCTTATGGAAGTCGTGGTGAACTGATTATGTCTTTGCTGAACTTTCTGACTGCCTAAACAGGGTACATGGAGTGCGTTCTGGAAGTGGTGTCCGCTGGATGGTTCTACTGAGTTAAAAAATGCATGTACTGCCACAAACTTTTGCGTGACGTCCTAGCTGAAAAACAGACGCCGCTTGAACCTGGTCCGTGTGCACCGAGATTTCCGCCGCCGACCACATCTTGAAAAACATTCTCTCCTTTGCTTTTTCCAGGTAAGACATGATGTGGCACGCGAGGGTCACGGTGTCGTCGAGAGTCTCATGCACGACGACTGAGTCATCTGGGTCCATTCAATTACTTAGTTCCACTTAATAAAAGTCAACAGTTCATTCAGTCTCAAAGTGGACGCCACTTATGATGCACCCTGTAAATGTTTGTCGGGACGATTGTCGGAAGTTACTTGTTGGCACTCGCGCAACCTCTCTCAATGTGAGTCAGTAAGAAAGTCATCCCAGTACCGCTAAGATTGGAGGAGGAGAGCCAAAACAGGCTATACATGAGAGGCCTTGGGCTGGTTGAAGTAAAGAGGTGTCACCACAAGTAGGAGGCCTCTCAGCTGGGCCCAGAATGAGCTTAACATACGAGGGCATGATGTGCCCGGCATATGTCAAGTCAGCATCCCTATGCTGATGACCACGGGAGGATCGGTTGCACCCTCACTACACAGGAGGACCAGCACAGAGCAGAACCTGAGAGCCTGACTGACAAAGCAAGGACGCACTTGCCAGCACTGACCTGGGAAGAACAACATTTTTGTAAGTGACGCAGTTGCAGGCGTTTCAGCTTCCCTAACAGTCTTCAGAATGATTCAACGACTCAAAGATTTTTAACTAAAAAAGTGGGCTGCCAATACAGAGTCTTGCATAACTTTAGAAACATACACATTGAGATCAAGCGGCCTAGCTAACTTTTCGAACATCATTTTGAAATAGTTTAATGACTTGTCCTACACTGACATGAACGAATTCAGGAAGATGCTTGGGAACAGAGTGAAATGTGCGAATTCCATCCTCGCCTTTGTCTCTAAGACGCGTTCGAGTTTGCCACATTTCCTTCGATAAGATTGAAGAATTCTTTACAAGCAAAATGAACTGTGAATCACATATGAAGTCTGTAAAAAAGCAATGACCAAATTTATGCCCTATAAGTCTTAATTTTCTGTCTACGCATGTTTGTCCCATTCACACGCGTGGTTTTGTTGCATCGATCAGCGCGGTTGAGACAAGGCTGATACGGAGTGAGTATGTCTGATCCACCCTGTACATAGTTGATCTGAAGCTGATTTACTTCACTTGCACTTCATGGAGTGAAACATTTCTACACTGGCAAACTCTACGTCTCTGCATGTTTGTTCTGAACTGATTTGAACTAATGGGCGCGGCTGGTGGGGGTCCCATACGTGATGGGGCACATGAGGAGGGTAAAGAGGATGGGGGAGACTTTGACTCCCCACCGTCAGTGGTCTACGTGACCTCCCCCCCTCCAAAGAAAAATTGGGTAAAGCATACTCAAAAAGTATTGCGGGTTAACCTCCCTGACTCCGGGTGGGGACGGGGAACCATGCACCCGAAGAAGCCTCATCGGGGTTTATTTAGTGAAGAAAAATGCTCGTTTATAAGGCTTCACAGATACGTCTCATGGAATTGAAATGTACGCACATTTTTTTGCACGCGGACGACGGGACGGCGACGGCGCAGCAGGAGAAGACCACGTTGTCCGTGGAGGCCGCCCTCGTCCTGACGGACCGTCCATTGGTAAACAATTGAATTGCGTCTGCCAATCAAGGCACTTTTTTGCCGACCGTCTGACTTCTGCTTCCTGCTGCTTCCTCCGCTCGGCCAGACACAAACGGCTTCCCAGGCACACAAAGCTGCTCCTGCTCAGCATGAGAGGTTCCTTTTAACAGCGGCAAACTCTGCCAGACACTTGATGATCGCCAGTACTAATCATAGTCATTAGAGAGCCTATCTATTTAACGTTCTTGTCTGTCTGGCGGAGTCAAGAAGTGCTTCGGAGCGGCGGGATCGCATTTCGCGGACTTTTTTCTTTCCGCCAAGTCCGAAAGGTCCGCAATTATCACCTGCCAGCTCTGTCCGGCCTCTGACAACAGCGACAAAAAGCCAAGGGGGAAAAAATACGGCAAAAAAGATGCGAATCTCGACGATATCGAAAAATTACACGCGCCGGTGACGACAAATCAAAAAAGGGAAAAAGCGCACGTCAAAAAATGGTGTACACATGTGTAAACCTCAATTTATTTCCTGATTGGCTTCACGCAGGATGCTTTAACTACTTCACGGTGACCAACTTGGTCAGACATTGCGACAACTGCTCCAGGGTCCAGTTCACTGCCCTAAATATAAATTCAACATCATCTTGTTGAGTCCGTTAAATCCTTCCAACACTGGATACAAATTCTATTCAAGTAACTGCACACGTTCATCATGATCTTCGATGGGAGATAAGGTCTAAAAAGCAAATGCACTGTGTCAATAACT
>JAAUXU010005360.1_pt1 | contig 10638 bp, 3 predicted proteins | sample 7278151 | NCBI WGS metagenome assembly JAAUXU01 (sample SAMN14350113, study PRJNA611818) | marine sediment metagenome | isolation source: surface marine sediment (1.8m) | place: French Polynesia: Moorea | collected 2018-08 | reverse complement strand
TCAGAAGAGAGCTACACAATTCGTGCCAGCTGACATAGGAATTTTAGTTAGAATTATTTCTACAATTTACAGGTATTAGACGGGACGCAAGCAGGCATGGCTGGAGGACGGGTTGGCCAAATCGCCACTGTCGGTTGTGGCCCTTTGGCCAACCGGGCCGCGGACCGCTTATGCGATCCCGGTAAGGTATTTTTTTTTGCGGTAGCGGAAGGCGTAGTAGGACATTCCCAGGAGGCGTGCGGCCTGGCGGTCGTTGCCATCGGCCTGGTGAAGCGCTTCGGCCATATAATGTTTTTCCAGGGCTTCCAGGTCGATGCCGTTCTCCGGGAGGGGCCCGAACCCATTGGCGTCCCCATGATCCGGAGGGCTGGCTGCCGGCCTTAGGGCCTGGTCGCCAAGGCCGATATCCACCAGCTGCATTTCGGGGGGCTCGCCGATGATGACCCCCCTCTCGATCAGGTTACGCAGTTCGCGCACGTTTCCCCGCCACGGGTGCCGCCTGAGGAAAGCTTGCAGGTCGGGGGCGATCTGCTCGAAGGCTTTCCCGTGTTTGAGACTGAATTCCGCCAGGAAATGAAGGGCGAAGGGCAGGATGTCGTCCGGGCGTTCTTTGAGGGACGGAATGGTGATCTTGATCACTGCCAGACGGTAGTACAGATCGAGCCGGAAATTCCCGGCGTTGATGGCGGCCGGCAGATCCCGGTTGGTGGCCGAGACGACGCGGGTGTCGACCTGGCGGCGGCGGGTGTCGCCCACCCGGTAGTATTCGCCGCTTTCCAGAAAACGCAGAAGTTTGGCCTGCCCCGCCCCGCTGAGGTCGCCGACCTCGTCCAGAAACAGGGTCCCCCCCTGGGCCTCCTCGATCAGACCGGCTTTTCCCCCTGCCCGGGCGCCGGTAAAGGCCCCCTTCGCGTAGCCGAAAAGCTCGCTCTCCAGCAGTTCGGCGGGGATGGCGGCGCAATTGAGCGCCACGAACGGTCCTTCGAAATGGGGGCTGTTGTAATGAATCGCCCGCGCCACCACCTCTTTTCCGGTGCCGGATTCACCGGTGATCAGGATGGCCGTATCCGGGCTGGCGGCTGCCCGCTGCACCACCTGCATGACATCCTGGATGACGTCGCTCTCGCCGATGAATCCGGGCAGGTTCTCCCGCAGGTAGCGCGCCTGCAAATCGCGGATTTCGCGCCGCAGGCGAATCCCCCGGAAGGCATTCTGGATCGTGTTCTTGAGGGTCGCCAGATGAACCGGTTTGACGATATAATCCTGCGCCCCCTCTTTCATGCAGGCCACAACGGTTTCGACATCCTCGTAGGCCGTGGCCATGATCACCACGATATCCCGGTCGATGCCGCGGATCGCCTTGAGCGCCTCAACACCGCTCATGCCGGGCAGGCCGATATCCATGATGACCAGATCGGGCGGGTCCTTGCGAATGACCGGCAGCGCCGCTTCGGCCCGATCGAAGGTCCGGACGTTGTAGAGGCGCCGCAGCCCGAAGGCGATGCCCTGGCGCACGCTGTCCTCATCGTCGATCAGATGGATCTTGAGGTCTTTCATCGCGGATGCCGTCGCTTCTCGAGGGGCAGACGCAGGCGGAATTCGGCCCCCCCCAGCTTGGACGGCCCGACCTCGATCACCCCGCCGTGGTCGCTGGCAATCCGCTGACAGAGGCTCAGGCCGATGCCTGAACCGTCGCTGCGGGTGGTGAAGAAGGGGTTGAAGATCTTGCCCTTGAGGGTCTCCGAAATGCCCAGCCCCGAATCGGCGACCGCCACGCTGAGGTGCTCCGTTTCCCGGCGACTGGTGACCCGGATACGTTTTTCGTCGTTGCGGGCATCGACCGCCGTGGCGGCGTTGTTGATCAGATTGATGACGACCTGTTCGATCAACTGGTGATCGAGGTAGAGGTCCGGAAGGCCGGTCGCCAGATCGAGGTCGAGAGCGATCTCGCGTTTGCGCAGCGTGACCTGGGTGAGCTGCACGGCTTCCTGCACCGGGACGTTGATGTCGCCCAGCTGCATCTTGATCGGTGAGGGCTTGGAGAAGTCCAGCACCCGGCGGATGACGCCTGCGATCTTGTCGGAAGCCTTTTGGGTCTCGTTAAGCAGGCCCATGATATCGTCCGCGCTTTCCGGGTCTTGGAAATTCTCGCGAATGCCCTCCAGAAGCACGTTGATCCCCGAGAGGGGGTTACGGATTTCATGGGCGATGCCGGCCGCGACGTGGCCCAGCGAGGCCATTTTCTCACGGATCAGAACCTGCTGTTCGAGTTCCTTCATGCGGGTCAGGTCGACCATGGCGATCAGCAGGGCTTTGCGTCCCTGGTAGTCGACCGGATGGATGCTGCAGTGCATCCAGACCAAATGATGAGGGTCGCGCGGCTTGCCGTGCGGGTAAAAGCGCAGTTCCAGGCCGTCCACCGGGCGACCGGTCTGGACGGCGGCATCGCAGGCGGCCAGGTAGCGGGTGCGATCCTCGGACGGCAGCGGCGCATCGGCCAGGGTGACGGACCCAACCAGCGGCCCCAGCAATTTTTCCTGGATCGCGTTTCGATAGACGATCTTTCCGGCCACGGCAATACAAATGCCGAAGGGCATTTGTTCGACCAGATGACGGAAGCGCTTCTCGCTCTCCCGGAGGGCGGCCTCCAGCTTTTTATGCTCCGTGATGTCGAGCGCGGTGCCGACCATATAAGTGTGACCCTTGATGCTGAGTTTGCGACCGCGGAAATAAAAGAGCCCTTTGCGTCCGCTCGGGGTCAGAACCGGAATCTCGGCATCGCCCTCACCGTGTTCCAATACCTCCAGGAAAGCGCTGGCGGCCAGGCGCTGATCGCCGGGGGCAAACCAGTCGAGCATGCGCGTCTGGCCGATCTGATCGGACGACATGTCGGTGACGTTTTCCAGATTCCGGTTCCAGCGAAGGAGTCGACCGTCTTCTGCGTAGAGATAGAAGTAGCCGGGCAGACTGTTGATGAGGGTTTCCGAAAACTGCTTTTCCTCCAGGAGCTTTTCCTCGGCCCGGCGGCGTTCGGTGACATCCAGCAGGGTGCTGATCAGGCAGCGCATGCCCTCCACCTCCACGGCCTCAGCCGACCACAGGAAGTGGCGGATCTTGCCGTCGCGCATGCGGAACTTGCAGGGCCTCGAATCCAGCCGGTTGTGATCCCTGAAATGCGCGACGATGCTTTCACGCTCGCCGGCATCCTCCCAGAGACCGATCTCGATCGAGGTGTGCCCGACCACCTCCTCGCGGTCGAATCCGGTGGTCGCCAGAAAAGCCTGGTTGACCTCGATAAAGCGCCCCTCCTCCAGGGTCACGAGCTCCGACCAGATGGGACTGGCATTAAAAAGCTTGCTGAATCTTTCCTCGCTGCGCGTCAGGGCGGATTCCGCCGCCCTGGCCTGAGTCACATCGCGCAGATTCCACACCTGCCCGCTGGTCCGGCCCTCGCCGGCCAGGGGCAGGGTAACCACTTCAAAAACCCCTTCGCCCAGTATGACTTCATGCGCTGCGCCATCCACCGGTGTTTCGAATAGGACGGGCATCGAATAACCTCCCGGCGGCAATTTGGGGCCCACCGCTACCGCCAATTCCTGAATCGTCTTCATGCCGGCTAAACCTTCGGGGCTTAACGCCAGCATCTCCTCGAAGCGGTGGTTCCAGGTAAGGATGCGCTCATTCTGGTCGGCGGCGATGATGCCGTCGGGAGTGGCGTTCAGCGTGGCTTCCAGGAGCTGCTTCTGATATTCGGCTTCGATTTCAAGGCGCTTGCGCTTGTGGATGTCGGTCATGACGCCGACGAGCCCCACGAAACGGTCGTCCTTGAACCGGGGCTGGCTGAACGTTTCCACCCAGTGCGGTGTACCCTTGCGGCTTATGACCCGATATTCGCTGGGTCGGGTGACATCCGCCCGCAGTTCGGCAAACCGCTCCACCAGCCGGTGACGGTCCTCCGGGTGGGTGAAATCGATAAACGCCCGGCCGACGATCTCCTCCGGCTGATAGCCCAGGATTTTGGTAATGCCGCTGCTGATAGTGGTGATCGTCCCCTGGGCATCGACCTCGTAGATGGCTTCGCTGATCGTTTCGACCAGGGTGCGGTATTTTTCCTCGCTGCGGCGCAGGGCCCGTTCGGCCTGTTTGCGGTCGGTGATGTCCGTGTCGGCGTTTAAAACCCCGATCACCCGGCCGCGGCTGTCCCTCACCGGGTTGCTCTGGAGGAAATAGATGCGACCGTCGTCCTTCCGGGCTTCGCGCTCCTGGTATTCGCCGGTCTGCAGCACGGTCACCGTATGGCAGTCCGGGCAGGGAGTGTCCAGGCCGCGGCGGATCTCGTAGCAGCGGCGCCCGTCGACGTCCTCGGCCGTGTTCCCGGTCTGCGCGAGGGAACTGGGGTTGGCCCAGATCATCCGCATCTCGCTGTCCAGAAACTCGAGCCCCACGTTTTTGACGCCGGTCAGGATGGCTTTTTGCTGGCTTTCCAGATCCTGCAGCTGGGCCACTTTCTTCTCCAGGCCCCGATTGGTCGCCCTCAGACGCTCCCGGTCCCGTTTTAGGCGGCCGTATCGTTTCACCCATGCCCAGACGGCATAGATCAGGACCATCAGGCCGGCGCTGCGAGCAAAGGCGGCGGCCGTTGCCGCGGCGGCGCTATCCGTTACCCCCGGCAGCCCAGCCAACCCTCCCGCAAGTAGCAGCCCCAGGCCGGCGGGAAGGGCCCACCCTTCCCTGCCGCGGGCGACGCGGGGGGACCGTCCGTAAATCACCGCCGTGCCCATGAGGATGGCCAGAGCGCCGATCCACAGGAAGTCCATGGCGATGCGAAGTGTCGGCATGTCGATCACCTTTGCTGGTCGTGCCGTGTTTACCCGCCGGTCGTCCCCCGCGCCCGCGGCCGATTGGATCCAACGGGGGCGTGTGTTTCCACCTGCGGTAAAGGTACCATCGGTTCAAACCGCTTAACCCTTTAAAATGATTTAGGCGGTATTTTCGTGGATATCAAGGGGACGACGGCCGGCGAACGCCGACGGCAGGTGCGCGGGCGCGCCGGGCCTGGGAGGAGATGTTCGCGGGGCGGATTACTCACGCGGCAGATCGCAGCAGCCTTTCGTGGGCAGGCGCGTCGACCCCATGAGCTGGAGGTCCACCTGCCGGGCGGCTTCGCGGCCTTCGGAAATGGCCCAGACGATGAGCGACTGGCCGCGGTGGGCGTCGCCGGCGGCGTAGATACCCGGACGGGCGGTGGTGTGAAGCGATATCGTCGCCAGGTTGCCGCGTGCGTCCAGATCGAGGTCGAACCCGTTCACGAGGCCATCGCTTTCAGGTCCGGTAAACCCCATGGCCAGAAGGACCAGATCGGCCGGCCATTCGCGCGCGCTGTCGGGGATCTCGTGCAATTCGGAACGGCCGCCGCGATCCGGCCGGATTTCGACGTCCACGGTGGTGACCGAGGTCACGCGCCCCTCGGTGCCGTTGAACGCCTTGGCCAGGATCGACCAGCGCCGCTCGCCGCCCTCCTCGTGAGAGCTGCTGGAACGCAGCCGCAGCGGCCAGAAAGGCCAGGGCTGGTCCGCGGGGCGTTCCTCGTCCGGCTGGGGCAGGAGCTCGAAATTGGTCACGCTCAGGGCCCCCTGACGGTGACAGGTGCCGATGCAGTCGCTGCCGGTGTCGCCGCCGCCGATCACGATCACGTGCTTGTCTAAGGCGGTGAGCGGGGCGGCGTCCGGCGGGGCGATCCGGTCGCCGGCCACGCGGCGGTTCTGCTGGGTCAGAAAGTCCATGGCGAAATGGATACCGTCCAATCCGCGGCCCGGAATCGGCAGGTCCCGCGGCACCGTGGCACCGGTGCAGAACACGACGGCGTCGAAGCGGGTCAACGCGTCGGCGCCGATGTCCCGCCCAACGTCGATCCCGGTCTTGAATTCGATGCCTTCGGCACGCATCAGATCCAAACGGCGGTCCAGGATGTGTTTTTCAAGCTTGAAATCGGGAATGCCATAGCGCAGGAGCCCCCCGATGCGGTCGGCCCGCTCCATCACGGTGACCTGATGACCGGCACGGTTGAGCTGCTGGGCGCAGGCCAGTCCGGCCGGGCCCGATCCGACCACGGCCACGGTCTTCCCGGTGCGGTGGGCAGGCGGTTCCGGGCGAATCCAGCCCTCGCGGAAGGCGCGCTCGATGATCTCCTTTTCGATCTGCTCGATGGTTACGGCCGGTTCGTTGATGGCCAGCACGCAGGCTTCCTCGCAGGGCGCCGGGCACAGGCGCCCGGTGAATTCCGGGAAATTGTTGGTCAGCAGCAGCTGGTCCAGGGCCTCGCGCCAGCGGCCCTGGTAGATCAGATCGTTCCAGTCCGGGATCAGGTTGCCCAGCGGGCAGCCCGAATGGCAGGTGGGCACGCCGCAGTCCATGCAGCGGGCCGCCTGCTGCACAAGCTTTTCTTCGGGGAAATCCTCGTAGATTTCGCGATAGTCGTGGATGCGTTCGTCCACCGGCCGGCGTGCCGGTGTTTCGCGTTCGAATTCTTTAAAGCCGGTCGGTTTTCCCATCTTGCCGTTTCCTTTGTGCGCCGGGGTATCAGGCCTGTTCGGCGGCCAGTTTTTCGAGCGCGCGCTTGTACTCCACCGGCATGACTTTGACGAACCTTGGCCGGCAGGCGTCCCAGTCCGCCAGAATACGATCGGCCACGGGGCTTGCCGTCAGATCGCGGTGCTGCACGATCAGATCGCGCAGGCCCGCGATGTCGTCCTCGGTTTCGACCGCCTCCAGATCCACCATCTCCCGGTTGCAGTCGTGGGCGGCAAACCGGCCGTCAAGATCGAACACGTAGGCCATTCCGCCGCTCATGCCGGCCGCGAAATTGCGCCCGGTGCTTCCCAGCACCACCACCCGGCCGCCGGTCATGTATTCGCAGCCGTGGTCACCAATGCCCTCCACCACCGCGTCGGCCCCGCTGTTGCGCACGCCGAAGCGCTCCCCGGCACAGCCCCGGATGAAGACCTGGCCGGCGGTCGCGCCGTAGAGGGCCACGTTGCCCACCACGATGTTCTCCTCGGCCCGGGTGGTGTCGCCCGACCGGGGACGGATGCTGAGCCGGGCACCGGATAGGCCCTTACCGAAATAGTCGTTGGCCTCCCCCTGCAGGTGGATGCTCAGCCCGGGCGCGCCGAAGGCGCCGAAGCTCTGGCCCGCCGTGCCGGTGGCCTGCAGCACGATGGTGTCGGCGGGCAGCCCCTTATCCCCGTAGCGTCTGGCGATCTCGTGGCTCAGCGTGGTGCCCACGGTGCGGTCCACGTTACGCACGGATACGTCCAGGTGCATGGGCTGCCCCTCATTTAGGGCCGGCTGCAACTGGGCGATCAGCTCGTCGTCCAGCGCCGGCGGCGACGGCCGGGTCTCCAGCAGGACGCAGTGCTGCGCCACGGCCGACGGTATTTCCGGCGCGTCCAGAATCGAAGCGAAGTCGAGCCCGCGGGCCTTCCAGTGGTCCAGTGCCCCGGCCATGCCCAGCCGGTCCACGCGCCCGACCATCTCGGACACCCGCCGGAACCCGAGCGCGGCCATGATGGGGCGCAGGTCCTCGGCCACGAAGCGCATGAAGTTCACCAGGTGTTCGGGGCGCCCGGCAAATTTCTTGCGCAGCTCCGGATCCTGGGTGGCGATGCCCACCGGGCAGGTATTGAGGTGGCAGACACGCATCATGATGCATCCCAGACTGACGAGCGATACCGTCCCGAAACCGAACTCCTCGGCCCCCATGAGGCAGGCCACGGCCACGTCGCGGGCGGTCTTGAGCTGCCCGTCGGTCTCGATCACGATCCGGTCGCGCAGGCCGTTCATGCGGAGCACCTGCTGGGCTTCGGAGAGCCCCAACTCCCAGGGCAGCCCCCCGTAGCGCACCGACGTCTGGGGCGAGGCGCCCGTGCCGCCGCTGTCACCGCTGATGAGCACCACGTCCGCACCGGCCTTGGCCACGCCGGCGGCCACCGTACCTACGCCCACCTCGCTGACCAGCTTGACGCTTACCCGCGCGGCGGGGTTGGCGCGTTTGAGATCGTAGATCAGCTGGGCCAGGTCCTCGATGGAATAGATGTCGTGGTGCGGCGGGGGTGAAATGAGACCCACCCAGGGGGTCGAGTGACGTGTCTTGGCAATCCAGGGATAGACCTTGCCGCCCGGCAGCTGGCCGCCTTCACCGGGTTTGGCGCCCTGGGCCATCTTGATCTGCAGTTCGACGGCATTCGTCAGGTAGTTGATGGTCACGCCGAAACGGCCCGAGGCCACCTGTTTGATGGCGCTGTTGCGCCAGTCCCCGCTGGCGTCGGGGACGAACCGGTCGGCGTCCTCGCCGCCCTCGCCGCTGTTGCTCTTGCCGCCCAGACGGTTCATGGCGATGGCCTGGGTTTCGTGGACCTCCTGGCTGATCGAACCGTAGGACATGGCCCCGGTCTTGAAGCGCTTGACAATAGTCTCCCAGGGCTCGACCGCTTCGAGCGGCACCGGTGTTTCGGCCGGCCGCAGATCGATCAGCCCCCGCAGCAGCCCTTCTTCACGGTTCTGGCCGTCGACCAGGGTGGTGAATTCCTCCCAGGCCTGCCGGTCGTTCTGGCGCACGGCCTGCTGCAGCCGGGCGATGGTCAGCGGGTTGTACTGGTGCTTCTCGCCGGCCCGGCGCCACTTGTACTTCCCGCCGGGATCCAGGGCCCTGCTGGAAGGGATGGCTTCCGGGTCGAACCCCTGCCGATGCCGCAGGCCGACCTCTGTGGCCAGCTGGTCGAGATCCGCTCCCCCGATGCGGCTGGGCGTCCACGTGAAGTAGCGATCCACCACATCGGAATCGATGCCGACGCACTCGAAAATCTGGGCGCCACGGTAGCTCTGCAGGGTCGAGATGCCCATTTTGGACATGACCTTCAGAATCCCCTTGGCCGCGGCCCGGCGGTAGTTGGCGATCGCCTCGGCCGTCGTGCGCGCCGCTACCCGGCCTGCGGCGACTTGATCCGCCAGGCCGGCATAGGCCAGGTAGGGGTGCACGGCGCCGGCCCCGTAACCCAGCAGGCAGCAGAAATGGTGAATTTCCCGAGCCTCGCCGGTATCCACCACGAGCCCGCAGCGGGTGCGCAGCCCTTCGCGGATGAGGTGGTGGTGGACGGCAGCCGTGGCGATAAGGGCCGGGATGGGCGCGTTTGCGGGGTCCACCGGCCGATCGCTGAGCACCAGGACAGCGGCGCCGCCCTGAACGGCATCCGCCGCGCGGCGGCACAGGCTTTCCAATCCCGCCCTCAAACCCGCGCCGCCTTCCTCCGGCGCAAAGGTCATGGTCAGCGTTGTCGGCCGGAATTCCGGGGGCGCCTCGCGCTGCAGCCAGTCGTAGGTCGCCGTGGTCAGAACCGGGTGGTTCAGCCGAAGCTGGCGGGCGTGCGCCGGGGTTTCCGCAAAGAGGTCCTTTTCGGCCCCGAGGGTGGTGATCAGCGATGTGACCAGCTTTTCGCGGATGGCATCCAGGGGCGGGTTGGTCACCTGGGCGAAGAGCTGCTTGAAATAATCGTAGAGCAGCCGCGGCTTCTTGGACAGCACGGCCGGCGGGGTGTCGTCCCCCATCGACCCGGTGGGTTCGACCCCGGTCCGGGCCATGGGCTCCAGGATGATGTTGAAGTCTTCGGCCGTGTACCCGAAGACCTTCTGGAGAGCGAACAATCGCTCGGTGTCAAAGACCGGTGCGTCTTCGGTCGCGCTTTCGCCTGCCACGGTGACGAGGTTGGCCCCCAGCCACTGGCCGTAGGGCTGTCGTGCGGCCATCGAGGCCTTGATCTCATCGTCCTCGACGATACGGCCCTCGGCGGTGTCCACCAGGAACATCCGTCCCGGCTGGAGCCGGCCCTTGTGGGCGATGTTTTCCGGGGCGACGGGCACGACACCGGTCTCGGAGGCCATGATCACCCGGCCGTCCCGGGTCACGGTGTAGCGGGAGGGCCGCAGGCCGTTGCGGTCGAGCACGGCCCCCACACGGACGCCGTCGGTAAACGGAATCGAAGCCGGACCGTCCCAGGGCTCCATCAGGCAGGCATGGTAGGCGTAGAAATCGCGCTTGGCCCGGCTCATGGTCCGGTGCTCCTGCCAGGCCTCGGGGATCAGCATCATCATGGCGTGGGGCAGTGAGCGGCCGGTGTGGTAGAGAAGCTCGAGGGCGTTGTCCAGAATGGCGGAATCGCTGGCCCCCGGTGTTGCGATCGGAAAGAGCTTGGCCATGTCCGCACCGAACCGGTCGGAGGCGAAAAGGGCCTGGCGCGCGTTCATCCAGTTGATGTTGCCCCGCAGGGTGTTGATCTCGCCGTTGTGGCACAAAAACCGGAAGGGCTGGGCCAGGTCCCAGGACGGAAAGGTGTTGGTGCTGTAACGCTGGTGAACGATGGCCAGCGCGCTGGCCATGTCGGGTGCGGCCAGATCCGGGTAATAGGGCCCCAGCTGGTCGGCCACGAACATCCCCTTGTAGACCATGGTGCGCGCCGAGAGGCTGGGGATGTGAAAATAGGCCTTCTGGGGCAGGTCGGCGTCCCGCACCGCGCGCTCGGCCAGCTTGCGGACGATGTAGAGCTTGCGCTCGAACGCACGCCGGTCGGCGAGCCCCGCCCCCCG
>JAAUXU010063284.1_pt1 | contig 10645 bp, 14 predicted proteins | sample 7278151 | NCBI WGS metagenome assembly JAAUXU01 (sample SAMN14350113, study PRJNA611818) | marine sediment metagenome | isolation source: surface marine sediment (1.8m) | place: French Polynesia: Moorea | collected 2018-08 | reverse complement strand
TCTGAGTATCATATCTACATGTTCCACATCAAAATCCCTACTGAAAATGTCCCAGTGTAGCGCATGAGGTGTAGTCATGCCCATGGCTAATCTTTACGCCAAGGACTGTAGAGTGTGTGTATTAGGTTGCTTTCCAAGTACCATTGAAGACTCCTATGTATGTTTACTGTTTATTATTTAAGCCCAAGCTTGTATTTATCAGTCTCGAGGCCAGGCCCGCCACACTTATGACTTGAGCAAGAGCGACATTTCAGACGTCGGGGATCTCGTGTAAGTACTCAGCACCCTCTTTCGGTTCGTGTTTGGCAGGCATCCCAGCTTACGCACTGTACCGGGACTTGTGCGTGATCCATGACATAAGCAAGACTTATTACACCCTGTAAGAACGCATGCTTCACATGTACCCACACAAGTCGGTGCTGTTCTTAGACGAGGCCTACCTCGAGCAGGTGGCAACGCTGATAGCAGACTCTTTGTTTGTCAACAACAACATCTGTTAAGCCTTGACGCCACCACGCAGTTCTGTGTCGCGGTTGATCCAGTGTCGTCAGTCTGCGCATTATCTTTCGCTCTCCTGCAACGTGGGGTGGATCTCGGGGCGCGACTCGTTTGCCAACACATCCTCACTCACCCGCCATGCCCAAGGTCGTCAAGGCAGTGCGGTCGGCGTCGGACCCGGATAGTGGTTCCATCCCAAACAAGAAACCTTTCGACAAGAAGAGATGGAGAGAGAACAAGTACAGCAACAAAGTTAAAGGTAAGCACAATACAGTTAGTTAAAGGTTGTGCTATACTCAATATAGCGACGACAGAAGTGACGACTGCTCTCAGTTAAGCGCTGGAAGGAGCAACGGGAGAGATCGGTTAAGCAGAAGTACTTCAAGTTCCTGAAGAAAGAGTCCAAAAATGCCAACTTGACTCCTCTCGGTCCACGGAAAAATCGCGACAAAGAGGAGGGAGGAGAACCTAGCAAAGATAAGGGGTGAGGAGGCAGCGTCCAAGGTGATTTTCATCATGACTCATGACTGCATTTGCAGGAATACCGGGCCCTCCTTCGTGCGGGCCAAGATGGAGTTCGAGCGCCGGCAGAAAGTAGCCGAGAAGCGGCAGAAGGAGGAGGAGAGGAAGCAGAAGTACTTGGAGAGGCAGGAATCATTCAAGGCCAGCGTGCGGAAGCGCAAGGACAGGAACAAGATGTTGAGCAAGAGAACGCGGAAGGGGCAGCCGATCATGTCCGGCAGGGCAGAACTGCTGCTGGAAAAGATCCAACGACAGCAGAAGAGCTGATGTACGAGGATGTCAATAAACTGATACTCGTGGTAGGCGGACTTGTAGCAACAGTTGTGATCATTATTTCCCCGACAATTTAATATAACAGGTAGAAGTAGATACAAACTTCATGTAGGATTGATGCATCAACTTCTTCATCTTCACCACAAAGCATATAGAGAAATATGACTTTTCCACTTCTTCTGACCCAGGACATCACAGACTTTTTGACGAATTCGACATGGACACTGTACTATACGTTCCTTCTCGACAGAATGAATGAATAAATGAATGAATGAGCTAATTTCGGCGTTGCCTTTGATCACGAGCACTGCGTGTAAGTGGTCACCATGTTCCCGACCTTCTGGGTCACTCTATGGCAGCTCTGCCTTTGGCTGCCGCTGGACGAGGGATACTTTATGTTACCGAAGAACGTGTCGCCGAAGCCGAACATGTCGGCGTCCTAATGACGAAAGAGCAAATATCAAGCACAGTTATTGGAGTACGACTGACATGTGTCTACTGTACTACATAGCTGTCATGTGAGGTGACACTTGCACGAGTGCAAGTGTTCACCAAGTACCCACTACTTTTGTTGTCGTGTCACAAAGAGATGCCTACTAAGACGCACCTGAGCAGCGAACAAGTCCTCGAAGTCGAAAGCTCCTCCGACAGCCTCGGCGTGTCTGGAGAAGTGCGACGAGAAGTGTCTGCCGAAGTGGTTGGAAGACCCACCAAATATATCTGACTCGAACTGTTTGAAGAGCTCGTCGAAGTTAAAGTGGAAGTCTCTGGCACGGGTGCCGCTTCCAAACCCGTTGGCGAAGTTCCCTCCCGCTCCACCTCCTAAGTCGTATTGCCGTCGCTTGTCCGGATCAGAGAGCACCTCGTATGCCTCTGCGATCTCCCTGAACTTCTCCTCGGCCTCGGGGTCCTTGTTCTTGTCTGGGTGGTATTGGAGCGCCAGCTTGCGGAAGGCCTTTTTGATCTCTCGGTCTCCGGCATCCCTGTCCACACCCAGAATAGCGTAATACGACTTGGTTTTCTTGGCATCTGTGGAGGACAGCAGCGACGTGAACACGATCAGCAGCGGCAGAGTCAAGTAGAGGACCTCCTGGTACTTCATGTTGTTCTTTTCTTGTTCGGTTCGATGGAGAGGATGGATACTGCTACTGACCCCGAGATGGTCCTTCCTTATGTTAGTCGTGACTTGTGACAGTTGGACGTCGCCCCTGCCTTCACTGTGCGCCCGTTCACCTTTCGCTGGCCGGCGTGCGACGAAACGACCGTCTATTGGTCGCTGCCAACCTTGACGTCACGAGCGCAAACAGCAGTGTCCTGTGCAGTCCCTGTGCAACTGCCTGCGGAGCCTCCTTGGAAGGCTGAATGTGGCCACCAGATCCACGGACCTGCTGCGGTCGGACACTCTAGCGAGAATCAAGATGGTCACGTCTGGAACATCATAACAAATACGCACTACGCAGTAGTGATGGCCACAAGCCTAAGAAATGCAATCCAAGCCAAATGCAAACTGTTACGCCGTTCTTAACTTTGCGAACAAAGTAGTGCAAATTGAGCGATGCAAATTCTACTTCTGAGCAAAGTGTCCAGCCTGGCCAAGGTTAGTCCGGTCTCGTCCGGTCTCAGACTTCACATACTCAAAAAAAGAGTTAAGCTGGAGTCAACATTTTACGCTTTCATTTAACACTACGACGCCCTTCCAGCTGCTCCTTGTAGTGATAGCAATTCCTTGCAATTCACCACCTTGAACGACGTGATCATGGCCGACGACGAGGGAGCCGCCAACCGGCAGGAGCAGTTCGACCATGGCGAAGAAAACGGCCGGAGAGACGGTGAGGAAGTGAGAGAAGAGGAAGACGGCGATGGAGCTGAGGACTCTTCCCCTGACGATTCAGGTAACGTCGGTCGACTTTGTCTCTCGATAATAGCATCGAACGTCGTCTTTCAGACGGCCTTTCCGAAGAAGAAGCGCTGTTACCAGTGACCAACGAGGAATCTGACGATGACAGTCTGGAGTCCGACGACGTCGATGACCTGCAGGGGGAATCCTTCGATACCGACCTGCCGACCAGGCACAGCGTGAGCAATTTACAGACAAGAAGGGGTGCCAGATGTGGCATTAGTCCCTGCCCTTTAGTACCTAGGCCAGTCTAGCGAGGTATCGGGTCGCACCATCCTGGAAGAGGATCTGATACAGGAGCTGGTGGTCGTGTCGCACCCCGGCGTCATTCTCGTGCCAGGACAGACGATGCCGCTTACCATTTTCAGACCCAACCAGATCTCGCTCATGAAGACTCTCATTAACTCGGTCAAGACGTTTGGGTCGCTCTACGTTAAGTACGTGTTTGTCAAGATCGCACCACCCAGTGAATTAATGCTATCACCTTGTCAACGTATTCAGATATGACGGTCCCGAGGGCGGAATGTACGAGGAGGCCAAGGTGGGGACCACTGCTGAAATCTATGAGTACAGAGATCCATCCGAAGAGAGCGACGAGGTTGGCCTCAAGCTAAAAGTCAAAGGCAGGCAGCGGTTCAGGGTCGTCAGCAGCAGGAGGCAAATTGACGGGTTAGTGTGATCCGCTGCCCCGTTGCCTGGCAAGTGTCTTCAGAGTCTTTCGCTTACGAGATCGTTCATTCCAGCACTCAAATAGCCACCGTGGAAATCCTGAGGGAGGTGAAGCTCCCGGAGCCGCTGTTTGACCTCAGACTCAGAAGCCGCGACCGATTCAGGTGCCCTTTCGATGCGCCCGCGGAGGACCCTCCTGCAAGTGAAGAGGCAGCAGCAGAGATTAAAGGCACAAGGTGCAATTAGGTGCCCACCTCCTTATCGTCGACAGGTACAAAGTATGTCGATGTTTACAGAAAGCACTCAGAGTCCTTGAAGGACAGCTTCGCGGAGTTCATGTCTCACCTCCGGAGGAAGAAGCCTTCGCAGCTACCGGAGAATAAGGAGGAGTTCAGCCCCAAGTACCGCCGCTTCAAGAACTCCAGGCAGAACTACCTGAGGTACGACTGTGGCCGCCGGAGACTATTCTCATGAACGATTGCCACTCGTATACATTGATTTAGAACGAGCGTCTACGCTGCTCCCTTGACTCCGTATCCCAACTGGGTGTTCGAGATGTACGACGCCAAAATCCTCGTCGAGCGGATTCACGAGCTGTTGGGCTCTTTACGACTCTTTTCGCAGACTAGGGTAAGTGCTTAAACTTTGGAAAATAGTTTCTAAACACTCTTCACTAGTTGCCTGTTCTTCACACGTAGGTATCAGTTCCAAGTGATCCAGAAGAGCTTTCCTTCTGGATTGCCTCAAACATCCCAATGGATGATCGCCACAGGCTGCAGCTACTGGAAACCAACTGTGCCGTGCAGAGGCTCAGATATGAACTCCACCTCTTGAAAAAGGTACGACACCACGCGGGCGTAGACCTGAGATCCCTTCACATTCTCGTTCGTGTCCGTAGTGTCAAGTCCTGTGCTGCAAGCACTGCAACGAGGAAATCGCGACCCAGGACGACATCTTCTCCATGTCACAGGAGGGCCCTCAGAGTGCCTACGTCAACCCCGGGGGCTACGTGCACGAAACGCTTACAATTTATCGAGCCAGGGGGCTGAATCTCGACGGCAGTCCATCGGTAGAGTACAGCTGGTTTCCAGGGTAAGTACGACAGACCTGGCTGATAGCACGAGATGTCATGTTTTTTACATGTTATTCTTCCAGCTATGCTTGGACCATCGCTCAGTGCCGCAGATGCAACAGCCACATGGGGTGGAAGTTCACTGCGGCCAGCAACCGCAGGCTGGTTCCCAAGAAGTTCTGGGGCATCTCCAGAAGGTCTGTCAAGCCTCTCCTTGGAAAAGCAGAACGGGGACACTCTAAAAAGACCGACGAAGAGAACTTACTGTTTTAGAAGACAGAGAAAAACATTGCCTTTATAAGGAATCTATAAAATTACTATTTTGTGTGGTCTAAGAAACACCTCGTACCCCACCAAACTTTGCTGACAACGTGGTAAAGGGGGGTAAAAGGTATCCTTAGTACATTTAATGTTTGATGTGGCGGAGGATTCTCTCGCGCAAGGACTTGAAACTTCGCCAGTTGCTGACACGTGACTCAAAGGAAGTTGCTACTTCAGTCCACGAAACACGAGGGAGAACAGAGTGGAGTAGAGAGGATCTTTCTTTGGCGAGGACAACGAACAGACACCGGTGATTTTGGCTCTACGAAACATTTTCTGCTCCCAGGACCTCTTTACGTAGGAACGACAGTGATGAATGTCAGTCCGAAAGCCCCACGAGCTTAGTACTCAAAGTGTTCCCACAGCCCCCGCTCGGTTTGGCTGGACTCATGTTCAGCAACACCATGTGCTCCAGCCACGTGCGAGTCATCATCCCCGGCAGCCCAAGTAAGCGTCTCCACGTGGTCCAAAAGCTCGGGCTCGCCATGGGGTTTTTCCGCTCAAAGACTCATCACTATGCAGACGACCCCAAACGTCAGCTGTCGTGATTGCGCCATTGGCTCAAGCTTCAGACGTTCCAACAGAGATCTGTGGTCCATGTGCTCGTTCTCCCTGTCCACAGAGGTTGCGCGGGGGGCAGGAAGAGGGGACTGGAAAAACTTCCGGCGCTAAAGAAAAAATGCAACGTGTGCCTCGCGTGCAACGCCTCACAGGATGAACACCAGGCCAGCGAGATCAGACCAATCATCCCAGTCGCTGCTGAAAATCTTGGCCACGTTCTACTCGTGGCCCCCTTCCTCAGACACCGGAGTCAAGAGCTAGAAGCTTCCTGGAAAAGATAATTCTGATACATCCATCGCATTTGAAGTTTCCCGCCATGGCTCTGTTTGTTCTGATCTGCGGCGGCCCCCGCCACGGCTGAGTCCGCTCCCTTAGCGTCCGTGTCCGTCCCCGTGGCGAGCGCCGCCTGAGCCACCTGCGCAGGGGCTGCTGCAGTCGCCGCCGGCGTCGTGGCCAACCTCGTCGTTCGCGTGCGCTCAGCTCTCCGCTAGTTTCCCCCTCGTTTTTTCCTTCCTCCCTCCTCCTCTCCTCCCTCCCCCCCCTCGTGGCAAAGCCGGCCGAGTCGGCCACCAACAGCCCCGCCGGCCCAGCCCGCGCCTGCAGTAGTACACAAGTAGTTTAGTACTACTAGCGAGTGCTTCTCTTCTTTACTGCTCAGTCCGCATCCGCCATTGGAGTCGAGCGGGTCGCTGAAGGGGTGGGCAGGGGACGCGTTCGCACGGCCGCCATCGCGAACCCGCCGTCCGCCGCCACCATCGTCGCGAACTCTCCATGCAGCAACCCACGATCCAAATTAGAGACAGATTACTGACCGGGCTCGACAAAGACTACAATGTAAGCGAGGACGACTTCGCCGTCGTCCCCGCCTCCGTCGTCGCCCTCCTCCTCCGGGGGGTTCACTTCCACCTTCTCCTCCTTGTTGTTCCATGGGGCCGCGCCCTCCCCCCCCACGGAGGCGGGTGCGTGTGACCCCGACGCCAGAAAACGCGAGAAAAAGCGGCCTCCGCAAAACGTTCTTTGTCGCGTATTACGAGTGTGTGTGTCCTCTATACGAAGGTGGTGCAGCTAGCGGCGGCTCAAAGTGTTCGAGTTCGCGGAGCTCCCGTCCTGTGGCGTCTCTCCTCTCGACTGCGGGCCCGCCCGGCTGGCGGCGCTCGCTCGGAAAGGAGGAGAAGGAGAGGAACAAGGAGGAGGAGGAGGAGAGAGACCCCCAGGAAAAGACTGGGGGCTGCAACGACTGGCGCGGTGGCGACGAACCAAATAGTGCTCTACCGCTACTACTACTACTCGTACTACTACTCCAGTGTGTGTGCGCGCAGAGAGGCGCACACACACACACACACACGAAGAGAGAAGGACGGCGGCAGCGGGGATGACGACGGCGGCGGCGGCGGCTGCGACCAAAAGCTTTGTCAGGAAAGCGCCGCCGTGCAAGCTCGACGCCCTGGTCGGGTTGCCCGCCTGCGCGTTCAGACATAGCTAAAAGCCAGTTGGGAGTGATGTCCATCCTGCTCTAAGCTGCCGTCGTCGCCGACGCCGTCGCCATGTGCACGCAGAAGCACTCGCTTGCGTGTGCCAGATCGACAGAGAGAAGGAGAAAGAGAGAGGGAGGACGACGACGGAGGGGAACTTGCAACCGACTTAGGCATTGCACTAAAGTTGATACAACACATTGAAAGAGAACGCAAGATCCTTTTCTGCGCTCCAGGGAGTCTCTTATCGGACTCCACTGACTGCAGCACTGAGGCCGAGTCACCCTTTTGCACGTTGCACTTTTGGCACAAGTTGACGTCTGCTACGCAGTCGAGGCCCCACATTTTTTTTTCCTCTCTTGCCACATTTTTTTCTGTGTAACTGCTATGAGCAGTGGTCATCAAGACGGGTTGCAAGTTCAGCTCGTCGTCCTCTCTCTGCGTGTGTGTGTGCACGTTGAATGCCTTCCTTTCCTTCCCTCTCCCTCATTCGATCGGTGGAGAAGGGGAACGAAGCTTCTGCGTCTCTCTTGTAGCAGCATTTTGCTGTTGTAGTAGTACAGCAGCAGCTGGGAGGCCAACGACGACTCCGTCCTCTCTGCCCTATGCTTCTTCTTCTTGCTTCTACTTCATTCTATTTCTCTCATAGTTGTAGCCGTCGCCTTTTGACGGCATATGGCCATGTTACTGCAGGATCTTCCTCCATATCTTTACTTATTTTTACTCTTGGTTGCAGACACAAAACTCTTCTTGCCTTCTTGAACAGACTTTAATGCTGTGTCACTCATAAGCTGCTCCTGAGCTTTGTGACTTACAGTAGGGTACAGCATAGGGTTCATATTGGCAGCGTTAACTGCTTTTAAGGTATGCCGGCGCATCTGCTGTGGCTGCCGGCCTAGTTCGCACTTGTAGTAGTAGCTGGGGTAGTCGTCGCTATCCTCTCTCTTTCCCTTCCTCCTATCGCACACGTAGCAGTCTGAAAATCCTGTCGTTTTCGTCCTACTGTGTGCACATAAGTGGCGAGCAGCAGTTCACAGGCGACTCCGTCAAGCTCAAAATGTTCTCTGGGTCTGCTATGGTGTATGCACGTCATAAAAGAGCTAACTGTTCAAGTTTATTTATGTTGATGTTACTTCATCAGCAATGCTGCTTCATCAGTGGTCGGAGTCTTCATCACTTTAACGTTCATTTTTTTTTTTACAGGTGGTCGATATGGATGTCGTTGTCAGCGTTTTGTCAGAGCTGGAGAACTTTGCCATCACCAAGGAAGCACTCGAGGCACGTAGACGTACCACGAGAGCTCGTATAACAGCTCAGCAACGTCATCAGTAACGGGTCTTCTCTCTTTTAGGCCACCCGATTAGGCAAGCACATCAACGAGCTGCGTCGCAAGGCCCAGGACAGATACGTCGCCAGCAGGGCCAAGAACCTTGTCAAAAAATGGCGCCAGATTCTAGTCAACCAAACTCTGGCGGAAGCGGCTGCTGCAGTCGCGGCTACACCAGCCGCGAGCGCAACAGTCGATCCCGCCGTCGAGAGAATGGGCAATGGCCATCACCGTCGAGTCTCTCCTCAACTTCCTTCTGCTGGCGGCAAGTCATCCAACAAGGTGATTGTGAACAATCACTCGTCGCTGCCTTCCAGCACCAGCACCTCACCCGGACTGTCGACATCTCGGCCGACGACCCCCGTCACATCCGGCGTCGGCGGCTTGAGCAGCGGCAGCAGACCGTTAAGTCCTGCTGCAGTGAATGACGGCGGCGACGTCTCCGTGTCCAAGACCAACGTGGCTAATAAGAGATTACGGAAGAAGGCCGGGGAGGACACCTTGGTCGAGGACGGAAGCAATGGCTGTAACGGTCCTGGACCTCCGAAGCGTTTAGCCACAGCATCGCAAGATGACATCAAGACTACTTCTGGCGAATTCCTTGTTGCGATGGACGGGGACACCCGAGACTCCTCGGTGATGAGTCCGGGGGGCAGCAACACTTGTGATAGCTTTATTAGTTCGAAAGTGCCTCCTCCTCTTCCCCAAGCGAGCAATGTTGGCTCTGGGGTGAGCACGAGACGTAAAAGCAGACGGAGCGTTGAGCAACAACAGCCTTCAGACGTTCTGGAACAGCAGATGCAATCCATACGCAAAGGCGCCGGTAAAGTGCGTACCACTCAGGAGATCGTACAAGAGCTGGCGCTGCGATCTCACTCGTCAGCAGGAAGCGGACTGTTGAACAATAGATCGTTGCTGCCTAGAGAAGGCAGCGAAGAAGGTTTGGATGCCAATGAGTCAAAGTCCGAACTCATGAAGAGATTCTTCGAGTCTCAGACTAACCTAGGCGGAAGTAGCAACAACTCCATCGTGTCTCCCCCGCTCTCCACAGCTCCCTCGCCGCCGTCGTCGTCTTTGTTGCAGTCAAATCCGACGAGTCCAGTAACAGAAGGAGCGACGGGGGCAGGATCTCGGACAGAGACAGTTGAGGACGTGATGGCTCGTCTGCCCGTGATCAGTGCCTCGGAGGTGCTAGCTTCCTGGACAGAAGACGAGGAAGAACAAGAGCCTGAGGGGCTGATCCCAGTGATGCGTGAGCCAGAGATCGTGACCGACGGTATGGTGGACCGTCTGCACGACGAGAATGTTGAAAGCTTCAACGGCAACTTCAACCACCTTGGGGAATTCAGGGAGTGGCACGAGATGCTCACCAGGGTGACCAAAGAGGGCGAACTCTTGCACGTACTGCCTTATAGCATCATCGACTGACGACGACGTAGGAAGCACTTTGGTAGAGTGCGCCACCCCATCGCCTGCTACTGGAAGGCATCTACAAAGGTGTAATGATTACATAGTCCTAAGTTTTACAAGGTGAATGAGAGCAAGGAGTGCTGGAGGGGGTGGAGATGGGTTTATGAATGCTGTCAATGTCAGATGTCCTGGGTGGTGCAGTGCAGGTGCTACGTGTAGCGTCTGCCAGCTACCCGTTGTCTTATTGCCACGATCCATGAACCTAAGAACTTTTACTGAACCGAAAGGAGCCAAGGAGCTGTGAGGTTTTTCTTTCGAATGATTTGCCACTGCTATTCTCTCACTCAGCACGAATTATAAGCTCTTGTGAGTATGCTAATAATGAGTGTACGTAAATATGGCGGGATGCATTTGTCAGCCGCTGAGAGAAACATAATGCAAGAATCCAGATAAGTTCTCAAAAGTATACAAGTGCCTGAAGCGTGCAACTTCGACATCAAGGACGAGTACGCGTACCATGAGTGTGTGGATTGTGTACTACATGTTCTATTGAGCTTGAAGTAAGGAAGTGTGCCGCTTGTTAACCACTATGTCCTCTCAGAAATAGACATGATCATAACTTT
>JAAUXU010129538.1_pt1 | contig 10646 bp, 6 predicted proteins | sample 7278151 | NCBI WGS metagenome assembly JAAUXU01 (sample SAMN14350113, study PRJNA611818) | marine sediment metagenome | isolation source: surface marine sediment (1.8m) | place: French Polynesia: Moorea | collected 2018-08 | reverse complement strand
CCAGAATGCCCGCCTGCCAGAATGCCCGCCTGCCAGAATGCCCGCCTGCCAGAATGCCCGCCTGCCAGAATGCCCGCCTGCCAGAATGCCCGCCTGCCAGAATGCCTGCCCGGATACACCTGCCTGCTTCTCCACCTGCCTCCCCTCCCCCTGCCACTCCCCCGCCCGAGAGATCTCCTTCATCCCACTTTCTCCATTTTCCTGATCCAATATTTGCTCGCTTGAAAAAAAAAGAGACACAGGGACAGAAATTGAGCGCGAGAAAACGTGCATGAGACTCTCGTCCTTTCCTTCTCTCTCTTCCAATGCTGTATCTGTTTTCTCCCCTGACAACGACGCATTTGTTTGCCGCAAATATTTGTCGGCATCATTCTAGGTAATAAATCCCGTTAGAGGTTCTCTCTTTCTCGCCGCCAAAAAACCCACGCAAATCTCAAATCCACAGTGGATTCTTGTTGTTAGAGGGCGGGAAAAATGCTGTGCGATTCGAGCGACTCGAGTCTGACAACCGACATGACCGATTTACTCAACAACCGATTTTTGAGCATTGACACAATATTTGAAAACCGTATTCAACTACCATATTCACCGGGGTTTTGGTAATTTTGGCATGTTCAAATAAGAACAGAGGTAAGCAACGAAGGAAGTACATTCGACTGAAAAAGTTTGGCAGAATTGTGCTTGGTTGCCCTAGTTTTTACAAAATACCTTGTTGGAATGTGCGATGTTTTTACCTTCTTTACAAATCTATATGAATATGTTCGTCTCTTTCTATAATTTCAATCTCTTGCGGTATGCTATATTTGGTGCAAGCCTCCATTTGAAGGTTCTAGTCGAATGAAATAAGATGTTTTGGGGGTGCCCTCTCTTCCTTCAAAGTTTGAAAGACACAGTACATAAGGATGTTAAATTGACGCTACAAATTTGACACGGACCTGCTTACTCACGTTTCAGATACTAAACGTCAGCACTGTTGTCAAATGAAAGTGAAAACAAAGTGTGGTTACCTTTACCCAAGTACCTTGCAGTCTGAACACCTAGGTACGTTCTGAACTTATGTAGTAACACTCCTTTTGTCAGAGGGAAAGCAATTGGACTCCAATGATTGACTGAGTGTTTCTTGAAAACAATTTGAATCCATCTTCACTATCTGGCATCAGGTAACAAATCTAAGATGTACGCTACAAAAATTCAAAAAAAATGTTTTTTGGCCTAGCCTAATGTATATATTTCCAATTGTGTCCGTCCGTCCGTCTGTCTGCCTGTTTGTTTATTTGTTCCCCATGGCTGCCTGAAGTGCTTGACGGCTCTGGACCAAATTTGGCATGAAGCACCCTCTGCATCTGAGGAGTAACACAGGGGTCGGTGGGTTGAAGATGGATTTGGAGGTTGTTTGAGGTCAAAATTGAGGTCAGAGGTAGACCGAGGGCCTGCTGTCATCACCACTGCTAGGGAGGGAAGACAAGAGAGGCGGTTGAGGAGCTCCTGGATCATCAAGTTTCAACATGAAAAGAACCCAAAACTATGTGGCACCTTGGACAACACAGAGAGGATCTGGAGCAAAGCATGTGGATAGCACGGGACACATGGATGTCACAGTGCTCGAGGACATCACGTAGCGTGAGGACAGCGGCATCTCAAAATCCCCCTTCACTCCCCTCTGCTGGTATGTGTGCATTAACGTCACTCATTTCTGACACTATTGCCTTTCTGAATACACACGAGAGGAGTACACCAATACGTGACATTTCTTCTCATCAGCGGGACATATTGTGAAACTGCAGGATCCATGACCAGCTGTTTCTCCTACCAGGCAGTCGGGATGGAGGGTCGAATGGGCAGGGGCTGGACGAGAGAGGAGGGGGGAGTTGGAAGGAACAGCAGCCAGGCAGTTGGGACGGAGGGCAGAATTGGCAAGAGGTGGAGGGAAAAGCAGGAACGGGGTGGGCCCTCTAAGGCCCTCGACACAAAAATCTCATTGTCTCATGAAAAAGGAAACTTTGTTCGGAAAAGGAAACATCCTTCAGAAGCTGATGGTGCTAAAGCACAAATTCCCCTGCATATGTGGCCAATGTGACCCGTGTCTGGCACGGCCGCCAGAGGGCCTCAAGACCTCCCGAGGCCACAAGGCCAAGGGAGGTCATGAAGCCGTCTAGCTGCCATGACAAAGGGCGGGCAGTATCGGCCTACAGTAAAAATTAATGTGTCCGCATATGTTTGTGCTCTGAGGGGACTTCTCCTGTGTGTGCCTTGACTGTGGCTAAGGTGGAGGCCTTTCCGATTAGTAGTGCGATCTATGCTTTATAACTCCTGCATCAAACGCTAAAATAATGGTGCGTCGGTCTGTCTGTTTTCCATCACTACATAGATCTCAGAAACCGCAGGGCCAATCTTGACCAAACTTTTAGGAATTATGAAGAGCATCAAGGGATGAAACGAGTATCTGTCTCCCCCCCCCCCCTTTTAATTTTTTTTTCATGAAAAAACTGATTTGGTTTCTAAATCAACTCCAGATTTTGACTAATAAATTGAATTTCTTGTCGAATACAATCATATTCAGCGCCCCCAATCTGTGTAAAAAAAATTCTCTCTTATCTGGATTGAAATAGAAATGCCGTTCTCACGAGAAGAGTCCCTAAGGCTCTTTTTCACTGGCACAATTAAAAAACCCAGCTGCTTCTTCTTTTAAAGAATTACCGATAAACCGTTATACCGACTCTAACCTACATAACAATCACTGAAACCGATTGTTGTTAGTTTGCACTTCTCGCTAAACTTTAGGTGCGACAAAAAATCCTGTCTGTGGAGGCTGAGTAGTAGTAATGTTCCACTTCAAACTCTACACTCTTTGTCCATGACTTCAATGTGACTGGAGGGGAAGAGGCCGGTCTGTAATTGGTCTGCTGAATGTTATTCTTCTTGCCCGACTTTTTCTCAGTCCCGTGAGAAGCAAGAAGCAAGACAAAAAATCCACCGGCCTTTTTCACATTTGTCCGCAGGTCTTTTTTTGCGTCAGCCCAAATTATGACTACGGACACCTCGTGACTTCGACCCTTTCATTTACAAGAGAGCAGCGTGACGTGTGAACGATGATGAAGAAGCAGAAAGGCTGCAAAGGCTGCGTTTTCTGAGGTGTCCCTCTTGACTGCACAGGTGGCACCGTTGTTTGCGTGTCGTCCTCGTCCAGATGACTCTGACACACAACGACTCTTAACGTCAGCGCGAGTCCAGAGCAGAGGTAGGAGAAGCCGATTGTGTCAGGTTCTAAAGAATAACTCACTCACCGGATGAAGACCGTCTCAGTCGCCGTCTCCACCGCCGCCGCCGACGCCGCCGCCGCCGCCGCCGTCTTCTTCTTCTTCTTCTTCTCCTTCTCCTTCTTCTTCTTCTTCTTCTCCTTCTTCTCCTTCTTCTTCTTCTTCTTCTTCTTCTTCTTCTTCTTCTTCTTCTTCTTCGTCGTCGTCGTCGTCGTCGTCGTAGTGTTCAGCCCTTCTGCTTCCGACAACACTTCCCAACTTTTGGTGGCGAGAGAAGAATAAGAAGTGGTGTTGTGGCCCTCTTTCCTTCCTTCTTTCTTTCTTCCTCTCAGTCTTTCTTCTTTCCTTTTTCTTTCTTTCCTTCTTTCTTTCTCTCCTTCTCGAGTAGCAGAAAGGCTCTGGAAAAGCAGTGCTGGAGATGTGCAACGCAAGGAGGACCCGGAAAGACGCGTGAGTTTTGCCGGAAAGAGATGCTTTTATTTCGTCCTCTCTCTTTCTCTCCTCCGAATGCGTCGCCAGCCAAATTGATTCTGCACTCTTGCTTTTCCTCTTCTCTCTCTCCTTTCCTTTCCCCCCTCTGACGCAGCCCAGCAGTTAAGTCTCCTTCTGCTGCTTCTCCTCAGCTCCGTCCTGTAGTTGTGGTTGTTGTTCAACCTGTGTCTTCAAATTGTGCATCACTGCGCCAGCGCGGACTCCGGGCAGTTCCGGGGCGACGGCGCCCTCTTCCTCGCCGGCCTGCTGGCACCAGAGGGTGTCGGTGTTGGCGTTTCAATTGGTAGTGATTGATCCACCTCCAAAAGGACCGCGTCCCAAAAAGAGCGCAACTTTTTATACAAAAGCTGGGGAGGGCTCTTGGTGTCGTCTTCTTTCATCGTTGACAAAAGGGGAGGGGGCGGAGCCTGACCCACCCACCCCATTGAAAGCCAATAAGTGTCATGGAAGTCCGCATCTTTCTTCCTAGTGATAAGATTCTTACTAAGTGGCGTTCCCTGCGCGTTCCTCCAGAGATCACGCCCAGCGAGCAGATGGAACACATGTTCTGTGTTGAAGCCCCCGTCGCCTGAAGCCGGCCAAGTACCGACTCACCCTCACTTTTTCGCCGATATGATCAGAGTCCACCTCGTCCCATTTTTTTCCCTCCAACATGATCACGAGAGGGGTCGTATAAAAGCTGTGTGTGTGTGTGTGTGTGTGCCCGTGTATGCATGGTGTACTTTTCCTCCACACACGCGCAAGATTTGTGTGGCTCGAGTCTCCGCCAGGCATTATTTGGCTTTCTATCATGTGGGGCGCATGCAATAAATGATCTGCAGCAGCAGAGGCGGCGGAGGCTCCAGAGGCCGCGTCAGGACGACCTCGCAGCCTCTGCCCTGCTGCCTCTGCCCTGCTCTGCTTCGGCTGCCTACTGCCAAACTTAACGACTCGTGGACAATTAAGCACAGGTGGGACTTTTCCAGAACTTTCGGCGCGTCAAATTGAGTCGTCGTCGTCTTCAAAGGAACTTTCCTGTACTTTCGCTCTCGCTCTCTGCAGTCGACAATAACGTGGTTTGCCGCACCTTTTCGGCCGCTGGCTCTTTCACCGCCGGCTAACGACAACGAGGTGTGTTTATGACTCACCTTGCCCGCCGAGGAGATCTGGGTGCCGAGGCACCAGTCGTCGTCTGGAGGCAGTTCAAGGTCAACCACGCGGGTCAGCCGTGGAGAGGGCTTCTCGTTGTTCTGGCCAAACGTCTCTAGTCATGACTCGACCAGAAATTTACCCTTCACACACGGACGCTCCTGTCCGTGAAGTCATTCGTCAAGGAGCTTTCCCAGCGCAACTTTCAAGTCCGTTTTACCTGCGTGCAGTCCATTCCGGTGTCCCCGTCCACCCAGTGCGACTCCCTTGTACTGTCAAATTGCCCACTTTGGACAGAGAAACTTTTCTTCCTTCTTCTCCTCCTCTCAATTTCAGTTGAATCGGCCTCCGAGGCTTTTTTGGGGCCTCCGCTCTCTCCCCGTTATACCCGTATACACCGCTGATCCTTTCGTTGGAGGCCAGAAAAAGGGAGATGAAGGTAGAAGATAACGTTGCTGCTGCAGCTGCCAGCGGAGGGTAGCAGGAAGAACAAAAAAAAGGCCTCGTTCACATTTGTTTCTTGCTGCACCTCCCGCAGTTTTCTCTCTGTATCTCCTTTGCCATGATGCCTTAGCTCCTTTTCCTACCAAGCCGGGTGGACGAAGATCCTTCTCCTCCTGCTGGAGAGGATTTTGCTACGCACTCGTCCTTACTAATGTACTAATACCATGCAGGACACAGAAAGTCTCTGCACAGGGAGAAGCCGGAAAAATGTAGACTCTTTGTTGGTGGAGCAGCAAAGTGACGCTTAGAAGAAACACGACGTGCATCTCGGCGCCTCGTGGAGAGCAACGCGTCGGCCGTGACCACGCGCTCCGGTCTGAGGGGCGTGGACGACACACCCAACTGTGTACGTGGTAGCCGGACACAAGCAGCTGAGGGAAGTAAAAAGAGCTTGGCAGGTCAGTGCGTGCCAGCGCAGAAGTGCGACGTTGCCAAAGCAAATCGGATGGAAATCAAGGACACAGTTTGAGTGAGAACTTTCGTGCAAGCACTTGTGGCAGAAAAAAAGACAAAGAGAGACTTTTGGGGCCAGGGGGTTTTTTGCCTTACCTTTTCTATGCCAAACGCGTTAAAAAAAGGAGTAAAAAAAAAGAACTCTGGACAACACGGTTGTTTTTTTTCTGCCGAGCTCCTGCTGGAACTGAGCTTTCGTGCTTGCCGTAATGGTCACAATGTGGAAAGTGGAAAGGAGTTTGTGAGAGGCCCAGACACAAAGGGCCCATTTGTCAGCATCAGCGAAAGAACGGTCAAGAGGGAACAGAGCAGACTAACTTCTTCCCTCCGTCTCGTCCCTGGCTATTGGCAAATGTTAAAGGGCTGACGTTGTGGCCCTGAAATCATCCTCCGTGACGATGACAGACTGAGTCTCTCCAGGTACAGGGTGGCGAGGAAGAGGCAACTCCTCAGTCACCCGGCACATTTCCTACTCATCCTCAGCAGTATTAACAAAATTGCCTCCGTTCCTGCGCTAGATGAGGACAAAGAGGGGGAAAAGGATGAGGTGAAAGGAGGCCCTGATAGGCCCACACTACAATAGCAGCACTTCCCAGCAAATGCCAGCAGAGGGAGCAAAAAAAACACACACACAGGAAGCAGCAAAAGGATGGCTACGAACAACAGGGATGTCCACTTGTGCTGCAACAGAGCTGTGCACTGACCGAGAAGTGGGGAGAGTCAAAGTCTTGATTTCTTTGTGCGACGAAAGTGATCGAGTCAAGCTGTGGTCACACCTATGCCGAAGTTGTCTCGCCAAAGCTTTTGGGTTTTCTTATTCCAACTTTTCTTCTACTGCAACAGCCAAAGAAAATTGTTTTCGAGGCTCTCGAGGCCCCCGAGGCCGATGCATCGACGAGGACGGAGCAAGCAAAGACAGGACTCGTACGCTAGTTGTGTCGAAAGTATGAATGGAAAAAGGACTGGTGATGAAGGGTTTTCTTGCTTCAAGTAATTGCTGCTTGATTACCTGATCACAACGAGCTCAAGTGCTGCATCGACTTGAAAGGCGTCTATCACGACAACCCCAGCTACACGGTTACGCCATGCATGAAGACTACCCACGCCCTTGATCATTAAGCTAGTTCGAAAATGTCAAGTTTAGTTTTTTGGCGGGTTTCTTTTTGGCCTTTGGCCGAAATAGTTAGATTTCACGAAACACATTTTGTTAACGGGGGCTGTTTTCTTTCTGATTTTTTAATTCAAAGTTTTATACGATGCTGTATCTCGAAAGTGTAGGGCACATTTCTTTGATAAGCCGCAACTTTTGAGCTACAGAAGTAGTTCTCTCTTTCATGGAAAGCTAAGAAGCCCCTCCAAAACCAAACTGATATGCACTTTTGCTCTAGGATAACTCATTTTTCCCGATATGGGAACAAAGTTATGTCCTGTAGGAGAGGGTACTACATAACATTTTGACTCAACTGTGAACGATTAAGTAGTCCTAAGGCCAAAAAACCGGCCCCAAAGTATCACTTTCCGAAAAAGGTACCTTTTCGAACTAGCCCAATGGCCATGATGATGCCCGCGTGGTGCCATCAAGACCTTGGCGCACCAGAATCCCTCCGAGACCAACGAGCTCGTCAAGTCAGCCTACAAGGAAGTTTTTCTTCCAAGGACGGGTGAGGGGGGGGGGGGACGTAAGAGCAACGAGAAGGACTCCGCCTAGATCAGTACTGGAGAGCGTTACGCTTGCAAAAAGGATGTGGTCACCGCGGAACAATTGGTGACGTCTAAACAGATGTTCTCTTGAGCCAGGGGGCAAGCAAAGCAAATCTGCACCGGGGCCTTTCCAAGCCCTGTGGTCGTTCGGTTCCCCGCCATCTGTCAGATCTGCACAGAGAGCAAAAGTTTGCAGATGGCGCCAAGATTCAAGAGGCGCTTTGCGGAAGGGGTTTTCATGCACTGGTTAAAGATCATCACCGTGGATGAGTCCGGGATCCTCAACTTCTCGCCAGAAACCACGTGGAGTTTGATGGCTTTCAGAGGATGAAGGGGCAGAACAGCCCTAAAGGCCAACACCATCGAGGGCGGGAAGAAGCAGGATGCTTCTGATCGCCTTTTTGACCTTGGTTTGCCAGCATTTGGTCCCCAAGGGAGCAGATCATCAACTCTCCCTGCTTCTACGAGGTCTTGACTGCCTTTTCTCCACCATCCTGGGAGGAAGAGGAAGGATGTGAAGAATGACGGCTGAATTAATGTTTTAAGTTCTGGTAGAATACTTCAGTTTATGTGTGCTTTAGGCAGTGACCAAAATAGTACTCTCTTAATATTTTAGCCAGTCGGACACTTCTCACGCCATTGGAAAGCTTGAGATCTTAATGACTTAAGTTATTGTCTTCTGTTATGGCGAAGTAGGGTCTTTGAGGTTGCAGGCACTGGTGGCTTCGTCTGTGTAGCGATTGAGTAGTGGGCCCTTGCATGCACTGACGTCTCAAAACGTAACTGGCACAATACTGCAGGTACAGAGATCCTCTTCACATCGCTGAATAGCTTAAGGCCTTGATGGGTATTTTCTTCACGTCTGAGCGAAACTGCTCTTTTTATAGGCGGCACCGACGATTGGAGTAAAAAATTTCACATACGCTTCATTTCCCACTGCAGCACTTCAATGCATGCGAGGCAGCGTACGTGTAGTAATTATAGCCTGCTCGTCTGTCTTGTAGCACCATACTTTGGCATGTGGCAAGTTCTTGGCACGTGGCGCTGGAAGTTATGTGGAGACACCCTCAAATAGTTTCAGTCACTTTCATCATGGAAAAGCCACTGAGAAGGCGCAAAACAGTGCATTTTGGCGTGGCGTCCTCTAAGGGTTGCTGCACTTTGAGCGCTGAAACATCGAAATTGTTGCTTGACCACAAAAATTATAGTACAAAAGACTTAGTGCAGAAGTACGCATGCAATCCTTGAGGGAACGACATTGAACAAACTGGGATGTCAGTAGAAAACCGAAAATATGCTAACTCATGTAAAGTCGTACCCATGCATTTGATTTTTTTTAGTGCGAAGGGAAAGTATTTTGAGACCATATTAACTGTTGTGACTTATCAAACTGTGAAAAATTATAAAACAACTGGGAAATATAGTTAGACCTAGCATAAGAGCGCGAGCAGCCATTCTAGCTCAACCCCCTTGTCGTCCAAATGACCATTTCTCGTAATCCTTCACAACTTGTGATATGACGTGAATTGCACGTGAAACTACAAGTTGCCTGACTGTCAAGTGTACCACATTTTCTTCGTTCTGACTGAATTTTTGACATGTTCTCGGCCTCAAACAGTCCTTGCCTGAGTGATGTCACTTGGGGAAAGTGCTATCATATTCTGGGCGCTAATGCTTTCGGATTGAATATTGATGACAAATGTGTGTAGAGATGCGTAGGCATGACATCCAGAAGTTTTGTCAAGTGTTGTCTGCCCATTGTGACACTTTGGGTGAGCTGAGTTAGGGAAGCTGCCATGCCGGATGCGGTCGATTTTTGGACGTTTTTGACCACTTTTTTTCAGTAGAAATGGTTGAAATTTTCAGTGGACGTGGCCACCCACCTTCCAGTGCCACATGCCAAAGATGGCACCCTCCGGACCATCCCCAGACACGCTACATGCCAAAAACACCTGGTTCCTCCTGCACAAGAGCAATACCTCTTCACTTGTGGAGCGGTGGACTCTTAGGCGGACAGGAGGACTCTGTCCACCTGCGCCGCCCGTCCTTGATGCCGCTGTTGCTGAGTGTTTGTGCTCATAGTTCATACTGCTCAAGAGGGATATACAGTTTTTTCCTCTGCCAACTCTGCCTTGTTGTGACTGCCCCGGCCGCTCGTCCCTCCTCCTGCCAATGTTATGTTTCTTGCTGCCAATTCTGCCCGTGTCGCAACTGTCTCCCCATTCACACTCGAGACCTGTAAAAGAATATTTGTTGCGCAGCCAAACAATTTGTGAAATGTTGGACAATTTCACTCGCTGGGAACATCTGGGAAGGAAGTGCTCAAAATTTTGCTCCTCTTAATGAGAAATTTTATTAATCATCATGAAGTCTCCCACCTGGCACAGAGAAAGGGGATTAAAACAAATATTTTGCATTAAATTACTATAGCCTGGCCATAATGTGCGCTACATTTTACTCATTTTGACTGAAGCTTTGACCTGTAAGATATTGTCCTCAGGCCTTCACCACTACCCCAACCTCAAATCCCACGCCACCCCAATCCCTCGGACAATATATAAGGCCTCGGTCAGGTCAAAATGCCCTTAGGCAAAACTCTCGAAAATAGTGCTACAATATGGCCAGACAAGATACAGTTAATAGGCTGCTCAAATACATAAAAATTTTGGAATTTTGCCGCGTGCATTATAGGTTTATTACCTAATGGCAAGTACGCAAGATGTCGTCAAAAATAGGGTTTCGTTTGACCCACCCCACCTCTTTGGCAAAAGTTTTGCTATTTAAGTTCAGCATATAAGAAAGTGCTCAGACTTGGATGGTTGTGGGGCCAAGCTAAGCACGTTTTGCTTTCAGTTTCATTTGACTGCAGTGCTTTTGTTTAGTGTCTAGAAAGTAACTAAGCGGGTTGTAATGTTGATCTGTCACTCTTATGTACTTAAACTATATACAGTGCTTGGCGTAAGTATTGTCACTTGGTGGTTAATGATATCATCTTCTGAGCAGGAATGTTTTAGAGTTGAATTGTGATGTTCAAGGTGTAGCCGAGATAGTCACTCATGACTTCCTGTAGTTTCGTTAAGCTTCAAGAGTTCATTGTGATGCCAGAGCACT
>JAAUXU010043094.1_pt1 | contig 10651 bp, 9 predicted proteins | sample 7278151 | NCBI WGS metagenome assembly JAAUXU01 (sample SAMN14350113, study PRJNA611818) | marine sediment metagenome | isolation source: surface marine sediment (1.8m) | place: French Polynesia: Moorea | collected 2018-08 | reverse complement strand
GGCGTTGAGCAGCAGAAACGCCATCGGGTGATGGTTTTGGGCGGCGGCCTGGTGGGGCGGCGTCTGGCTGAGCTGCTCGACAAATCGGTGGAGGTCAGGTTGATCGAAAAAAATGAACGCTCGGCCCAGGAACTTTCCTATGAGCTGTCGAATACCGAAGTTCTGCATGGCGATGGGTCGGATTCAAATGTGCTGGTGTCAGCGGGACTGCTTGAAATGGACACCTTTATAACGGCCACCGGTGAAAACGAAACCAATATCATGAGCTGTGTTCTGGCTAAGCACCTGATGAATTCACCGAACGGCAAACTGCGCGGCAAGCAGGGAAAATGTATTGCCCTGGTGAATAAGGAAGATTACCTGGTACTGGCTGCGACAATGGGATCCGATATTGCGCTGAACAAGAAAATTTTGGCCGCCAATGAAATTCTCAAGTTTATCCGTCGTGGCGAGTTGATATCCGTGGCGCACCTGCACGGATTTGATGCCGAAGTGGTTGAGATCGCCGCTGCTCCGGATTCACCGATTACCCGCAAACCTCTCTCCAAATTGGACCCGTTCTATTATGGAAAATTAATGATAGGGGGCATTTATCGTGATGGCGTCTGGCAAGTCGCCGTCGGCGACACCCATATTCAAGAAAATGAGCGCGTGATTGCAGTCTGTCTGTCACCGCAATTAAAAGACGTCCAGACCTTATTCTCCGCCTGAAACCACTTAGACCACATTGTTTTGAAAAGACAAAAGCTATCCCCAAAATAGTAGATTATGTTCAAGGGCAAGGCGTCGATTTTGTTTGTAAGCGGAGCGTACATTTTGTACGTGAGCATTGCAAACCAAATCGCAACGCAGCCATTGGACGTAAGATGCATTTTGGGGATAGCTTTTATCTTTTCCAGAATGACGGATAGAATATAACCAGCGCTGAAAACATCTCCAGACGACCCACCAGCATATTCCAGGATAAAAACCATTTGCCCACATCTGAAATATGGGCGTAATTCTGGGACGGGCCCACTCCACCGAATCCTGGGCCGATGTTCATCAGCGTGGCGATGACAGAACTCATGGCGGTCAGATAATCCATTTGGTCCACGATCACCATAAAGCACCCCCCGGCCAGGATCAGGAAAATGTTAACGATAAAATAACACACGGCCAGATCGACGATTTGAGACTCCACCGGGCGCCGGTTCAATCGAATGGACATGACCGCCATGGGCCTGAAAAAGATGCGCTTGATGGCTGCGACGCCAAATTTGCAGATAAGGACATAGTGAACGACTTTAATACCGCTGGTGGTCGATCCGGCGCAGGCGCCGATAAAACACACCGCAAATAGAAACATCTGTGCCGCCTGCGGCCATTGCTCATAATCAGCTGTGGTGAATCCAGTGGTTGTCAGAAGTGAGGTAACCTGGAAAGTGGCAAACCGGATCGATTCCATCAGGCTGGGATAGGTTTGCTCCTTCCACAAAATCCATGACACCATGCCGCAAAAGAAGAGCATGAATCCGACATACCAGCGGAATTCAGTGTTGATTTTAACGACCCGCCAATTACCCAGCAGCATGTGGTAAAAAAGCATGAACGTCATGCCGCCTAGGAACATAAAAACGATGATCACCCAGTCAAAGTAAGCATTGTTGTAGTGCCCAATGCTGGCATTCCAGGGTGAATAGCCAGATGTCGATACGGTCCCGAAGGAATGGCATAATGAGCTGAAAAGGGACATGCCCCCCAGGCACAGCAAAAGGGTTTCGAGCAGGTTCAGGGTCATATAGATGCCCCACAGCCAGATCATGGTATCCCGGTTGCGGGGAATGAATTTTTCGCGGGTGATCACCTGCCCGGGACTGGACTCGGCGCGAAATAAGCGCAAGCCCCCCATGCCGTGGGGCAGAAAAATAACGGTTAATGTTAAAAATCCCATTCCGCCGAGCAGGTGGGTCTGGCTGCGCCAGAACAACAAGCCGTGCGGGACCACTTCGATATCCGTCAGGATGGTCGCACCGCTGGTGGTGTAGCCGGACATCATCTCAAAAAAAGCATCGGTAAAAGCGGGGATGGCGCCGTGGAACATAAACGGCAGACCGGAAATCGCGGAGATCAGAACCCATCCGAAGACGGCGATGAAATAGCCGTCTTTCAGATTTAATTGGTGGGACCGGCGAAAAAATCGCCACAGGGGCACACCCAAAGCGATGGAGATGACTCCCGTGATGGCGATCGCAAACAGATCATCTTCTTGGTAATACAGTGAGCAGATGACCGGAAACACCATCGAGAAGCCGGTGACAATTAATAATTTTCCAAGGACATTTGCGATAGAGGAATAATTCATATCTAATTTGTATAGTTACGTCATCGTATCCTTCTATAAATGTTGGTCTTGCGAAGAAGCCACTTGCTGATAGCACCTTTGTTCGTGATGGTCACTCGCAAAACCGTACCGGCTAAAATTATCTGCTCGGACCGACGGGTTTCTTTCCCCTTCTTTCTTTTCGTTTAATGCGCCTCAGGCGTTTTTCTGTTTCCGGATAAAGATCTGGATAAAAATCTTTCCAACGTTTCAGCATCCAATTCCATTGGCCCAGATGTTTTCGAATCGCGAGCTCGGCGCAGTCGGTGATTCGCTGGGTATTGATTTGCAAATCGAGCCGCAGGTCGTTGGTTCTCTGCATTTCAACAGGGGGCTCAATTTGCACAATCAGTTCGCCTTGTGGATTGCGATGACAAAACCCGGGAATAACCGGGCTCTTGCAGCGAAGACCCAGCAGGGCGGCCGCCGGTGTTGCCGTTGCCTGGCGGTTAAAGAATCTGACCTCAACACCCTCAAATCGCCGGCTGATATCCATCAGTATGGTGACCATCCCCCCCTGACGCAACGTTTGCATCATTTCCGGCAGGGCACCTTTCTTATAGATAATCTTGTTGCCAAAACGCGTGCGCAAATTGTGGATCAGCTGGTTAAGATAAATGTTTCGCATTTTTTTGGCGACGCTGGCCATTTGCACCTCTAAAAGACAGGGGAAGACTTGCGCCGCCATTTCGTAGTTTCCCAGATGGGCCGTAACGAGAACAACTCCTTTGTGCTTGGACAGTGCTTGATTTAAGATGTCTTCATTTTCGAGACACACTTTTGCAATGAGTTCTTGTCGTGTTAAACACCCCATTTGCAAAAACTCCACTAAGGTGATCCCGATATGCTGAAAAACCTGTTTCGACATAGCCTGGATTAGCTCCGGCGATGATAGGACCTGGGAAAATTGTAAATTGCGCCGCACGATATATCGCTGCGTTGGTGCGATACGATACAACAGATTGCCAATGAATGTGCCCATTCTCATCAGATGTGATCTGGGTATTCTGGCAACCTTGGTTTTCAAGGGATTTCGACGAGTCGTCAAGGGGGAAATATGATGACTATTGGATGTATTGTTGTGGTTTGTCATTGGCGTCGTTCTTCAGGTGCATTTTGAAAGGGAATATGACCCTTGAATTTTACAATGACGGAAATTTGCACCCTCAGTAACAGAGAAAAGTAAAGGTGTCAACGGATGAATTTAAAATAATTTCAACGGTATGCCCCTTTGCGATACAGTTTCCAGAAAATCACGCAGGCGGCCAGCAGCGGATACCGTTTTAGCTTCAAGGGCACTTCGACTTTCACACCCGAGTGGCGCTCGATTTTCCAAAGGATGTAATCAATACCGCCACGAAATGTCAACAGACCCTTTAACAGCCTTAACGCAGATAGCAATTTGCCCTGCCATGACCGCACCATCCAGTCCAAACGACTCATGCGACGAGAACGCTCAGGAATTGATATCGTATAGCGATATGTGCCATTTTTTTTGTGAGTTTCAATAGGATAGGATAGATTTTCTAGCGCGGTCCGGGTCAATTGCTCGTAATATTGCGGTGCGGCTTCAAATAGACCGGCCAATTTTTCCGGTCGCTCAGCGCGAAGTTCAGCCCGATAACTGAGGGTCCATCCCAGTTGCCATAACTCGCGGGTCCTAAAAGAGGCCGGCATTCGCGGCAGCACGCGGGTAACGAATCGCAATACCGCCTGTACCAAAATGGATTGAATCCGTTCGACAATTTGATCGTTGCGGGCATATATCAATCCCACCGGTTGGGCAAATCTTCCCCAGATATAGGAGTGAAACCAGCGGGCCGCACCCGCGCTAAAATCATTGAGTGACAGCACGGCGTATTTGGCGCGCACGACGCGATCTTCAAAAGGCACTTCGATATAAAATACATTGGGCGGCAGCATTTTGTTCAGGGCTGCCAGCAGACAACGCTCTTCGATGTCACGATACCGATCCACCAATACATAAAGGTCAACCAATCCACCCCGATCTTCGCCGGTTCGCAAACATGAACCGTAAAACACAATGGCTTCGATGGCTGCTCCATAATCTGTTAAAAGACGATCTGCCAGAGCGTGTATCGCCGGTGAGGCCGGCTGAAAAGCCTGTTGGGCAATCTGATCAAAAATTTTGGTGTCTGTGGGCATGGTTATACTTGCAGAAAAGAGGCCTGTCCGCCGCAACCGACCACGACAGGACCGAGTTTGCTGTCAGGATTGTATAATTCACCATCAAGATTAAACCCACTGTCCAGGGTCAGATGGGCCTTTTCGATATTATGGCTGACATAGCCGTTTGCTGGTTTGTTATAACGATTTTGTTGACCCCGCATCGCAGCCGGAAGCACTTGCAGAAAATGACGGGGATTGGCACTCACAGCCGTGTAATGCAACGGTTTGGCTTGCACACCCCAAAAAGGCCGCAGACCCAAGAACAAGCGTTGCAGAGATGTGATCAAAAGCAAAAGGTATTTTTGTTCTTGCGCGGCATTTTGATTTAAACTGATTCTGATGGGCACGGAGGATACCACCTTGCGGTCTTTTGATAGTACCGCCCATAAAAATCGAGCCAGGGCTACACCGGCGCCGAATTCACCACGCACGCCCCGTGTATGAACTTTTTCAAAGCAAAAATGGGTTGCCTGATAAATGGCGGCTGCTCCGAAAAACATCCCATAGACCGGCGATGTTAGCGACGGCATCTGGACCTTCAATACCGGCCGATGGATGCTGGTGGCGCTGTTGTTTGATGTACGTGCCCAGCTGAAAAGTCTTTGAAGGGCACTTAAGCGAGATCCCTTCAAACCCACATCACCGGCAATCATACTGGTGGTGCCGGCAGACGGTAGAACAGCCAGCAGCGGGTTTGTTTCGAAAAAACGGTTGTTAAAAATCGCCGTTAAAGCGGCCTGGACCGTCCCGTCTCCGCCGTTGACCACTAGAAGATGAACTTCCTGACGGGCAAAGTCCGCCAGGGCCTCAGACACATCCGCTGGGGTTTGAACTTCGCGCTGCAGCACCCCGGTTTGCGCTGCGGCCGCCGCACGGATTTTTTTCAAACCATTGCGGTTGCCGCCACTCAATGGATTGTGCAGCATTCCCATCCGTATTGTTGAATTGGGTGCCATAAAATTACAACAATAGTCTCAATATAATGTTGGGTTTTTCAACCAGTCGATTGATGTGAAATGTCACGCGGATGATCTGCCCGCATTATTTTACACTGCCAAACATGCGTTTATTCAAACGGGGTAACCGACTGGTCAATGACGTCATTGCAAAAAAGTGTTTGCTATTATATACGAGATATTGTCTTTTTGTAAAGTCAACCCAATCCGAGTTTCTAAAACCGGTTATCTGAAATCCAAACTGATGAATCCTAACCAACCGTTCACCTTGGCGCACATTTCAGACCCTCACCTGGCGCATCCCGGCGGTAGCCGATTATCCGATTTTTTAAACAAACGCTTTTTCGGGTATCTAAAGTGGCGTCTAAAACGCCAGTCTGAGCACCATGACCTCGTTCTGACCAGCATGATCGATGACGTCCTGTCCGCCCAGCCCGATCATATCGTTGTTACCGGGGACCTGACTCACCTGGGTCTGCCGGCCGAATATGCCAAAGCCAAGAAAATGCTGGAAACCCTTGGTTCCGCATTTCAGGTGACCATCATCCCCGGAAATCATGATGCTTATGTTGATGGGGCTCTGGATTGCCGCTTGGTTGAATGGGCGGATTATATGGTGGGCGATGGGGTCAAGACCCGCAATGATAGCCCCGGCGATGAGGATGCCATATTTCCAAGTTTGCGCATACGCAATGGCGTGGCGCTCATTGGTATCTCCACGGCCCAACCGTGTTCGACTTTTCTGGCGGTTGGCTGCATCGGTCATGAACAATTGCAGCGCCTAGAAAAGATACTCCTCGAAACCGGTCAAAAGAACCTGTTGAGAGTCGTTTTGATTCATCACCCCCCAACATCCGGTGTGGTCAGCTGGCGCAAAAGACTCACCGATGCCCGATCATTTCAAAAGCTATTGTATGATTGTGGGGCAGAATTGATTCTGCATGGCCACTCCCACCATCAATCCCAGTCCTATCTGAAGACGACTGATGGCCGCATCCCGGTGATCGGTGTTCCATCAGCATCAGCAGTCGGCGAGAATCTCAGTCGTCGTGCTCGCTATCATCTTTACACCCTTTCGCCGGCATCAGGTGGTTGGGACATACGGGTATGTGTGCGGTGTTATCGCTCCGACGAAAACCGTTTCGAGACCGAGGATGAATACCGCCTAACAACCTAGCGAAGAGACACGGGTTTCTTTTTTTATTGACAACGACCAACCAGATGTTTAGGTAAGATGGCCCCGTCGGGCCGTTGGGAGGGCCCGCATTTGGGGCAAACGATTCAAGTCCCCACAAATGGGGGCAATATTTTCATGATTGAGGTCTATTCGATAATAACCGTTTCAGCAAAAAATCTACTTGCTGCCGATATGTGAACATTATTATGCCACTGCCCACCTTCATCATAGGCGGCGTCCGGCGCGGTGGGACTACCTCGTTGTATTACGCCATCAATGAGCACCCGCAAATCTATCTTTACCCGCATTCTGAACTCAATTACTTTGTGGAAAAAGATGTTAAAGGGCGCAAATGGCCTGACCATTTCGATGCGCCAGATCATTGGGACACATCGCATACTGTAGATGATTACGCCGCTCTTTTTCCAGTTGACATACGTGCTCGCGCCATTGGCCACAAGGGTGCCGATTTGCTTTTCTGGCAGCCAGCGCATGAACGCATTGCCCGGTTTGTGCCCAAGGCGCGCTTCATTTTTTCGTTAAGAAATCCGGTCAATCGAGCTTGGTCGCATTATTGGTTTGAACGTGCCAAAGGTCGGGAAACGCTTGATTTCGAGGCGGCTCTGGACGAAGAGGAAGAACGCGCCAAACAAAACAAATGGGCCGGCTACCATCTTTCCTATTTGGCACGCGGTTTTTATGATCAAAACTTGCAGCGGTTCTTCAAGTTCATTCCACCTGAGCAGGTGCTGGTCATTACACTTGAAGAAAAAATCGCCCAGCCACGTAAAACACTAGAAAAAATTTATCGCTTCGTGGGTGTAGACCCGGAACTGGGGCATCAACAGTCAGAATCGCGTCGCAATAAAGGTTGGGCCACTATACCGCGACCGTGGACCCATCACTCGGCAATAGCGCCTGTGGTGAGTGGTTATGAGAGTTTGACCAACGCACTTGCCAGAGTACTAACCCCGTCAAGGGATTCCCGACGCCTGTTGCGCAATTTTCTACAAAAGCCTTTTCGTCAATCAATGCGGCGGGTGCCGTTGCCCGAAACGCTCCGGCAAAGACTAAACGACCGCTATGCGCCGCATATTGCCACTCTCGAAAAACTTTTGGATCGTTCCTTTGATGAGTGGCGGTTCCCATAGTTACTGAATCATCCAATTACAACTCGACCCATGGCCGGCCTATAAATTTATTCAATAAACGCTTAAAATATGCTAATTTTCGTTCATCTTTCTGCCTTGAAATTCTGTGCTCAATTCAGGGTGGTCATCCTAAAGAGACGCTATTTGGAGAAATTTTTGTATGTCTAAAAAAGTGATATTTGCTCATGCCGGTTGGACCTTCTGGGATGACGCTGCCATAAGGCTGCGGGACGATTATGGCTGGGAAATCTGCTATTTCATTGGGGGAACCCATCAAGAAAAAACCCAAAAGCATTTTCCGGAAGCCATATTTCACTCCCATGCTGACGCCAAACGCATTCGGGTACCCAAGGGATGCGAGGCAGTCAAACCGTCACCATTGGATAAAAATTTAATCACGGCTTTGTCCTCGAATGAGTCGATATACATCAAAATGATGGATCGCTTTAACTATAACCGGACACTAAGCTACCAAGAGCGCATTGCGACATACCACAAGCAACTAATGTACTGGAATGGGGTTATCGAACACTTTAAACCGGACTTGGTGGTGTTTCGGATGGCACCGCATATGTGCCATGATTATGTCTTATATTCACTCTGCCGCGTTATGGGGATCGACACCCTAATGTTTGAAAGACCGACGATTCCCGGTCTGGTATTTCCGGTGGGATCTTTTGAGGATCAATCACCGGTCATCAAGAAAAAATACCTTGAGTGCTTAGCAAGGGAGAGTGGGGCGGTTATCTCAGTGTCGCCTGAAGTCTCTGCTCATCTGGAAAAACTGGCCAAACCCTACGAGCAGGCCATGCCATTTCATGAGCAATACAAGCAGAAACGATACAGCGGTGGTGAATTCGGTGCCTCTCTTGGAATCGTATGGCGTCTAATATACGATCAGGTCAAAGGAACGCTGTTTGATAAATGGGACAGTGAGTATCGCAAAATGAAATTCCACAATCGGTTGGGACAAATCAAACGCAAAAAGCTCCAGGCGCATTATCATCAGCTGGCTAACAGCGTGGATTTAAACGTCCCCTATATTTTTGTCGCTTTGCAGTGTGAGCCTGAACGTCAATCCTGCCCGGTGGGGGGGGTGTTTACACACCAATATTTGATGGTCGACCTGCTGTCCAAGCTGGTGCCGCAGGGCTGGAAAGTTTATGTTAAAGAACATCGATCTCAGTTTAAAAAATACCAATCAGCAGAGCGCTCCAAGACCGTTGAATCTTATGAATACCTTGCCAGTATGCCGAATGTAGAATTGGTATCGTTAGACACATCGTCATTTGAACTCATCGATCATGCACAAGCGACAGTAACGGTTGCGGGCACCGTGGGGTGGGAAAGCCTGGTGAGGGGCAAACCAGTGCTGCTTTTTGGCCAAAGCTGGTTTAGCGCTTGCAAGGGCGTATTTATGGCCCATTCGATTGAAGACTGTCAATCAGCGATTGAAACCATTAATAATGGGTTTAAAATTGATCCTGAGGAGATCAAATGTTTTGCGCATGTTGTGGAGCAAAACTCTTACAGGGGATACATCGATCCGGTATATGAGCAGATGGGGCTGATTTCACCTGAAGAAAATGCGATGAATCTGGCTCAAGCCATATATGAGTATTTTGAATGAGGATCCTTTGCCGGGGAGAAGAAGACGATTTAAACGCATGCAACGTTTTCGCCGCAAACCGGCTGTTTAAAAAGCCTGCTTTTGCGTCAGGCGTTGCACGAACTCCCAGTCATCGACGCTGTCAACGTCTATAGCCGCCTGCGGAAAGGGCAGCAGCACAGGAAGCAGGCGAACCTGCATCTTATTTGAAAGCGTTTCTAAACCATCCTTCAACGAGATTCTGCCTAACAGGTACCGCGCCACGGTCCACCAACCCAGGAGCTGCATAAGGCGCAGCGGTTTTTTGCGCTCCTGTTCTATGCGGCGCCAGAATTGAGCCGCCTGATCAGAACGAGAGTTGAGAAAACCAAACAGATTGCAGCCGCTATAGGCCCCCTCTTTGAATTTTATGGCCGTGCGTTGGGTTTCAGGAAATGCGGCTATAACACTCTCATATGCTGTTAGACCGACCGCGACATCACATTCTAGTTGATACGCTGCGTTGCAAAAAAAATCTACGATCTGTGGGGTTAAGAGTGCATGATCGGCAGTGGTGACCAGCATTGGTTTATTATCCGGGAAAGCTTGCAGGGCATGATAGGTGCTCAAACTGGGCGTCGCTTGGCTGGCAATCCATTTGAATTCATTTTTATCGAGACGGGCTTGTAGTTCAGGCTCCCGCTCAACTAAAGGCCGGGAGGGTCCGCATAAGATCAGGGTGTCAACCTGCTGGGCAGCCGATAAGGCATCTAAGACCCGATGCACCATCGGTCGATTGTCGATGGGCGCAAATGATTTACAGGTCACTCCGGCGGCCTGAGCCACCGGATCCTGACCCGGACGGCTTCCGGCAAGAATGATTGCGCTAAATCGGCTTGTCTGTTGTGCCGTCATCGGTCTCCTAAATCAGGATGGTTTTAGATTAAGTTTTTACCATATATTCGATAGCGCTTGTATGCCGAGCCCTTGATCCCTTCAATGATATCTCGCGTGCCCTTATTATCTTCCAATATCCAGGACATTTCGACATCTTTTACCCTGTGTTTGATTGCCGGAGGATATAACGCCTGGATCATCATCAGCGCCATTGCCGCCCCCATGAGGCTATCCTGATACTGCTGTCGAACCCCCATAAATGGGATGCGCGTTGTTTGTGGAAACTTGACTTTCAAACGCCACAGTAACTTAAGCCAGCCGAAAGGCATT
>JAAUXU010010825.1_pt1 | contig 10653 bp, 11 predicted proteins | sample 7278151 | NCBI WGS metagenome assembly JAAUXU01 (sample SAMN14350113, study PRJNA611818) | marine sediment metagenome | isolation source: surface marine sediment (1.8m) | place: French Polynesia: Moorea | collected 2018-08 | reverse complement strand
GGGCAACAGCCTGGCGCACATTTTTAATTTACTTGGCGCATTCCTAAATGGCGTAATTTTGGCGTAATTTTTATTTTTTGCTATGTTAAAAAATTCGTGACGCACACAGTACGTAGAAGAGAGAGAACAAACGTTATTGCCCCTCTTTAGGCACTCGTTTCTTCCCCCCCCCTCCTACCGCGACAGCGTTGCCGAAGTATACCGAGGCCTCCGCCGCCGGGCCCACAAATTCCCCCTCCCCTTTCTTTCCCCTCCCATTCTTCCATTCCCTTGGCAGGTCCTATTACCGCAAACGGAGTAGGGAGGGGGGAGGGTGCAAAAACGCATGCCTCTCCCTCTCCTCTCTTTACGTGCGCTGTGTAAGGTTCCTTCGTCGGTTGGTTTTGTCGGCCGGGCGAAACGAGTCACCCCCTTGGGAACCGTCCAACACGAGCGAGGGAAGAGACATTTTCACTTAGTAGTTGCAACTAGAAAAGATGGAGGCCGAGGAGAGGCAGGGGACAAATTCAGACTGTGTACCGGCCCTTGCAGTTTACGCTAAGCGCGTCTTTTTTGCGTGCTGCATTGCTGGAATAAATTTGGTGTTGCTATAAGGATGCACAAGTTTGGAACGTGAGATCTTTAAATCTTTCGTTCCCGCTTTTCCCACTCCTCGGCACAAGCATGGATGTTGCAAGTACACGGTATGCCTAAATGTAAAGGGGACAAAGCGTGCCGAGGTCGGGTCAGAAAAAGTGGCGAGGCGGGCACGGTGGCCGCATTGGCCTCATTGTGGTCGCTGCAAACATAATAAGAGAGAACAGGCGCGCCAAACAAAGGCGAGAAGGCGGGAACGGCAGCTAATTATCACCGAACGGTGCCGACAATGAGCTCTAGCGGCCTTTCTTTGGCTCTCAAATTGGTAAAATGGGGACAAAAGCTTTCTTGGTCGAAAAAAAATAGCGGCAAAAACTGCGTACACATTCTGTATCTGTAGTACGTATATGTAGAGAGTGGAGTAAACCTCGTATTTGGCTGGGTGCTGAGGCTGTTTCCTATATGTCATAAATTTTAAAGTACCGCGTCGCTTCTTTTAACTGGTTGGTTATGTACCGTAATAAAAATACCAAGGGCCCGCATGAAGAGCGGAGCTTTCCCATTTCCATCCAATGTGCGGTTCCCCGATTTTGAGGCAGGGATCTATCGTGGTATGGAGCTATTTATTTTCCCATGTCTCTGCAGTATTTGATACTTTTAACTGTCTGTCGCTTGCTAAACTGTACATTTCTCAAAGCCCTTTTCCCCTCTTCTCAATGTCCCACCAGCCACCGACCTTTCCCTATCTTCCCTTGGGGCAAAACTTGGGTCGAGGGGGGGAAGAGAAAATGAGGTTTAGTCAATTTCCCTCTTCCCATCTAACCCAACCCGACCGTCGTCTTCCCCTTGAACCAGTTTCCCTTCCCTCTCCCCACGCGCTTTCCTACGCCGCCTCTATCATCGGGCTTCTTCTTTTCTCGAGAGATGACGGCGGAAAGAAACGAACGAGACGAGGAAGAAGGAGTAGCAAAAGTCGGGAAGGGAGGGGGAGGGGAAGGGAAGACAGAGCAGAGGGAGTCGTGACCGGAATCGACAAGGGCGAAAGGGAGAAGAGGGGGGAGACGAAAACATTTGCGAAAGAAAGAGGAGACCTGAGGCCGCCGCCGCGCCCTTCCTTCGGCCTCCACTCCCCCCTTCCCGTCGGCACGCGGCGCCAGTGCGGAGGTCGGGGAGGGATTCAACAGCTTTGGTTCAATTGGCACCAGCTGCTCAGATCAAAGCTGCGAGGGCTGCCAGCTCATACCAGAAAAGCGCCACTTAATTGCCGAATTCCGCCTTTCGGTACTTTCACACCCCCTCTTCTTTTTTCCGTTCGATCCAGTCTCCTCCTCTCTCTTTCTCCTGTCTTTTTGGTGCAGAAGGCCGCAGGTGTCTCGACGGCCGAGAAGGGAGGAGAGGAGAAGGCCGAAGAAGGGCCAAGGAAAGAAACCAGCAGGAGGAAGGAAAAGTAACGGTTTTCCGAACGGACCAAGTGGTGTCCGAAGGGACAGTTGAGGGTTACGTCACGTGTCAAAGTCTTCGGCCAAAAATTAGTTTTGTTCGAGATTCTCCCTTTAAAAAATAAACGTTTCTGGCCGAGCATTTTGTTTAGCCCTATCTCTGGGCAAGATGCCAAAGCTGTGTTCACATAAATTTTGTTTCTTTTCGCGGTTCAGGAGAAACAAAAGGAAACAGGATACATGGGGAAAATAGGGGAGAAGAAGGAACTGAAAACAACAAAAAAGGAGTTGCTTTCCCGCTGCCAAAAAAGGAAGATCTATTCTTGCTATCAAAGGGGTGTGGGTGGGAGAAAGGCGTCTGGCGGGTGGGGTGTCTTATGGGGTTGTTATCCACCCCATGCAATGTGCTGCCGACCCGACCCTACACTACAGGCATCCCCATGGCCGTCTGCTGGCCATATCTCGATGGTGTACTACTGCACGTTTGGGGTACCCCATTGTGAGGCGTCGCGTCGGTGCCCATTGCACGGTGGTGGCCCCTCGGGATATGCCCTCTCCTTTGTCGCTGGCTTGTGTGGCTACATAAAGCCTCGTATTACATGATTACACGATCGCAGGAGACGCCCTCAGACTCATAGAGTAGGAGGGCTGAGGAGAAGCGGTCTCGCTCTCTCGGACACTCCTGTCTTGCTGCCCTTGCACTTTTTGCCTCTCCTACTCTCCTAGCTCCTTTTTCCTTCTTGTCTTGTGTGCGCGCCCCAATCCAAGCCCCCAACCAACGGCCAGAAGTGCATTGGGACTTAGTTGCGTCCCCCTCCTTCCTAATTTATGGGCATCCTCCTTCAACGAGGCGTCCCCAATGGCTCTACTAGCTTGGTGCAAAGGAGACCTCAATGTGCTTCGAACTGCACATGCACTTAAAAGTAGTAATGAGCGTCATTATATGCAGTGGGGCCTGTTGCTATATTTTTTGAGTAAAAAAGTTGGAAGGACGCTTTTCCACAGCCCTTGTGGGGATTTCCCCCATACTTTTTGGCTGTGGCCTCCATAGGGGGGCAACTCTGAGCAAGAAGAAAGCTAACGACTCAAAAAAGGTCAAACATCCTTCCGCCCCACTGTTTGCTATTCAACTCTCTTTCAAGGTAATGTAGCCCACTTCCTTTAGAAAGGCCCTTTGAGGTTCTCAAAGGCAACGGCACGAAAAGAAATAGGCAAACTTCCCCCGTTGGAATCCTTTTCCACTTTGGTGGCGCCCTTTCAATCTCGAACCCATGCAACGACTGAACTGTCCTTTTCCTCCTGGAAGCGAAAAGAGCCATTTATCCCGCAAAATCGCCCACTTGTGCCTCTCAAACCCTGGCCAGTCAGTCACTACATTTCCTCTTAGGGGCTGGAGAGGAGATCGAGACAAAGTGGGGATAGATAGAGGGGAGGAGGGGCGGGCGGCCGTGCCAATTTGTATTCCTCAGCCGTCGGTTGTGCTTTTCTACCACCACCGGCGGCGTTTCTCTCGATCCCTCCCTTCTCCGCCATTCAACTCTCATTCGTATGGTAATGCAATGCCTGCTGTGATAACGTGGCCTGGGAGGTGCGTCGATTTCATAGAGTCGAAGTTGGGCGTAGTAGGGGAAATGCATTGTGGTTTCTACTAGCCTGTAATTGAACGACGAAACCTGCAGTATCAAATCTGCAAGATTTTTTGCCCCAACTCTTCAAAGACATGCAAAGTAAACTTAATGAAACCGTAGTTCATGCATCGGGGGTTGAAGCATACCTGGGCACGCAGGGGGTCAGGGTTATGCCCCCCCCCCGCCTCCGGATTCCATTGAAGTAACGTACGAACTTTATGTAGTAGACCCCCCTCCCTAGCCCTCAAAATTCGAGGGGTTCGTGCCCAGCTATGGCCGTTGAAGGCACTTCTTGCTTGTCTTTGTGCAGGGCGATGAGTTGGCCGACGGAGGAGAGGAGTCCCTTTTTCCGTTTCACTTTTTACCCTCCATCGACTCCTCCCTCCTCCCCCCTTCTCCAATTCAGTCGGGGCTCTCGCTCTCGTACTCCACGGCAAGCAGCCGCGGGGAAAGTTGTTGGGAGGAATTGCTATGCTACGCTGCGAGGAGGGGGAGGGCGGAAGGAAGGCATAATTTGGCGGAAAACGCAAACAACAATCCCTTGGGACGCGAAAGGGGCTGTTTGGCTTGGTTTGAGGAAAGGCCGCGCAAAGGAAGGCGGGGGAGGAAAAAAACATTTTTGAAAACACGACGCTGTAGGAATTTTTTGCGTTGGCATAGTAAGGGCCAAGGGCTACAACCAGCAAGACATTCCGTCCTTTGTACTACAGAACGGTTTTCCCCCTTGGACTCGTCGAATCTTCCACCAGGCCCTCTTTCTCTGCCTTTCCCGTTTTCTTCCCCCTTTTCCAGCTGGCACATGGCTCCAGGGCGAGAGGAGGAAGGGGCAGGGGGCGGAATGGAGATGAACGCAGGGTGGAGGATGGCGACGATACCCGCCTCCAAGGGCGGAGCTGGGCGGAGGAGACACTGCAGCCGGTCGGTCGTCGTGCGGCGGCGGCGGGGGGGCGGAACAGGCGGCGCTTGCCAAGGAGGGAGGCCAAGGAGGAGGACCGAAAGAAGGGTTATCGAGTTATCAAAGGAGGAAAAGATGTGCACGAGGCGGAGGAGAAAAGGATATGTGCACTGTACCCCCCTCCCACTACCCACATTGTCGACGACCTCGCTTTATAATCTCGGTGCAAGATGGCCTCGCCTGTTTCCAACTGATGGCTTCTCGAAGGGCCTTTCTAAAAATTATGGCTTTTAACTTTAGAAAGGACGGTTTCTCTTAACAACAGTGGTAGTCTCTTCCCGCAGGCCTCAATCCCTCATTGATGGAACCGTTGAGCTTGTGATTTAGGCGTCCATGGTGGAAAGAGGGGAGAAAGAGCTGCGGCCGGATCCGCCCCCCTCCTTTCTATCGCCCTTCTTTCCCCCTTTTCTTCTGAGCGGCCATGGGCATGTCCAGATGGATGGGTGGGGAGGAGGGGGAGGAAGATGGGCAGAGCTGTCAAAGGCTGTGAGGATCCCAAAAGCACTTCCTCTTCCTTCGATCGGGCGGGTCTTCTTGAGCCCCAGTTTGTCCGTTCGCCCGTGGCCCACATTCCGTGGCGGGTAACGTGGCGTGTGCTGTGCACTGTACTGAACTGTACTCTAGCACTGGGAAGGAGGGGTGGGGGGGGGGATGCCTGAGGGACTGTCCGGTGGGGCGGCGCGCCACAACAGCACCCTAGGGGTTTTTTAAGCATCTCTCTCTTGCTCCTCTTCCCCACAAGGTCAGCAGATAATCGCCGCTCGATGGCGTGAGAGGATGGACACTCTTGATATATCTGGAGGAGGGCTGTTAATTGGGGGTGAGAAAGCAGAGTGGATAAGGCCGCTTAATGCTTGACCTCCTTAGGGCGCCAAACAACATGCGAGGGCCAGTCTGGAATAGCAATGACCTCTTTTGTGGCGGCCCAAGAGACACGCTCATGGAAAGTACATCGCAGGGGAGAAAGACGAGAAGATAGTCTCTCTTACTTTTTTCGTCCTTTGTTTCGGCGGCGGGGAAGGAAGACTGGGAGGAGCTAATCAAAGTTCTTGTCAAATATCATCAAGGGAAAGTTATTGGGTTAGCGAATCAGGACCTGATGTGGGAAAACATGTTTTTCGCCGGCCCAAAAAAAGAATAGGTTTCTGTCTCTGCTTTGCCCGGAAAGTTGGGGTGCACCCGTGATTGTCTCATCATGAAGAGTCAGGCAGGGCCCAAAACAAGCATCTTTCCACCAGGTGCTGAAAATAAGGATTGCTTTCTCTCTCTCTCTCTGCCATTTTTCTCTTCACAGCCAGCCTTCCATTTGCTCCTCCTACCTACTTTCCCCCTTCTCTTTCCCCATCGTCCCACTGATCCCTTTTTAATCAACGCCGGCCTTCCCCTCCGTCTCCTTCTTCCCCCTTTCCCGTCCTCTTTCCCCTCGCCACACCGGAAAATAAAAAGACGAAGGGGGGAAGGAAATAAGGACGAGATGGAAAAAGGAAAGAGAGAGAGGAGAGACTTTTTTGTGCCAAGGGTAGAAAGTAGGACTTGGGGGGGAAAAGAGTGAGAAGTGAGAATGTGTTATCAAGCGGGGGAAGGAGGAAGAGAGAGGTGGAGGAGAGGAGTCTCTTTTGTTCACGCCTAAGGGTCCGTTGTAAGACGGAAGGCGGCGGCTGAGGGAAAAGACGAGGTTCCATCAATAACGCGATAAAAAAAACCTTCTTCTACTTTTCGAGTTTTGAGTTCCCTTCGTTCATACGTACGTCTGTCAGCATAGCACAACCCTCTCTCCCGAGCAGAAGCCATAAGTGGGTTATGAAAGGAAAGGAGCCTCCGATCCTCCCCCTGAGTTTTGGAAGAAGGATGGCACCCGCCACCCATGATGCCATGCCATGGATGAAGAGGAAGCAGAAGAGAGACAAGGACGAGGAGGATCGGGGCGGAAATGGAACCCCCAGGCTGCTCAAGGAAGGAGAAGGGAGAAAGACGTTTTCGCTTTGATCTCTCCTTCTCCCTTTCCATCCCATCTTTTGCCCCCTGTCCTTCTCTTTCCCTACCGCCCCCGATCCCATAGCCCCCTTCCCTTTTTTGGTTGGTTTTGCTTCTCCTGGAGTCCGGACGGTACGGTTGAAATGGCACTATCATATGATGCGCCAAAGAGACTAGGGCACTAGGCCACGTAGGTCATAACACGTGGTGGGGTTCTATCAGACACCCAGGCAGAACACGAAGCCCAAAAGTAAGCATAAATTGTGTGCTTTGCTTGGTAAATGTCATGCTGAGAAGGCGGCTGGTGTAAAGGTACAGTCTTTCCGCCCTTCCAGGTCCATATGCGCATTTGAGATCAGGGAGTTTGCCTTCCGAGCGCCCTCAAAATTTCTCCCTCCCATTCCGCTCTCAGACCAAACCAGCCCATTTCCCATTGAATTTCCGGCGAAGTTGACAAAAGGTCGGCGGCGTTTGCGTAAGCAGCAGGAGCCCAAAATAAATAGTCGAACTTTTGTCTCTCTCGAACAAAGCGAGGCAAAGGTGCGACCTCCAGAACAGAGGAAGACAATACTTCTCATTCTTGACCGCTTCCTCGCTTCGCCGTCAGAATGCGATGCAAGGAGGGGGGGAAAGAAAAATGGAGGAGAAAAAGTGTAGTACTACCTTCAAGAAGTGCATTTCCTTCAAGCAAACAGTGTACAGTATTTGCCGTCGGTCGCCGCCCTGACTGGCGTTTCCCCTCCCTCGCGGGGGGAGGAGGGACGCACCGCCTTGCCCCATCCCTCTCGAGACAAGACAAATGGAGGGGGCGGAACGGGAGGAGGCAAGAAAGGCAGCGTGGGAGGATGGGTGGGTGGGTGTAGGGGGAGGGAGGAAGAAAGGATAGATAGAGTGCGAACCTCCTTTTCCTCCCCCCCCCCCGTTTTTTGCACATGAGGCCGCGGGGATTAGGTCGAGGGGGGAGGGAGGAAGCGAGTTGAGGCTTAGTCGCGCCACAGTCTCCTTCTTCTGGGGAGAGAAGTTTCGGGGAGAATTCCGGGGCTTCCTTCCACTCCATTTCTCCTCCGCTGACTTCCTCAAACTTTATGCAAAAAAGTCGCCTCAGCTTCAGGCGCCAGAGAGAGAGTCAAAAAGGGAGATTTTAAGATCCGTTGGTTGGTCACTCGAGGGGCTTCTTTTTTCCGATTTCCCTCTTCTTCCTTCCGCGATCGATTTTTGCACTCTGGCCTGAGCTGCCAATATGGCGAAGGAAGGATGGCCAGAAAATTTTTTCCTAGAGTGCACGTGCACCCAAGTCTGAGGGAAGGGCACCTTTTCGCACTTATATCGCCCGTCTGTCTCTCCTGTCATATCCTTCATATCTTCATGGCTTAGGTACATACGTTGCACAGTACATATGAGAAGTAGGGGATTTGTGTTCAAGAGAGCGAAAGGAGGGAAATTCGTCTTTCCCATCAGAGTCAGCGACACCCTCGACAAGAGATGAAGATGAAGAGAAAGTACGGCATCATCCCCCCTTTCCTGTACGCCCCCCTCAAGCGCCAAGCAAGCAACAAAGGGGGTGACAAATGGATTTCTCTGGGCGTGGCACCACTCCCCCTTTTTTCGTGTTCTCCCTCCCTCCTCCAACTCTTGTTGGGGATGGAGATGCAACAGTAGGAAGGAGAGATGGGAGTTCACGGAAGCTTCTTCTGTCGACGTGCTTTTTTCACTCCAGAACTGTTTGTTTCTCTTGCAGCTAAGCCTTTTTTCTTGGCTCGCCATTTGATATCCTCTTTCTCGGCTTTCCACGACAGTTGTCCTGATTTCCATTTCGCCCCTTCAACCCAAACAAGAAAAAAAGGAAAGACTTTGCGCGCAACGCATTCCACATGGAAATGGAATGTAGCAAAAATGCAGCAGTCATCTAACCCAAGGATCTCAGTTGCAAAAAATCTCGGCAGTAGGGCCCTTCTTTCCTTTCCACCGCATTGCCTCGTGCCCTTGCTAAAAAGACTGCTTTTTCCTTTTTCCTCCCCTTTTCCTTCTTTCTCGCCACTCCGCTCCCAATTCCCAGGAGGACGCTTCTTTTCCTCACCTGGAGGGACCAGAAGGCCATTATATTGACCAGGATTACGCTGCAGAAAAGGAGAGAAAGCAACCCTGAGGCCCCAGCTCGGGAGGGAAGTAAACTCAGCGGGGCGGAATTGACCCTTGAGAGAGTGGAGTGAAGGACAAAGACATCAGCTTTTTCCAGACGCTTTCCTCCCGACCGTACCGTTCCTTTTTCTTTTTTTCGTTTCCTTTTCCTAAAATCCCTTTTAGTATTCCAACGGTGTCTCTCCCCCTTCCCTCCCTTCCTCTCTTTTCTCCGTGCGAGGAATCGCTGTTTTATTTGGACGTTGTCCAACGATTGCGGGAGGGAAAGGGGGAAAGAATGGGAAGGGAAACATGTGGCATGAGGAGGTGGGCGGATCGAGAAGGAGGAGGAAAGAATGTGGTTGAACGGCCGCCCACCCTCCTACAAAAGGGGAGCGTAAAGCCATTGACGCTGATTTCAGGACTGAGTGAAAGCAGAGCCCGAGGTACAAAAAAACTGCGGGCAGAGAAAATATCCAAGGAAAACTGTGTGCTGCAAAAAGCGTACCACATCGAAAGTAGAAAAAGGTATGTTCAGTATGCGTATGTTTTCTTTCCCCGTGGGAAAGGGAACCGGGAACCACCTGAATTTTCCCCCCTTTTTGAAATGGGTCTTGACTGCGCCGAAATCCGGCGGAAGTCGAAAAAGGGAAAAGAAAACTTTCTGCCTATTCCACGTCCCGACCTACCCCCCGACCCAAATCCGTGCGTATGTCCCCTTATGAGTCGCCCGGCGCATACGTACTACTCGCACTCACTCCACGAAAGAGGGGCCGAACCTTGGGCGCCGCCGGGAATGGAACAGACAGACCCAACGAGCCGTGCCCGCTTCCTTCCCCTTTCCCCCCTCCCTTCGTGATACCATGAGGGGGAAAAAGAAGTCGCAGAAGGAAACCGTCCCTTTTCCTCCCTTTTTTCCGTTCTTCTTCTTCCAGTTGTGCACTTTCTGGTCTCCGCACATTCCGAAAAGGAGGGCGCAGAGCTAGAGACGACATGCTCGTAAAAATCCTGGAAAAAAGTCGTAGCGAGAAGAGGAGGGGCCCCTCGAGGAGCCATTGATCTCGCTTTGATGGGCCTGTGGAAGAAGGGGAATTTCGCCCAGCTGAGGAAGCCTTGCAAGAATTAAAGTGCCGATAGGAAAAGTTTACTTTGTAGGTTTCAAAATATACTTGCCTGTAGGAGCAAGAGCAAAACTTTTTTTAAAAAAAAAGATTGTATGTGGTAGTGTGTCAAAAAATTGACAAGTTGAAAAATCATTGGAGGATTTTTTGTGCTAGGCATTTTTAAGATCCGAAACCTCTTTTGGGATTATGAGAGAGGGAGAAAGAGAGGGTGTCGCGGAAAAGAGGCGAAAAGTCCCCAACTATTTTCTCCGCCCCTTCTCTCTCTCTCTCCTCGCAACCGCCATCCCGAGGCTCTCCTCTTTCGCCTTCACGACCTCCCCCTCCCCCCTCGATCTCCTCAACCCTCCCCGACAGTAACCATAAAGGGAATGCCGCAAAAGCACCCTTGGTCTGATGACACCGCCGACGACTATCCCGGCGGCGGCCCAGCTCGTTCGCGTGAGACCACAGATCCCGAGAAAAGGGGGGAGGGGGGGGAGGATGAAGGAGGAAACTGGGGGCAAATCCTCGAGAGATGTTAAATAATCCCGTTTTTCTTGCCAAGCTGCCAAGTCGTGGCCGAGATTTCCTTCCTACACGAAAATGGAGGGGAAATGAAGGCGCTGTATAATTTCGAGGTGTACCCACGCGTACTTAGGTTGTCGCGGCTACGGAAGCATAAATTTGCCTTAATTACAACGAAAACTTTCTTCCTTGTCTCGCGCAGGCTGCGGCTTCGACTGGGCGGTGTCTCCGCTCTCCCGCGCCCTGACGGTGCTGTACCTGCTGGTGGGGGCGCCCATCATGTACCTCTACCTGACGACGACCGGGGCGCTGTTGGCCAGGGCCATTCACTTCGC